>Ga0256832_1000674_pt1 | contig 22368 bp, 19 predicted proteins | sample 134614metaG_FD_190534 | JGI IMG/M metagenome (GOLD analysis project Ga0256832, IMG submission 190534) | Hydrothermal vent microbial communities from Lau Basin, Pacific Ocean - 134-614 | ecosystem: Environmental > Aquatic > Marine > Hydrothermal vents | place: Pacific Ocean: Lau Basin | collected... | reverse complement strand
ATAAACTTTCCATCTTCATACCATTTATAGCTTAAAGGTTCTACTCCTGTTCCTGTACCTTGTAAATATACTGCTCTATTACTTAGTGTAATATTAAGTACTTTATCCACACCAGCATCTGCTGTTGTTGCAAAAGTAGGTACTGTAAATACTACTATACCGATTAGTAGCAAAATAGCTTTTATACCATTACTAAAGATTTTCATATTTTTCCCCTTTTTTAGTTCAATAATGAACTTTTTTAAAAAATAATTACCCAGATACTTAAATTAGTATTTGAGTATTAAAAATTAACATATTATTAATTTATTTTAACTTAAAGTAATCAATAATATGTTAATTTAATAATTATTGTGTAGTTTTTAGTAACTCTATTTTAAAAAAGATTTTTTATTTTACTATCTAAGCTATTTAAACTCCACCAGCTAGGATAAACAGTATCATAGTATGGCTGTGTTACTTTTTGAAACATATCTCTATCTTCAAAAATATTGACACACCACTCAAATGGTATCTCTCTACTCTTTAACGCCTCTATACTTAACTCTGTATCATTAATACACCCTAATTTGGAAGGTGTTACTAAAAGAGTTTTACATCTTAAATCTTTTACTAAATCTATCATCTTATAGTTTTCTGTTATGGGTACCATAAGTCCACCAGCACCCTCTACAATAAGTAGGTCACAAAGTTTTTGAAGTTGATATATCTTATCTTTTATCTTTTGAATATCTATGGTTTTTTCAATATCAGCACAAAAAGGAGCAGCAGGGAGTTCAAAGGTATAGGCTGTAATATCTTTTGGTTTAAAGCTAGAAAAGTTAGGATTATATTTCTGTACAATCTCCAATAGATATTTTGCATCTATAGGCTCTGTTATGACCCCTGTCTCAATTGGTTTACATACTCCAACTAAAATACTTTGTTTATTAAAGCTTTCTATCAGTTTTATGGTGGTATAAGTTTTACCAACATTAGTATTTGTTGCTGTTACAAAAAGTATTTTCATGATGAACTCCAAATTTTATTTGGATTGTAACATAAAATAAGCTATACTATAAATCTTTATAGATTACAGAGGAAAAAACATTGGCAAGAATAGATGAAGAAGTAGAAACGCTATTGGCGTTGGCAGAACCAACTCAATACAAAGTACTATTACACAATGATGACTATACAACAATGGAGTTTGTTGTTTATGTTTTAATGAATATTTTTCATAAAAGTTTAGAAGAGGCTGAACATATTATGTTAGAGATTCATAAAACAGGAAAGGTGGTATGTGGAATTTACACTTATGAAATTGCAGAGACAAAGGTACATCAGGTCAAAGAGTTGGCCAAAAGTAATGGTTTTCCACTATTAGCCACAATGGAAGAAGTATAGTACTAAATACTTATAATTTTAAAAGGAGAGAAAATGATAAGTGTAGAATTAAATAAAATCTTTAGGGAGTCAGTAAAGTTTGCAAAAGAGAATAGACATGAGTATTTAACTCTAGAGCATATCTTTCTATCCATTTTAAATAGTAAAGAGGGGAGTGAAATTTTAAGTATGGTTGGTGCTAATGTCGAAGAGATGAAGAGATTGACATTGAACTATATTGAGGCTAATAATCCTGTTATGGAGGAGTTAGAAGATGGAGAAGAATATAACCCTTATGAGACAACAACTCTTGCAAATGTTATGAATGATATGGTAACTCATATCAATGCTTCAGGGAGAACTGAAGCAAGAGTAGGAGACCTATTAGCCTCTATCTTTACTCAAGAGAAGAGTTATGCTTATGCTGTTTTAAATCATGAAGGGGTAACTCGTTTAGATATTTTAGAGGTTATCTCTCATAGTGATATTTCTCATAACGATAATGATAACTCTATATCGTTAGATGAAGAGATGGAAGATGAACACCCAAATCTTGCAGCTTATACTACAGAGTTAGTAGCTTTAGCACGTACAGGTAAAATTGACCCTGTAGTAGGTAGAACAGATGAGATTGACCGTGTAATGCAAACACTTTGTCGTCGCAAGAAAAACAATCCTCTTTTAGTAGGTGAACCAGGGGTTGGTAAGACAGCTATTGCTGAGGGTCTTGCTTTAAAAATTTCCCAAGATGATGTTCCAGATGTTCTTAAAGGGTCATCTATTTTTGCTTTAGATTTAGGAGCTATGATTTCAGGAACTAAATATAGAGGCGATTTTGAGAAGCGTCTTAAAGGTGTATTGAGTGAGATTAAGACTATAAATAGAGCAATTATATTTATTGATGAGATTCATACTCTAGTTGGTGCAGGTTCTACCTCGGGTGGGAGCATGGACGCTGCAAATTTACTTAAACCTGCTTTAGCAAGAGGAGAGTTAAAGTGTATTGGGGCTACAACCTATGCAGAGTTTAGAAACCACTTAGACAAAGATAAAGCTCTCTCTCGACGTTTCTCTAAAATAGATATTGAGGAGCCATCAAAAGAGGATACATTAACTATTTTACGTGGTATTAAAAATAAGTATGAAGAGTATCATAAAATATCTTTCTCAGAGGAAGCATTAAAGGCTGCTGTTGATTTGAGTGTAAAGTATCTTCATGACCGATTTTTACCTGATAAGGCTATGGATATTATAGATGAAGTTGGAGCTCACTTTATGTTGCAAGATAAATCTAATGTAACTGTTGAGCGTAGTGACATAGAAGAGTCAGTTGCTAGAATGTTAAAACTCCCATCAACTGTTGTATCATCTGATGATGTCTCTAAATTACAAGATATGGCAAAGAGAATTAAGTCTAAGATTATTGGTCAAGATGAGGCAATAGATAAGGTAGTTCATGCTATTAAACGCTCCTATGCAGGGCTAAACAAGGCAAATTCTCCTATTGGCTCATTCCTATTTGTTGGACCAACAGGTGTTGGAAAAACAGCTCTTAGTGAGGAGTTGGCTAAGAGTATGAATATTCACTTTGAGAGACTAGATATGAGTGAATATATGGAGAAGCACTCTGTAAGCCGTCTTGTAGGAGCACCTCCTGGGTATGTTGGGTATGAGCAGGGTGGACTCTTAACTGAAATGGCTAAGAAAAACCCTCATATGGTTCTGTTACTTGATGAGATAGAGAAGGCTCACCCAGATATTATGAATATCTTACTTCAAGTAATGGATGGTGCAAAGTTAACAGATAACAATGGAGTAGTAAGTGACTTTAAGAATGTTGTGCTTATTATGACCTCTAATCTTGGAACTAAAGAGCCAAATGTAATGGGTTTCAACAAAGATAACTCTACTAAAACAGATAATGCTCTAAGAGATTTCTTCTCACCAGAGTTTAGAAATCGTCTAAGTGCAGTTATTGAGTTTAAACACCTATCTCTTGAAGTGATTGAGAAGATTGTAGAGCGAGAGATAGCAAAACTAAATGAGCAGATGGAGAGTAAAAATATTACTATTAAACTTGGTAAAAAAGCACGTACCTATATAGCTAAAAAAGGTTACTCTGATATTTATGGTGCTAGAGAGATTTCAAGAGTTATTGACAATGAGATAAAAGAGGCACTAACTGATGAGATTCTATTTGGTAGACTTAGAGATGGTGGTTTAGTTAAGGTAACCTATAAGCAGGAGAAGTTAGATTTTGTCTTTAACTGATGATTACTATTTACCTCCTCTAGGAGGTGCCCACATCTTCCCCTCTGCTAGAATAGCAAGTAAAGAGGGGCTTGTAGCTTATGGGGGAGATTTGCACCCAAACCGTATCTTAAAGGCATATAGGAGTGGAATCTTCCCTTGGTACTCTGAAGGTGACCCCATATTGTGGTGGTCTCCTGACCCTCGTCTTCTGCTCTTTCCCAAAGATTTTAAAATTAATAAATCATTTCGTAGAGTTCTTCGTAATAGAGGCTTTAAAGTAAAGTTTGACCATGCCTTTGAGGAGGTTATTACTCACTGTGCTACTGTACCAAGATCAGGACAAGAGGGTACTTGGCTAACTAATGAGATGAAAGAGGCCTATATTGAGCTACACAAGATGGGCTTTGCTCACTCTGTTGAGACATATCTTGATGGTAAGCTAGTAGGTGGACTCTATGGTATCGCTATAGGGGGTGGTTTTTTTGGTGAGTCGATGTTTTCACTCACTTCTAATGCTTCTCGCGTTTCTCTCTGTGCATTAAGTAATATTTGTGTTGAAAAAAGCTATGATTTTATTGATTGTCAGGTACCAACACCTCATATGATAAATTGGGGGGCTAAATTGGTTAAACGTGATGATTTTTTAGATTTATTAGAACATACATTAGAAAAGAGGACTGACTTTGGTTCATGGAGGGATTGGAGTTGGTCTTATACTGAAATATAGTATTAATTACAGGGAGTAAAGGGTTATGGTCAACAAAGATATTAACTTCTCACTATGGTTAGATTTTATAGAGAGAGATTACCTAAAAAATAAATTTTCTGAATTAATTGAAAAAGGTATTATAAATGGTGCAACTTCAAATCCTGCAATATTTGCCAATGCTATTACAACCTCTTCAGCTTATAAAGAGCAACTTGCATCACTAGAAGGGAAGTCTCCTAAAGAGAAGTATGAGGCATTAGCTATTGAAGATATTAAAACAGCCGCACAGATGTTACGACCTCTTTATGATAGAGGAGAAGATGGTTATATCTCTATAGAGGTTGACCCATTTTTATGTAACGATACACAAGGAACCATTGAAGAGGGGAAACGCCTATTTAAAGCAATAGGTGAACCAAATGTAATGATAAAAATTCCTGCTACTCAAGCAGGATATGAAGCAATGAGTGCACTTATGGCAGATGGTATCTCTGTTAATGCAACTTTAGTATTCTCTCCTAAACAGGCAACTCAATGTTTTAAAGCAATGACAAAAGGAATAGCTAAATGTGAAGCTTATGGTGCTTGTAGAGTTGAAGGAGTTATCTCTATCTTTGTAAGCCGTTTTGACCGTTTGTTAGATAGAGAGTTAGAACAAGTAGGTATTGACCCCTCTAAAACAGGTATATATAATGCTGCTAAAATCTATAATATGATTGAAGCTAATGATGTTCCAAATATTCGAGCTCTATTTGCAAGTACTAGTGTAAAGGGTAATAATTTAGCTCCAAACTACTACATTAAAGAGCTTATGGCATCACACTCAGTCAACACAGCTCCTCTAGCAACTATTGAGGCACATATTAAAACCAATGACAGAGCAGAAGTTCTACCAATAGATAATAGCATAATTAATGGTTACTTTATGAATCTTGAAGATAATGGTTTTAATATGGATAAAATCTATAAGCAACTTTTAGATGAAGGCTTGGTTGCCTTTGAGGAGTCATTTAGAGATATGTTAAATAAAATTGCATAGAGGTGAACTTTTTTAGTTAAAACTAGGTAGTTCGTTATTTAATTAAGTTTGTAACTATATAATCTATTTTCATAAATATAAGTTATAAAGGGTAACTACATGAACGAACTATTTTTAGAAATTAATACATTTTTTGAAAAAATCCTCTTTTTCGATATCTTCTTTGGACAAGTAGAGGGTACAACTTTTCCATTTGTTGTAGCATGGCTCATTTTAGGAGGGCTCTATTTGACCTTTAAAATGGGCTTTGTTAACCTTAGAATGTTTAAGCACTCATTTGATATTGTAAGGGGACGCTACAAAACAAAAGAAGATAAAGGACTAATTACACCTTTTCAATCTCTCTCCACAGCACTTTCAGCTACAGTTGGTATTGGTAATATTGCAGCTGTCTCCATTGCTATTACTTTAGGTGGTCCTGGAGCTGCCTTTTGGATGATATTGGCAGGTTTTTTAGGTATGACTCTTAAGTTTACAGAGGTAACTTTGTCTGTAAAACATAGAGAGTTTTTACCAGATGGAACCATTATGGGTGGAGGTATGGAGTATCTTTCACGAGGAGTTGCCCAAAAAGGTATGCCTACTTTGGGTAAATATTTAGCTATTATATTTGCTTTTTTTATGGTCTTAGGAGCATTGGGAGCAGGTAACCTTTTTCAAATCTCTCAATCTTTAGCTATTGTTAAAACTCATATACCATATATAAATGAGCACGGTTATGTTTTTGGTCTCTTTATGGCATTTATTACAGGTTTAGTTATTATCGGGGGTATTAAACGTATTGCTCATGTTGCAGAGGCTATTGTACCTCTTATGGTCATTTTTTATCTATTGATGGTTGCTTGGGTACTTTTTGTTCATTTTACTGACATACCTCACGCTTTTAGGCTTATTGTCTCTGAAGCATTTCACCCTACAGCAGTAGCAGGTGGAGTAGCAGGAGCCATGGTTCAAGGGTTCCAAAGAGCAGTCTTCTCAAATGAGGCAGGACTTGGCTCAGCAGGTATTGCCCACTCTGTTGCAAAAGTAAAGTACCCTGTACGTCAAGGAATGGTCTCTTTATATGAGCCATTTATAGATACCGTTGTTGTATGTACTATGACAGCTTTAGTGGTTATCTTAACAGGAACTTACGCTGGTGGAACAGAAGCCCTAGATGCAGCTATTGCTGCTAAACAAGGCTCAGTCATTACCTCTACTGCTTTTGGTTCTGTTGTCTCTTGGTTTCCAAATATTTTAGGTATTGCTATTTTTCTATTTGCCTTTTCGACTATGATTTCATGGTCTTACTATGGAGAGAGAGCATGGGTTTACCTTTTTGGTTCTAAAACATCTATTATATATAAACTTATTTTTTTAGCATGTATTGTCATAGCAACTATAGCAAATACAGAACTTATGGTTGATTTCTCTTCAATTCTATTTTTAGCTTTAGCTATACCAAATATCTTTGGACTTCTACTTATGTCAGGAGACGTTAAAGAGATGTTAACAGACTATTTAAAGAAGTTAAAGTCAGGAGAGTTAGATGCAGAGGCAATAAGGGATTAGTTCACTATTATAAACCTGAGTTCGACGGAATACCATATCCACAAAAGCCTAAAAATAGGTAAGATTTTCAAAATCAAATTTGTAGGACTAGCCGTCGAGAGTGTGAAAGAACCTAGGAAACGGAGGCTTTAGCCCTGAACAAAATCAAGTTTTTAGTAAAAATAGCTATTTTTACTTAATATATATTGAAAAAATCTCTAAATTATTTTAAATAAATAAATTTGTAAAATCTGTTACTTTTAAGAGAGTTAGCTTTTATAAAAAATATGATATATTCTAAATGATAATATTAACTATTTAAGGCAACTAATGTCACAAGAACTAAACAAAAATACGCCACAAACAAATAATCAACCAAAATTTGTTCACCTACACCTACATACCGAATTTTCAATGCTAGATGGAGCAAACAAAATACCTGTTCTAGCCAAAAAGATTAAAGAGCTAGGCATGGATAGTGTTGCTATGACTGACCATGGAAATATGTTTGGAACAATTACATTTTATAATGAGATGAAAAAAAATGGTATTAAACCAATTATTGGAATGGAAGCCTATATTCACAATGAAGATGATATAGGCGACAAATCGACAAGAAAACGTTTTCACCTCTGCTTATATGCTAAAAATGAGGTTGGTTACAAAAATCTTATGTATCTAAGCTCACAAGCCTTTATGCAAGGTTTTTACTACTACCCTCGAATAAATTGGAAACTACTCAAAGAGAACGCTGAGGGGCTTATCTGCTCCTCTGCTTGTCTTCAAGGAGAGATAAATTGGCATCTAAATTTGAGTGAGCGTAATGTTAAAAATGGAGCATTGGGCTATGAGGAGGCAAAAAGGGTAGCTCTGCGTTACAAAGAGCTCTTTGGAGATGACTTCTATATGGAGATTATGCGTCATGGTATTGACCACCAATACAACATAGACAAGCAGATTATTCAACTTAGTCAAGAGACAGGCATAAAGCTTATTGCTACCAATGACACCCACTACACTCTCAAAGAAGATGCAGATGCACATGAAGCGTTTATGTGTATAGCCATGAACAAACTCTACGATGACCCAAACCGTATGCGTCACTCGGTGCATGAGTTCTATATTAAATCTCCACAAGAGATGGCAGAGCTGTTTGCTGACATTCCAGAAGCTATAAGCAACACTCAAGAGATAGCCGACAAGTGTAACTTAGAGATAAAACTTGGAAACCCTACTCCACCTAACTTTAAGTTTGCAAGAGAAGTTGCCAAAAAAGAGGGACTAACACTACCCGAACCAGACAAAGAGTACTCATTGGCTAACGACAGCACTCTATTTGTTCACCTTTCAAAAAAGGGGCTTGAGAAACGTTTAGAGGTTGTTCCTAAAGAGAAGCACCAAGAGTATAGGGAGCGTCTACAAACAGAGATAGATATTATTAACTCTATGAAGTTCCCAGGGTATATGCTTATTGTTTGGGAGTTTGTCAATGCTGCTAAAGAGAGAAAGATTCCTGTAGGACCTGGGCGGGGGTCGGCAGCAGGTTCGCTTGTAGCCTACTCTTTAGAGATTACCGACATTGACCCCATGCCTTATGGTCTACTCTTTGAGCGTTTCTTAAACCCTGAACGTGTCTCTATGCCCGATATAGACATGGACTTCTGTCAAGCTCGTCGTCAAGAGATTTTAGACTATGTTATTGAGAAGTATGGACGTGTTAACGTTGCTCAAATTATCACCTTTGGTAAACTCTTGGCAAAAGGGGTTATTCGTGATGTTGCAAGGGTTATGGATATGCCCTACTCTCAAGCAGATGCCATGGCAAAGCTTATTCCTGATGAGTTAGGAATTGACCTTAAGGGAGCTTATGAGAAAGAGCCAAAGATAGCAGAACTTCTACAGAGTAATCCTCTAGCTAAGAGAGTTTGGGAGTTCTCTTTAGCACTTGAAGGGCTTAACAGAAATGCAGGAACTCATGCTGCTGGGGTAGTTATCTCCAATGAACCACTATGGCTTAAAACTCCTCTTTTTAAACCTACAGGGCAAGATACACTAGCAACACAGTACAATGGAAAGTATATTGAAGATGTTGACCTTATTAAGTTTGACTTCTTAGGGCTTAAGACTCTAACAGTTATTGAAGAGGCTCTACAGCTTATAGAGAAGCGTCATGGAAAACGTATTAACTTTATTGAAGAGGATATAAACGACCCAAAAGTCTACGAATATATCTCAACAGGTGAGACACTTGGACTCTTTCAGATAGAATCGGCAGGTATGCAAGATTTGGCTAAAAAGCTAAAACCGAGTGGATTTGAAGATATTATTGCGATGTTGGCACTCTATCGACCAGGTCCAATGGAGTCTGGAATGCTCGATGACTTTGTTGAGCGTAAACATGGACGAGCTGAGATTACCTATATGTTCCCAGAGCTTGAACCAATATTGAAGCCTACCTATGGGGTTATTGTCTACCAAGAGCAAGTTATGCAGATAGTACAAACCATTGGTGGATTTAGCCTTGGTGGGGCTGACTTGGTGCGTCGTGCTATGGGTAAAAAGATTAAAGAGGAGATGGACAGACTCAAAGAGGAGTTTGCCATTGGAGCAGAGAAAAAGGGGTTTGACAAAGCCAAAGCTAGAGAGCTATTTGATTTGATTGTTAAGTTTGCAGGGTATGGTTTTAACAAATCTCACTCGGCAGCCTATGCTATGATTACCTTCTATACTTCCTTTTTAAAGTACTACTACCCTACCGAGTTTATGGCTGCGATTTTAACCCTAGAGAAGAATAATACAGACAAAGTTGTAAAGTATGTCGATGAACTAAAACGCCTAAATATTACACTTCGTCCACCAAATATTAACCGTTCTGATTTGGTCTTTCAAGCCGATGAGATTGATGGAGAGAAGATAGTCTTTTTTGGTATGGGGGCGATTAAGGGTGCTGGAGATGTAGCGATTAACTCCATTATAAAGACGCGAAATGAGGGTGGAGAGTTTAAAGATATGAGTGACTTTGTCTCCAGAATTGATGCCTCAAAGGTGAATAAACGTGTTATTGAATCATTAGCAAAAGCAGGTGCTTTTGATGATTTTGGTCTCTCACGTTGTGCCATTCTTAGCCAAATAGAAGATATTGTTGATGCAGCAGGAAAGGCTATGATGGCTAAAAAACAGGCTGTTGGTTCACTCTTTGGTGATACAGAGGAGATGACTAGTGTCTCTATAAATCTTAAAGAGATGCCAGAGTATGATTTACTTGACCTCTTGGCACTTGAAAAGGAGTCACTAGGTTTCTACGTCTCAGGTCACCCACTAGATAAATATAGAGAACAGCTAGAGCAGATAAACTACACACTAAGTTCAGAGATAGAAGAGTTAGCCGATGGCTCACAAGCTTTAATAGTTGGTAAAATAGAGGAGATAAACACGCGTATATCTAAAAAAGGTAATAAGTTTGGAATTGCCAATATTATGGACTTGCATGGAAACATTGAGCTTATGCTCTTTGAAGATAGACTAAAAGAGCTAGAGGAGGATTTTGACCTAAGTAAACCTATTGCATTTAAAGTAAGAATCACTAAAGATGGTGACTTTACAAGAATGAATATCTTAAAGATTGAGTCACTTAAAGAGGCAAGAAAAGAGAAGGTTAAAGTTAAAAAAGAGCAGAAACATACACCTGAACCAGAAGCTGAACCTGTTATTCTATCTATAAAACTACTTCCTGATGATAAAGTTATAGAGGAGCTATATTGTCTAGCCCAAAGATACCCAGGTAAGCACCCACTTCAGCTCAATATTAAATCTAAACTTCAAGATGTGATTATTGAGTCTAAACTTAAAGTGAGTCGCTCTATTTTACTTGATGCTAAGGAGCTTGGGGTTTATGAGGAGGAGAAGTTGGTGGTTGAAGGGTAAATTTGTTTTAATGGTGTTGTGAGACACAACACCCTATGACTAAAACTATAATTTCGCTTTTAATCTCTCAACACGCTCATTAGAAGCCTCAATATCGCTTAACTTCACCTCTCCATTTTGAATAAGACTCTTAATAGTATTGACTAAAGTTGAGGTCTTAACCATACTCTTAGCTGAGAGCTGATTTCCAAATAGCAAGATGTCATCTCCTGCATTGATAGCTAATTTTAGAGTATTTCTTAGACCATACTTTTTGTTAATGGCTCCCATCTGTAAATCATCGGTAATTACAACACCATTAAATCCTAACTCACCTCGTAGTTTTCCATTGACTGTTTTTTTAGAGAGAGTTGCAGGGTATTTAGTGTCAAGATTTTTGTTAAATACATGAGCAACCATAATACTATCTATAGTTTGTGTTTGTGCTAACACTCTATAAGGCTCAAGCTCTATTGGCTTCCAAAGTTTAGTAACATCTACAAAACCTTTGTGGGTATCGCCTAAAGAAGAGCCATGACCTGGAAAATGTTTTAGTGAAGTTAAAACACCATTGTCATGCATAGCGTCCATAAATATTGAAGCATAGTGAACTACCTGTTTTGGGTCTGCTCCAAATGAACGCCCTAATTTATAAATAACATGGTTTCTCTTGTTAAGAGCCAAATCTACAACAGGTGCTAGATTGTAGTTAATACCAACAGAGCGGAGCTCTGCACCCATCTTTTCATAATACTCTTTTACCTTAGCATCTGGATATCTAATAACCTCTTTAGCTTTTGGAAAATTACCATAAAATCCATATTTTGATTTTAGTCGTTGAACCCTTCCCCCCTCTTGGTCTACAGCAATAAGAAGCTTTCCATCTTTTGAACAAGCTTGTAGCTCTTTAGTAAGCTTAGCCACTTGTGCCTTACTTGCAATATTCTTAGGCTGTGAGTGATTTACAGGATTTACATCAAATAGAATAACTCCTGCAAGGTCATACCTTCTAATATCTTGACAAATTTGTGAATTTTGTGGAGCAGAAGTTCCCATAAACCCAACCATAAGCATAGAACCTATCTTTTTATCTAAGCTCTTTTGAGTAGTTTTAACTACCTCTTTTTGAACAATTTGAGGTTCTACATTACTGACTCTCTTCTCATTACCTGCATTTAAACTGCACCCTCCTATAAATAAAAGGACTATTAGGCTAAAATTTTTTATTTTCATAACTCTTTCCTATCTATTTTCAATTTATTTGGCTATAATTTGCAAAATTTCTGCAAGAGTATATCAAAATCTCTTACTTGTAGGGCTTTATTTTAATGCCCTAACTACTAAGCATTGTAATATTACACTTAAATTGTGTGACTATTTGGTATCGGTTGCAAAAATTGGGGTTTTAAAACACCATTTATTAATATTACATTTTAAATAAACACAGACACAATACCCTAAAAATTTAATAAAAAGAAGATATTTATGACATTTAATGAATTTAATTTTAAAGATACACTTAACCAAGCTATTAAAGAGGCTGGTTTTACAGAACCTAGCCCTATTCAAGAGAAAGCCATTCCTCTTATATTAGAGGGTCATGACCTTATAGCTCAAGCACAGACAGGAACAGGCAAAACAGCAGCATTTGGTCTACCTGTTATTCAACAGATGAGTGGCAATAGAGGCATTGAAGCACTAGTTATTGTACCAACTCGTGAACTAGCTATGCAAGTCTCTGATGAACTTTACCGTTTTGGAAAAATAGCAGGAATTAAAACTGCTACAGTTTATGGGGGTACACCATACAACAAACAGATAGAGAGAATAAAACAAGCTAACATTATTGTTGCAACACCTGGTCGACTACAAGACCTTTTAATGTCTAAGAGAATCGAACTCAATCCATCATTTGTCATTTTAGATGAAGCTGATGAGATGCTCGATATGGGCTTTTTAGATGAGATAAAAAATATCTTTACCTTTTTACCAAAAGAGCGTCAAACACTTATGTTTTCAGCAACTATGCCAAAACCAATTAAGAGTTTAGCAGAGCAGATTTTAGAGAATCCAAAGTCAGTTACTATTACAAAAAAAGAGAGAACAAATAGAGATATTAAACAGATTTTTTATGTAGTAGCTGAGCATGAGAGAGATGATGCCCTCTTAAGACTTATTGACTACAAAAACCCAAATAAATGTATAATATTTTGTAGAATGAAAAAAGAGGTTGATAGACTCTCTTCATATATGACAGCTCAAGGATTTAAAGTAGCATCACTTCATGGAGATATGGAACAGAAGCAAAGAGAGCATACTATTCGTGCATTTAAGAATGGCTTAGTAGATATTTTTATTGCTACTGATGTAGCTGCTCGTGGACTTGATGTGAATGATGTAACTCATGTATTTAACTACCATATACCTTTTGATTCTGAATCTTATGTTCATAGAATTGGTCGTACAGGTCGTGCAGGAAATAAAGGAGAGGCAATTACTCTTGTCTCTCCAAATGAACTTAGAACTATTAAACGGATTGAAAAAGATGTTGGAACTGTAATGGTTTCAGATGTTATTCCAACACGCCAAGAGGTAAAAGTCCGTAAAGATAATGACCTACTATTAAAAATTGCAAATACTAAAATTACACCCTCTGCTAAAGAGATGGTAAAGATGCTTCAACATGACTTAGATATTGTAACTATTGCACACCTGTTAGCTACTCTTGTTCAAGAGGAGATTGATGTAAAAGGTAAAGATATTATTGGACTTAGAGCTAAAGAGCTAAAAGCTCTTATAGAGAGAGAAAAAAAATGGAAAGGTGGCAAACTAAATGATAGTCAAAGAAGAGGAAGAAATCGTAGGCGTACTCAAGAGCATAAGCGAAGAAGTAAAGGGAGTCAAGACAGGAGAAATCGAAGAAGTCGCAGTAGCAATAGATAAGTTATTTCTAAAATAAAGAGAATCTATCTACTCTCTTTATTTTCTATCTTTTAATATACTATAAACTCAAAAATTACACAATAAATACATAAAATATACGCTATAATAGAACCTTATAAAAATTAAATTTATTTCAAAGGATATATATGAAAAAACTATTTTCAATACTAACACTTATACTTATAATGTTTACTGTAACAGTTAATGCACAAGAGAAGCCTCTTACTTTTATACTAACTACAGTTGATGATAAAAACTTAACTGTCTCAGAGACAAAAGATGGATTAAACTTTCATGAGTTTAAAGGAAAGGCTGTACTTTTAACTCTTTTTGGACATAGATGTCCACCATGTTTAAAAGAGATTCCAGAGTTTATTGAACTTACCAATGAACATAAAGATGAATTAGAGATAGTTGCTATTGAAGCACAACTCTATCCAAAAGAGAGTGTTAAAGAGTTTGTTGCTAAACATAAAATGAATTATAATGTTATAGCAGGGTATGACCATAACGATTTTGTCTCTTATATAGCTAATAGAGCTGGTTATACAAGTGGTATACCTCTTCCTCTTTTAATTGCAATAAATAAGAATGGTGAAGTAGAGAGTGTTCAAGCAGGACTTATGGGAAAGAGTTCTCTTGAACAACTAATTAAAGACTTAAATGACTAAAGCTTAACAGATACATATAAACAAAAGGGAAGAAATGAAAAAGAGTGCACTTATAAAGTTATCTATTCTATCATCTATACTACTATTTAATAGTGGTTGTGCTTTTGGGCTTTTTAAAGATAATCCAAAAACTTTAGAGAGTCCTAAAAAAATAATGCCCACCTCTAATATGACAACACCTAGTTTTGAGAATATTGCTACTGAATGTTCTGATAATATTAACGTAGTAAGTGCATGTAACAAAGGGAAGATAAAACCTACAGAACTTAAACCAAAAATTGTTACAAGCATAGGAGAAATTCATAAACTAAAGAGCTTTCAAGGACAACCAATTACAATTATTGAAAGGAAAAATGGGTATATCTTTCCTCAATTCAAAAACAAAATTGTTATCTTGGAGATGTTTGGGAAGAACTGTCCTCACTGTATTAAAGAGATACCAATTATGAATAATCTACGTCGTAAATATGGTCGAAAATTAGAGATTATTGCTATTCAAGTTGATGGTAAAATGTCACCTTTTCAAGCAAAAGCATTTATTAGAAGACACCATATAAAGTATCCTCTTATATCAGGAGAGACAGCTACTAATTTACAATATAATATTCAAAACACTTATGGTTGGACAGGAGTTCTTCCTTTTATAATGATCATAAAAGATGGAGTAACTGAGTTTAGTTATAGAGGAGAGGTCTCTAGTCAAGAACTTAATCGTGACATTAAATCACTTATATAAAATTTAGAAGAAAGCTACTTTCTTCTAAATTTTTTATATACTCCCTATACTCCAAAGTAATAAAAATATTTTTCTTTTACAAACCTCCTTTTTCTTTTTGATTTGATATAATAATCCAAACTAAAATCATATTAAAAATTAAGGAAATTACAAATGTCTCTTTTAACTAAAACAAACATAACAAAAAAAGGTAAGACAGAGAGCCACTTAAGATGGTGGGTTACACTTCTACTCTCTTTAGCACTTGCAGTTGGAACATGGAACCCACTAGGTCACCACTTTATCCACTACTTAACAAGTTCTGAAGACCTCTTGTCTGGATTTACTCCATTTGCAATACTTATTATGATTGGTCTTTGGATTTTAGCATTTAAATCTATATTGCAATCAATCGGTATGGCTGGAGCTATTGCTACTATTTTGATTATTTTAGCCTTTATTTGGGGACTTAACCAATATGGAATTTTAGATTTTTCAAATAAAACTCAAATGGGTTGGACAGGAACTATCTCTGTTGGTATTATTATCTGGATAGGAATTAATGCATCTATTATTTGGAAAACACTTACTGGTGTCTATGCTACCGATGTTGTAGATTCAGAATAGAGAGTAATGAAACGCCGATATAAAGCCCTTATTGCCATTATAGTACCTGTAGTACTTATGTCTATACTCTCACAAGTTCACCCTGTATCTTATAATTTTATTATGGGATACATGGTTGCTGTTGTACTTGTCTTTAAATCTTCACTTCTTTCTCTTTGGCTTATAAGTAAATTAAAGTTTATCTATTTTATTAAAAGCCTAACTATGTTTCAAGCACTTCTTTTAGGTGTAAAACGTTGGTTTATAGATAACTGGCTATCAAAGTGGCTAGAGAAACATATCTTTAACCATTTAAAAAAACCCTTTCAAGAACTTTTACAATACTACAATGCTATTAACTTTAAAACAAAAATGAAAAACTTTATTGTTGTAGTTCTACCTTTAGGTATAGGCATCTGGATAATGTATGTTACTGACGTACTAGTTCATTTAGCTGTATTTGTTGAGCTAAAAGTTCTTGTAATTGGCTTTTTTAAGGCACTTTGGGCAATATCTACCCAAATATTTAGCTGGTTAACAACCTCTTGGTTTGCTCCAATTTTTGAGGTCTTTGCACTCTCCTATCTTCTATCACTTATTGAGAGAGTTTTTGGAAAAAATAACCCTATTAGTAGAACTTTCAACTATATTGGAAATAAACTAAATGATTTATTGTCATATATTGGGCTACTAAATGACAAACATATTGAACCTATTCTAAATAAAAATGTCTCAAGGCATAGCCAAACCTTAGGAGAGAAAATTTCATCGATGATAAGAGAGAAGAAGATTAGAGATGAGTATCTATATTTTGATAACTTTCAAAACATGATTTTAAAAGGACATATAAACGCATACTACTCATTCCCTGGTATGGAGAAGATAAAAGATAAAAAAAAGCTCTATACACTAATAAATGAAAAAACAGCTGATAATATTGATATTATAGCTTTTGTTTCACGTAATGGTAAAGGGGATTTACTAGATGAGTCTGAGCCTGATGATTTTTATCATGATATTTTTCTACTTAAAGGAATTGCAAGCAATAGTAATCATGGTGTACGTGTTCAAAATGAAGATAAAATAGACTATACAGACTTTTGGGTACTAAACACTAGTAAATTTCCTGTATGGCTAAAGAGCCACTCAGGTAATATTAAAGATATTGAGTTACAAGGAAATGAGATGAAATTTATTAAAACAAAAACTCATGTTGATTTTAAAAACAATGATATCTACTTTGAATATAATGGCAAAAAAGTTTCACCAACACCTTTAGATGAAAATTTAGACCAAATGGACTAAACCATTCTCTATGGCAATTAATCCCTCTAACTCAGCTTCATATACTCTACTACTAAACTTTGCTACAGCTTCATCTAGTGTTGGCATAGTTTGGCAAAAATAAAAAAACTCATCTTTTTCAATATGATTATTTTGAGGTTCAACTCCAAATATATTGGCAAATTGTAAAATATCATTAATTGGTTTAGCTAACCCCTCTTTCAATAAATTATTAGTTCCATTACTCTCACCTAAACGGTGAGGTAAAACATATATCTCCTTTCCCATTCTAAGAGCAAACTCAACAGAACGCATAGAGCCTGAGTTCTCATCTGCTTGAGTTACAATCAAAACTTCTCCTAAAGCTACTACTAGCTCATTTCGTACAACAAATGACCATGGTGTTGCCTTTGCCCCTTTAGGAAACTGACTTAAAACCAATCCCTCTTTCTCTATTGATTCTATTAGACGTCTATTAACAGATGGATAACGAATATCTAAACCATTAGCAACAACAGCAATGGTATTTTCATAACCTGCTGATAGATGAACAATAGCATCAACTCCCATCGCTGCACCAGAGACAAGCACAATACCCCGTTTTACTAACTCTTGTACTAAAAGTTGTGTATACTGCTTTGTATAGCTAGATGGTCTTCGTGTTCCCACAATTGATATTTTACGTCTTTTTAGTAGTGATAGATTGCCTAAATAGTATAACTCCTTTGGATACTTTTTCATATCCTCTAACTCAGGAATTCTATAATCCAATAAATCAACCATTAACCTGCCTGAGCATAATCAATATCACTAGAGGAGAAGACCTCTCCTGTCTCTATACAGTAGGCAGATAGAAGTCCAAAGCCTTTTTCACCTTTTCTATAAGCTCCTGTATCAATATTAACATAGTGCTGATGAGTATCAGGAGCAAACTGCTGAGGTGTATGTCCAAAAATATTAAAAATAGGCTCAGAGTCTATTGGCTTCATTCTTCCCCAAAGCACAGTATTTTTAAACTCATTAGCACTCATCTTATCATCTCTTAATTTCCATACAGGTGCAATAGCTGAATGAGAAATAACTACCCTACGACCAGAAGAGTGTCTCTCTTCTAGTTCAATATATAGAGGTAGACTCTTCATCCACTCAATATCCTCTTCAAATTGAAAAATAAAATCTCTAATAAAAGGGTGAGGAACCATCTGATTGTTAACTATTGAGACTAAACCATAAGAGAGAAGTGTCTCTCTTCCTCCATGATTTAACCATATATTATCTTGTACAATTGGTCGATTATTATATATATTATTAATAAACTCACTTCCAAACTCAATCATCATCTCTTCATGATTTCCACGAACCGATGCTAACTTATGTTCACGTACAAATCGAACAACCCTTGCACTATCTTCTCCCCTATCTACTAAATCTCCAACAAAAATCAGTGTAGAGTTTAAAGGTGTCTTAGCAACTAAGTTCAACAATGCTCTATACTCCCCATGAACATCTCCAACTACACAATGATTCATTTGGGCTCTCCTAAATAAAATATATTTAATATATTATAACAGAAAAAAATAAAAATTTTATATTATAATATTGATTTAGATATGGTATAATTTCAATATCTGATATATTAAAGGAATATAGAATGAGTAAACGTGATGAAATAATTGAAGCAATGATTGCCGAAGCAAAAAAATTAAATCTTAAAATATCTGATGACTTAATTAAAAAAGTTACTATTGGTCTAGGACCAGTAATTTATAATAAAGATACAGCTACAGTAGCTTGTGGTCAATCTAAAGAGCTAGAGACTGTAAAAAATAACTTTTTAAGAAAAAAACTAGGACTTACCAATAGTGATGAAGAGCTAGATAAAGCAATTAAAGAGGTTTGTGAAGAGTTAGGAACTTCAAATAGAAGTAAATATAGAGTTCATTTCTATGCACTTCTAGCAATGAAATTTAACAAAGAGAGTGTTTACGACGCATAATAAATATGAAGGCAACCATAAAGGTTGTCCCTCCTAATAGGGCAGACACAGAGGTCGCCACTACAGTTTTACAACATTACTCTCCACAATAAGTAAGCCACACCAGATAAAACCAAAATCCCAATAATATTTGCTTTAAACCCAACCTTTGCCATATGTGCTATAGGAATAACCCTTGAACTCATTACAATAGCATTTGGAGGTGTTGCAATAGGCAACATAAAGGCATAAGAGGCTGCAATAGTAGCTACCATAAGCAGAAGTGTTCCATCTGTTGTTGGCATAGTTTTAGAGAACTCATAAAAGATAGGAATAGCTATGGAGGTCAATGCTGTATTTGAGGTAACCTCTGTAGAGAAAGCCACAAAAGTGGCAACAAACAGAAACATCCAAAAGAGAGGCATATCTGAAATAAATGCTAACTTATGGGCAATATCACTAGCTAACCCTGTTGAAGAGAAGGCTTTAGCAATAGAGAAACCTGCTCCAAAAAGCATTATAATCTCATAAGGTAGATTTCGTGTATCGTCCCAATCTAAAAAACCTATTTTTGGGAAAAACATCAAAAGCCCAAAACCAAGAAGTATTAACTTCTCATCTAGTGCAAACCCAAAGAGCTGTTTAGTAAATGTATTTGCAACTAAAAGTGTTGCAAGAGCTACAATAACCCCATAGAGTCGCTTTTGATTACTATCTAAGCTAGGTATCTCTTTGTCTACTATACCCTCTATAGACTCATCTTTGAGACCAAAAGAGAGCAACCAAGGAATAGCAACAAGCATAATAGCAACAATAGGAAGCATCATATAGACCCACTCACCAAATGAGAGTACAGGGAGATGATTATCTTCTAAAAATCCTAGCAAAATTAAGTTTGGAGGAGTTCCAATAGGTGTTAAAATTCCCCCTACACTAGCCCCATAAGCTGTAGCAAGAAGAAATCTAATCTTTAACTTTGGATTTTCACTTAGATAGAGTGCTATAGGCATAAGCATAAGAGTAATGGTAGTATTTGAGAGAATTGAGCTTAAAAGTGCTGAGGTTATAGCCAATGCATACAAAATACCTAAAAGAGTCTTTGGAAAAAGGTTTAATAGCTTTGCAGAGAAGTAGAGATGAAGCTTTACCTTTTCAATAGCTATTGCCAACATAAAACCACCTAAAAAGAGAAAAATAATTGATTTAGAGTAGTTTGGAGTCACATGAGCTATATCAAGTATTCCAAAAGAGGGAAATAGAATAATAGGTAAAAGCGAGACAACCCCTAAAGGTAGAGCCTCATTTGTCCAAAGTGTAACAAGTAGAGCAACTAAACCTATTAGAAGTGATTGAGTAGGTGTAAAAAAAGACCAACTAACTAGAGTAAATACTACTCCTAAAAATAGAGCAATAATTACTCCTTTAAATTCCATTAAACTATTCATGAAAATTCCTTTTAATAAAAAGGAATTTTAACATAAATAATTTTTTTTTGCTTATGCCTAGATTTAAATGTTTAGTAAAGGAGGCTACAATAGTAGCTGACTCTACTCATAAATATGAGTACAAATAAAAAAAGGATTAATTTGTCTCTTGATTTACAATTTTATTAGCACTAATCCAAGGCATCATAGCTCTAAGTTTTTTACCTGTTTTAGTAATAAGAAGCTCTTGGTCTCTTCTTCTTTCAGCATTCATTCGTGGATATCCTGCTTGACCTTCCAAGATAAAATCTTTTGCAAACTGACCATTTTGAATCTCCTCTAAAATCTCTCTCATTGCCTTTTTAGAGTGCTCATTGATAACTCTTTTACCTGAAACATAATCCCCATACTCTGCTGTGTTAGAGATAGAGTATCTCATGTCGGCAATTCCACCCTCAAACATTAAATCAACAATGAGTTTAAGCTCATGTAGACACTCAAAGTAAGCAAGTTCAGGAGCGTAACCAGCCTCTGTTAGTGTCTCAAATCCTGCTTGAACTAAAGAAGATACACCACCACAAAGAACAGCTTGTTCTCCAAATAGGTCAGTTTCAGTCTCATCTTTAAATGTTGTCTCAATAATTGCAGTTCTACCACCACCAATAGCAGAAGCATACGAAAGAGCCAACTCTTTTGTTTTTCCACTTGGGTCTTGACCAACAGCAATTAAATCAGGAATACCACCACCTCTTACAAACTCACTTCGTACTGTATGCCCTGGAGCTTTTGGAGCAATCATTGTTACGTTAATATCTGCTCTTGGAATAATTCTTCCAAAATGAATGTTAAATCCATGACCAAAAGCAATAGTTGCACCCTCTTTAAGATTTGGCTCAATCTCATTTTCATAGACATCTTTTTGGTTTTCATCTGGAAGCAAAATCATTACAACATCAGCCTTAGCTGTTGCCTCTGCAACACTCAATACCTCAAAGTTTTTAGCCTCTGCTTTTGCCCAAGAGCTACCACCCTTTCTAAGACCAATAACAACATTAACACCACTATCTCTTAAGTTTTCTGCATGTGCATGACCTTGAGAACCAAAACCTATCATTGCTACTGTTTTTGATTTGATGATACTTAAATCACAATCTTTGTCATAATATATATTTAATGTTGACATTGTTTATCCTTGGAGTTAAAAAAATTTCGCAATTATAGCGTAAGGGTGTTTATAAGTAATAGTATAACATTCAAAAATAGAGAGCATTTTTTGTTAATCATAGCTCTATTATAAATATACCTATAGAGTTATGCTATACTACAAATATCTACTATTTGTATACATATAACTAAATAGTATAGTAATAATATTTTAGGAGTTCTTAATGTATACTAGAATTTATAATAATAAGTTAGTTAAAGTCTATGGTAGAGAAGATTTAAATAATTCTGAGATTATAAGCAAATTAAAAGGACGGGACTTAGCTGGATTTACAATTAGAGATGAACATAATAATATTATATTTTATAATAGCGATAAAGTCTCTGCTAATGAACTACAACTAATCATCAGAAATTTAAAAACAGCTACTATTGCTATTAATATGAGTGATGAAGAGGTTATTGACTACTTTTATATGATTGCAAAGATACAACTTATAGAACATAATAGAGAATCTTTTACAGAAAAAGAGCTATATAACTGGATGAAATCAACTATAGACTCTGGAATTATTAATAGCACAGTATGGAAAGAGGCAAAAGATAAAGTATATAAAAAATTATCAGAAAATGGATTTCAAATAAAAGATAATTAAAACCAAAATAAGAAAAAAATATAGTATAAAGAAAGAATTTCAAAGAGGCAGGGACCTACATTCCCAGCCCAGACAGGGCAAGTATTATCGGCGATGGGAGGCTTGACTACTAGGTTCGGAATGGAGCTAGG
>Ga0256832_1000673_pt1 | contig 22443 bp, 19 predicted proteins | sample 134614metaG_FD_190534 | JGI IMG/M metagenome (GOLD analysis project Ga0256832, IMG submission 190534) | Hydrothermal vent microbial communities from Lau Basin, Pacific Ocean - 134-614 | ecosystem: Environmental > Aquatic > Marine > Hydrothermal vents | place: Pacific Ocean: Lau Basin | collected... | reverse complement strand
TGGCGGGACAGAGCAGCGTGCAATTCCGATTCCGCCTTTCGTCAGACTTTTCGGTTACTCGTGAAGGGATGGCGATAGACCAGTTTTCGGTGTTGCCGAGCGGGACGGAGGTGTATGACCCGGCGGCGCGTCCCTTTACGGGGAATACGACGCTGGCGGTTTCGGGCAGTGGCTGGACGCAGTGGCAGCTCAGCGGCGGCGACGTGATCTGGGTCAACCCGCAGGGCCAGAACCTGGGGAACACGGACCTGAAGATGGAGACGGCCTTCCCGCCGCTTTATTTCCCGGGTGTGAATCAATACATGACCCCGCGTCACTGGGTGGTGGAGCCTGGCACGGCGCCGGCCTCGAATGTGACGCTGCGGCTGTTCCTCACCGAGGAAGAGTGGGATACGCTTCGGAATCGGGATGCGGCGTTGAATGTGGGCATCGTGAAGTTGGGCATCACCCACTATCACGGTCCGAACGACAACACGTTGTCATGGAGTGACAACAACTACAGCGTGGGTGACACGGACTTCATCACGCCGTCGATGATCACGGTGTATCCATGGAACAACGGTTACGGGTTGGAGTTTGACGTGTTGGTGATGAGCCAGTTTGGCGGCAACAGCGGCGGCGGGACCAACACGCCGTTGCCGGTCGAGTTTGCGTGGTTCCGGGCCGACCGGGTGGGCGGCGACGCCCTCCTTCGCTGGGCGACGGCCACGGAGCGGGGCAGCGACCATTTCCGGGTGGAAACGGCCACGGAGGTGCGTGACGGCGTGCCGGTGTGGCGCCTGTTGGGCACGGTGAAAGCGGCCGGTGAAAGCAGTGAACTGCGTGAATACGAGTTTGTGGATCGTGAGCCCAACAAGCGGGGCGTGCGTTACTATCGCATCGTGGAAGTGGATGCCGACGGCACCACCACCGAGAGCGAGGTGCGTAAGCTGTTCTTCGACGGCGAAGCGGGCGTGGTGACGGTGCGTCCGAATCCGTTTGCGGATGCGCTGGAAGTGCTGTTGCCTTCGGGTGAGGGGACGGCGCAGGTGCAGGTGGAAGACGTCCGCGGGGTAACCGTGTGGCGTCGGACGGTGGCCTTGGGCGGCGTGGTTCAGACGCTGCGTGTGGATGCGTCCGGCTTGCCGGCGGGCGTTTACACGGTGCGGGTGATCACCGCCTCGGGCAGCGAGATGGTGAAGGTGATTAAACGGTAATTAAACCGTAGGGGCGCAACGGTGTTGCGCCCTTGTGGGAGGCACGCCGCTTTTTAGCGGGATATGCAGAACGTCCCCGCCTTCCTCCGGGAGGGCGGGGGCGTTTTTATTATAAGGAGACTCCTTGTTTTCTCTCATTCCAACATCAAGGTTTCCCACGAAGCATTTTCTTTGCACCGCTTTTCGCCCTCGTCATGAATATTCGTTTTTTTCTGTCCATTTCTTTTATCTTTTTGATGGGCGCACCTATCGATGTGACGGCGCAATCGAATGAGCGCATCATCCCCGGGGCCGAGCGGTTCGACCTTTACGTGCCCGAAATCGAGTGGAAAAACGTGGCTGTGGTCACCAACCACTCCGCACTGGTGGGAGAAAAATATCGGCATCACCTGGTGGACACGCTGCTGGCGATGGGCGTGCCCATCAAAAAAATATTCTCCCCGGAGCACGGCTTTCGGGGCAGTGCACCTGCCGGATGGCGTGTTCGAACCACCACCGATCCTAAAACAGGCCTACCGGTCATTTCCCTGTATGGGAAAAAGAAAATGCCCGATGCCAAAGACCTTGCAGGTGTCAATGTGGTGTTGTTCGACATTCAAGATGTCGGTGTCCGCTGTTTCACCTACATCTCGACGCTCTACTATGTGATGGAGGCCTGTGCCCGATATGGGCGCAAACTCATTGTGTTGGACCGACCCAACCCCAACATTCATTACGTGGACGGCCCCACGCTGGACACCGCCGGCTACCGGTCGTTTGTAGGTATGTTTCCCATCCCGCTGGTGTATGGGATGACCATCGGCGAGCTGGCGCAGATGATCAACGGCGAATATTGGCTTCCGGACAGCATGCAGTGTCGGCTGGAAGTGATTCCGGTAGGCAACTATTCCCGAACGAAACGCTATCGGCTGCCGGTGCCGCCTTCGCCCAATCTGCGCAGCATGGCGGCGGTGTATCTGTATCCTTCGCTGGTATTTTTCGAGCCCACCGAGATCAGCGTAGGACGGGGCACAATGGTGGCGTTTGAACTCTTTGGCCGGCCCGATTTTCCTATCAAGGATACGGTGTTTGTGCCGCATTCGCTGTCGTGGGCGCCGCTGCCGAAATATCTGGGACAGGCATGCAACGGTGTGGTGGTGCGTCCTTACGCCAAAGACATCGAAGAAAAGGGCGGGATCAAAATTGAATGGCTGTTAAGTGCATATCAATATTCTGACGGACCGCAGAAGTTTTTTGAGGTGCCTTCGTTTTTTGACAAGTTGGCCGGCACCGATGACTTCCGCAAGCAGATCATTTCATATCAGCCGGTGGAGGTAATCCGCTCCTCATGGAAACCAGCTATCAAGGAATTTAAGGAGCGGCGTAAACCGTATCTGCTATACGAATAGCAACTGCTGTCGCCTCCTCTCGACAACCATTTCCCGCTGCATCGCGTAAGGGGCCCAAAGGCGCCTGACTGTGCCCGCTGCCTGAGCGAAGTCGAAGGCAAGGGCGGAAGGCGCCAAGGGACACGCCAAAAAGCAAACAACGCACGGGCGGGCCTGTCCTACCTTTGCACGTTCATATACAGCGATTATGGAAGTTCCTTTTCATCGGCCGTATATCACCGAGGAAGAAATTGAAGGTGTGATCGAGAGCCTGCGGGCGGGATGGCTGACGATGGGCCCGAAGACCATTCAGTTCGAGCGGGCTTTCGGCGAATACGTGGGGGCGCCGCAGGCGGTGGCGGTGAACTCGTGCACGGCGGCGCTGCATCTGGCATTGCGGGCCATCGGCTTGCAGCCCGGCGATGAGGTGCTGGTGCCCACGACCACCTTTGTGGCGTCCGCTGAGGTGGTGGGCTATTTCGGCGCCCGGCCGGTGTTGGTGGACATCGAACCGGAGACGCACCTGATGGACGTCCGGAAGATGGAAGAAAAAATTACGCCGCGGACGCGGGCGGTCATTCCCGTGCACTACGGCGGGCAACCCTGCGATATGGATGAAATCATGGCGCTGGCCGAGCAGCATCGCCTGGCGGTCATTGAAGACGCCGCTCATTCATTGCCGGCTTGGTATAAAGGGCGCATCATCGGCAACATCGGACACATCACCGCATTCAGCTTTTATGCCACCAAGACGCTGGCCACCGGCGAAGGGGGGATGGCCACCACCGCGCGGGAAGACTGGGCCGACCAGATGCGGGTGTTGCGCCTGCACGGCATCAGTAAAGACGCATGGAAACGCTACACGGCGGCTGGGTCGTGGCGCTACGACGTCATCGAAAACGGATATAAGTATAACACCACCGACCTGAATGCAGCACTGGGGCTGGCCCAGCTGCGCAAGGTGGAGTGGATGTGGCAAGAGCGGAAACGGATTGCCCGGCGTTATGATGCGGCGTTCGCCGGCGAGAAAGGCCTGATCCCCTATCAGGTGAAGTCCGATCGGGTCTCGGCGTGGCATCTGTATCCGCTGCGGCTGCGGCTGGAAGCGCTCACCATCGATCGGGACGCCGTAGCCGAAGCCTTGAAGGCACGGGGCGTGAGCATCAGCGTCCATTTTATTCCGTTGTATCATTTTAGTTACTATCGCCGCAACGGCTATTCCGCCGAAGGCTATCCGCAATCGGAATGGGTCTTCGAACGGACGCTGTCGCTGCCGATTTTCCCGGGCATGCGGGACGAAGAGATCGACTACGTGATTGAGGCGGTCCTGTCCATATTGCGGAGCGCCTATCGTTGACGGGGATATGTGGTATCGCAGGTTTGGCAAACGGCTTCTGGACGTTGTGGGGGCGGGGGTAGGTCTGGTCGTGCTGTCGCCTTTTTTGGCGGTGATTGCTGCGTGGATCAAATTACACGACGGCGGCCCCGTGTTTTTTCGGCAGGTTCGGGTGGGAAAAGGGGGGCGTTTATTCCGGATTTATAAATTTCGCACGATGGTTGTGGATGCCGAACGGATGGGATTGCAACTGACCACGGGAAAGGATCCGCGGATTACGCCGGTGGGGCGGTTTCTGCGGAAATATAAATTGGATGAATTGCCACAGCTCATTAACGTGCTGAAGGGCGAGATGAGCCTGGTGGGGCCGCGGCCCGAAGTGCCGCGCTATGTGGAGGCTTTTTCGAAAGAATATGCGAAGATTTTACAGACGCGCCCCGGCATTACGGACTATGCCGCCATTGAATATCGGGATGAAAACACCCTCTTGGACGGCGCGGATGACCCCGAAAAGATGTATCTCGAAGTCGTGTTGCCCGAGAAGATAAAATATTATCATATGTATCTTCGCCGGATGAGCTTGAAAACAGATATTATGCTTATTTTCAAGACCATCGCAGGAAAGAAATAAAATCGATTTATGAATATTCGGATGTTATTTCGTCCCACAAAGTTGAAAAGAAAACTTTTCTTTCTGCTTGTTGATGCGTTGATTTTTTCGCTGTCTTTCTACGGGTCGGTGCTTTTTTACGGGGTGCGTTCGCTGTCGGTGTCGCCGTGGACGCTTGGTGAATGGATAGCGTTTATTACCTTGGGTAAGATTGTCTTCTTCTGGCTGGCGGGAATCTATCGTTTCACGTGGCGCTTCATTGGGATTTTTGAGATGTTCAAAATAGCGGTGGTTGTTACGTTGTTTGAGGCAACGGCGGTGGGAGTCAACGCGGGCATGTTGCCGTTATGGAAAGGGGATACTTTGCCGGCGGGGGTGTTTTTGCTGGACTTGTTGCTCTCGCTTCACGGCGTGTTGATGGTCCGTTCCGCCAAGCGGGTGTATATGGAAATCTTTCGGAAGAAAGGGCAGGCAAAGCGCACCTTAATCATCGGCGCTGGGAATACGGCCGAGCGCATCGCCCGCGAACTGGACCGGGGGCAAGACTATCGTCCCGTTTGCTTTGTAGATGACGACCCGAATAAAGTGGGCACCACCATTCATAATATCAAAGTGCGGGGCACGCTGGAAGACATTGCCCGTCTTTTAGAGCAGTGTCGGGTGGAAGCCGCCATTATCGCCATCCCGCATCTAAACGCCGCACGGATTCGAGCCATTTTTAACCAACTGGTGGACCGAGGCATTCGGGACATCAAAATCATCCCCAGCCTTGCCCGCATGAACAATCCGGACCTGGTCTCCATTCGGGATTTGCGGGACCTGTCGGTGGAAGACCTGCTGGCACGGGAAATGGTGGACATCGACGCCTCCCGAGTGCAGCGTTTCATTGAAGGACAGGTGGTGTTGGTCACCGGGGCGGGCGGCTCGATCGGGTCGGAGATCGTCCGCCAGTTGTGCCGCTTCCGGCCTAAGAAAGTGGTGGCCCTCGAAATCGACGACACCGAACTCCATAACCTATCACTCGAAATCGCCGCTCGGGCCGAATGTCAGGAAGTGGACTTCGTGCCGGTGATCGCCGACGTCAAAGACCGGGAAAAAATACAACAGGTTTTTCGCTTACATTGCCCGGACATCGTGTTCCATGCAGCGGCCTACAAGCACGTGCCTCTGATGGAATATTTCCCCGAAGAAGCCGCCAAAGTGAACATTCTGGGGACCTATCACCTGGCCCGCACAGCCGTCGAAAACGGCGTGAAAAAGTTTGTCAACATCTCAACGGACAAGGCCGTCAACCCGTCCAGCGTGATGGGCGCCACCAAGCGCATGGCCGAGATCGTATGCGGGGCGTTTAATCAGCTCCAACAAACGGCGTTTATGTCGGTGCGCTTCGGCAACGTCCTGGGCAGCCGAGGAAGCGTCATCCCCCTGTTTCTGGAACAAATCCGCAAAGGCGGCCCGGTAACCGTGACGCACCCCGAAATGAAACGCTATTTCATGACCATCTCCGAGGCGGTGTTGCTGGTCTTTCAAGCGGCGGCGATGGGCAAAGGAGGCGAGGTGTTTGTGCTGGATATGGGAGAACCCGTCAAGATCGTGAAGCTGTCCGAGCAGCTCATCAAGCTGCACGGGCTGGAACCCTACAAAGACATCGACATTTGCTTTACGGGGCTTCGGCCGGGCGAAAAATTGTTTGAAGAACTGCTGACCGCCGAAGAAGGCACCGACAAAACCCAGCACGAAAAGATTTACATGGCGCGCATCTCCACGCAAATCGGTCCGGAAGCCGTTCATGACCTGGTAACGAAAGTGGAGCAGACCGTGCAAGAAGGGTCCACGCTGCGGTTACGGACGCTGCTGGAGCAGTATGTGCCTTTTTATCAGAAAAAGGCGTTGGCGGAAAAGACGGCTTAAGGCCGACGCTCCCAAACTTTTCGGACGCCCCGCCCCTCAATCCATTGGATGCGGACGCCGGGCGTGCGTTGAACGCCCAGAAAGCGCCCCCACACATCATATTGCCGTTGGCGAACAGGCAACGGAGGCCAGTGAACGGGCGGATTTTTCAGCGTTGCCGGCAAGCATTGTTGCAGGCTGTCGGCCACCGCTTGCCGAATGGCGGGCATGCGGACCGCCACCGAGTCGCCCGGACAAAGGGTGGCGCAACCCGCCCGATGGGGGGCAATAACCGGCAACCAGACCGCTGACGACGACCCCACCGGATGCAACATGCTGTCTAAGGGGTTCAGCCCTTCCTTGTGCATTTTCCACGTCAACAGATGATTCAAGGTGTTCAGCGCAGCAGCGGAAGGGCGGGCTTGTTGGTAATTCCCCAGCAAACACACGCCCATCGTATAGCTGTTTTTGCCGCAGAAATGCGCACCTTTGATGTGGTCGGGGTCATCCACACCCTGGGGGTCGCGAGCCTGATACAACACCCCGGCGGGATCGATGACGAAGTTGTAGCCGATGTCGTCCCAACCGCGCACCTGCGTATGATAAAGGTATATGGAGCGCACCACCGCCACGTAGTTCGAATCGGTCAGGTTGGAAGCCGAATGGTGGACAATGACGTGATGGGTGGGCGTGGCCGCAGGTTTTACCGCAGGGGGTGTGAGCCCCGCCCGCCATTGCGAAGGCGGAATCCATGCCGGCGGATCGCAAATGCCGCCGGCACCGCCCAAGGCTGTCTCGACCCACGGAGCCGGCGGAACCGCCACCTCATAAAGCGTGCCCGTATCGAACACCAGCGGCCGAATCCATCGAACCTGCGGCGGCAACACCACCGGAAACGTAAACCACCGACCGTCCACCGCCCACCCGTCTTCGTCCCACGCCAATTGAATAGTGTCGCCGGTGGAAAGGACCAACAACGGCGCACGCCCCCGATGGACGCCCTGCCACACCACAGCCGACGGCGAAGCCGACACCGAGATCGACATGCGGCTCTCGGGGCCGTAAGCCTGCGACGTCACGCCCTGCCCCCACAACAAGCCGGTCAAGCCGACCCATAATCCGTATAATGCCCAGCGCATTCCCTGTATTTTTGCTTTTCCCTAAAAGCTACAAACCTACTCGATTTATGGCTACTCAACAAAAGGTGATGGTGTTGGGTGCGGCGGGGCAGGTGGGCACCGACCTGGTGCATGCCCTCGTTCAACGGGGCTATGATGTCATTGCCACGGACATTCGTCCGGCCGATCAGGTCGATTTACCGGCCCCCTACGAGGTGGTGGACGCCACGTCCGCCGATAACCTCCGTGCCGCCGTCGAGCGTCACGGCGTGCAGACGGTTTATCATCTGGTGGCGATGCTGTCGGCCACGGCGGAACGCTTTCCGCACCGCGGCTGGACCCTTAACATGCAGTCGCTGTTCCACGTGTTGGAATTGGCCCGGGAAAAAAGATTGCGCGTGTTCTGGCCCAGCTCCATCGCGGCGTTCGGCCCCACCACGCCCAAAGATGCCGTGCCCCAGCACACCATTACCGAGCCCACCACCGTTTACGGGATTTCCAAAGTGGCCGGAGAGCTGTGGACACAGTATTACCACCTGAAATACGGCGTGGATGTGCGCAGCGTCCGCTTTCCAGGGCTCATCGGATGGCGGGCCATGCCCGGCGGCGGCACCACCGACTATGCCGTCGATATTTTTTACCACGCCCTTAGGGAAGGAAGCTACACGTGTTTTCTGGGCGAAGATGTGGTCTTGCCGATGATGTATATGCCCGATGCCGTGCGGGGTGTGATCGAATTGATGGAAGCGCCGGCCGAACGGCTCACGGTCCGAACAAGCTACAACATCGCCGGGTTCAGCTTTGCGCCGCGGGATATCGCCGAAGCCATTCGCCGCCGTATCCCGGATTTTACCATCCGCTACGCCCCCGACCATCGGGATGCCATTGCGCGGACGTGGCCGCACACCATCGACGACACCGCGGCCCGCACAGACTGGGGCTGGGCGCCGGCTTACGACCTCGACACAATGGTGACGGATATGCTGGCCCGCATTCAACAAAAAGCGGTCTCTTCGCTGCCGTGATTTTTACGCTCCACATCGAAGGCGTCGCCGTCAATGCCCCCATGGGTGTGGCGGCGGACGAACGGCGGCTCCATACCCGGCTCACGCTGTCAGCCACCCTCCGCTATCGGGTGGCGACCAGTTTTCCCTTCAAACTTCAAGACCTGATCGACTACGAAGCCGTGCGGCGCCTGATGGTGGAAGAAGCTGCATCCCACGAGTGGCTGCTGGAAAATCTCGCCCACCGCATCATGACCAAGATTCAACGGCGTTTTCCGAATACCGTAGCCGGCGAGGTGCGGGTGCGCAAACATCATTTTTCGGGGGCCTTCCCCAACGCCGCCGCCGAGGTGGTGCTTGCATGGCCCCAAACCACATAGCCGACAAGCTTCGGAACATCCCCGGTGCGAGGCTGCATTCAAGGAAAGACGGATGCCGTCCCTTGTATTATTGCAGTCATGAACGAAAACCCATCTTCGGAACGGCCCTTTGTGAGCATCGTGATTCCCGTCCGAAACGAAGAACAATATATCGGTAAGGTGCTGGAAAGCATCTTGGCACAGTCTTATCCCGCCGACCGCATGGAAATCGTGGTGGTGGACGGCCGGAGCACCGACCGGACACGGGAGGTCCTGCAGCGTTATCAGCAGCAGCATGCGTTTATTCGATGCATCGACAATCCGGACGGCTACGTGCCCCACGCCATGAACCGGGGAATTCGGGCTGCTCAGGGAGACGTAATTGTGCGGATTGACGCGCATGCCGAATATCCGAAAGACTATGTGCAGCGGCTGGTGGAATGGCTCCTGCGGCTGAAGGCGGATAATGTGGGGGGCGTGTTTGTGACCCTGCCGGGCGGACAGTCGGACCTCTCCCGGGCCGCAGCCCTGGCAATGGCCCACCCCTTCGGCGTGGGAAACGCCCAATTCCGAATCGTCGATTCGGATGACGAAACGCCCCGTCTCGTGGACACCGTTCCCTACGGGTGTTATCCCCGCTCGGTCTTCGACCGCATAGGCTTGTATGATGAAGACCTGCTGCGCAATCAGGATGAAGAACTCAACGCCCGCATTATCCAGAGCGGCGGGAAGATATACTTAATCCCGGCGGTCAAGATTTATTACTACGGCAGTCGGCGCAACCTCCGCAGCCTGGCGCGGATGTTTTATCAATATGGCTACTTTAAGCCGCTGGTGAATATGAAGCTGAAACGCCCGGCCAGCTGGCGGCAATTTGTGCCGCCGGCGTTTGTGCTGGCGTTGATGTTGCCCCTGCTGGGCGCATTGCTCTATCGCCCGCTGTGGGGGCTGTCGGCGGCGGCGTTGTTGCTGCATGCCCTCATCAATGCCGCCGTGTCGTTTCAAATCGCCCGAACGCAGAAAAAATGGCGCCTATGGCCCTATCTCTGGATCGCCTTCTTAACGATTCACTTGGCTTACGGATGGGGCTTCCTCCGCGGCATGGTGGACTTCATGCTGCTGAAAAAACATCAAAAGAAGCGGGTGGATGTCGCTCTCAGCCGGTAACACCCCGGTCTGGCAGGCCAAGGAAAGCCGACTGCTCGTGGTGTTGGGCGCTTTCTTCGTGGGAAACGCCCTGCTGGCCGAGTTTATCGGTGTGAAAATCTTTTCCGTCGAACGCACGCTGGGATTTGAACCGGTGAACTGGACCCTCTTCGGCGTCTCCGGCCTCTCCCTCAACATGACGGCCGGCGTATTGATATGGCCGCTGGTGTTTGTGATGACCGACATCATCAACGAATATTACGGGCAGCGGGGCGTCAAGTTGCTTTCGTATATGGCCGCCGGCATCATTGCCTATGCCTATCTGGTCATTCAATTGGCCGTCTGGGTGGTGCCCGCCGACTTCTGGCAGGTCAAAAACCTCCCGCAAGGACAGGTGCCCCTGAACGCGGCCTTTCAAGCCATCTTCGGACAGGGGGCGTGGATTATCATCGGATCGCTGGTGGCTTTTCTCATCGGTCAGCTGGTGGATGCCGTCACTTTTCACCTGCTCAAACACCGCACCGGCGAACGGATGATCTGGCTGCGGGCCACCGGCTCCACCGTGATTTCCCAGCTCATCGACAGCTTTGTGGTCATTTTCATTGCGTTTTATCTGGGGGCGGGATGGCAGCTGTCCACGGTGTTGGCCATTGCCGCGGTGAATTACATCTATAAGGTCGGAGCGGCGATTGTCCTCACGCCGCTGGTGTATCTCGGGCATTGGATGATTGATCGCTATCTTGGCCCGAAAAAATCGGCGGCCCTTCGAGCCGCTGCACATCAACAAAGTTATGCGAGCGATATTCGGTGGACTCATCTTTCTGATTAGCTGCGGCCGGCCGGCCGCCTCACCGCCCAAAGCATCGGCCCCGGCGGACAACTCGCCACCCGCGGCACAGGAAACAGCTGACACTGCACCGCCCGAGCCGTGGTCGGAAACAGCCCTTATCAGGGCCATGGCCGCAGACGACTGGGAAGCCTTTGTGAAAGCGTTGCCGCCCTATCCGGTGCGGTATTCCGCCGACGGCTATCTATCGAAGGCCGACCCCCTCTGGATGCCCGGTCAGGACACCGGCACACCCCTGCTGTTCGGTTACGAAGCCGGAACGGGGGATTCCATTTACTTTTCACCGAAACAATTCTTTGAACGATTTTTAGCCCGCCCATGGCCGGAAGGCGAACGAACACCCGATTCGATCCCGCCCGCATGTCAGGGCAACACCATCAACAACATCGCCGAATTTTTCGGGCCCCACGCCCATTACGTCACCTATTGCCTGCCCGGAAGCGAGCAATATGCCGGCATGGATTGGGCGGCCTTACGAATCATCCGGCGGGACGACTCATTGCTGGCCATCGTGCGGGATGCATGGACGCCTTGAAAGCTGTTACCTTTGTTTGCCGGGTTCCATAAAGTGAATGATAAATGAAAAAATGGGTATGGGCCTTGCCGGCCGTAATGCTCTGGACGGCATGTCAGGAGGTGCCGCCCGCCATTGACCTCACGCCGCCTCAGGAAGACACCACCCTCGAAGACACCGCCTATCTGGCCGCCGACAGCCCGCCGGCACCCGAACGCACGGTGCTGATGGAAGAATTTACCGGCGTGCGATGTGTGACCTGTCCGAGAGCTTCGGAAATCGTGCATGAGCTCGATTCCATCCATGGCAAGCGGATGGCGGTGATTGCCTATCATGTGAACGATATTCTGGGCAAGCCTTATTCGGGCGACCCCGACATGCGGCGGCCGGAAGGCCAACAACTCTACGAACAATTCTGGACGGGCGGCTCCATTCCCGTAGGGATGATTGACAGGGTCCAATTCACCGGCGAGTCGGAAGTAGCCGTCCCGCAGCCCGACAAATGGCCCAGCCTTGTGAATCAACGACTGACCGAAACACCCCCGGCCGGCGTGAAAATAGACATCCGGAAAACAGCCGACTCAACCTATGTCATTACCATCGAAACCCGATTTTTTCAAGACCTCAACGAACGGGTATATCTCTCGGTGGCAGCTGTGGAATCAGGCATGATCGTGCACCAGAAATTCCCCACCTATGTCGATAGTGCCTACCGTCTCGAACATGCGTTCCGTGCCATGCTGACGCCCTGGAACGGAATGCTCTGGAACGAAACGCCCAAAAACAAATGGGTCCGCCGTAAGGCGTTCCGGCTCCGAATCACCCCCGAATGGAAGCCGGAAAACATGCACGTGGTGGCGTTCCTTCATTATTTTTCCGCAGGAAACTACGAAGTGTTACAGGCTGATGAACAGCCGCTGGTTCCTTAGCGCAGCAGTGGGACTGATGATGGGGTGTCACCCGAATGATCCTGCCGACGAAGCCCGCCGATTTCAACAAGAATACATCGCGCTGCTCCAACATGCGCCCTCCTCACCCGTCCCTTACGAAGACCGCCCGGCGTATGCGTGGGACTCGCTCTTTTTCCCATATAACGCCGACTTCCGATGGACGGGAACCGCTCGGTCTTATCCGCACCGTAAAATCTATCACTACACCTACGGTGAAGGGCGGACCGACTCGCTGCCGCTGTGGGGCGAATTGTGGCTGCCCCATGGAAAAGACACCTTCCGATTGCTGCTTTTTCTGATTATTCAACAAAACGATTCCTCCCTGTTCCTGCCTTTTTACGACCGGACCAACGGCACGGAAACCTACGGCGGCGGGCGGTATCTGGAGCTGCCCTACGCCGAAGGCCCCATCACAGTGGATTTTAACTACGCCACCCACCCCTATTGTGCATACAGCGACCGCTATTCCTGCATGCTGCCGCCGTCGGAAAATCAGATCCCCGTAGCCGTTCGGGCCGGCGAACGATTGGTGGGCGCACAAAAGAAAAAAGGACACTAAAAAGATGATTGTAAAAACCTATGGTTGTGCATTGGTGGGGCTGGAAGGGCACATCATCACCATTGAAGTGGATGTGGACAAACGGGGGTTTAAGTTTTTCATGGTGGGGCTGCCCGACAGCGCGGTGCGGGAAGGGCAGCAGCGCATCGAGACGGCGTTGAAAAACGCCCGCCTATCGTTTCCGGCCCGCAAGATCGTGGTGAATCTGGCCCCGGCCGACATCCGCAAAGAAGGCGCAGCGTATGACCTGCCCATCGCCGTCGGCATGCTGGCCGGAGAGGGAATTGTCCGGTCCGACAAACTGGAAGACTTTATCATCATGGGTGAGCTCTCGCTCGAAGGGTCGGTGATGCCCATTCGGGGTTCGCTACCCATTGCCATCGAAGCCCGCAAACACGGCTTTAAGGGCGTGATCATGCCGGCGGCCAATGCCCGAGAAGCCGCCATCGTGGAAGGTTTGGAGGTGTATCCCGTCAGCCACCTGCGGGAAGCGGTGGACTTTCTCAACGGCGACCTGCCGCTGCAGCCCGTAGCCTATTCCTACGAGGCGGCCGTCGCGGAAATGTTGCAACGGGTCCGGCTCGACTTCGCCGACGTCAAAGGGCAGACCATGGTCAAACGGGCGCTGGAAGTGGCTGTGGCCGGCGGACATAACGTGCTGATGATCGGCCCGCCCGGCTCGGGCAAAACCATGCTGGCCCGACGCGTGCCCTATATCCTGCCGCCCATGTCGCTCGAAGAAGCCCTCGAAACCACTAAAATTCACTCCGTCGCCGGACTGTTGTCGAAAGAGAATATCCCGCTGGTGGCCGAACGCCCCTTTCGGGCGCCGCACCATACCATCAGCGACGTGGCCCTGGTCGGCGGCGGAACGCCCCCCATGCCGGGAGAAATCTCACTGGCCCATCACGGCGTGCTCTTTCTGGACGAGTTGCCCGAGTTCAAGCGCAGCAGCCTCGAAGTGATGCGACAGCCGCTCGAAGACCGCATCATCGTCATCTCACGATCAAAATACACCGTCACCTATCCGGCCAACTTCATGTTGGTGGCCGCCATGAATCCCTGTCCATGCGGCTATTACACCCATCCCGACAAAGATTGCAGCTGCACGCCGCAGGCCATCCGAAAATACGTCTCCCGCATCTCGGGCCCCTTGATGGACCGGATAGACATTCAATTAGAGGTGCAGCCGGTGTCTTTTCAGGAATTGCGCGGACAGCAGCGGACCGAAGAGTCCTCAGCCGACATTCGGGAGCGGGTCATCAAAGCCCGACAAGTTCAGCGGGAACGGTATCAAGACACCCCCGGAATCTATTCCAACGCCATGATGACGCCGGCCCTGATGCGCCGATATTGCGCTCTCGACGACGCCGGCGAACGCCTCCTGAAAACGGCCATGGAACGCCTGCACCTGTCGGCCCGCGCCCAGGATCGCATCCTCAAAACCGCCCGCACCATCGCCGACCTCGAAAGAAGCGAGACCATCGCCGCGCCCCACCTCGCCGAAGCCATCCAGTATCGAAGCCTCGACAGGGAAAACTGGGGCCTCCGATAACACCTCCACCGAGCAATATTCAGACCCGATATAGATAGACGCCGGGCCCCGACCCAATCGGTTCATTCTTGTTATCTTTCGGGGCAAAAAACAGCACCCCTATGAACACCTATCCTCCGGAAAAAATCCGAAACCTTGTGTTGTTGGGCGCAGCCGGCTCGGGAAAAACCACGCTGGCCGAAACCATGATGTTTGAAGGCGGCGTCATCAAGCGCCGCGGAAGCGTCGATGAAGGCAATACGATGTCGGACAGCCATCCGCTGGAAAAAGAAAAAAAGCATTCATATTTCCTGACGCTGCTGCATACCGACTGGCGCGGCCACAAGCTCAATATCCTCGACACCCCCGGATACGACGACTTCATCGAAGCCATCCTCGCCGGAGCCAAGGCGGCCGACAACGTCCTGCTGGTTGTCAATGCCCAGCACGGCATGGAAGTGGGCTCCGAAATCCTGTGGCGTTACGTTGAGCCCTTCAATCGCCCCGCCGTCATTGTGGTGAACCAACTGGACCACGAAAAAGCCAACTGGGAAGAAACCCTCGAAAGCATCAAACACAAATTCGGCGACAAAGCCGTGGTTATGCAATATCCCGTTAACCCGGGCACCGGTTTCAACAAAATCGTGGACCTGCTGAAAATGACCATGTATGCGTTCGGGCCCGACGGCGGAAAACCCGAAAAAAAAGACATCCCGCCCGAAGAACAAGAACGGGCCGGTGAACTGCACAACCAGCTGGTGGAAATGGCCGCCATCAACGACGACTCGCTGATGGAAAAGTATTTCGAGCAGGGCGAACTATCCGAAGATGAAATGCGGGAAGGCATCCGCAAGGGCATGCTCGCCGGCGACATCATCCCCATCTTTTGCGTCTCGGCGGCCCGCAACATGGGCAGCGGCCGACTGATGAGCTTTATCAGCAACGTCACCCCCTCGGCCAAAGACGCCCACCCATGGAAAACCGAAGACGGCAAAGAGATCGTGGGCCAACCCGACGGCGACCCCATCCTGTTTGTCTTCAAAACCCACCTCGAACACCACGTGGGCAAAATCTCCTATTTCCGCACCGTCAGCGGCGTCGTCCATGCCGGCGATGAGCTGCTGAACACCACCACCGACGAAAAAGAAAAGCTCCCGCAGATCTACTCGCCCAACGGAAAAGAGCGCACCGCCGTGCCCGCCATCCCCGTCGGCGACATCGGCGCCGCCGTCAAACTGAAAAACACCCACACCAACAACACCCTGACGAAGGGCGGAAACAAAGTCCGCATCGAGCCCATCCCCTTCCCCCAACCCCGCATCCGCGTGGCCCTCGAAGTGGTCAAGCAGGGTGAGGAAGAAAAGCTGGCCGCCGCCCTCCACGCCCTCACCGAAGAAGACCCCACGCTCATCGTGGAACATTCGCACGAGCTGAAACAGATCATCCTCTACGGCCAGGGCGAGCTGCACCTCGGCCTGGCGGCATGGCGCATCCAGCACGAGTTCGGCGTGGAAGTGAAATTCGTCGAGCCGAAAATCCCCTATCGGGAAACCATCCGCGGCGAGGGCCGGGCCCAATACCGCCACAAAAAGCAGTCGGGCGGCGCCGGCCAGTTCGGCGAAGTCCACCTCTACGTCGAACCCCACGACGAAAACCGCCCCGAAAAAAGCGACTTCCCCATCCGCGGCAAAGAAGAAATCGACCTCGAATGGGGCGGCAAGCTCGTCTTCTACAACTGCATCGTGGGCGGCGCCATCGACGCCAAGTTCATGCCCTCCATCCTCAAAGGCATCCTCGGCAAGATGCGCGACGGCCTCCTGATCGGCTCGCCCGTCCGCGACGTCCGCGTCTATGTTTACGACGGCAAAATGCACCCTGTGGACTCCAACGACATCTCCTTCCAGATTGCCGGCGCGCAGGCCTTCCGGCAGGCCTTCGAGCAAGCCCAGCCCATCGTCCTCGAACCCATCTACGAAGTGACCGTCTATGTCCCCGAAGCCATGCTCGGCGACGTGATGACCGACCTCCAATCCCGACGGGCCATGATTATGGGCATCGAAGCCGACAAAAACTTCCAGCGCATCCGCGCCGAAGTGCCCCTCTCCGAGCTCTACAAATATTCCAACACCCTCCGCTCGCTCACCCAGGGGCGCGCCACCCACACCCGCCGTTTTCTGCGCTATCAACCCGTCCCCGGCGACGTCCAGCAAAAACTCCTCAAAGAAGCCGCCGCCTCCGCATAGCGATAGGGTTCTTTTTGGGCGTGCCCCCTCGCCTGACGGCTCGGGGTCGGGCCCCTTCGGGCTCGGCTGTTCGCCTCGGCCCGCCCACCATCCCACTCCACACCCTACGCCACCCGCGTGGCTTCGACTACGCTCAGCCAGCGGGTGTTCTCCACAGGCGACGGTCCCTGAGCTTGTCGAAGGGCGGGCCGCCTCGCCTGACGGCTCGGCGCCCTCCGGGCCCCTCACGCAACCGATACCCGAACGAACCTTAGCCGCGGAATTGTTGTTTTGCAAAAGGGGATAGGCCATCCTGTCGCCCGAAAGCCGCCAGGCATTTCGGGAGGAAAGTCCGGGCAGCACAGGGGACCGCGCTCCCCGTCAAGGGGAGGCGTTGGGGAGAAAACCCCCAACGACGGAAAGTGCCACAGAAACCAGACCGCCGATCCGCTGCCCTCCGCGGGCAGGTCATGGAGGTAAGGGTGAAAAGGTGGGGTAAGGGCCCACCGGCTGTGCCGGCGACGGCATAGGCCAGGTAAACCCCGCGGGCTGCAAGGCCAAATAGGTCGGCATCCGGCCACAACGCCGGTAAGGGTGCCCCGCCCAACGCCGACGGGTAGGCCGCATCAGATCAATGACAGGACGTTTCCCCATCCCGCGGGAAACCGACAGAACCCGGCTTATCGGCCTATCCCTTTTTTCTCTTGATTCGAGCAGCTCCCGTAAGTTTGAACGCTGCGATTCGGAGCTTACGCCATGCTGGTTGCCCTCGACTATCTCATCATCGGCGCCTACATCTTGCTCTCCGTCGGCATCGGACTTTACTTTCGTCGCCGAAGTCGGCAAGGGATCGAGGCCTTTTTTGTGGGGGGACGGGACATCCCTTGGTGGTTGGCCGGTATCTCGATGGTGGCCACCACATTCGCCGCCGACACCCCGCTGGCCGTCACCGAACTGGTCTATGCCCACGGCATCAGCGGCAACTGGCTCTGGTGGAGCTTTCTGCTTGGCGGTATGTTTACGGTCTTCTTTTTCGCCCGCCTGTGGCGACGCAGCGGCGTGATCACCGAAACCGAGCTGCTGGAATTGCGCTACGGCGGCAAGCCGGCGGCATTTCTCCGCAGTTTCAAAGCCGCCTACCTCGGCCTGTTTATCAACGTCATGGTCATCGGCTGGGTGGGCAGCGCTATGCTGTCGGTGATCCGCATTATGCTGGATGTGGACGATACGACGGCCGTTCTCATCTTGGGCGGTCTGACGGCGGCGGCGCTGGCATATACGGTGCTCACGGGCATCTGGGGTGTGGCCGCCACCGACTTTTTTCAGTTTATCCTGGCCATGACGGCCGCCGGGGCGCTGGCCGTCTATGCCGTCAATCACGAGGCCGTCGGCGGATGGGAAGCTTTCAAGGCCCGCCTGCCCCGGCATGCTCTTTCTTTCTTTCCGGATCTGTCTAACGGAGCGGCAGCCCTCAAAGGCGCGGCCCTTTCCCTGAGCGTCTTTCTCACCTACGTGGCCGTGCAGTGGTGGGCCAGCTGGTATCCCGGCGCCGAGCCCGGGGGCGGCGGCTACATTGCCCAGCGCATGATGAGCACACCGCGCGCCGAAGACGCCGAACGGGCCACGCTCCTCTTTCAGGTGCTTCACTATGCCGTGCGCCCCTGGCCGTGGATCATCGCCGCGTTGGTCGCCACCCTCCTCTATCCGAACCTTGCCCAGCCCAAAGACGGCTATGTGATGCTCATCCGGGACGTCATGCCCGCCGGATGGCGCGGCGTGATGGTCGCCGGCTTCTTTGCCGCTTTTATGAGCACCCTATCAACGCAAATCAACTGGGGCGCTTCCCTGCTGACCAATGACATATGGCTGCGATGGCAAAAGCGTCCCGTCTCAGCGGCGCATCAAGTGCGGGCCGCCCGATGGCTCTCTTTGCTTATCGGACTGCTGGGCTTTGCCGTGTCCCTTCACGTCGAAAGCATCTCCGGCGTGTGGCGCTTTGTGCTCGAAATCGGATCGGGCATCGGTTTTGTGTTGATGGCCCGCTGGTATTGGTGGCGCATCAATGCGTGGAGTGAGATAACGGCCATGTTAGCCCCGCTGGCAGCCTACGGATTGTTTCGTTTCGTATGGCCGCTGTCCTACCCGACCTCCTATTGGGCTTCGGTGGCATTGGTGGTGATCACCACCCTTATTGTCACCTTCCTGACGCCGCCGGAATCAGCTGACGTGCTCCGGCGATTCTATCGAATCGTCCGGCCCGCCGTGGGATGGAAGCCGATGGGCGGCCCCCCTGTATGGTCATGGATCGGCCGCCAAAGCCTGCGATGGGCGGTGTGGACAGCCGCCACGCTCCTGCTGCTTTATACGGGTGCGTGGCTCCTTTCACACTAAACTAACGGCGCCGCTTCTTGCGAATGGCATCCCGCAGCGACTGTTGGGCGGCATCTTCATCGGTGCCCGCATACAACAGTTGTTTCCGCGGCGAAAAAATGAGCAAGTAAGGCAGCTTGGATGGCTGAATCTGCGTAAATATCGGCGAGGCGTGGCCCAGCGAATCGCGCACGTGGATGATGGTCCGGCGCCGACGCTTGATGCTTTTCACGTAATGTTCCCAGCGTTCCTTGTCGCTATCGACGGCATATTTCAGCAGCCGCACGCTCTTTTTCTGCTTACGCATCCACTTGTAAAGACGCAATGCCATTCCCGCACTTCGCTTGCATGCCGGTGACCACGGCGCCCAGATTTCCACGATCACGTACCGACGCCCCAACGAATCGAGCGTCACCCAATCGCCGGTGATCGTTTCTCCTCCTATGGCAGTGCGAAGCGAAAGCGCATTAGGCGAAAGCGCCGCCGGCTGTGCCGTCAACTTTGCATAACCCAACACCAGCAGCACCGGAAGCATCAAGAATTTAAGCCTTGTCATGACGATGTCTTTTAGTTTTTGTTTAAGGGCTGCAAATAAACACAGCAAAGGGCATGCCATAGCGTCTTTTTACTCTAAATTATCCTGCGGTTTCATCTAAATTTTCAAGCATCGATATAAAAATGTCGTTGGTAAGTCGGTGGGCGCCGACCGAGGCGGGAACAGCCCGTAAAAGGCCGTTCCGGAGCCGGTCATCGACACGTATGATGCGCCGACCCGATAAAGCATTGCTTTCAGTTGTTGAAGCGCAGGGTAAGTGTTCAAGACAATTTCTTCAAATTGGTTGTGGAGCTGCTCCCGCCATGTTTCCACCGGTTGCGATAGAATGTGAATCAGTTCGGAGCGACTCATCGGGCGGGGGCGGATTTGCTGATAAGCCGTGCGGGTGTCCATGCCCTGCGGCGGCTTTACGACCACCACCTGCCATCCCTTTAATGAAAGCGAAAAAGGCGTGACCTTCTCGCCGATGCCCTCCACAATCGCCGGCCGGTCTTGCAAGAAAAACGGCCCGTCGGCGGTGACAGGCGCCAACATTTCGATTTGCTCGGGGCTCGACAGGTCGAGTTGAAAACAGTCGTTCACCATCCGCAATGCAAACGCGGCATCGGCGGAACCGCCTCCGAGGCCCGCTTCGGCGGGGATGCTCTTCAACAGGGCCCAGCGCAGGGGAGGCAAGTCATAACGGGAACGCAACTTCTTCCACACCTTCCACACCAGGTTTTTGGAGGGCGGCAGCGCCATATTGGGCGTATATAAAGCGTCTTTTTTCGCTGGAACGGCTTCGATGGCGTCATGCCAGGGAATGGGGTAAAAACAACTCAGAATGTTGTGGTAGCCGTCGGGCCGGCGCTCCGTTACGTAAAGTCCGAGGTTGATCTTGGCATGCGGGAATCGAAGCATGGCGCTCATCCGATGCGACGCGTTCGACGATCCAAAAACGGCAACAGCACTTGATCGGGCCCCTGCTGAATATCGACAGGCACATAATCGACCCCGTAGCGAAACATCTCCACCTTCATCTCGTGTAAAAAGGCTTGCATGCGCTGCTGAAAAAGCGATTGAAACTCGCTGGGAGAGAGGTGCAGGCGCCGGCCCGTTTCCAGGTCTTCCAGCTGAAGATAGGGCGCGTCGTAGGCAAACGAAACCTCTTCGGGATAAGAAAGCACATGAAAAAAGATCACGTCGTGGCGGCGGGAATGCAGATACTTAAACGCTTCTAATAATGTCTCGAACTGCGGGCCGGGCACGAAAGCATCACTAAACAGCATGATCATAGAGCGGCGGGGCAGCTGGGCGTTGATCTGCTCAAGCACATGGGGGAGGCGGGTCTGCCGGCGGGGTTGGGGATGGCGGAGGGCATGTTCCAGTTGGGCCATCAACGAGCGGAAATGGGTTTGCCGCACCGAAGGAAGCCGATGGAAGAGGATTTCTTCGGCAAACAGCGTCAGCCCGGCGGCATCGCGCTGTTTGCGCAACAGATACAGCAAGGCCGCCGCCAGAAAAGCAGAAAAGGAAAACTTCGTCGGCGTTTCGTCCGCCGGAAAAAACATCGACGAGGAAGCATCAATGAGGAGCTGACAGCGGAGGTTGGTTTCTTCCTCATATTTTTTTACGTAGAGGCGGTCGGTGCGCGCCAGCACTTTCCAGTCGATGTCCCGCAACGAATCGCCCGGCTGATAGGGCCGATATTCCGAGAACTCGACGGAAAACCCGTGATAGGGGCTTTTATGCAGCCCCACTAAAAAGCCCTCCACCAGCCGGCGCGCCCAGAGCTCGAGGCCGCCGTATTGTCCGGCGGCCTCAAGGTCGGGAAACGAGATAGCAGGTTGCTTCCGCCGCTCAGGCGTTGACGTGTTTTTCAATGACCTTTTTGAGGCGATCTTTGGTGACCAGCCCGATTACTTTATCCACCATTTCGCCCTCCTTAAAGAAGATAAGCGTGGGGATGGAGCGGATGCCGTATTGCACGGCCGTTTTGGGATGTTCGTCCACGTTGAGCTTGAGGACCTTAACGGTGCCGTTATATTCACCTTCGACTTCTTCGAGAATGGGTGCGATGGCCAAACACGGGCCGCACCACGTGGCCCAGAAGTCCACAACGACGAGTTTTTCGGGGCCTCCGAGGTCTTTTTGAAAATCGGCATCTGTGGTATGTGCAACCATTGGGATATGGTGTTTTGTGTTTAAGTGATTGCAAAAGTAATGCCCGGAATGGATTCCAGCTGTTTAAGCAGCGGTGCTGAAATCCGGATGCCGGTGCCGGCCTGAAAACGAAGCGGCCCGTCGGCGGTTTCGAGGATGATTTTGAGGTGTTGGTTGCCGGGGTGTTGCTTCATGATTTGCACCAGCGTCTGGGCGGTTTCTTCGGTCAGGTCATCCCATTTCAAGGTGATTTCCATTTCTTTTTTCCCTTCCCATACTTTTTCGAGGGGGATGGCCCGCCGGACTCGGATGGAATATGATTCGTCGCCGTCTTTTTCGGAGGTCTGGACGGGGCCTTCCACGTATATCAACTCTCCTTCTTTGAGGAGATGTTGAGCAGCCTGAAAGAATTCGCCGAAAAACATCAATTCAGCTCTTCCGGTGAGGTCTTCCAACTGCACGGCAGCATAGCGTTCGTTCCGCTTGTTTCTGCGAATGCGAACCATTTCCACCACGCCGGCGATGTGGGCCCATCGGCCTGTGAGCGCCGACAGGTTGGATGCGGTGATGTTGGTAAAATAGGGCAACACCACTTCGTATTCGGCCATGGGATGGCCGGAAAAATAGAATCCCGAATAGGCTTTTTCGGTTTTAAGGCGCCGCTCTTCGGGCCACGGCGCAATGGGCGGCACCGGCGGCGGCGTCACTTCGATGCCGGCGTCT
>Ga0256832_1000672_pt1 | contig 22446 bp, 20 predicted proteins | sample 134614metaG_FD_190534 | JGI IMG/M metagenome (GOLD analysis project Ga0256832, IMG submission 190534) | Hydrothermal vent microbial communities from Lau Basin, Pacific Ocean - 134-614 | ecosystem: Environmental > Aquatic > Marine > Hydrothermal vents | place: Pacific Ocean: Lau Basin | collected... | reverse complement strand
CGGTCGGGCTTCACGCGGCGCCGCTGCTCAGCCAGCTTGCGCTCTTGGCCGAGGACGTGGAGGGCGGCGCGGAGCTCTTCCCCGAAGGAGCCCTCGACCAAGACGAGCAGCAAGTGGACCTACGCGAGAAGAACAGCTGGCGCTTCGCCCTGGCCGAAGTCCCGACCATCGAGCTGCTCGAAGTCTTCCTGGTGAACGCCGTCGCGCCCTTCGTCATGAACGCGCGACTGAAGGCGCTCATGCTTCGGCACAAGACCTTCGACAAGCACATCGTCAACGTCTCGGCGATGGAGGGGCAGTTCTATCGGGCGCACAAGACGGATAAGCACCCGCACACGAACATGGCCAAGGCGGCCCTCAACATGATGACCCGCACCTCGGCGTCCGACTACGCCAAGGACGGCATCTACATGAACAGCGTCGACACCGGCTGGGTCACCGACGAGGACCCCGTGCCGATCGCCGAGCGCAAGCGCGCAGTGCATGCGTTTCATCCGCCCCTCGACATCGTGGACGGAGCCGCCCGGATCCTCGATCCGATCTTCGACGGTCTGAGCACCGGCAAGCATGTCTTCGGGCAGTTCCTCAAGGACTACCGTCCCACCAAATGGTGACCCGTGCTCACTCCTCCTCGGCGGACCCTCGGGGTTTGCCCCGTAGGCGAGCGAGGACCTGGGCGAAGCTCATGCCGGGCGGCGGCTCGATTTCGGGCAGGTGCTCGGCGTCGACCTCGCTGATGAGCCGCGGCGCGGCGCCGTCACCGGCTCCGATGAGCAGGACCTTGCCGCCGATCTGGACCAGATAGAGCTGGCGCCGAGCGTCGAGGGGCACGCGCTCGAGGACGCGCACGCGCCTGCCGGAGCCTGCGCCCACGCCCCGCTGAGACGCCCACCGCAGCACGACCCACGCCAAGATGCAGACAGCGAGGAGCGCCAGCAGCGACTGGAGGAGTGCGGCTCCGTAGCCGCTCGGGAGCTCCGACGATCGAGCCGCCGCGTCGGCGCTGGCTTGAAGCAAGGCCGGCACGGCCGCCGCGTCCTACTCGGCCGCCTCGGGAGCGGCCTGCGTGCCGCCCAGATCCATGGCCGCCACGAGGATCTCCGCGATGTCGAGCTGCTGCACGTCCTCGCGCCCCTTGTCCTTGATGCCGTCGGTGAGCATCGTCATGCAGAAGGGGCACCCGGACGCCACCGTGTCGGCGCCCGTGTCGAGGAGCTGGAGCGTGCGCTTGTGGTTCACCCGCGGGCCTTCTTCCTCCATGAAGTACTGGGCGCCGCCGGCGCCGCAGCACAGGCCCTGCTCCCGGTTCCAATAGTCAACCTCGACCAACTCGAGGCCCTCGATGCTCTCGAGGACGAAGCGTGGCGAGTCGTAGACCTTGTTGTAGCGGCCGAGGTAGCAGCTGTCGTGGTAGGCGACCTTGGCCCTCACCGGCTTGCTCGGGCGGAGGCGCCCGGCCTGGAGCAGGCCTTTGAGGAAATCGCTGTGGTGGACCACGTCGTAGTGGCCGCCGAAGTCGGGGTACTCGTTGGCCAGCGTGTTGAAGCAGTGGGGGCAGGCCGTGACGATGGTCTTCTTGTCCGCGCCGCGGCCGTTGAGGGTTTCGATGTTCGACTCCGCCATCATCTGGAAGAGGTACTCGTTGCCCGCTCGGCGCGCCGGGTCGCCGGTGCAGGTCTCTTCGGTGCCGAGGATGGCGAAGTCCACCTCCGCGGCGAGCAGGAGTTGGGCGACGGATCGCGCGACCTTCTTGGCCCGGTCGTCGTAGCTGGCGGCGCAGCCGACCCAGTACAGGACCTCGGCGTCGGGTTGGTCTTCGAGGAGGGGCACGTCGAGGCCTTCGGCCCAGCCGGCCCGGTCCATGGGCGACATGTTCCAGGGATTGCCGTTCGTCTCGATGCCGCGAAAGGCGGTCTCGAGCTGCGGGGGGAACTCCGCCTTCATCATGACCAGCTCCCGGCGCATGCCCACGATCTTGTCGACGTAGGAGATCATCACCGGGCACTGCTCCTCGCAGGCGCGGCAGCTCGTGCAACTCCAGACGACGTGCGGATCGAGGACGTTCGGGACGAGCTCGACGCCGGCGGCGCGCTGGAGGAAGTAGGCGTTCGCTGGGGGTGGAGGATAGGTGTGCAGCTCTTCGCGCTCGCTCGGATCCGGCATCGGCGGGGGCGGTCCGTCGTGCGGCTCCTGTACGTCGTCGTCCTTGCCGAACATGGCGTACTCGGAGGCGTAGAGGTGGTCGCGGAGCGCCAGCGTCAGGTGCTTGGGGGAGAGCTTCTTGTCCGTGAGGAAGGCGGGGCAGTTGTCGCTGCAGCGCCCGCACTCGGTGCACGTGTAGAGGTCGAGGATGTGCGAGTAAGTGAGGTCGTTCAGGGTGTTGATTCCCAGACTTTCTTCCCGCTCGACTTTGCCTTCGAGGTCTTCGACCTTCGGCAGAGCCGCCGGCTTTGGGTCCCGAGCAAAGACGTTCTCCATCACCGTCAGGATGTGGAAGTGCTTCGAGTACGGAAGGATGTTGAGGAAGAGGAGCACCCAGCTCGCGTGCCACCAGAAGCCGATGTGCTCGACGACCTTCAGCGCTCCACGGCCCATGCCGCCGAAGGCCATCGCCAGCGCCGATCCGAAGGGTTCGTACCAGGTCCAATGCACCTCGAGGCCCGCCGCTTGGTGCTCGAGCGCGAGGTGCCCACCGACGTACAACAGGTCGGCGAACATCATGGAGAAGATGATGAAGAGGATGAGGTTCGGCTCGAAGCCGAGGGTCATCCGCGGCTTGTCGCCGACCTCCTCAGGGTCGGCGCTGTCGCGCCCTTTCTTGGCGATGCGCAAGTACGCGAAGATCGCCGCGCCCGCCATCGCGCCCACCGCCGTCAGCTCCTTGGCGAGGCTGTAGAGCCGCCCGAAGGGGCGCTCGGTGTCGAGAAGGCCCCAGAAGAAGTTCCAGTCGTAGTCGTAGCCCCGACCCCACAGCAGGATCGAGTTGAGCAGCAGCACGTTGAAGGCGGCGAAGATGACGATGTGGGCAAGGCCGGCTTCCAGGTAGCCGCGCTTCTTCCACATCTTCTCCTGCCCCAGCGCAACCCGCAGCACCGTCAGGCCCCGGTCGACGATCTGAGGCCACGTCCACCGGAAGCGGGGGTCCGGATTGCCGACCTTGACGATTTGGCGATAGCGGCGGAAGACCGACCAGGAAAAGAAGGAGAGGGTGCCGACGAGCACCAGCGTCATCGCGACCGCGTTCATGGCTTTCTCCGCTACGCGCGAGCGGAGGCTCGCGCATCGGGCGAGGGATAGGTGGCGCGGAGCGGCAAGTCAATCATCCGGGACACTTGGCGGCTCCGTGGAGGCCGAAGCGATGGCTCCGCAGGCGCCGTGTCTTTCACGGGCGCCTCTCGATCACTTGGGGAGCTTGGCGTCGAAGAACGCTCGGAGCTTGATGAGGTTCTTCTCTTCGCGGGCGAAGGAGGGCGACTCGTAGGTCTTGGCGAAGCCACGGATGTCCGAGAGGAAGTCCCGGCGTACCTCCTCCTCGTCGAGGATGTCGTTGACCGAGCGTCCGCGCGCGGCGCCGTTGCGTAGACCCTTGACGTAGGCTTCCAGGCGGGGGAAGTCGTCGCCGAGGAAGGCGCGGACCGTCTCGCACTCCTCCGTGAGGCGCGAGAGGACCTCGAGCTGGTCGGCGTTCGCCGTCCCGGTGTCTTCGTGGCTCGCCATTTCGGCGGCGACGCGCAGGACGAAGGCGTCGTCGAGGTAGCCGATGTCGTCGATCCCATCGGGGATGAGGTCGAGGGACTTGAAGAGGTAGTTCAGCCCTCCGGCGATGGCTTCGCGGGCATCGCGGGCCATGGAGTCGACCGTCAAGAGCTCGCCCAGCTCTTCGGCGTCGTGGCCGAGGTTGCGAAGCCAGTTGGGGAAGGTGTCGAGGTAGGTCGCGTCGTCGCTCATGGCCGTGTCTCTCCGAAAGCGGCCCGAGCATATGTCCGCCCCCTCGCCAGTTTCAACGGACATCGGGAATTTCTTGAGCGCGCTCGTGGCCCGGAGCGCGGGCGACTTCGCGGGCCAGCGCGTCCAGGCCGCCGAGCATCAACGCTTCGGCGAGGCCCGCCTGCGCGCGGGCGGCGATGCGGGTGGCCGGCGGCACAGCCGCGAACGCCTCGGCAGCTCCGGGGGCGTCCCCCGCCGCCAAGCGAGCGGTCCCCAGCGTGAGCTGCGCCTGGTCGTCGCCCAGCGCGACGGCGGTCTCGGCGGCCTCGATCGCCGCTTCGACCAGCCCGGCGCGCAGCAGGAGCGCCGCGTATGGGCCCGGACCCCCGAAGGCCTCGGGAGGGGTCGCCTCGAGCAGCCGCTGGGCGTCGGTCTGGCGGCCCGCCGCCAAGAGGGCTCGGACGCGCAGGGCGGCCTCCGCCTCCGGGTCGAGGAGGCCCAGTAGGTGGAGCGCGAGGGCTGGGCGGCCTTCGTCGAGGGCTAGCCGCGCCGTGGCGGCCACCTCCGGCGTCCGGGGAGGAGCCACGCGCAGCAAGGCTTCGAGGGCCTCGGCCGCGGCGCTTCCGTCGCCCTGGGCGAGCGCCGCCGCGAGTCGCCGGCGCCGTGCGGCTGCGGACCGACCCGCCGCGCGCAACACCGCGGCGGCCCGAGGGGTCGCGTCGGCGCGCTCCAGGAGCTCCGCAAGGAGGAGCGCGGGGCCTGCGCTCTCGGGGGCGAGCTCGGCAGCCCGGGCGGCGGCGTCCATCGCTCGCCGGAGATCGCCCCTCCTCGCGAGGATGCGCGCGCGGGCGAGCCAGATCGCTTCGGAGGCAGGGTCGAGGGACTCGCCTTCGCGGAGCGTTCGGTCGGCTCGTTCGAGGTGGCCGAGACGGTCGAGGGCTTCGGCGAGTCGCGCGAGGACCAGGGTGTCGTCGGCGGGGCCCAGCCGCGCCAGCTCGTACTCCGCGACCGCCTCTTCGTCGTCGCCGGCGAGCGCCGCGAGCTCCGCGCGCACGAAGTGCTCGTAGGCATACGGTGAGACGAACGGGCCGATGTGGCGTTCGCCGCTCATGATTCGCGCGACCGTCGGCGGCCGCCTCGACCCGCACGCGAGGATCAGAGCGAAGAGCGGCGCCCAGCGCATGCGTTCAGTCGTTGTTGAGGCACTGCAGCCGGAACATCTCCGGGCAGAAGACGTTGACGACCGTCACTTCGCCAGGCGGCGGGGGCCACTGGAGAAACCGCGGGTTGGACTCCGCGATGCGGACGCCGTTGCGCAGAAAGGCTACGCGGAGGGTCGGGTCCCGGACCATCGCGTCCTCCCCCTGCTCCGTGTAGATCGGGACCATCACCTGGAAGGTGCTTCCGCTCGGTTCGGCGTTCTCGTCGATCCAGCGCTTGCGCAGCTTGAGGACCCACTCGCCCGCCGCCGAAACCCGCACTTCCGCGTCACCCCCCATGATCTCTCGAGGTTCGGAGGGCTCGAAGCGCCCGTCGTTGATATCGGGCACGACGATGATCTCGATCTCTTGCACAGCCGCCTGGATGATCGAGTTGCCCATCAACGAGCCGTCGTCGGCGACGATCCGGAGGAGGTGCGGCGGCGGGCCGCCGTCGCCGCATTGCGCAAACATCAGCAAGAGGAGAGGGAGCCGCCTGCCCATCACATGCCCTCCGGAATCGGCGGGATCTCGAAGCGCTGCGCTCCACCCCCGCCGCCGGCGACCGCGGCGACGACGGCGATGGTGGTGATCAGCACGACGCCGCCGCCGACCGCAGCCCACAGCCACCACTGTTTGCGCAGAGGTTGGTCGGCCGGCGCGTTGGCCACGAAGTCTTCGGCGTCTGCAGCGTCCTGGCGGGCCATCGCTTCGGCGGTCTGCGCTGCCGGCTCGAGGTCCACGTTGAGGCGCGTGCCTTCGAGGCTGAGCTCCACCGAGCGGTTGAACGGCTCGTAGCCGCGGGCCGTGACCGTGACCGTGTGCGTCCCCGGATCGAGCTCGAGGGGCGGCAGAGGGGTCTCGCCGCGGGGCTCGCCGTCGACCTGCACCGTGGCGCCGTCCAGATTCGCTGCCACCAGGAGCATGGCGCGGGACGGTGGGGCGGGGAGCTGCGGTGCCAGAGCGTCGAAGGTGGGCGCCAGAAGCTCACCGAGGGTGGCAGAGTCCGTCGCGGCGTCGGCGGGCACCTCGATCTCGACGGCTTCGCCCCGCGGTGCGCCGGTCACGGCGTCGACGACCTCGAAGCGCATCTCGATCGGTCCCCGGCCACGCGGAGGCGAGACCGTCAGCAGGACGCCTGCGGTTCCGCCGGCCTCAGCGAGGCGCTGGCCGCGGCACGGGGCATCCGGGCAACCGAGAAGGGGCTCGGTGAGCTCCGTGGCGACGCGGAGCTCACGGCGGCTGAGGCGGGAGGCCAGCCCTTGCGGCACGGCCTCGCTCACCGCATGGGCGACGTCCTCGCTCAGCCCTTCCCCGGGGAGGGGGACGAAGAGAACCGGGGCGGGCGCCGTCTGGGCAGCGGCGGTCGCGGAGAAGAGGAGCGCGACGAAGATGGCTCGGGGGACCATGGGGCGCGTAACCATGGGGCGCGAGGATACCCGGTGCTCAGTATTCGCCGAAGAGCTCTTTGATCGGCACGTCCAGAGCGACGGCGATCTTGTAGAGGGAGCTGATCGACGCGCTCGACTCCGCGCGTTCGATCTGGCTGAGCAGGGAGACGCTAAGGCCCGTTCGGCGCGCCATTTGTTTGAGGGTGAGGCCGTGATCCTTGCGGAGCCGTCGGATGGTTTCGCCGATGACGCGGTGCAAGTTCTCTTCGGGGGTCCGGAGCAGGCCCTTCTTGCGCATCACCCGGTCGATGACTTCCCGGAACTCATCGGGGTTGAAGGGCTTCTGGAGGTAGTCGACGGCGTCGAGCTTCATCGACTGCACGGCCGTCTCGAGGCTCGGATAGCCGGTGAAGATGATCACCGCGACATCGTCGTCGATCTTGCGGATCTTCTCGAATACCTCGACGCCATCCATGTCCGGCATCATCAGGTCGAGCACCACGATGTGGTAGCCGCCGACCTTGACTTCCTCCGGTGCCGCCTTCGGGTCCGACAGCGTCTTCACCTCGAAGCCGTCCTTGCGGAGGAACGTCTCCATGAACTCACAGATGGCCTGGTCGTCATCGACGACGAGCACTTTCAGTGAAGGCGGTGCTTTGGCCATGCGCGAGAGCGAGAGCGAGAGCCAGGCAAAGGGGAAAAGTGGTCGGGGCGAAAGGATTTGAACCTTCGACCTCACGGTCCCGAACCGTGCGCGCTACCAAACTGCGCTACGCCCCGATGGGTCCCCTTTTTCAGGGAGCGCCGACGCTAGCGCTGGCCTGGGGCGCTGTCAAATCGGCGCTTCCTGCGGCCGCCTTCTGCGGCTTCCCAGGCCTGTGGTTCCGGGGTGGGCCGTCGCCTAGGCCCATGCGAGGGTGCCCTGAGCTCCGGCAGCGGGTTGGTTCCCAGGCAGGCCTCTATGCTACGGACGGGCTGTCATGAGAAGCGAGCACCTCTCGATCGGGCCCGCGGGGCCCACCTTCTATGGACAGACGCTCGAGCAGCATCTGTTGGAGCGACAGCGGCGTGCTTCCGGCGCGACGGGGGACTTCACCGGGCTGTTCCAGCAGATCTCGCTGGCTTCGAAGATCATCGGCAGCCAGGTCAGCAAGGCCGGGCTCGCCAACATCCTCGGCCTCACGGGCCAGGTGAATGTCCAGGGCGAAGAGGTGCAGAAGCTCGACGTCTTCGCCAACGAGACGATCGTCCGCTGCGTGCAGCAAGGCGGCCACGTCTGCGTGATGGGCAGCGAGGAGGTCGAAGAGCCAATCCCCGTTCCACCGCAGTACCCCACAGGCAAGTACGTGCTGCAGTTCGATCCCCTCGACGGCTCAGGGAACATCGACATCAACGCGTCGATCGGCACGATCTTCTCGGTCCATCGTCGCAGGACTGCCGGCAGCGGTCCGGGGACCCTGGAGGACTGCCTGCAGCCGGGCCGTGACATCGTCGCGGCCGGCTATGTCATCTATGGCTCGTCGAATATGTTCGTCTACTCGACGGGGGACGGCGCCCACGGCTTCACCCTCGACCCGGCCATCGGCGAGTACTTCCTCTCGCACGAGAACCTGAAGATCCCTGAGCGCGGCCGCACCTACTCGGTCAACGAGGGCAACTACCACAAGTGGTCTCCGGGCGTGCAGCGCTGGGTCGACTGGGTCAAGACACCGCAGACGGATCGCGCGGCCTACAAGCTGCGCTACATCGGGGCGATGGTCGCGGATTTCCACCGGACGCTGCTGACCGGTGGCATCTTCGCCTATCCGCCCGATACGAAGAACGCGCAGGGCAAACTTCGGCTGCTCTACGAGGCGGCGCCCCTCGCCTTCGTCTGCGAGGCCGCCGGCGGCGCGGCATCCGACGGATCGCGTCGCATCCTCGACATCGAACCGACGCAGCTGCACCAGCGCACGCCGCTCTACATCGGCAGCCGCGCGGACGTCGAAGACGCGGTAGGGGTGATTGCCGGCTGAGCGAGGAGCGGCGCCTCGGCTACGGGCGTGAGGCCCGCCAGGGTGATCGCCGCGGGCGTCGCCGGCCGCGGGTCCTCAGTCCGCGGGTCCTCAGTCCGCGGGTCCTCAGTCCACCAGAGCATGAGGAGCCCTCCGAGGATTGCCGGTGGTTGCATCGCCAAGTAACCAAGGAGCGCCACGAGCGCAGCCTGGGCCGGTCCCACCCCAACGGCGGCGAGGAGCGCGACCGCCGTTCCTTCGCGCACCCCGATCCCGCCCACGCTGATCGGCAGGAGCGTGGCGAGGACGATGGCGTTGCCGACGACGAGCAAGCTCATGGGGTCGACGGCCACTCCGAGCGCGCGGCCCGTCGCGACGAAGACGGCGGCGGTCGCCAGGTGGGAGGCGACGCCGAATCCCAAAGCGCGCGCGAGGTCGCCACGGGGCAGCCTCCGCGTGCTCAGGAGGTCGACCAGGCCGTGGGCGCGGGACCTGAGGCGGCGGGGCAGGCGCGCCGCCATCGCGCGCAGGAGCGCCGGTCGCCCGAGGAGCGCCAGCCCCGTGGCGGCGACCGCGCCGAGCCCCAGCGCCCCCAGCAGCCCGCCGGTGCCGAAGAAACGCGCCAAGCCGACAGGCAGCAGAGCCAAGGTGACGAGCGCGAGAGCGACCAGGCCCAGGAGCTTCTCGAGGAGGATGGCGCGCCCGGACGCCGCGCGGTCGCCAGTCCTCCGCCCGACGTCGACGAGACGGTAGAGGTCGAGGCCGGCAGTCGAGGGCGTGAACGCGCCGACGAAGCGGCCGCGCAGAAACGAAGCGAGGAGCCGGCGGAAAGGCAGCCGCAGTCCCTCGTGGGCCAGCAGGAGCTGCCAGCGCCGAACGGATGCGGCGACCGCGGCGAGCGGCACGAGCGAAGCGAGTCCGAGGTCCGCCGGGCTCAGCCGCGAGAGGCTCGCCCGGACGTCGGCGAGCCCACCACGCGCGACCACGAGGTAGGAGACGGCGCCGAGGAGGCTCAGAGTGACGGCACGCTTGAAGGCCCGCTTCGGCATGAGACGGGTATCGGGCGGCCTCCCGTCGCGGTCAAGAAAGCGCCGACCGGGATGGACCCACCCGCGAGCGTCTCCGCGGCGCCGGCGCGATGCGTCGCCCGGGGGGCCACGCGCTCGGAGCAACTGCGACGGTCCTCCGCCGCGAGCGGGTGACAGCGCTCGACGCCCACGTCAGACTTCCACAGACGCGATGGTCGACTGGGACGCCCTGCTGCTGACCACCGCCGCCCTCCTCGGCGTGCTCGGGGCGCTCACGGGGGCCGCGCGGATCGGTTTCGCCCTCGCCGATCGATGGAAGCGGCGGCGGCGAAGGCGACGGATCGCTCGCCTGCTCGCAGGCCGACGCCTGGCGGACGTGTTGGTGGCGGCGCCCTACGAGTTCGACCATTGGCAAGGGGAAGACGGTTACCGGATCGTCGAGCGCGGCTCCGACGGGCGGCCGGTGGCGTGGGCCGCGACCGAAGGCAGTGCCGTGCTGTGGATCCTCGAGCACACGGATCCCGACGTGGGGGCCTCGAGCCCGGCCGCAGGCCAGCTCGGCGGCCCCGAGACGTAGTCAGCCGAGGAAGCTGCGGGCAGCCCACAGGAGCCAGTCACCGAAGCGCTCGGTGGTCCAGCCCCGCTCGGTGACGAGGTGCTCGAAGCTGCTCGGGGAGCCGAGCTCCCAGAGGATGTCGGCGACTTCCTCACAGGTCCAGTCCGTCCGCAGGCGCCCGTCCTGCTCCAAGGCCTTGACGATACGAAGCAGCCCTGCTCGGCGACGCTCCATCCGATCCTCGAAGGCCGCACGCACCTCGGGGTCGTCTTGCGCCTGCCGGGCGAAGGCCATGGCGATCCCGTGGATTTCGCCGTTGTAGTCGGCCATCAGCCGTAGCATCGCGTCGAGCCGGTCGGTGGGCACCGCCTCCGAAGCGACTTCCGCGAGACGCTCCTGAAGGCCGAAGGTCGCGTCGATATGGTCCACGAGGGCGAGGAGCAAACCGCCCCGCGAACCGAAGTGCAGGTAGACGGCCTGTCGGCTGACGCCAGCGTCGGCGGCGACGTCCTCGAGGCGGGCGCGGTCGCCGTGAAGCAGACGCTTCCATGCGGCGTTCAAGATGCGCTCCTTCGTGCTGCCACGTGGCTCCGTCATGCTCACCCTTCGCGTCTGCGACCCCCCGGCGCCGGAACCGATGCCCGGCACGAAGCTCGAGATGCCTGGGGCAAGGTAGCGCATCGGGCCGAAGGAGGAGCGTACGACGGGACGCGGCGTCACGACGGAGGTCTCAACGAGGCGCGGGCATCTCGGGCAAGGAACGCAAGAACGCCCACAGAGCGCGTAGCTCGGTCCCGGACATCCGTCGGCCGAGCTGGGTGACCTCGCGCATGGGCGTCCGCACCGTGGTCCCATCAGGGCGCTCGCCCTCCCGCATCAGGCGCTCGAAGTCCTCGAAGGTCCACGTCGCCAAGCCGTCGGCGTGCGCCGTGAGGTTGCTGGCGGGGGGCCAGTCCGGCGCGCCGCCTCGAATCGGCCCGCCCGCGAAGCTCCGCCCATGGCAGGCGATGCAGGTTTGGGCCAGGTGCGCACCGAACTCGGCGGTCGGCGCCTCATGGGGAGGTCGGGTGGGGTGCTCGGTGCGAGAGGCCAAGCTCTCGGCTGCGAGCTGCAGCTCACCGAGCGCCAGGAGCAAGGTCCCGACGGGTCCGAAAGAGCGCGGCGGGAGCTCGCGGTCCACCGGGGGCAGCGAGCGCACGTAGGTCACGATGTCCAGCAGCTCTTCGTCGCTCATGGCCGCAAAATCCTGCGAGGGCATCACAGAGGCCGTGCCATCCCGCCGCACCCCGTGGCGGACGGCCTTGTCCCAGTCCGAGAGGTCGAAGTCGGCAGGCAAGCCCCCCTCGCCTCGAGTGAGGTTCGGGGCGGGCCAGCGGCCCATGGCTGACTCGTCGAGCATGAAGCCACCGCCCAGATCCTCGCCGTGGCAGTGGGCGCAGCCGTAGCGGGCGTGCACCAGGTGCTCGCCGCGCGCGACCGAGGCGGCCCGACGCTCGGGCTCGGCCCGAGAGACCGAGGGCACATCCGAGTGGACACGGTGCACGCGTTCGAGGCGCCGCCTGGCCTTCGTGTGCACCCACAGCGCCGCGGCCGCTCCCACCACGCCCAGAGCCGCGAGAACGCCCAACCACTTCCTGGCTCGCGCGGACATAGGACCCCCGAATGCGGGGAAGCTCCCGTGAACGCACCGGCGGCGCCCGGCCGTGTCTGCCCCGCACAGACTCGACCGGTGGATTCTATACACGATGTGTTTACGCCGTGTCAATCTCAGGCGCAGTCAGCCGCGAGCCGCCGGAGCCACGCCTCCCCGCCTCGACGCCGTTCGAAGGAGCCCTCGGCCGCGCGAGCTCGATGGCCCGCGGGGCGACGGGCCAAAGATGTGGTCTCGGGAGACGCTCGGAGAGGCTTGGGGTGGGCTGCTACTCGACGGTGACGACGGAGCGCAGGCCGTAGTGGTCCGAGAGAGGGACGTTGCCGCTTGGGGTCGACACGGTGGCCTCGGTAAAGGTGACCTCCGTCGACTGCACGGCGCTCGGATCGATGCCGTGCAGGAAGATGTGGTCGATCCAGACCGGCGCGCTCGCGTCGCTGACGTTGGGGTTGTCCGGGCAGTGAGTGCACCGTGGCACGAAGCCCGCGGCGACCGCAGGTGCGAAAGCACCGGCAAGCCGTTCGTAGGTCGCACGCCCCTCGTCGACGACGCCCATGGACGCCGGACCCGCGTTCATGTCGCCAAGGACGAAGGCGGGCCGCTCGCCGCTGCGGCGGCCGACGTAGGCGATCAGCTTCTCGGCTTGGAGAAGCTGCTCGGCGGCCCAAGCATCGGCACCCACCTGGTCGTTGCCGTACGCACCGGTATAAGGGAAAGCGAGCGAATCGAAGATGGGCGTGAGGTGGTTGCAGTAGACATCGACGTCGCGCCCATTGGGAAGCTCGACCGTCGCGGCGGCGACGACGCGGCGATTCCACGTACCGGGGAGGACGTAGGCCTCACCGTCTCGGAGCGGATGCTTGGAGAGGATCAGGACCCCGCTCTGGCCCCGGAACGCGAGCGTCGCGTTCGGCTCCGTCGTGCAGAGCTGCCGCATATCCCCGAAGGACTCCGTCGGTAGGTTCGTCGCGAGGCAGGCATAACACTGGAGCGAGTCGTCTCCACCGAGCAGGAGCGTCGTTACGGATTCGATGCACCGCTCCTCGGCACACGCGGAGCTCGTCGTGTGGCCTTCGTCACTTCCGGGGATTGTCGAGCAGTTGTCGCGCAAGCAGGTGAGCGCCGCGTCGAGGTTGGCTTCGTACATGCCCGCGCAGGGTGGCATCGTCGGTGCCGGAGGAATGGTGCCGCTCTGGTCGGTCGGATCGTCGATGGGCGTGTCGAGGTCGTGCATGAACGCCAGGGAATGCGGGAACGAGGCGCGGGCACCCTCGATGATCCGCTCCTTGTCGCTCTGACTCCAGGCTTCTTGGATGCAGACGATGTCCGAATCCATGGCGGCGATGGCCTCGACGAGCGGCCCCCGACGCTCCTCCTCGAAGGGGACGAAGGCACCGGCAAGGCCGATGTTGAAGGTGTCGATGCGCACATCGTAGGGCTCGGCGCCGTCCCCACCGCACGCCGCCGTCGTCGCGGCGAGCGCGACCCCCGGGAGGAAGACGCCGAAGAGCTTGCGGGAGAGGTTGGCCATGCGGCAAACCCTACAGCACATCCCCAAAACGATCGTCAATCGATTCGTGGACTGGGCGAGACCGATGGCGGATCCGCGAGCCGAGGGAACGCCGAGCATTGTCGAGGTGAGAGGATGGCGGCAGCGTGCGCGGGCAGCAGAACACCGTCCTCAGTCCAGACGGCTCTGACAGCTGCGGGTCCAGGCGAGCAGGCGTCGCTCCGTTCGTTCGCGTTCGACGGCCCGAACGTGCGTGCTCACCGAGGTCGCCAGAAACGTCGAGACGCTCACCCCCTGTGCCGCGGCCGCTTCGCAGACGCGCTCGAAGAGGGCCGAGTCCAAGGTCACCGAGACGTTCTTCGTGCTCATCAGGACAGGACGCTACCAGAGGGTGCGACGCGCGGCAGGCACGCCCCGTGAGCTTCCCCATTGGCGCGGCGCGTCAACGCCCGCGACGCCCCCGCAAGATTCGCAAGCTCAATGCCCTGCGGCGAAGTCCTGGGTCCAGTAGTGGCCGAACTCGGAGCTCGCGTCGTAAGCGTAGCCGATGCCTATGACCCGAAAGTCCGGGTTCATGATGTTCCGACAGTGGCCCGGGCTGTTCATCAGGCCCGCGGTTGCTTCTGCCGCCGTGCCGTACCCGGCCGCGATGTTCTCCCCCCACGGCGACGCGCCCATGAAGCCCTCGTTGGCCATGCGCTGATCGAAGGTCCGTCCGTCGAGGCTGTCGTGTTCGAAGTAGTTCTGTGCGCCCATGTCCTGGCTGTGAAGGCGCGCCGCACGACGGACCGTCTCGTCCATCTCAAGGGGCGGCGCGGGCGCAAAAGGCTCGCCGCCGCACTCGGCTCCCGCCATGCGGTAGCGGTTGACCTCTTCGAGCATCGCCCACTCGAGCGCGGCCCAGTCGCTCGGCCAGTCGTCGGTGCCTGGGCACGCGGGACCGAAGCAATCCGAGTCGTCGCAATCGATCGCGCCGTCCCCATCGTCGTCGAGTCCATCGTCGCACACCGCCTCGACGCCATCGATGCGCAACACGAACTCGCCGGCTTCCTCTCCGAAGCCGTCGATGGCGACGACGACGGTCTGGCAAGCGGCCAGGTCGAGGGTGAGACGCGATTGATAGGCTCCGGAGCCGACGTCGTCGTTGCACCCGAGCTCGGGCCCGTCGGCGGCCCCATCGCGCGCGAAGAGGATCGTGTCGAAAGCGGAGCCCTCGGTGGAGAAGTGAAACGTGCCGGCATAAGGCGCGGTCCAGGTGAAGAGTGCGTCGGGCGCGCCGCCTCCGCCGCAGCTCGCTCCGTCGTCGTTCGTGGCCCCAGCGGTCGAGCCCATGGTCCGTATCGGCAGCGCCTCGCCCAAGTCCGCGCCGACCGCCGCCCTGGCCGCGGGACAGGCCCGAGGGTCGCCGCCGTCGCTGCAGCCGAGGATGGGGAGAACCCAAAGCACCAAGATCAGCCGTCGCATCGATGGGCATCGTGCCGCCGAATTCGTGCGCGCGCCACTTGCCTTCGGCGACCATGTCCCGTCCAATCGGACCGTGCTGAGCCTGGCTGCTGTCACCGTGCTCATCCTGGGGGCGGCCTTCGCCATCCAAACCGCCGGTCGCGTGGGCATCGCCAAGACGCTGCGCTTCGATTCCCCGAAGCACACCCGCGCCCCCCACGTCCCGGCGACGCTGGCCGCATACTTCGCCGAGGTGGAACAGGAAGCGGCCGACCTCGACCTCCACGTCGCGGGCGTGTTCTACGTCGACGGGGGCGACGGACGCGCGACGGCAGCGCTCTACGCCAGCGACACCGAAGGCCGGGTGTGGGCCCGTTTTGAGCCGACGGGGACGGCGCAGCTCCCGACGCGGCTGTCCCTGCTGTCATTGCTGGCCGACGGGACCGTGCGCGCGACGGTCTTCCCTCATCCCGACCCGCTGCTCCCCGAGCCACCGACGCTGCGCTCGACCGCGATCGACCCCCAGTCCCCAAAACAGGCGCTCGACGCCCACCTCGCACGCATCGCGGACGAGGATGTGCAAACAACCGACCTGAGAGGACTGCTGGCTCGCCTCGACGAGCTCCAAGCCCAGGCCCTCGCCCACTGGAGACAGCAAGGTTGGCTCGACGCGCGGGGCAGACTGACCTTCGCCGGCGTGCTGAAAGCCGGTCACCGGCTGGAGCGCTACGCGGACTCGGCGGCCATCGAAGTCGACACGACGGACCCGCCAGCGCCACGCCACGCCGAGCGCTCCGAAGAGGAGTAGGGCCCTCGGCCCAAGGTCGGACCGAGGGCTCCCGTGAGTGGCCGACTCAGCTACAGCCCATCGAGTTGCCGCAGTTCAAGCACTTGTAGCAGGCGCCGTTGCGGACGGTGATGTTGCCGCACTTCTCGCACATCGGCGCGTCGCCCATCATCTCTCCGAGTTGCTGGCTGAGCGCATTCGGCTGCCTGGGCGCGGCGTCCTGGTCGAAACCGAAGGTCACCTGCTCGGCTGGCTCGATGGGTGGGGGCGGATCCGAGTAAACCGCCCCTTGCGCCTTGAGCGCCGCCGACACGTCGGTGCTCGAGAGCAGCTCTTCCTGCTCCTCCTTGGGCGGCACCTGAGCGAAGTCGTAGCGCTTGAGGTACTCGACGCCCAACACGCGGAAGACATAGTCGAGGAGCGAGGTCGCGAACTTGATGTTCGGGTGCCCCTCGACGATGCCGCCCGGCTCGAAGCGCGTGAAGGTGAACTGCTCGACGTAGCTCTCGAGGGGGACCCCGTGCTGAAGCCCCATGCTGACGCTGATGGCGAAGCAGTTCATGAGGCTCCGGAAGCTCGCCCCTTCCTTGTGCATGTCGATGAAGATCTCACCGATGCTGCCGTCCTTGTACTCGCCGGTGCGCAAGAAGACCTTGTGTCCTCCGACGCGGGCCTCCTGCGTGAAGCCCGTCCGCTTCTTGGGCAGGCGATGGCGCACGCTCTCCGGAGGACGAAGCCCCTCGCTGGTGACGTCGGCCCGGCGCACAGACGCGGCCGCCGGCGCTGCCTTCGCTTCGCGCGGCTCCTCGTCCTCCTCCGAGTCGCTCTGACTGTTGAGCGGCTGGCTCGCCTTGCACCCGTCGCGGTAGAGGGCGATGGCCTTGAGGCCGAGCTTCCAACCCTCCATGTAGATCTCTTCGATCTCCTCGACGGTGACGTCGCCCGGGAGGTTGACGGTTTTGCTGATCGCGCCGCTGAGGAAAGGCTGCGCGGCCGCCATCATGTGGACGTGCGCCATCGGCGCCAGGAAGCGCTTGCCCTTCTTGCCGCAACGGTTCGCACAATCGAACACCGGCAGATGCTCCGGCCGCAAGTGCGGCGCGCCCTCGATGGTCATTCGACCGATGACGACCTCGTTGAGCTCCTCGATCTGCGGGTCGCTGAGGCCCCAGTGCTTGAGAAGGTTGAAGCCGGGCGCGTTGTAGGTCGCGGCGTCGATGCCGAGCCGTTCGTAGGTTGCCGGCCCGAGCACCCAGGGCGCGAGGGCCGCGCCGACGTCGAACACGCCGCGGAGTGCTTCTTCGGCCTTCTCGATGTCGCGCTCCGTCAGCCCCTTGGCCAGCAGATCCTTGCGGCCCAGGTGCGGTGCGCCGGTGAAGGTATTGGTCCCGGTCACGTAGCTGACGATCTCGGCGACCTGCGCCTCGGTGTAACCCAGCCGCTGCAACGCGTGGGGCACGCTCTGGTTGACGATCTTGAAGTAGCCACCGCCCGCCAGCTTCTTGAACTTCACCAGCGAGAAGTCCGGCTCGATGCCCGTGGTGTCGCAGTCCATGAGCAGGCCGATGGTTCCCGTCGGCGCGAGCACGGTGCTCTGGGCGTTGCGGTAGCCGTAGCGCTCGCCGAGCTTGACCGCCAAGTCCCAGTCTTGCTGCGCGGCGCGGACGAGATACTCGGGGCAACCGGCGGGCCGATCCCCCGTGATGCCGGGCCCGCCGGGCTCGTCGATCCGATAGGCCTGGTCCCGGTGCTTGTTCATCACTCGCAGGAACGGCTGCCGGTTCTTCGTGTAGCCGGGGAAGGGCCCCTTGCTCGACGCGATCTCAGCGCTCGTCGCGTAGGCATGGCCGCAGAGGATCGCCGTCAGAGCGCTGGCCATGGACCGCGCCTGATCGGAGTCGTAAGGGATCCCGAGGCGCATCAGCATGGTGCCGAGGTTGGCGTAACCGAGCCCCAGCGGCCGGTAGTCGTGGCTGTTCTTGGCGATGGCGCGCGTCGGATAGCTCGCCAGATCGACCAAGATCTCCATGGCGAGGATCAAGACACGGATGGCCTGACGGTACCCCTCGACGTCGAAGTTGCCCTCTTCGTCGAGGAACTTCACGAGGTTGATCGACGCGAGATTGCACGCCGAGTCGTCGAGAAACATGTACTCCGAGCAGGGGTTGCTCGCGTTGATCCGGTCCGTGTTCGGGCACGTGTGCCAATCGTTGATGATCGTGTCGTACTGGACCCCTGGATCGGCACACTCCCACGCTGCCTGGGCGATCGTGCGCCAGAGCTCCCGGGCCTTGTAGGTGTCCACCTTCTCGCCGGTGGTCCGCATGCGGGTGGTCCACTCGCCGTCGTTCTCGACCGCCTTCATGAACTCGTCGGTGACACGCACCGAGTTGTTCGAGTTCTGACCCGAGACGGTGTGATACGCCTCGCCGTTGAAGTCGCTGGCGTAGCCCTGAGCGATGAGGGCGCGGGCTTTCTTCTCTTCCTTCGACTTCCAGGTGATGAAGTCGACGATCTCCGGATGGTCCATGTCGAGACAGACCATCTTGGCGGCTCGCCGGGTGGTGCCGCCGCTCTTGGTGGCGCCGGCGGCGCGATCGAAGACCTCCAAGAAGCTCATCAGGCCGCTCGACGTGCCTCCGCCGCTCAGCTTCTCCTGCCGCCCGCGGATCCGAGAGAAGTTCGTGCCCGTCCCCGAGCCGAACTTGAACAGCCGTGCCTCGTTTTTCACGAGGGTGTAGATGGCCATGAGGTCGTCCTCGACGGACTGGATGAAGCACGCCGAGCACTGCGGCTGCTCGTAGGCGTTCTTGGACTCGAGGATGGCGTCAGTCTTGGGGTCCCAATACCAGTTCCCCTCGGCACCCTTGATGCCGTACTCGTGCCACAGGCCGCAGTTGAACCAGACGGGCGAGTTGAACGCGGCCTTCTGGTTGAGCAGGAGGTGGACCAGCTCCGCCTCGAAGGTGTCCGCAGCGGCCTCGTCGGCGAAGTAGCCGCCGAACTTCTCCCCGGACGTGCGGATGGTGTGGGCCACGCGGTGGACGAGCTGTCTGACGCTCCGCTCCCCCTTGCTGCTGTCGCCGTGTAGCCCCGCCTTGCGGAAGTACTTCGAGACCGCAATGTCCGTGGCGAGCTGCGACCAGCTGGCCGGAACCTCGACCCCCTTCAGCTCGAAGACGATCCCGCCGTCGCTGCCGGTGATGACGCTGTCGCGCAGCTCGTACTCGACGCTCTCGTAAGGGTCCTCACCACTTCGGGTGAGCTTCCGCTCGAAGTGCAGCCCCCCGGACTGCTGCGTCACCTCGGCCCGCCGCAGGGCCCCGTCCACCGTCTGTTCACCGTCCATGATCCGATTCTCTAGTGCCACGTCCCGCCTCCCGCCACGGCCCCGCGGCCGTGGGAAAATTCACGCAATTCACCAAGCTAGAGGACGAACAGGCCCCACCCGCGACCAGCCCCTCGGCCGGCGCGATGGCCCCTCTCCGCAAGTTCTCCGTCGTTCTCTCCCGCCCCTGGCAGCGCCGCCCCGTTGGGCCGAACGAAATCCCCGTCTCTTCCCGGACCTGCGCCCGGTTGTCCACAGCCATTCCACAAGGGGTTGTGGGGTCCCCAGGGCGAACACCACAACAGCTTGCGGAAGTCTGTTGCTACGCGCGCGCTGCGGGCCCGTCAAGGGGCTCTTTTGCCCGCCGTCTTCGTTTCGGAGATACCATAAGAAATTCCAGGCCTTAGAAGCTTGGATGCAGGCGGCGGAGACGACGCGGAGAGCGTGCAACCGGAGAGTTTCACGTACGAGACAATTCGACCATATATGACAATGTATGGTCACAGCGTGAACCCTACAAGATGTAGGGGGTAGGCCCCAAAAAAACCGCAAGAGGAGCTCTTCGGCCCCCCTCGGCGTGCGGCGCTGCCGGGGAGCCAAGCCCGCTACACCCCCCAACGAAAGCGTCCCCCGATCGCGCTGCGAATTCGCCCGATCGGCGGCCCCAACCGCGGCAATCATTGGTGTTTTCGTCTTCTTTGCCCGTATCGAGAACGAACATCCCCAGCCTCTGGCCCCGAGGGCGAAGATGTCCGATCGCGCCACAATGTCGCATTCCTAATGATTCCGCGGGGTTAGAGCGCATCTCGCGATCGTCGATCGATCCGTGGACTGGGCGGGATCGCTGGCGCATCCGCGAGGCGAGGGAATGTCGAGCCTTGTCGAGCTGAGAGGATGGCGGCAGAGGGCGTGCGCAGGCCGCGGAGCGGCGCTCTAGCCGACGGGGGGAATCAACGGCGCAACCACCGGCTGGACGCCCCGGGCCGTCTGGCCCATGGAGCACGCAATGGAAGCCAAGCACGACATCAAGCAGCGCAAGGCCGACCACCTCGACCTCTGCGCCACCGACGCGGTGGCGTTTCAGCGCAAGACGACCCTCCTGGAGCACGTGAGGCTCGTCCACCAATCGCTGCCGGACATCGACCTGGACGCCATCGATCTTTCCGTCGAGCTGCTGGGCAAGACCCTCCGGGCACCGATCGTCATCGCCGCGATGACCGGCGGCCACGAGCGGGCCGCCGAGATCAACCGCACGCTGGCGGCCGTTGCCGACACCCGAGGCTATGGCTTCGGGCTCGGCTCGCAGCGGGCCATGCAGAAGCGCCCGGACACCGCGTGGACCTTCCAGGTCCGGGAGGTCGCCCCGAACGTGCTGCTGCTGGGCAACGTTGGTGTGGTGCAGGCGCGGGACATGGGGGTGGCGGCCGTGCAGCAGCTCGTCGACGAGGTCGGGGCGGACGCGGTGTGCGTGCACCTCAACCCCGCGATGGAGCTCGTGCAACCGGAGGGCGATCGCGACTTCCGCCGCGGCACCGAGACGATCGCGACCCTCGTTCGAGAGCTGAGCGTGCCCGTCGTCGGCAAGGAGACGGGCAACGGCATCAGCATCGAGACCGCGCGCAAGCTGGCCGGGGCGGGCGTGAAGGTCTGCGACACGAGCGGCGCCGGAGGCACGAGCTGGGTCGGCGTCGAGACGCTCCGCGCCGAAGGCGACAAAAAGACCCTGGGCGAGCTGCTCTGGGACTGGGGCGTCCCCACCGCGGCGAGTGTGCACAACGCCGTGAGCGCGGGACTGACGACCATCGCCACCGGTGGGATGCGCGACGGTTACGACGCAGCCCGGGCCATCGCGCTCGGGGCCAGCGCCGCCGGCTTCGCCCGAGGCGTGTTCAAGGCCTTCCTCGAAGGTGGGCGCGAGGGCGCCGAGGCCTTCCTGACGAATGTCGAGAGCCAGCTGCGCGCCATCATGCTCCTGGTTGGCGCGCAGAACATCGCCGAACTTCAGCGCGCCCCCCGGTTCATCACCGGTGAGCTGCAGCAGTGGATGGCGCTGGCGGGCTGAGGGATCCATGCGACGGCGCGCCTTGCTCCCTGGGCGGCGAAAGCCGACCATGGGTGCATGCGAATCGGCGACCCGATCGACCCGCGCATCCCCTGGGTGCGCGCGATCCACGACCTCGACGACGCCCGCGCGACGACCGTCGCCGGGAGCCGGCTGCGCGACTACCGCCGGGTCGGCCGCGTCCTTGGAGACTCCCTGCGGGCCGCGCCGACGGCGGTCGCAGTCAAGACCCTGCCGCTGACGACGCTGCTGTACCCAACGGCGTTCGCCTTCAACCACGCTGTGCCGCTGCCCTTTCCCTACGTGCAGATGAACCACCGCTGCCTGCTCGTGCAGCTGGAGGTCGAAGGAGAGACCAAGAACCTGCTGTTCAACCCGACGGACTACGTGGCCTCGGAGCGCACGCCCTTCTTCGCGGATCTCGTCAACGCGCTCCCGGCGCCCACGCTCACCAAGAAGCTCCTGACGACACAGCAAGGGCAGGTCGATGTGCAGCTGCGACGGCTGGGCCTGAGCCCCGCCGACATCGACCTCATCGCCTTCGACCACTTCCACACCCAAGACCTGCGGCCGCTCCTCGGGAGCTCGGAGGGGGGGTGGTCGGCTCGCTTCCCCAACGCGCTCCTGCTCGCGCCGCGGAGGGAGTGGGACGATTGGGACGCGCTGCACCCGCTGCAGCGCCAGTGGTTCGTCCCCGACGGCAAGCGCGGCGTCCCGATGGACCGCGTCGTCCTCTTCGACGCCGACTTGAGGCTCGGACCGAGCAGCTTGCTCTTGCGCACCCCGGGGCACACCAGCGGCAACCAGACCCTGTTCGTCCATGGCGCGCGCGGCGTCTTTGGCTGCAGCGAGAACGGGTGCAGCGCCGACAGCTGGAGCCCGGGGGCTTCGCGTATCCCCGGCGTGCGGCGGCTCGCGCGCAAGTACGGTTACGAGGTCGTCCTCAACAGCAACACGCCAGAGCTGGCGGCCGAGCAGTACAATTCGATGGTCCTCGAGCGTTCCGTGGTCGACCCGTCGGAGATCGACCCGGCGTTCGTGCAGATGTTCCCGTCGAGCGAGGTGACCCCCTCGGCGCTGGCCCCGGGGATCCGGCCGAGCATGCGCTACGGCCACCGAGACCACGGCGCGATCCGGCGTGCTCGTCCGAAAGCCGGCCCCTCGGCGCGCGCGGAGGTCGAGGCGGCGGGACCGGCGAGTTAGCAGCCCGCCCGATGCATTTCCGTGCGCCTCACGGCCGAGAGCACGCCTCGTCAATTGTCGAGATTTCGTCGGCCGGCGGCATCACGCGCGTCGGCGAGACCGCGATCCCTCACGACCGGTAGGGGGCGGACTGTTCGCTGACGTAGATTTAGCTGAACGTAGATGTAGATTTAGCTGACGTAGATGACGACGACGACTGCGATCGCCCAGAGGACGAGGTTGAGCAGAAAGGGCCAGTCCCTGAGCATCTGCTCGGTAGGGCTGGCGGCATCCGTCGCGTTCCGGATCAGGTCGAGGAACCGAAGGATCCCGAACTCGGCGAAGACGATCGTGCCGGCGAGGTAGTCGGTGCCGAAGGCGGCGCGGG
>Ga0256832_1000671_pt1 | contig 22449 bp, 21 predicted proteins | sample 134614metaG_FD_190534 | JGI IMG/M metagenome (GOLD analysis project Ga0256832, IMG submission 190534) | Hydrothermal vent microbial communities from Lau Basin, Pacific Ocean - 134-614 | ecosystem: Environmental > Aquatic > Marine > Hydrothermal vents | place: Pacific Ocean: Lau Basin | collected... | reverse complement strand
AAACTTTTAGCGTGGCGGTATAAGCCCCTTTAAATACGAAGGTGCCCAATTGAATCGTACTATATACCGCCGTTGCAGGGTTGTTTTCCTTGCCGGGGTTAAAGTGCTGTACTGGAAAATCTTGAACATAAGAGGTGCCATGCAGATAGGACGCGCCAAGCTTGACAGAGCCTCTGTCAAACTTTAGCGTATAGCTACCGTCCAAGGCAAAGTTGTTTAGTTTGGAAGGCACATTTGTGTTTTCTACCGGCGCATTGAGTACTCTAAACTGCGCTCCTCCTTGTATGGCCATGGCGCTGAGGTGAAGTCCCGCTTTGTGATAACTCAATTGAGCGGCATATCCCAACCCGGCGAACGCATGCCAATTTGTAGAATTGGTAAAAGGATTGACACTGCCGGGTTGTCCGAAGGTGGCATCCATTTTTCCAATTGCAGCGTAAAATGGGGATTTGTTGAGGTCACCGAGTACGACAAACCCTTTTCTGAGGTGTATCGTGTTGCGTCCCAGTGCAGTAGTCGTTCCGGGGCCAAAACTCTGTTCGGGATTGTACAGCGCTTCACCATAAAACGAAATCCAGGAATTCACGTTGCCTATAACTGAAAATTGTGCCGAATGGATGGCTACTTCGCTTACGGTTTTTCCGATTTCATTGGCAGAGGTAGGGTGCCGCATTAAGTACCCGAACTTGGAGTCTCTGTTGCTGGATTGATAATCCATTATTGCGATTATAGAGGCTCCAATGGTCAACGAACGTTGAGACCGATCCATAGCTTTTTGGTGCGTAGCGAGAATCTCCACTTTCCTCATATATTGGACCGGGTCCAACATCTCCGCACTTAGTTGGGTGTTAAGCTTGAGGGAACTTTCGGTACTGGATTGAGCATACATCCCAAGGGGTACTACTAGTATAAGTAATAAATGAAGTATTGAATTTTTCATTTGTATTGAAAATTAGATAGTTAAATAATGAAATGTCTTTCAGGCGACAAATATAAAGATTATTGCAAATGTAACACAATGTAGGAGGGAAGACATTTTTAATAAAACATTTTCGAAAGACAAAGAGTTATGTTATCGATGCATAGCCTTCTTAATGAATGAGGAGTTCTTGTGTCTTTAGATATTCATTAGTTTAGAAAAGTCATTATGTTGAAATCAATTCTTTTTTCTGTAGTCATGACGGTCGGTGTTCTTGGTGCCGCATGTAATAAGCCTTCGGAATTACCTCTTGCCGGTCATAACTCTTGGGAATGGATGCTTTCCACCTATGTTGACGGAAGTGGCGTTGTGAATTATAGTGCATGGCGAGGGCAGTTGGACGCATTAAAAGAGGTCGTCCAACGGATGGGGATGCAAGCCCCCGGTGACAATGCTTCCCGTGCGGAGAAGATGGCCTATTGGATTAATCTTTACAATGCATCTACAGTGCTATTGATTGTGGACAATTATCCAGTCAGTAGTATAATGGATTTGGATAAAGGCAAGGTATGGGATAGAAAGTGGATCAAGGTAGGGGACAAGTTGCTTTCACTCAATAATATCGAGAATGACATCCTCCGGCCTCAGTTCCAAGATCCCAGAATTCATTTCGCGGTCAACTGTGCGGCGAAGAGTTGCCCACCGTTATGGAATCATGCCTGGACTGCAGCAAACTTGGAGAAGACATTGGATGAACGCACCCGTTTGTTTATCAATCATCCGGCGTACAATGAGATATCTCCTTCTGCCATCCGAATCTCAAAGATTTTTGAGTGGTATGCCAAAGATTTTGGTCATATCATTGATTATATTAATAAGTACAGCAAGGTCAAAGTAAACAATGATGCAACCATTTCATACATCCCATACCAATGGGCCCTCAATGGGAGATGAGGAATGGGGTGTTCAGACAATGTTGTTGCTGTTAATTAACCGAATAAATTATTACTTATATGAAAGGAATGCTTTTCTTTGCGCTCTCATTTTGTTTGATATCCATCACCCAAGCGCAGCAAAAGAATATGAATAAGCAAAATTTACAAACTGCGACTCTGGCCGGAGGATGCTTTTGGTGCATTGAGGCGGCGTTTTCCGATCTTAAAGGAGTGGAGAAGGTGGTATCCGGTTACACCGGAGGGACGGTAAAACACCCTTCCTATCGTGAAGTATGTACGGGTACAACCGGTCATGCGGAAGCGGTTCAAATCACCTTTGATCCGGCTGTGATTACCTTTGAAGAATTACTCGAGGTATTTTGGACGGCTCATGATCCCACTACTTTGAATCGCCAAGGGGCAGATGTCGGTACACAGTATCGCTCTGCTATATTCTATCACGACAAACATCAAAAGGAGATTGCCGAGCACTCGATTGCGACGGTTGCAGCCCCTTTGTGGGAGAAGGGGATTGTTACGGAAGTGGTTCCTTTCGAGGTGTTTTACCCGGCCGAGGATTATCATCAGGATTATTTCGAACTCAATCCCAATGCGAGTTATTGCCGGATCGTCATCGCTCCTAAGGTCCAAAAGGTGCGTAAAAAATTTCACGATAAGCTCAAAAAGTAATCTTTGTTTGTGGTGTATGCGCTTCAATCGGGAGGAGAAATATCACCCCAGTACTATTGGGCTTTTTTGGTATGTAGGTCGACAGAATATTCTGATATTTTGGCCCATGCATCCCCATGTTTATTTAAGTATGCAGGTACGGTAAATACAGTGAAGATTTCCGGCGACTCAAGTTGTGCCAGGGCATCCCATGTCAAAGGCATCGAGACGGTCACTTTTTCTGTTGCTCGTACACCATAGGGCATAGACATGCTCTGTAGGGTATGATTGCGGTAAATGTCAATGAGTGTTTTGTTAATACGCTCGGATTTTGTTATTTTTAGTGTTGTGTTTTTTGTCTGTGATACTATTTTGATGCCGATCTCCTTCGCGGCTTCAAATACTTCATCGTAAGTGTTTTTAGGGTGGACCGGACAAAATATATGTATTCCTTTTTTGCCGGAGGTTTTTGGGAAGGTTTGATACCCAAAAGATTCTATGAGAGGCCTAATCGTGAGGGCTAGTTTCTTAACGATTGAAAACTGTTCGTTTAGTGAGAATTCCGGAGTAGTTGGAGGATCCAAATCAAAAACCAGAATGTCCGGTTGCATGAAATTTGGGGCTTTTGATTGTATGGTATGAAATTCTATAGCTTCCCTGTTAACCAGCCAACGTATGGTGTCGATATCTGTCGGTGTTATGTATTCGGCGGCCTTGTGCAAACCGAGTTTTATTGAATTGATCCACTCCGGAGCATATGGCGGTTTGTTTTTTTGAAAGAAATTCTTACCGGGATACCCATGGGGATAACGTTTAAAAGCGATTGGTCGGCCCTTTGCGTATTGCATCAATGGAGTTGCTACCTTTAGATAATAGTCATCTAACCATTGCTTAGTAACTCCGGCTGACTTGAATAGAACTTTATCCGGATGCGAAATGGAGATTTGAGTCATATGGTCCACATTACTACGCTATTTAATATTCTTTGCCACTTATGCACGGTAAATATACAAAAGATACTGCTCTTAAACCGTTTGAATATTTTACCTATATTGCGACCAAATACCCGAAGTTTCTATTCGGCCATTATTGATGAACAAAAAGCAAATATATGAAGCGGTTGACCTTTTTCATACTCATCCTGTCTTTTTGGGCATGTGCCCAACCACAAATTAAGGTGCAGGAGAATAGAGAGATTCATGATGGGAGAGATTTACTATCCCAGCCTTTGCCTGGTGCGTTGCAAATGGAGGAATACCTTCCCCTTTTGCGAGATAAAAGGGTTGGTTTGGTGGTTAACCAAAGCGCCTTGGTCCGGGGAGTGCATCTCTTGGATACATTGAGAGCTTTGGGCATCGATGTGCGAAAGATTTTTTCTCCGGAACACGGATTTAGAGGTAAGGCGGATGCAGGGGCTCATATTGATAACGGACGGGACACAAAAACCGGTTTGCCTATCATTTCACTCTATGGAAAGAACCGGAAGCCCTCGAAAGAACAGCTTGTAGATATTGATGTCTTGGTTTTTGATATACAGGATGTCGGTGTGCGATTCTATACCTATATCTCTACCCTTCATTATGTAATGGAGGCATGTGCGGAGAATGGTTTACCACTTCTGCTCTTAGATCGACCAAACCCCAATGCGCATTACGTGGACGGACCGGTGCTGGACACAAATTACCGTTCGTTTGTCGGGATGCATCCGGTTCCTGTCGTTTATGGGATGACCATAGGGGAGTATGGGCTGATGATCAACGGAGAGCATTGGTTGAAGGGTGGGGAGGAGTGTGCACTAACCGTGATAAAGATCGGGGGATATGATCATCAAGTCCATTATCCCTTACCTGTTAAGCCTTCTCCTAATTTGCCCAATTATCGCTCTGTTTTACTGTATCCCTCCCTCTGCTTGTTAGAGCCGACAAAAGTAAGTGTAGGAAGAGGAACCAACCGGCAATTTCAAGTATATGGACATCCTTCGTGGGATTCTTCGCTGTTTGCCTTCCGGCCGATGCCCAATGAAGGCGCCCACCATCCCAAGTTTGAGGGGCAAGTGTGCTATGGTTTTGATTTGAGTACAAAGAGTGAGGAGTCGATATTCAATGAGCGGAAACTCAACCTCAGCTACCTGTTAAACGCTTGGGCCAGGACCCCGCATGATGCTTTTTTCAGGTCCTATAAGGCCTTCGACCGGATAGCAGGGACTAGCCGGCTTCGGGAGCAAATGCAAAAGGGGAGGTCAGAGGAGGAAATACGGGGCAGTTGGGGACGAGGTATTGATGCCTTTAAGAAAGTGCGTGCGAAGTATTTGCTGTATCCTTAGCTTTATTCTATGCATGTGGGTATTTAGTCCTACATTTATGATTGAATTCAAGCACTATTAAAGGGATGAAAGATGAATTATAGATTGAGAATACAATTGGCTGGAGTTTCCTCACCGGAAGTATGGAGGGAGATCATTCTTCCTGAGGGGTTGACCTTTGAACAATTACATCTGATTATTCAGGCAGCATTTGGCTGGGAAGACAGCCATCTTTACGCATTTTGTGAAAACGGTCTAGGCGATTTGATTACCATTAATTGTCCGGTGGATGCCGATGCTTTTGTGACGGCAGACAAGACCTATGTGGACAAATTGCTGGTCAATTTGTACAATCGGCGAGAGATACGACAGCAGACGGTGCCGTTTTATTATATCTACGATTATGGGGATGAGTGGAAGCATCTGATAGAAGTGGAGGAAGTGGACCATACAGCGAGTCCAAATTTGGCTTTGCTCGCAGGGAGAGGAGCGTGTCCACCGGAAGATTGTGGTGGACCAATTATATACAATGCCCTCAAAAATAATCCGCAACTGTCAGAAGATACCGCCCTGCCCATAGGTTTTAATCCCGATGTCGTTGATGTGGAAGGGATCAAGGCGAGATTGCGCGCTTTAGAGCGCCGGTTTATTTCTTAGGATGGTATCCGGAAAGCGGGGTAGGGTAAGCGATGTTTATTCCCGCTTTATCTCGATTATTTTGATTTCCACCCGTTGATTTTTAGCCCGTCCGCTCTTTGTCCGGTTAGTAGCGATAGGTTTTCTTTTGCCGTATCCCTTGTAGGAGATGCGCTTTGCTCGAATGCCTTTTCGCACTAGGTAGGTAGCGACATTTCTTGCTCTTGCCTTGGAGAGGCGGTCACAATAAGCATGGGGAGGAATACCATTAGTGTGGCCTCCCACTTCTATGATGACGGAGGGATTGTTGACCATAAACTGATATACATCGTCCAGCACGTCTTCTGATGATTTGAGAATTTCAGTAGAGTCTGCTTCAAATTGCAGACGGTCTATCCGCAAAGTCTGTCCCACCCGAAGGTCTTTCGTCTTCAAACTCGCAAAGGTATTGGGATGACCGATGATTATGGTCTTCTCTATTTTGCATTTGTTGGCATCGGTCACGTACACGGTATTTTTACCGGAAAGGGCCCGCTTGAGGATTGGGCCACGGGTTCCATTACTCCATTTTATGCGGTAATCCGGAGTTCCACCATCCACGTGGATTTTGGCGGAGCCATCCCGCGCTCCGGGGACACTGACGTCTTTCTGCTCCAATACGGCGATAGATAGGGGAGCCGGCTCTGTAACCGTACTACTCGTGACATAGGTATGGCCTTCGGCATCTGTTACAGTTATGCTGTATTTGCCGGAGGATAACCCCTTCGCTACATTCTTGGTCAAACCCGCCTTGCTCCAATGGTAGCTATAGGGCCTTTTTCCCCCGTGTACCACGACTTTTATCTCCCCTTTGTTACTGCCTGCACACAGGTTGTTCTTTTGAGTGGTAGCCAATGCGGTGAGCCGCCGCTCTCCTTCAGGGGCGGTCTCGATGCGGTAAATGCCCTTTTTGGAAGAGCCGATCCATATGTCATCATTCTTATCTGCAACTAATGCCAAACTGCTCGCACTCAGAAATCCATTATCCTTGTCGAGGCGATTTACTTTATCTTCATATGGGTCAAATTGGACGAGCATGCTCGATGCGATATAAATATTTCCTTTGCGGTCGGCAGCTAAAGCGCGTACTTGTCCTTCACTGAGGTTGCGTTTGACCGCGGTGGGGTACCAGCGGTATTTGTAATTGTAATCCACGAGGTACATTTCTTTGTCACTTACCACCCAAACACCTTCTTTATTGGTTGTCGCAGCTTGAAATTTTTCTTTCTTGTTGTACACCTTCCACGTTCGCTCCCTTTTCTTGATGTGAATTATCGCAAGTCCCCCGTTAGTGCCCGCAAACACGGTCCCGTTGGGATCTACAATGAGGACATTGACGGTATCATTTGGGAGATCTGTGTTTGTTGGTATGAAATGTTTGGAAAACTTCTTCAACTTGGGATTGTAGGTGTAAATTCCATCATCCGTCCCTATCCATAGCATATTCTTAACGAAGGTCATCGAAAGAATATGAATCAATGGGTTGGCTATTTTGCCTACTTGTCGCTGCTGACCATCCAGGATTTTTCCATCACTGGTGCCTGCCCAAACACCCCATCGCGGATTGTAGGCCAAGGCCCCTACAGATTGTCCTGTCAAGACAGGAACCCAATCGGCATGCATGGCAGCAAACTTATAAATCCCTTTATCCGTTGCGAGCCATTTGGTGTTGTCATCATCTACCAATATATCATGTACCTGCATGCTCTCATCAAATTTGTCGTACTTCTCTATGCTGGCATCGCTATTTGCGTTTTGTGCAGCAAGGACGGTCGAAAACAAGAAGAATGTTGATAGGATAAGTATCTTGGTGAAACGAATAAAAAGGGGAGTTGATGTCATTTGCCTGTTTTATGTTGGTTAGACTTCGTTGATAATCCATCCTGTAACGAATGGCTTTCAATAATTATTTTCGCAATAGAAAGGTTTGTGCACGGCGGAAGAATAGCCGTCAAGTGCCGCCTTACTTCACGTAATGTATTCCTGCAGTGGACTACTGTAGTAATCGCTCAAACAAGAGCACTGACGCAACTAATACCAGCATGGTTCCATCCATTAGCCCGGTAAAATAAATGTCCGGAAGGTCCGGCCGGGTCTTCATTATCAAACCGAGGCTAAGCACGTACGTAAATAAGAATCCGGCGAAGACGCCTATACTGTATAAATGATAGTAGCTCATCAGAACAATATCGATAAACAGGGCAATAAATAGAGCAATTCCGGCAAGAAGCTTACTCGACTCCAGTCGCATAGTGGAGGGGATTGTTTTTGTTCCTGCTTGGATGTCTTGTGCGACATCCCTGATGTCAAAAGGAATGGTAATGGCAAAGATGAATAGTGCTCGTTCAGTCACGACTAAGGCTATTTTAGGAGAGAGAAGTACGATTTCATACCTGACAATAGGCAATACAACGGATACCCAAGCCCAAACGATGGCTACTAATGCTATTTTGATGAAGGGCAAATCGCGCATCCTCTTGCCGTTGAAGAGTGGAAGGAGATAGCCTAAGGTCAAAATAAACGGAATGAATAGCGTCGCCCAGTCTTTGGTTGGAATCTGCCAAAAAGCGTACAGCAGCCCCAAGCAGCTCAGGATAAAAAGCCCGACGGTAGTTGGCCAAATATAGAGCATTTGACGGTATCGATTGGGAAGTTTTACGTCTATCAGACGCATCATCCCGAGGTGCCGATGCAAGATGTAGACGATGATAGCTCCACTTCCGGCCAAAACAACTTCGGGGGGTGCCCCGGATACGGGCAAGTCCAGGAGATGATAGGTCAACCAAGTGATGGACGCCGCACAAATGCCAATAAACAGATGGCTATACAAAAGCCAATGGATAGCCGAAAGCAATCGATCTTTCAAGCGTTAGAAGTATTTGAAATTCTGATTATACTCTATTTTCTTGAGCGATTCGAGGATGAGTCTGGAGACGTTTTTTACATCTTCTTTAGCTGCCATTTCTACCGTCGTATGCATATAGCGCAACGGAATAGAAATCAATGCCGACGGAACCCCCGCATTGGAATAGGCAAAAGCATCCGTATCAGTACCTGTACTTCTCGAACTGGCAGACTTCTGAATGTCGATACCTTTCTCTTTGGCTGCGCCTTCGATGATCTTCAGCAGCGTATTATGGACGGCTGGAGCTACGCTTAATACCGGGCCTGCGCCGCATTTTAAGTCCCCATGTACCTTGGTTTTGATATGTGGGGTATTGGTATCGTGGGTCACGTCGGTAACGATAGCGGCATGGGGCTTAATGCGAGCCGCAATCATCTCCGCACCGCGAAGCCCAATCTCTTCTTGCACCGAGTTGACTATGTAAAGCCCGTACGGAAGCTGAACCCCTTCCTCCTTAATCAAGCGCGCAACTTCTGCGATACAAAAGCCCCCGATGCGATTGTCCAAAGCCCGGCCGACATAATACCGGTCATTGAGTACGATTAGAGGGTCCGGGTAGGTAATGACACTTCCTACATCGATACCCATCTTGAGCACTTCTTCTTTGTCTTTTGCCCCTACATCTATGAATATATTTTCGAGGGTAGTGGGTGGATTTTGGGATTTTCCCCTTCGGGTGTGGATGGCCGGCCATCCGAACACTCCGGTAACCGGACCATTGTCTGTGTGGATTACGACCCGCTTGGACGGAGCAATGACTTCGTCAGAACCCCCGTTTTTTATTACGTAAATGAATCCGTCATCCGATATATAGTTGACAAACCAACTGATCTCGTCTGCATGTGCCTCTATTACGACCCGGTAATCGCTTTCGGGATTGATGACGCCGTAGGCGGTGCCGTAGTTATCGAGGTGCCATTCGTCTACATACGGCTTGATATATTCGACCCAAAGTTTTTGTCCTTCCGCTTCAAATCCCGTAGGGGAGGGGTTGTTGAGATAGTTAAATAGAAATGCTTCTGACGCACTGTTCATAAATGAATCATTTTGTTTTTAAGTATTAAAGAATAGAAATTCAATCGGATAGGCGCTTTATTGAGGCTTCCAGGTTTTGGGGTGTTGTGACCACTCCCTCAAAGTACTCATTTGGCCGGCGCTAATATACGAAAGTTTTAAAGCTTCGTCGATTAAGGTCTGATAATTTGATAATGTTTCGAAAGGTATGTTATTGTCCGCAAAACGCTCCATCGCTTCGGGGAAACCATAAGAAAAAATCGCCACCACACCGCTGACAAGGGCCCCAGCCTCTTGCAACGCTGCCGCGGCCTGCAGTGCCGATCCTCCTGTCGAAATCAAATCTTCGACGACGAGGCAGCGTTCTCCCGGTTCGAGTTTTCCCTCTATTTGATTTTGGCGACCATGTGCTTTAGCCTTACTTCGAACATATACAAAGGGGAGATCGAGAAATTCTGCGAGCAACGCTCCATGGGCAATTCCCGCTGTTGCCACTCCCGCTACCTTGTCAAAAGGCGGAAAGGATTGGGATAAATCTGCTAATCCTTTGATGACTTCCTTCCGGAGCTTGGGGTAGCTGAGTATAAGGCGATTGTCGGTATATATCGGAGACTGAATACCGGATGCCCAAGTGAAGGGGTTTTGTGGACTCAGTTTAATTGCTTTAATTTGCAGCAGCGCTCGAGCGGTCTCTTTTGAATAATCCAAATCTTTATATTTTGCGACAAAAGTACAAAATTTATATCAATAACTACCCCCTCATTCTCGTAGCACGTCAAGAAGACATCAATGAAATTTTTGACCCCGGGATGGAGGTAGTTATGACGTGGTACCGGGGAAGAACAAAACAACTGTCCCCGATTATTGACACATTGGAGAAAGCCACTCGTCCCAAGGCTTTTGTGGTAATTTACGCGGACTTGCAGCGTTTATGGGGGGACTTTAAAAGTTTGTTTCGCTATATCAAAGCTGCAGGTGGATTGGTGTTTAATGGTAGGAGAGAACTTTTGATGATTTATCGCAGGGGTTATTGGGACCTTCCCAAGGGGAAGATAGATCCGGGGGAGACCAAGCGGGTAGCTGCCATAAGAGAAGTAAAGGAGGAGACGGGGTTACAGACAGTAATTATTCGTACAAAGGTGGACAATACCTTCCACACCTATCGATTGAAGTCGGGGAAAAGGGCCTTGAAGAAGTCGATATGGTATGAAATGACGACCCCCGATCTGAAGCTCACACCCCAAAAGGAGGAAGACATCGAAAGGGCGGAATGGATGCTTCCCGCTCAAATTCAAGATCAATGCGATCCGATGTATCCCAGTATTCGGGAGATATTGAAAAGCGAGGGTGTCTTGCGTTAATTTAGGTTATTGGTGCGGTGCTCTTACATGAAGGGCAACGCTTAAAATATCACCTAATGCCGTTTTGGCGATATTTTTGCCCAGTACAATATTGTAAATACTTGAGAAGTGTCGTCTGCAAAAATAGTGACAAAACAATGCGTAGGCTCACTTTTGTGCATTTTGTAATACACACCTATTCCACCACTATTGTTTTTTCCCCCTTTGCTATCATCTTTCCAATCGGATAGATGGACTGCCCGAGTGGTCTGTTGATCGCTTCAAATGCAGATACCTCCTCCGGTCGTACTGCCACCAAAAGCCCTCCACTGGTCTGCGGATCGCAGAGGATTTGCAGCTGCTTTCCGTCCATTTTCGATATTTTACTACCGTAGCTGCTGAAATTTCTGAATGTGTTGTCAGGAAAAATAAATTGGTTCAGATAGTACGAAAGCATACCGTCGGGAAAAGTGGGTACCATTTCATACCTGATCGAAGCGGATAGTCCGGCCCCTTCGCACATCTCGATCAAATGCCCGGCCAATCCGAATCCGGTAACATCTGTCATGGCCGTTACATAGGGCAAGGTGCCATAGGTCTGCCCGGCTTTGTTGAGGGTCGTCATCACCTCAATGGCATATTGGGCATCTTCTTCTCTTACTTTCCCTCGTTTGATGGCGGTGGCAACGATTCCGGTCCCGATGGGTTTGGTCAGGAATAGCACATCTCCTTCTTTCGCTGAACTGTTTCGTTTGAGGTGACCGTGTTGGACCTGTCCGGTAACGGCAAGACCAAAGAAGGGCTCAGGGGCATCTATGCTATGTCCGCCGGCAAGAGGGATATGGGCATCAGCACAAATGGATTTAGCTCCGAGGATGACATCCGCCGCTTCTGTTGTGGAAAGCCGGTCGACGGGCCAGCCCAAGATGGAGATGGCCATAAGTGGCCTACCGCCCATCGCATAGACATCGCTTAGTGCATTGACCGCAGCGATACGTCCGAAATCTTTGGCAGAGTCCACAATAGGGGTAAAAAAATCCGCAGTGCTAATCAAGGCGTCTCCCTCATCCCGGCTCATTACGGCGGCATCATCTCCCGTGTGAATACCCACGAGTAAGCGGTTGTCTTCATTCTGAAGCCCGGAAGCGTGGAGTATCTCATCGAGTTTGTTGGGAGCGATTTTGCATCCGCAGCCACTTCCGTGACTATACTCTGTTAATCGTTTTGGATTATCCATGAAAATGATTTTTAGCTTTATGTATTAACGGAGCGAGGTCAAGTGTTTTCCAATCTACATTGTAATCAAAAGTGGCCAATGCCGGGTTGGGGGAGTGCTCTCGAGAATAATCATATGTCTTATCGTAGTAATACAAGGCCAAGCGAGCAGCCTTATCCAAATCACCTCGCTGGAGCCCCTCAATGGCCTGTTTAAAGCTGTTCCCCCCGAGGCGCTTTCGGATGACGGTAAAAGCCTGGATGAGGTCCTCAATAGCGTATTCGCCATAATCCTCGACCAAGTGCCGGATGCGAATGGTGTCCGGAATCCGGATGTCTATCCTTGGAGCCTTTTGCATGTGTTTCCAAAATTCTTCCGGGATTCTGACCTTGCCAATATTGCTGCTTTCCGCCTCTACCCATATCGGACGGGAGGAGTCAAGCTTCGAGAGGAGGTAGTAAAGGTCATTGAAGAATTGTGCCGTACTCGGTTGGCCGGACTCCCCAATCCATCCGAAAGCAGATCCCTTGTGGTGTGCCAAATGCTCCAGGTCTATGATTTGCTCACCGGCTTCTTTTAACCGGTGGAGCAGATGGGTTTTGCCGCTACCGGTGCGACCCCCGAGAAGAACGATTTTCCAGGGAGTATCTGAAATCGTTTTGCGCATTTCTTTTCGCAGGGCCTTGTACCCTCCCCGGATGACCTGAATATCCAGCCCCGCTGTATCCAATAGCCATCCTACACTTCCACTTCGCATTCCGCCGCGCCAGCAATACAAAGAGAGGGGTTTTCCTCCTGAGAGTTTGGAGGCCTCCCGTACCATATCGGCCATCCTTGGGCCGGTAAATGCCAACCCTTCTAGAATAGCTTGTCGCTTGCCCTTCTGCTTGTAAGTGGTACCAATAATAGCGCGCTCTTCGTCGGTAAATAACGGGAGATTGACCGCAGAATGGATATGCCCTTCCTCAAATTCTTTTGGGGTCCGTACATCCAATAATTGCGTTTGCTCTCCAGAATCTTTTCTTAAAAATATATCCGGAGAAATAAATTTCATATGGAGTATGATTCTTTTGTAGGTGAGGCACTATGGCCAAGCATCCAACATCGGAAGGTCAATGAGCTCTTCTTCCTCTCTGGAGATGCTAAAGGCCCCTAAGAACCCTCCTGATGATGCGGCAATGTGCTTGGCAAAACTTTTCAAACTCTTATAAATGGAGGTTGCAGTAGCTACATCCAATTTGTGCAATATAGGGTTGATGTCCTTTAGCCTTCTGGTTACCTCATCTATCCTACGTCGATTGTCTCCCGGTAGCTCATCCAACAACTCTTTGATGCGGTCTTCTATAATTTCCGATGCCTTTTCGTAAAAATCATGCAGCTCTTTCTTGTCAAAATACTTCCTAATGTGTGTTAGTTTAACAGCAGAGGTAATTTCCTTATCATCGATCTCTCCATCCGCACTACCGATTAAGATGGTGATAAGAGCAAGTGCATCCTCTAACTGATTAAACTCTTCCTCTGTGAGATGGCTAAACGGGTCTTTTGACATAATTGACTGTTTTGTTTGTTGATTTGGGCGCAAAGGTAACGAAGGTCTTTGACATCAAAGGTATGTTAAACTGATAATTTGTAGACTGCTTTTATGATCCAACAAGTATCTGTGAAATGATTCTTTCTCGGCAGGTAGTTGAGCCCTCCATGGCACATGCATCAATGAGTCATTTGCCTTACTTTTATGTTTCCTCTACTCAAAAAAGCTGACCATATCCGGTGGACTCCAGAGATTATAAATACCTTTGCATATTATAATTGGGGCATGACGAAGCAGGACCTTCTCATTATCTGGGACGCCACGATACGTTTTGGCTAAGATGGCTTGTGAAGAAGGAGGAGACCTTTATTCATTTTCTTATGGTAATGTTTCTAATTAATTGATAACGCCGAAAATGATGACATACAAAGATATCGAAGTCTGCTCGTCGTTGCCTTCTCAAGGAATTGCAGCTCGAATGGTCGCCGATGCTTGTTTGTTTTGTACGAGGTAATGTAAAATTGTTGTAGTGAGAAATATGATACGATATCCACAGTTATATCCGAAGCTGAAAGACTGGCCTATTTACAAGTATGCTTCCCGTCGAGCTGAATTTATCAACGAGCTGCGTACGCATGCACGCCTTAAGCTCGTGGCAAAGTTTGGTGACAACCTCGGGGAGATGTTGCAGAAGACTGCCTATTTAGAGCAGAAAAGGTTGAAGAATAACCGTTGGAAGGTGGATCCTGCTAGCGAACCAATTTTTTGGAAGAAAGTCGAGAGTGAGATATTGGAAGCCCGCAATATGGAACCCGAATCAGAACGCTATGTCTGTCTCCAAATCCTGGACCGTATCATCCACCGTTATTCTGAGGAAATCGTGGGTGACTTTAAGATTCGCACCTACCAACTCGCCAGAAAGATTCTGTTAAAGTTCTTTAAGGGACTTCATAACTCCATCTCTGATTATCGCTACTTTTTTATGGATTCGGAGAAGACTGCAGTAGAAAGGAGTGTGCGTTTTTCCGGTCAATTCGAACGAGTCCGGGTGATGTTTCCAAAGGGGACGGTTGTGTTTCTTCCTACCCATTTTTCGCATTTGGATTCTGTGATGATCGGGTATTTTTGTGATAAAAAAGGAGGACTCCCCGCCTTTTTGTATGGTGCCGGCCTCAATCTCTATGACTCGGAGATTTTTGCTTATTTTATGAATAGATTGGGCACCTATCGCGTCGACCGACGCAAGAAAAATCCAATCTATCAAGAGACGTTGCGGTCTACCAGTAATCTCGCGATTCAATGGGGTGTCAATAGCCTATTCTTCCCCGGAGGAACGCGCTCTAGAAGCGGAAAAATAGAAGAAAAGCTCAAGTATGGATTGCTCAGCTCTCTGATTGAAGCTCAGCGGGAGATTTTTGAAAAAGGAGAAGATACGAAGATTATCGTTGTTCCTGTAATAACTAATTATCATTTTGTTTTTGAAGCGGGACAGCTCATTGGACAAGAATTGAGAAAGCTGGGGGCAGAGCGGTCGGTAACCCGCAAAGGAGGTTTGCGTTCTGTCAAGAATATACTGCGTTTCTTTGGGCGAATACTGAGAAAACGATCGGAGGTAAGTGTGAGTTTTGCACCTCCTATCGATGTCATGGGAAACAAATTATCGGATGACTTAGGAAGTCTTGATGAAAAAGGCCAGAGGATCGACCTGAAGGAATATTACTACTTCGAAGGGGAGTTGTCCTATGATGAACAACGAGAAAAAGTCTATACCAGGCAGCTCGCAGATGCGGTAATAGAGCTTTATCATCAGTATGCCGAGGTGATGACGAGCAATGTGGTCGCCCATGCAGCTTTCTCTTATCTTAAAAAGACGCAAATACAGGAGGATATCTTTGATATTATCAAGCTAAAGAAAGGAGATATAGTCTTTGATGAGAAGGCTTTGCTTAGGATAATCGAAGTGTATAAAGCCAAGCTATTATTACTTAGGAAACAAGGGAGAATCCTTTTGGCTCCTGAAATTGACCTTGCCGCCTCTGAGATACTCCAACATGGACTCTATCACCTCGGTGTTTATCATATGGATCGCCCGCTCCGACGGAATAAAAACGGACTCATCATCTCTGACGACCTCAAAAAACTATACTATTATTACAATCGTCTGGAGTTCCTAGAGCTCAATCATGCCGTCGATTGGAGTCAAGTGTTAAGAGATTAAGTCGTGCAAAATCACTATATCGTTTTTGATTTAGAAGCCACATGTTGGGAGGGGTTTCAACGAAGGAACTTGAGTGAAATCGTAGAGATTGGCGCGTTAAAATTTGATGTCTATGGGCAGCGTTTGGGGCGGTTTCACAGTTTTGTTAAACCCGTTTTTCACCCGCATTTGTCTCCCTATTTTTTACGTCTTACCGGGATTGCCCCGGAAGATGTATTGGGCGCTTCCGGTTTCAAGGAGGTTTATCACTCCTTTTTCGATTGGGTATATGCCGATTCGGATGAGGTATTGCTCTGTGCATGGGGAAAGGACGATTTCCGGTTTTTGCAATCCAATTTGCAAGCCCACAGGCTGCCTTTATTGTCTCCGGAAATGTATCTGGATGTAAAAGCAGTCTATAATGATGCGATTCGTCGTATGAACGGCAAACCCTCCGGTCTCATAAAAGCGCTGCATCAGGAGGGATTTGAGTTTGACGGTCGTCAACACCGCGCTTTTGATGATGCCTACAACCTCTCAAAACTGTTTGTAAAACATATTGACGAGTGGCAACGTTACAAGAGGCGATAAGGCAGTGTACTATTTTTCCGAGTGCCTGCCATTTCATGACAAACAAATAATACAAACTAATGAATAAATATTTTTCAACACTCGTTATTTTCCTCTTTCTGATGCTACAAGGCAGTTCTTCTCTATGGGCTCAACAGACCTACAAGCAGGGCAAGTTAGTGCTAAAAATAGTAGAAGTTGAGATGGCTGACCAAAACAATGCTAAGGCAGCTAAAATGATGGAGGGGAAGAAGATTAAGATCTATTTTACACCCGACAAGCAACGCACGGATATTTCTATGATGGGCGGGATGGCCCGGATGTCTATTATCGCCGACGCGAAGGATACCAACTCGGTCGTACTTATGAAAATGATGGGACAGAAAATGAAAATGACCATCGGCGAGCAGATGGCGGATCGAATGTCCGGTGGAGGAGAAGGCCAATTGCCGGACGACCTCAAAATCGTGCACCAAAGGGATAAGACCAAAATTATTTTGGACTTCAATACCCATGAGGTGGATTTGAGTTATACAGGTGAGGATGGCAAACCCGTATTGATGAAGTATTATGTGACGGATGAGATCATTACTCCCAAGGCCATTGCGAGCCAGTTGCCTAAGGGGCTCGATCTGGGTGGTGTTCCTTTAGAATATGAGATTGTCATGCCAGGTAAGGGGAGAATGAAGTATAAAGCCGTAGAATTTGGCAAATTATCCGATAGCTCTGTATTTGATATTCCGGAGGACTATCAGGAGATTGATCCGGCCATGTTGGGTGGGATGGGACATTAATACCGGCATTGTCGAAGGCCGCATGTCACTATGGCATTGTTGAAAGAGAGCATAGAAGAATTGTTGTTGGGGCGTTATACGCTTGATGCGCTGGATCTGAAAAGCGAATTGGTGCAGGCCGTATTTAAGTACCAAAAAAAGCACAATTTCGTCTACCGTGAATACATTCATCTGCTTGGAGCACAATCGGCAATAACACCGGTTTTTCTCCCCATTTCAACCTTCAAAACTCATCAAGTACGATCGGGCAGTTCCACACCAATATCTGCCGTTTTTAAGAGCAGCAGCACCACCGGCAAGGGACGTTCGAGTCATTATGTGTCCGATTTGTCTTGGTATGAAATGGTGGCACAACGGACCTTTGAATCCCATTTTGGCCCTCTTAATGAATGGCGTATTTTAGCCCTGTTACCCTCTTATCACGAGCAGAAAGAATCCTCTTTGTTGTATATGGTCGACCATTTCATACAACAAACCAAAGACCCGTTTTCGGGATATTACCATGGGCAAATGGACCGCTTGTTGAAGATATTAAGAAAGGCGAGTAGCACAAAAAGGACCCTGTTGTGGGGGGTGAGCTATGCTTTGTTGGATCTTATCGATATTCTCAATGGAGACTTGTTGGACCCAGGTGTTGTGGTTATAGAGACCGGGGGTATGAAAGGGCGGCGAAAAGAATTGCCCAAACAGGCTTTGCACAAGTTGTTGCAAGAGGGCCTCGGCGTGCGCGTTGTTTCTTCGGAGTATGGCATGACCGAACTTCTTTCTCAAGCGTATTTAAAGGAAGGGCTGCTGTTTACACCTGCCAATACGATGCGTGTTTTTGTCAGTGAGATAAATGACCCTTTGACGCTCTCTCCGGTCGGTAAGGGCGTACTCAATATCCTCGATTTGGCCAATGTGGATAGTTGTAGTTTTATTCAGACAGAGGACTTGGGGGAGGTCTTTGAAGATGGCCGGTTTACTGTCAACGGTAGATTGGACAACACCCAACTACGAGGGTGCAATCTGCTATATTCGGAGGTATAGCTGTTCAATATTCGTTGTATGTTGTAGGCCCGTTCTGCCTTATTTGATCAATCCTTCGTACAGCCACTGTGCCAAGGCATCCCTATTTTGTGGTTTGACAAGTCTGACGCGGTCTTTTTTGTTCCTGATATTTGCGAGTTCGACATAAACTGCCGGCGGTAGTGTGTTCTTAAGGAGGTACAACGGCCTGGAAGAAATGCTGCCATGGTAGCCCCTGTTGCGCTGGTACTTATGGTATTTGGATTTGAAGGTGTTGTAAATATTGGTGGCCATGGTATGGCCGCTGTGACTTTTGGCGTAATAGTAGAAGAAAACATCCTTATTTTCATTCATCGAGCGGCTGTCCACGTGGATGCAGATGACTTTGTGCTTTTTGATTCCTGTGCGCATGTGCTGCTTGTACAGATGGTTGATGGTGTTGGTGCGCTGTTGCAATCGTTTTAACTGACTCAATGGGATGCGCTTTCCCATGCAGGTCTCATCTTTGTCGGGCCTAAACCATGCACCGTCCCGAATTCCGTCATTCTTGTCTTGGATGATGATGTGTACCAATGCCCCGTTTTCCATCAATTTACGTGCAAGTCTTAGAGATACATCATAGGCATATTCGTCTTCGCACAAGGTGTATTTGTTGTTGACCTTGTGAGCAATGGCACCTGGGTCAGGTCCTCCATGACCACTGACGACATAGAAAACTTGTCCCTTTAGCTTGTTTGACTTAATTACGACATTCTTGTATTTGGATCCAAATAACGGGACGGTAAGCTCTTTTTTGCGGATTGTTTTTTTTGCGTTTTTTTGATTTTTACGCTTCGTTTTTGTGGCTAAAAGAGAAAAGGGAACCCATAGCTGTTTGGAAATTCGATAATCCTTTGGTTTGACCTTTCGAGCAGTTAGACGTTCATTGTATTTTTGTATTTCTACAGCTGTTGCCCAATCATTGATGTGTAGGGTCGATCGGATACTTTTGCCGTTATATCTGTAGATGTAGACGGGCAATTTGTACTTTTTGTGTCGAAGCAGTCGGTCCCCCTTGTTTAGATGGTTGATATTGTAAAAAGCTTCGTAATCTTCCTTGTGACGGTGGAGGTCGTACCGTTTTAGTAATGACCAGATACCATCCCCACTCTTTGGGTGAACACGCAGGTGTTGTGGGGTAGGAGGGGCGCCTATCCCCAAGAGTGAAGAAGAGAGAAGGATAAAGAGTATTAACCAGGTCTTCATGTTCTATCGTTTGATATGCGCAAAGTTACATATTATTATTAGTTTTAATGTAATATTTTTTATTAATTTTAGTCAACAATTTCATGCTTACAAATAACAATTAATAGTAGCTTGGTTATCAAGGGGTAATAGGTATAATGAATAGAAGGTTGTTTTTATTGCAAAGATTGGGCGGATTTCCTTTGGTATTTATATGAAATAGCATCATTTTTGCGCCGAATTCTAATTGTAGATAATTAATATATCGAATATGTCCAGTTTTTTAGGAAGCGTACAGATGAATTTTAACAAGGCGGCATCCTTCATGAATGTCCCATCCGGTTTGCTTGAGCAAATCCGCGTGAGCAATGCGGTATATCGCATGAATTTCCCCGTTCGTTTTGGCAACACGTACAAGGTGATTGAAGCATATAGAGTACAGCACAGTCATCATCGATTGCCCACCAAGGGTGGAATCCGGTTTAGTGAACATGTCAACCAAAATGAAGTAGAGGCTTTGGCCGCATTGATGACCTACAAATGTGCCATCGCCGATGTCCCGTTTGGAGGAGCAAAAGGTGGGGTGAAGGTCAACGCCAGAGAATTGACAGAAAAGCAAAAAGAACGAGTCACCCGTAGATATACGATGGAACTCATCAAGCGCAATTTTATCGGTCCTGCAATAGATGTTCCTGCTCCGGATTACGGCACCGGCCCCAAGGAGATGGCTTGGATCTTAGATACATATGCGACCTTTAAGACCGGAGAGATTAATGCGCCGGCTTGTGTAACCGGTAAGCCGGTTAACCAACACGGTATCCGGGGACGTACGGAGGCAACTGGACGCGGGGTGTTTTATGGCATTCGAGAGCTGCTCAGTCAAAAGAATGAAGTAAAAAAGGCCGGTCTGGATACCGGAATTGCTGGCAAGACAATGGTGGTCCAAGGGCTGGGGAACGTCGGCTCCTACACCGCCAAAATTTCTACTGAAGAGGGCGATGTGAAGTTGATTGCTGTCGCAGAATACGAAGGCTCCATTTATAACCCGAAAGGCATTGACGCACAGGCGCTGATTGACTACCGAAAGGAGAATGGCACCATTTTGGGATTTCCCGGAACGAAGACCTTACCCAATCGTGATGATGCCCTGTTTTTAGAGTGTGATATTCTGGTGCCTGCTGCCTTGGAAGGCGTTATCCACGAAGGGAATATGAAAAAGATCAAGGCCAAAATCATTGCGGAGGCGGCTAATGGACCGGTGACCGCTGAAGCAGATGAATATTTGACTCGCAAAGGGGTGATCATTATCCCGGATGTGTATTTGAATGCCGGCGGAGTTACTGTTTCTTATTTTGAGTGGTTGAAAGACATATCACATGTTCGATTTGGCCGGTTGGAGAAGCGATTTCAAGAACAGCAGGCTAGGGAGGTAGTCAACTTGATAGAGCGGATCACCGGTAAGAAGATAGATAAGCGGGATCGTCAATTTATTGCCAAAGGAGCAGATGAAATTGACATTGTGCGATCGGGACTGGAGGAAACCATGATTACTGCATTTGACCAAATTTATTCAATAAAAAGAAAAAAGAAAAATGTAGAATCATTGAGAACCGCAGCGTTTATCAATGCGTTAAGTAAAGTAGCGAATGACTATATGTCGCTGGGAATATTTCCATAATGCATCATTTGAAAAAATTATAATTATATGTTGGCAATTAAAGATAAGACAGATTTAAAGATATTGCAGTTACTGCAAGAGAATAGTAAGATGACCAATCTTGCCTTATCCGGTAAGATTAACCTTTCTCCGGCTCCTACACTTGAGAGGGTTAAGCGATTGGAGAGACGAGGGATTATTGAGAGTTATCATGCCGTAGTGAATAAGGAGAAAATGGGGCTTAATGTGATGACCTATGTGCTGGTTAATCTCGCTTGGCATAAACCCAATGCATTGGATAACTTTATAAAGAAAATAGATAAAATTAATGAGGTGGTCCAGTGCAATGTAGTGACCGGTGATGCCGATCTGCTACTGAAGATAATTACGGTGGATATCCCTTCTTATGAGAAGCTGTTGTTTAAAAAGCTGTCTAAGATTGATGAGATCGAACGTCTCAAGACGCTGATGGTATTGTCGGAGGTGAAGAATTCGACTGTACTGCCGCTTAAGTACGATTAATCGTTTTTTATAGCGGACCCGGACTTATCGCTTGGTGTTGTACTACCGGATTGATGGATAGTTGATGCTCCTTAAGTCTTAAAATGATATGAAGTAACAAAGGGACTTCCAAAAGGAAGTCCCTTTGTCGTTTATGTACGAATTATTCAGACAGGATTGTTTTTATCCAAAGGTTCCATTGCAGTGAAAAGGCGCGTTAAGGCTCATAGGGTAACCTCTTCTTTGATTAGTGCCTGTTGTTTTTGTTGCGCCTATATTGGGTATAGGCTAATGCAAAGTGACTATTGGCACAGGGAAGTGCAATTTTGAATACATACATAGAGATATATTATAATACTCTTTTAATCGTTATATCTTTGCATGCCCGTTATCCAACGTCGTGTGAGGTGCTCATGTGATTAAGGGTGCCCACTCAGATATTAGGGCTCGAATAAAATGCAAAGCAATATGTCAATAGAAGTCAATACGCTTGTCAAAAGATTTGGTCAACAGGTGGCGGTAGACCATGTGAGTTTTTCTATTGGTAAAGGGGAGATCGTGGGATTTCTTGGGCCCAATGGGGCGGGAAAATCTACCACTATGAAGATAATGACAGGCTATTTGACACCGGATGAGGGGCAGGTCAAGATTTGCGGGATAGATGTCATCGAAGACTCGGTTAATGCAAGGAAGTGTATCGGGTATCTGCCCGAGAGTAACCCTCTCTATTACGATATGTATATTTCGGAGTTCTTATACTTCGTAGGTGGAATTTATCAGATAGACAATCTAAAGAAAAGAGTGAAGGAAGTGGTCGAAATAACCGGATTAGGACCGGAAAAGAAAAAACAAATCGGTCAACTGTCCAAAGGGTACAAACAGCGCGTAGGACTGGCGCATGCCCTTATTAATAACCCCGATGTCCTCATATTGGATGAGCCGACCTCGGGTTTAGACCCCAACCAGTTAGAGGAGATCAGAAGCCTTATTCG
>Ga0256832_1000670_pt1 | contig 22456 bp, 15 predicted proteins | sample 134614metaG_FD_190534 | JGI IMG/M metagenome (GOLD analysis project Ga0256832, IMG submission 190534) | Hydrothermal vent microbial communities from Lau Basin, Pacific Ocean - 134-614 | ecosystem: Environmental > Aquatic > Marine > Hydrothermal vents | place: Pacific Ocean: Lau Basin | collected... | reverse complement strand
TAACGGGCCATCGCGGAGCGTACCTCGTCGAGCTCTCGCAGGTTCCGCGCGCGCGCCGTGAGGTGACCCATCTTGCGGCCCGCGGACACGGTTGTCTTGCCGTACCAGGAGAGCTCGATCCCGGGCGGGGGAGGCTCCCTCGGGGGCGGGCAGGGCCGTCGCGGTGGGAGTGTCCACGGTCCCAGGAGGTTGCGCATGGCGACGAGGCCCGAGACCCGAGGCTGGCTCAGCGGCTGACCGGTGACGGCCTCGACGTGCAGGTCGAACTGGCTCGGCTCGTCGCCGTAGCGTGTGTAGTGGCCTGTGTTGTGGACCCGTGGCGCCATCTCGTTGACGAGGAGCTCGCCATCCTGGGTGACGAAGAGCTCGAGGGCGTAGGTGCCCGAGAGGTTCAGCGCGCCACCCAACGCCACGAGCATCTGGGCGATCCGTTCGTCGAAGGAAGGGTCGATGCCGAGCGCGGCGGCGGGGCCGAGAACCTCCCGGCACACGCCCCGCTCTTGCCGGCTGAGGACGAGCGGGAAGGATTGGTGCGTTCCGTCCGGGCTTCGCGTCAGCACCATGGCGACCTCTGCGGCGAAGTCGACCTTGCGCTCCGCGTAGAGGGTCGCTCCCTGGGCCTCGCCGGCGCGGCAGAACGCCAGCGCGCGCTCGTTGCGTGGGTCGTCCGGGCCATCGATGAGCAGGTTGCCTTTGCCGTCGTAGCCGAACCGCGACTGCTTGAGGACGAAGCCCTGAGCGAAGCGTTCGTGCAGCGCGGCCAGGTCCGCTTCGTCCGGCGCGTCGAGGGCGACGAAGTCGGCTGTCGGAAACCCGAGGCGTGCGAAGACGCGCTTCTGTTCGAGCTTGTCCTGGGCTACGGCGACGCCTCGGAGGCTCGGGCGCAGCGGCACCCGCGGGTGGCGGCGCATCACCCGCCGCAGCTTGCTGAGGTCCAGGAACTCGTTTTCGAGGGTGACGACATCGGAGGCGGCGAAGAGAGCATCGAGGGCCTCCTCGTCGTCGAGGGCGCCTTCGAGGACCGTGACGCCGGCGATGGCGACGGGAGGCCGCGGTCCTCGGGCCAGCGCCGCGACTTGCAGGCCACGGCGGTGCGCAGCCTCGGCGAGCATCCGAGCGAGCTGGCCACCGCCAAGAATGCCCAAGCGCGTCATCGCGGCGACTCTACAGCACATTTCAACAGCGATCGTCGATCGATCCGTATCGATTCGTAGACCGGGCGGGACCGGTGGGTGTCCGGGCGCTCGCGCCTTTGGCTTGCGTGACCAAGCGGGGTCGGCGATGACGTCCGTCTGAGGTGAAGCATGAGAACGGATGGACACCGACGCTCGGAGAATTTCGAGGATAGGGGCGCAGGATCCGTCCGCGGCGGAGGTGGGCGGGCGGCCACGAGGCTGCTCGGTCTGGTCGTCCGTCGCTTCGGAATCAAGGGGCTCCTGGTCGCCGGGCTTGGGCTCGCCGGCGTCTACTTCTTCGCGCCGGCGTCCATTCAGCGAGCTGTCTTCGGCGGCTCCGGCAGTTCCTCCGGCGCGGTCGCCGGGAGTGTGTGCGCCGCATCCGAGGCCAACACCGCAGCCTGTGACTTCTCCCGTGTCGTACTGGCGTCGACCGAAGACGTGTGGGCCGCACAGTTCGCGCAAGGGCGCCTGCCCGCCTATGGCGGCGCCCTTCCGAGGCGCTACCAGAACCCAACCCTCGTCGTCTTCGCGAACAGCGTCGCCACCGGTGGTTGCGGCAACGTCAGCTCGGACGTTGGCCCCTTCTACTGCCCGGCCGACCACAGGCTCTACATCGACCCGAGCTTCTACGAGACCATGGCTCACCGGTTGCGCGCGCCGGGTGACTTCGCGCAGGCCTATGTCATCGCCCACGAGGTCGGTCACCATGTGCAGAACCTCATCGGCGCCAAGAGCGTCTCGGTGCGCGGTGATACGGACGCGCAGGCATCGGTGCGCATCGAGTTGATGGCCGACTGCCTCGCTGGCGTCTGGGGTCACACGGCCCGTGCGTCGCTGCAGATCACCGACGAGGACCTGGCCGAAGCGGTGCAGGCGGCGCACGCCATCGGCGACGACACGCTCGGTCATCGCGATCGCGCTCGGTTCACGCACGGTTCGAGCGAGCAGCGCATTCGCTGGTTCCGGCGCGGCTTCGACAGCGGTGACGCCCGCCAGTGCGACACGCTCTCCGTCGCGGACCCGAATCGGCTCTGAGCGCGCCGACAAGGCATGCGAGCGCGGTCGGCGAGAGGCGCGACCCTTCCTTCGGCGCGGTGGAACGAGGAGAGGGATGAGCGCAGCCCTTGGGACAGCCACCGTTGGAGGGCATTGTGCGCTGGAAGAACCGCGCCGGGCGCGTAGGACGGAAAGGAAAAGGCCGGCGACCTTCCGGTCACCGGCCCCTTCGCGCGTGGCCCTCTCGGAGGGCCGGGGGGTTCACCAGCGGTCGCGGCGACCACCGCCGCCGCCTCGGCGCTCCTGCGCGATGTCGACGTTCAGGGTGCGGCCGTCGAGCTCGGCGCCGTTCATCTCCTGCACGGCCTGCTGCGCGGCGGCCGGGTCCGTGAAGGTGACGAAGCCGAAGCCGCGGCTGCGGCCCGTGTCGCGGTCCGAGATGACCTTGGCTTCCGTGATCTCGCCGAAACGCTCGAAGGCGGCGCGGAGGCCCTGATCGCTCGTGCCCCAGCTGAGGCTGCCGACAAATAGCTTGCTAGACATGTTCTGTTTCTCTCTTCCGATGACGGCAAGGCGCCGTCCCCCGATCGCTCGGGGCTTCTGAACCGCGTGCCCAGGGGGCGCGACGTACCGGAATCAGGCCGATTGCCCGTTGCCGTCGCCGTGCGGGACGCTTGTCCTAACACGGAGGGGAAGGCGGCGCCCGGGTTTATTTTGCCAGCGCACCGCCTCGGTCGGCGCATCCGTGCTGCTACGAGCGCGAGATCGCTAACCAAATGGAGCGTCGAAGGCGCGCCGCCGCGGACGGAAAAAACTCTGCGCGGACGCCGGGAGCGGGCTCAAAGGCTGTCGATGATCCCGTTGAGGGTTGCGCTCGGGCGCATGGCCGCGGCGGCGCGCGCAGCGTCCGGGAGGTAGTACCCGCCGATGTCCACGGCGACGCCCTGGGCGCCGTTCAGTTCCCTCACGATCGTCGCTTCGTTTTCGGCGAGAGCCCTGGCCACGGGCGCGAAGCGCTCCCGGAGAGCCGCGTCGCCCGACTCGGCGAGGGCCTTCGCCCAGAACAGCGCCAGGTAGAAGTGGCTGCCGCGGTTGTCGAGCTCGCCGCACTTCCGCGACGGCGACTTGTTCTCGAGCAGGTATTGGGTCGTCGCGTCGTCCAGGGTCTCGCTGAGCACCTTGGCCTGCGCGTGCTCGTACTTGTCCGCGAGGTGTTCGAGAGACGCGGCCAGGGCGAGAAACTCTCCGAGGGAGTCCCAGCGCAGGTGGTTCTCTGCGAGGAACTGCTGGACGTGCTTGGGGGCGGAGCCGCCGGCGCCCGTCTCGAAGAGGCCTCCTCCCGCTAGGAGCGGGACAATGGAGAGCATCTTGGCGCTCGTACCGAGCTCGAGGATGGGGAAGAGGTCTGTCAGGTAGTCTCGCAGCACGTTGCCCGTCACCGAGATGGTGTCGAGCCCCTGGCGGATGCGCGCCACCGAGAAGGCCGTCGCTTCCGCCGGAGACAGGATGTGGATCTCGAGGCCATTCGTGTCGTGGTCGGCGAGATAGGTTTTCACCTTGGCGATGAGGTTCGCGTCATGGGGACGGTCGGCGTCGAGCCAGAACACGGCGGGCGTGCCGGTGGCGCGGGCGCGCGAGACGGCGAGCCGCACCCAGTCGCGAATGGGGATGTCCTTGGCCTGGCACATGCGCCAGATGTCGCCGGCGCGGACCTCGTGCCGCATCAGCTCCGCGCCCGCGGCGTCGACGACGCGGACGACCCCGTCGGCGGCGATCTCGAAGGTCTTGTCGTGGGAGCCGTACTCCTCGGCCTTCTGCGCCATGAGGCCCACGTTCGAGACGCTCCCCATCGTGCGCGGGTCGTAGGCGCCGTGCTTTTTGCAGTCGTCGATGACCACCTGGTAGACGGCGGCGTAGCTGCTGTCGGGAATCACTGCCTTGGCCTCTTGGAGCTTGCCCTCGGCGTTCCACATGCAGCCGGAGTTGCGGATCATCGCCGGCATCGAGGCGTCGACGATGACGTCGCTCGGCACATGGAGGTTCGTGATGCCCCGGTCCGAGTCGACCATGGCAAGGGCCGGCCCGCTGTCGAGGGCGGCCTTGAAATCCGTCTCGATCGCTTTTCGCTTCTCGTCGGGGAGCTCTGCGACCTTGGCCAGCACGTCCCCCAGGCCGTTGTTCGGGTCCGCCCCGATGGCTTCGAGCTCCGCGCCGTGCTTGGCGAAGACGTCCGCGAAGAAGACGCGCACCGCGTGGCCGAAGATGATCGGATCGCTGACCTTCATCATCGTTGCCTTGAGGTGCAACGAGAACAGCACGCCTTGCGCTTTGGCGTCCGCGACCTGCTTCTGAAGGAACGCGACGAGGGCCTCCTTGCGCATGACGGAGGCGTCGATGACCTCCCCGGGGAGCAGCGCGAGGTCGGCCTTGAGGACCGTCTTGCGTCCGTCCGTCGCGATGTGCTCGATAGTCACCTTCGTGGCCTCCTCGACGGTGACCGATTGCTCGGTGTGGCGGAAATCGCCCCCGTCCATCGTCGCCACATGCGCCTTCGAGTCGCTCGTCCACGGGCCCATCTTGTGCGGGTGGGTCCGGGCGTACTCCTTGACCGCCTTGGGCGCCCGCCGGTCGGAGTTCCCTTCGCGGAGCACCGGGTTGACGGCGCTCCCTTTGACCTTGTCGTAGCGTGCGGCGATGGCTCGCTCTTCGTCGGTCTCGGGCTCCTCGGGGTAGTCGGGCAGGGCGTAGCCCTTGCTCTGGAGCTCGGCGATGGCGGCCTTGAGCTGCGGCACCGAGGCGCTGATGTTCGGCAGCTTGATGATGTTGGCGTCGGGGGTCTTGACCAACTCGCCGAGCTCGGCGAGGGCGTCGGGGACCCGCTGGTCCTCCGTCAGGAAGTCCGGGAACGCCGCGAGGATGCGTCCGGCCAGGGAGATGTCCCGGACGTCCATGGCAATGCCGGCGGGTTTGGTGAACGCCTCCAGAATCGGCAGCAGCGAGTAGGTCGCCAGGGCGGGGGCTTCGTCGGTATGCGTGTAGAGGATGGTCGGCTTGCTCATCGGTCGCCTCGTGTTCGTGGGGCTCCTTTTCTCCCGATTTTGGTTGCCTCGCAACCGGAACGGTGCCGGCGCGGGCTCCCGGCGACGGGCGCGCCGCCGGCGGGGCTCGCCGGGCCTGTGGACGCGCACGCCAAAAGGGGGTAGCCCCATGCACTGTGACTCGCGCCAAGATTCTGGGCCTGGGCTCCTACGTTCCGGACCGCGTGGTCAAGAACGAAGAGATCCCTTATCTCGACCACCACCACGTTCGTCAGAAGGAGAAGCAGACGGAGACGAGCGATGAGTGGATCCGCAGCCGCACGGGCATCGAGGAGCGCCGTTACGTCCCGAACGATGGCAAGTGGAGAACCAGCGACCTGGCGCTTCGGGCCGCCGAGGCCGCGATCGCCGACGCCGGCCTGGAGCCGAAGGACATCGACTGCATCATCCTGGGCACGCTGTCTCCCGACATCCACTTCCCCGGCACGGCCGTGTTCCTCCAGTCGAAGCTCGGTATCGACGGTGAGGAAGGGTGTGCCTGCTACGACATCCGCCAGCAGTGCAGCGGGTTCATCTACGGCCTCGAGATGGCCGATGCCTTCGTGAAGGCCGGCAAGTTTGAGCGCGTCTTGGTGGTGGGGAGCGAGCTGCACAGCCACAGCCTCGACTACTCGACCCGCGGCCGCGACGTGATGGTCCTGTTCGGTGATGGCGCCGGCGCGGTGGTCGTGGGCAAGGACCCGTCGCCGACCGAGAAATCCGGCATTCTCTACACGCACACGCAGGCCGACGGCAGCGGGGCGTGGCACCTCTACTTGAAGTGCTTCGACATCGGGAAGATCCCGATGGTCTACTACGACGGGAACGACCCGGAGCAGAACCGGGACATGTACCCGACCATGGACGGGAAGCGCGTTTACCTCCACGCGGTTCGGAACATGGTCGCCGCCACCAAGCGGGCCCTCGAGAAGACAGGCCTGACCTGGGACGACATCGATTGGTTCGTGCCGCATCAGGCCAACCTCCGCATCAACGAGGCGGTGACCCAGTACGCGCAGATCCCGCCCGAGAAGGTGCTCAACAGCATCATGTGGTACGGCAACACGACCGCCGCCACGGTCCCGCTGACCATCGACCACTGGCGCAAGGCCGGGAAGGTCAAGAAGGGCGACCGGGTGCTCTCGACCGTCTTCGGTTCGGGCTTCACCTGGGGCGCGGGCATCTTCGAGGTCTGATCCGCGCTGCGGCTCGCGATGCGGCGGCGCCTTGACACGGCCGCACCTGCGTCGCATGAAACGCGACCCGCAGCGGCCCTTTCGCTGCGTCAGCGATCCGGGTTCGGCGTCCTCGTCTCCCCAAGACCGCGAGGAGACACGAACCCATGCTTTTGCAACCCGCGGCTGCGGCCGAACGACACCTTTCCACGGCTCATCCTTCGCCGGCGCCCATGTCCCTCGAACCAACCTCTGCCGGTGGGGGCTTTGCGAGCTTCTCCCTCGACCGGCGCATCGTCGACGCTCTCGGAGCGCTCGGGTTCGAGACCCCCACGCCCATCCAGGCTCAGGCCATCGAGCAAGTGCTCGAGGGGCGGGACCTCATCGGGCGGGCCCGCACCGGGTCGGGCAAGACGGCGGCCTTCGGTCTGCCGCTCCTCGAGCGGGTCAAGGACGGCGGCGCGCCGGTGCGCGCGTTGGTGCTGACGCCGACCCGCGAGCTCGCCCTTCAGGTCACCGAGGCGCTGCGGAGCTACGCGACGAAGCTCCCCGTTTCGATCGTGACGATCTATGGGGGGGCCTCCTACGGGCCGCAGAACTCCGCGCTGCGCAGGGGCGTCCCGATCGTCGTGGGCACCCCCGGGCGCGTGCTCGACCACCTGCGCCGGGGCAGCCTCGATCTCTCCCAGCTCGAGATGCTCGTGCTCGACGAAGCGGACGAGATGCTGCGCATGGGCTTCCTCGAAGACGTCGAGACGGTCCTGGCGGCGGCCCCCGCGGAGCGTCAGGTGCTCTTGTTCTCGGCCACGATGCCCGCCGAGATCCGCCGGGTGGCGGCCTCGCACCTTCGCGACCCGATCGAGATCCAGGTCGAGGAGCGAGCGCTCTGCGTCGACCACATCACGCAAAAGCGCATCACCGTGCCTCAGCGTCACAAGCTCGACGCCCTCGGGCGAGTCCTGGCGGCGGAGTTCCCCGAGGCGAGCCTCGTGTTCGTCCGCACCCGCGCGGCGTGCGCGGAGGTGGCCGACGCTCTGGCCAAGAGCGGCGTGGACGCCGACGCACTCCACGGCGAGCTTGGCCAGGGGGCGCGCGAGCGTGTCCTGCAACGGCTGCGGAGCGGTCGCCTCCGGGTCGTCGTGGCGACGGATGTGGCGGCCCGAGGCATCGACGTCGAGCACATCACGCACGTGATCAACTTCGACCTGCCGAGCGATGTCGAGAGCTACGTTCATCGCATCGGTCGCACCGGTCGAGCGGGCCGAGCCGGCACCGCGATCGCCTTCGTCACCCCCGCCGAGGAGCGTAAGGTGCGCTGGCTCGAGCGCTCCCTCCGAGTCGCCATCGCGCCGATGACGGTGCCGAGCGACCGCGCCATCCAAGACGCCCGCCTGGAGCGGATGGTGGCGGAGCTGCGCGCCGCGGAGGTACCCGAGGCCCTCGAAGCTCTGCTCGACACCCTCGAAGAAGAGACCTCGCTTCGAGCGATCGCCCTCGGCGCGCTCGCGCGTCTGTCGGAGAAGCATGGCCTCGATCTCTCGCGCCCGGCGGACGCAGAGCCGCCGCGCTGGGCTCGGGCGGGGTTCGCTCCGCGCAAGGGTAGGGGTCGCGAGCGTTCCGGCGCGGCCCGCGCTCCGCGGCCCGAGGGGGACGAGATCGAGCTCTTCTTCCCGGTCGGCGCAGCCCGCGGCGTGCGGCCTGGCGATCTGGTGGGGGCCCTCGCAAACGACACGGGCATCGCCGGGTCCGACGTCGGCCGCATCACCGTGCTGCCCCACAAGTCCTTCGTGCGCCTTTCCCGCGAGGCGGGCGAGCGCGTCCTCGCCGCGCACGACGAGCTCGAGCTCCGTGGCCGGCGGGTCCCCATCGCCAAGGCTCGGCCGCGCTCTGGCGAGCACGCGCCGAGGAAGCCGTTCGGTGGCCGCGGAAAGGGTCGCCCCAAGGGTCCCAAAGGCCCGCGCCGCGCCGGGCCTCACGGCAAGCGCGGCAAGGGCGGCAAGCGCTGATACCCTCGCGCCGTGGAAGACGACGAACGCCGAGGTGTCCTGGCCGCGCTCCGCGACCTCGTGGCGGGTCGGCGAGACGCCGACGACGAGAGCGAGCTCATGGGGCGTGTCGCTGAGCTCGTCACTTCCTCTTTGGAGCAGCTCCGCCAGCACGCCGGCGTGGTGCGTTACCTGCGGCCTACGGTGTGCGACCAGCTCGTCGCGGTCGGAGAGCCCTTCGAGCTCGTTGCGGATCTGACGGCGTTGCGCGGTCTGCTCGCCGAGCGCGTGCGCTTCTTCGTCGGCAGTCGCGAGGTCGGCGAGGTGCCCGTCGACGCTGGTGCCGCCTTCGTCATGGCCCAGGGGATGAGCCCTGGGCTGCACGAGGCGCGCTACGAGGCCTTGGGTCCGGCGGGTGTCGTCGTGCAGCGGGGCCCAGCGGGGCGAGTCCAGGTCGTGGGCGATGGGCCGGTGGTGTTGCTCGACGCCGCGGTCGCGCTCGATCCGACGGAGCCAGCGGCGCCCCTGCGCGAGCTCGCACGCCGCGGCCTCCACGTCGCCTGGGTGGACTTCAGCTCCCTGGCTCGACGAGACCTCGTGCGCCGCGCTATCGAGCGTCGCGCGCTGCCCGATGGGGCGCTCCTGACGCATCTGCGCGAGGGGCTCGACCCGAACCTTCCCATGGACGCCTACCAGAACTTCGTGCGCACGGCGATCCGCCGAATGCGCGCTTCGGGGGTGGCCGTCGTCGGCGTCGTCAGCCGGCAGACCCGCGAGCTCGCCCTATGCCCGGGCGAAGAGCTGGCTCTGGCGAGCCCCGCGGAGCTCGACGGGCTCTTGCTCGACGAGCGCTGGGTCGAGGCGTTGCTGGAGCGCGCTCGGTCGCTTCAGGAGCGGCGGCGTACCTCCGATCCGATCACCTTCCGCCTCGACGAGACCACCCGGACTTCGGCGGTGGACGGCAACGCCTGCGCGATCGAGTTCGACAATGGCCGCGCGCGGAGGCTCGTCCTCGACGCGATTGAAGGCGCGTCCAGGAGCGTCGACTTCCAGGTTTATATCGTCGAGGACGGGCGGCTCATGGACCACCTCGGCGCCGCGCTCATTCGGGCCGCACGCCGGGGGGTGCGCGTTCGCCTCCTCGTCGACGCGCTCTACTCGCGCGAACAGGCCTTGGGCTTGCGCAACCCGATCTTGATGTCCCTCGCGCAGCAGCCCGGCGTCGAGGTGCGAGCCAACGACCCGATCCCGCTCACGGATCTCTTCGCGTTCCAGGCTCTGAAGAAGCGCGATCATCGCAAGCTCGTCGTCGTCGACGCTTCGCGGGCCTTCGTGAGCGGCCGCAACGCTGGCGACGCGTACTACACGGGCTTCGACGAGGTCGCCATTACCGACTTCACCCCGCACGAGCGCATCCCCTGGCTCGACGCCCACATCGAAGTTCGCGGACCCTTGCTGAGGGACATCATGAGCTGCTTCGAGGACGCCTGGGTTCGCAACGGCGGCACCCCTCGGCAGGTGCCCCCCACGCCGGAGCCCCTCGGTGAGACGCGAGCTCGGCTCGTCGTGCATCTGGGCACGGGGGATGCGAACGGTATGGCCGCCTACGAGACGATCCTCGAGGTGGCCACCGAGTACGTCTACATCGTCAACGACTTTCCCATCGTCTCGACTTTGGCGGCCGCGGTCCGGCGCGCTTTGGCCCGTGGCGTGCGGGTGGTCCTGCTCACTGGCAACGGTCTGCCACGTCGCAACGATGGGACCTTCTTTCGTGGGCCGATCTATCGCGAGCTCTTCGAGCACATGACCAAGGGAAGGCTCGAGCCTCTGCTGCGACGCGGCCTGGAGGCCTACGAGTATGCGACGCCCGAGGAATTGCCCCTCGTCGTCTGTCGGGGCGGGGTCGTTCGTCCCTACGTCCACGCCAAGCTGATGAGCGCCGATGGTCGGGTGCTCAGCGTCGGTTCCGCGAACCTGGACGCGACGGCGAGCTTCTGGGAACGGGAGGCGAACGTCGTGCTCGAGGACGCCGACGCCGTCCTCGTCGCCGAGCGCTGGATCGAGGCCGCCCTCGCGCGTTCGTGGAGGATCGACCCGGACGGAGAGTACTGGCAGCGCGAGTGGCGGGTGCGTGAGCTCGTCGCGCGTTTCTGGCCCGAGTCGCTCTACTCCTGAGGCCCCGGGCCCGAGGCATCGCCCCGGACCTCGGCAGACCGGTTGCCATGGGGTTGCGCGAGCACCTAGCATCGCGGCGTAGAGGGCAGGCTGGTTGCCTCGCCGCGCAGTGAGCCCAGGATGTTCAGTTTTCTTCGAGTCATCGCTTTGTGTGGCCTATTCTTCGCTTCGTGGTCGGTCAGGGCGCAGTGCCCTTCGGCGACGGACGCGGAGTCGGTGGCGCGCGCGAGGCAGCTCTTTCGACAGGGCGTGCGAGCGATCGAGGAGGGACGCTACACGCGCGCCGTGCGCTTGCTGCGGCAGTCTGAGGCCCTGTGTGAAGTTCCAGCGACTTCCTTCAACCTCGCCCTCGCTCTGCAAGGGATCGGCGACGACGTCTCGGCTGCGCGTGTCTTGCGACGCCTGCTCGAAGAGGAGCTCGTTCCCGACCAGCGCGCCCAGGTCATGGCCTTGCTGGACGAGGTCAGCGCGCATATGGCGACGCTGAGGATCGCGGTCAGACCGCAGGTGCCCTTTCGAGTTGGCGAGCAAAGTTACGGTGCCGGGACGGTGGTGCAGCTGCCTCTCAACGTAGGACAGCAGCACTTGGTCATTTCAGCGGCCGGCTTTGAGCCGCGGCATCTGGACCTGGAAGTACGACCTGGAGCGAGTCTCTCCGAGAGCATCGAACTCGTGCCCTCGCGAGGCATCGTGGAGCTCTTGGCGGCAAACAACGACACGCTGTTGGAGATCGAGGGCGTTGCTGCCGCCCACGGAAGCCGGCTTCGACGCGAGCTCCGCCCCGGTGTGTATCGGCTTCGCAGCCGGCTCGGTGATCGGGAGCGCCGTGTGACTCGCGAGCTGCGCGCCGGGGAGATTCTCGAGGTGGATATGAGCCTGGAGGCACCACGGCGGTGGCCCCGCCGGATGGCGATCGTCGGGGCTATCGTCGGTGTTCTCGCGGCTGGCTCTCTCATCGTCTGGCGCGCGACCTCGCGACCGGAACCGACGACCGATCCGGTCTGGGGACGGGTCGACCTTCAGTAGGCGTGCGCGACCGAATGGAGGCGTCACGAGGGCGTGCCTTGCGGCGCGCTGCGAGGCAGAGACGCAGGTACGAGCTAGCCCGGCCACCGCCAGGGCGACGGTCGTCGAGGTCCGTCGCTCATTCGAGGAGCGCTCATTCGGTCGGCATTCATTCGGTCGGCATTCATTCGAGGAGCGCGTCGGCTTGGGTGGCGTTCGCGTCTGGTCGATCGGGGAACCATGCCCGTTTGCGTCGTCTCCGGCGTCGTGGTGGTGGGTACGAAAGGAGCCGCCGGGGTCGCCGGCGCATTGTCGGCCGTGGCGGCGGGCACGGGGAGTGTCGTTGCCCGCGGAGCCTGTGGAGGGGCCGTTGGTGCCGGTATCGGTCTCCGAGGCTCGTGCTGTTCCCGGGGCCTGCGCGCGAGCCCAATGGCCAGGGCAGCAGCGAGGCAGAGGGCCACGACCCCCGCGATGGCGAGCTTCCTTCTCGAGGTCGGGGGCGATGGAGGGATCGGCGGATGCTGGCGCTGGTTCTTACTGGAGAGGACCCTGGCGCGGTCGGCCTCCCGCTGGCCTGGAAAGACCTCATCCATGAAGTCCGAGACGGTGATCGTTCCTTCGTCGCTGACCAGCTTCGTGAGCACGTTCCGTAGTGTCCGAGCGACCTCGTCGGCGCTGGCTGGACGAAGCTCACGCTCCTTGGCCAGCAGACGAAAGAGAAGCTCGGACAACGCGGGAGGCACGTCGTGGCGCAGCTCGCCGACGTCTGGTGGGGGCTCCTGAAGAATTGCCCTCAGGACGGCGCTTTGCTCCCCGGCATAGAGCCGGCGGCCGCCAAGCATTTCGAAGAGAACCACGCCGAGCGAGAAGAGATCGGAGCGCCGGTCGAGGGTTTCCAATCGGACCTGCTCTGGGGACGTGTAGCCTTTCTTGCCTTTGAGGACTCCTGCGCTCGTCTGCGTCGAGGCTCCCCAGACCTTGGCGATGCCGAAGTCCGTGAGTCGGCAGGTGCCGTCGTATCCAACAAGGATGTTGTGAGGGGAGACGTCGCGATGTACGAGGTTCAGGGGGCGTCCATCCGCGTCGCGCAGTTCGTGCGCGGCGTGCAGACCGTCGGCGACCTGTGCTGCAATGCGCACACAGACCTGTACCGGTATCGACCGCTGGGCACGGATGGTCGTCTTCAGAACGTCGTTCAACGAGCGTCCCTCGACGTACTCCATGACGAAATAGGGGCCCTCAGAGTCGCGGCCGACATCAAGCACGCCGATGACGTTGGTGTGCCGGATCAGGCCACCGAGGCGGGCCTCGCTGAGAAACATTTCCACCAGCTCGCTGTCCTGGCGGAGGTGAGGATGCAGCCGTTTCATGGCATACAGACGCTCGAAGCCGTCTGACCGGCGCATGACGAGATCCACCGATCCCATACCACCCTGCGCGAGGGGCATCACCACTTCGTAGCGCCCGGTCTGTGGGGAGGACGGCTTGGAGGAAAGCGACACCGCCGGGAGTGTACGTGATCAGCCGTGAGCCTGTTAGCAGCCCGTTGAACTACCTCTCTGCGCGCCTCACGGCCGCGAGGGCGCCGCCGCGCGGCGTATCGCGCCTCGAGAGTCTTCGAGGGTTGCTCGCTGCGCTGTGTATCACGCACAGGCACTCGCCCGACCGCCATCCATCACGGTCCGTACCTTCAGTGGCCCGTTGGCAGCCCGCCCTACGGCACCATACACCGATGCCACCGCAAGCGATTCGCGCTGGTAGTTCGGCCGCCCGTTCGTCGCGCGTCGGGGGGTCATCCGAGCGCTCACGCGCCTTGCGCCAATCCCCAGGGGCCGTCGGCTCCTGCTAGAGTCGCGTTCGCTGACATGGGCTCCGAGGACGAGCGGAGAATTCGGAAAGCTTTCGAGGTTGGGCACCCGGGTGCGCTCACGCGCGCCTTGGATAGCGGAGCGGTCAAGCCAGCATGGGTAGAGGCGACGCTCGCCGCGGCGAGGTTGCTTGGCGCGCGTCTCGCGGAGAGCGGCCGTCCATTGCCCCCTACCGATGGCCCGTGGCTCGACGATCGGCGCGCGGTTCTTCTTGCGGCGCGCTATCGCGCACGGTTGGCCCTGGTCGAACTGCGGCCGCAGCGGGTGCGCGTCGCCCTGAAGGAGTTTGTGGAGCAGCTCGGCGCCATCCCCTCGGAGCGTATCGAGGCGGAGCTTCTCCAGATCTGGTCGGCGTTGCTCGCAGGCGAAGAAGGCATCGACGAGGGGCAGCTCTGGGGGGCTCTCCAGCAGGCAAGGCGCCGCGAGGATTCGGAGCGCGTCGTCGAGCTCACAGCGCTGGCGGCGCTTAGGCACTCGTCCGAGGGTGACTTTGCGGAGGCCTTGCGGCTCGGTCGACTGGCGTCACGGATGGCCCGCACGGAGGAATTGCCCCAGCCGGCCGTGCTGGCCAACCTGGTTCTCGCGCGAGTCCGTCGCTTGGCGGGGGCACCGTACCTGGCTGCCCGCATCGCCCAATCGCTGCGAAGCTTTGCGCCCCGAAGCTGGAGGCGCTGGTTGGACTGGGAGCTACTTGTCGCCGCAGGGGACAGCCAGGAGCAAGTCTTCGCTGACGGTCCCGAGCCGCGTCTGCTCGGAGCGCTGCTTTCCGCGTGCGCTGCCGGGGACCGTCCTCGCTTTGGTGAGCTATGCGACGAGTTCGGGAGGCACGCCGCCGCTCTGATTCGCGAGGACGTACGAAGGCTCAGGGGAGTGCTCTGGCCGGACATGGCGGCGGGGTATCCGGATCCCGCGCTCGTTCGCTGGAAACGCGGCGAGAGCGACGACATCCCGTATGGTTTGGGGAGCTTCAGCTTGACCGGGACGCTCCCAGGCGGGAGCGTCGCCCTCGTGGTCTCTGAGTCGGGAGGTGCCTATCGTCTCCTCGATCGGGCGGCACCGTTTCTCGTTGCCCGCGGAGCGGCCATGGTCGGCATCGGCGGGGAGGGCCAGCTTCGCGCTTTGAGCGCGCTCGCGGCTGTCGCTCTGGCCGGAGGCGACGGGCTCCCCGAAGCTCAGCTCTTTCGCCGGATTTATGGCTTCGATTTCGACCCGAGCCTCCATCGCGGTGCTTTCAACACGGTCTTGCATCGCGCACGGGCAGTCCTTGGAGGGGCGGGGGCGCTGCGGCGAGAAGGAGGTCGGGTGCGACTGAGTCATCAGGGGGTCCTGCTGATCCCCGATCCGCGCTGCTCCCTCGGAACGCGCGACAGGCTCCTGCGTCTGTTGGCGACGACGCCCCACCTTGGGGCGCGGCGAATTTCCGACCGGCTGGGGCTTCCCTTGCGTTCCGTCCAGGCCATGTTGCGAGAGCTGGTCGACGAGGGGGTGTGTGTTTCTATGAGGAAAGGTCGGGCCGTGGTGTACGTGGTGCAGGACACCACTTTTCATGAGCCTACTCAGGCGCGGAGGCGAGGGTGAAGAGATGAACGGCCGTAGATACCTCGCTATTGTCGCGACCCTCACTGCCTGTAGTTCGCCCATTACGGAGGCGGTGGTCTACGTCGACGCGGACCCGGGGCTGCGGAGGGGTGATCACCGACTATGCATGAGGGTGGCGAATCCGGCAACGGGCGACCTGGACATCGAGAAGTGCCGCGACACCACGGCATTCGAGTGGCCTGCGGCGCTACCGGTGCACCTGACGGGGTCGAGCGATCGGGAGGAGTTCGACTTCGAGGCGGAACTCTTCGATGGGTCTGTCCGACTGGCGGTTGCGCGCGGTCGTGTCCGCTTCGATCCAGGGCACCGTCGAAGCCTATCGCTTCTCCTGACGACGGAGTGCGGTGTCTCCTGTGCGGATGATACGACGTGCATTGGCGGCGTCTGCGAGCCCTCGTGCTTCGACCTACGCTCTCTGGGTCGAGAGGCTCCCAGCCGCCCAACGCCGTGCGCGGTCCTTTCGGACGCTGGCGCCGGTAGGCGTGACGCTTCATCGGATGCGGAACCGGGCGCTCCTCTCGATGGAGGCTGAGGCTTCTTTGCGCGGACGAGAGACTGCTCTCGCCCAAGGTCCGTCCGGTCCGCTCATGCCCGAAACGAGCGACTGCGCAAGGCTGCGCCCCCCAAGGTGGGCGGCACGATGGCGATGGTACCCGCCGGTCAGCGCGACCACGGGCAGGGCCCGTCGCGGCCCTCGTAGGCGGCACGTTCCGGTAGGACCAACAGGAGCCGTCGGGCGTCGGCGGGGAGGGCCGGGTCGCGTTCGGTGTCGTATTTCTGGGCAACGGCGTCGAGGGCGGTGCCCAGGGTGGGCTCCAGGGAGCGCCAGAAGCCATAGCCGCAGGTGTCGGCCAGCACCGTCTGGGTGCCCGGTGCATAGCCGAAAGCGTCGCGGCCGGCGTAGTTGACGCGGTACCAGCCGTTGGTGCCGTCGAAGTAGGTGGCGAACCGCGGCTCGTCCGCATCCCCGTTCCACACGGCGTAGGCGAGTTGGCGGGCGAACTGCGCTTCGTCTTCGCTGGTGGGGAAGTCGGAGTCGAAGAGCGCGCGGTGTCGTCGGAGCGTGTCGTACACGGGGACGAGGCGTCGGGCATGGCTGATGTCCCAGCCAGTGCCGACCGCCGGGACCGACGCGACCCGAGGGCCACCGCTGGAGTCGCCCTTCCATCCCGGGAACTGGGGGCATTGGTCAGGGCAGGAAGGAACGCACATCTCACACCCCGGTCCGGTCTCCGTGAAGCCGGCGTAGGCGTAGTCGGAGTGGTCGTCGAAGGCGCCGCGGTCGAACACCGCGCCGGTGACGACCCTGCCCGAGGGGGTGGTCAGAACGGTGACCTGGTGGCGCGATTCGATCAGCGCGAGACCAGCTTGCACGTGACTGGCGAACATGCGTGCGAGCGTCTCGTCCAGCGGCACGAGCGCGGGGTCTCGATGGTGCGCCGCCACGAGTTCCGCGATGCCCGCGATGATCCACAGGTCGGTGTCCGTCACGGCGTTGCAGAAGGAGAGGTCGGAGTCGCCGCCGAGGGCACGGGTGCCGTAACGACGAGCCAGGAGGTTGGCGACGCGTTCACGGTGGTCGAACGTGCCCGGGTTGCAGCCCCATCCCCGGACCTGAAAGGAGCCCGGACCGCCGTCTTCCCGGCGGAGCCAGCGGCGGTAGTGGTCCTGGGCGAGGATGGGCACCGAGCGCCGCACGAAGTCTCGGAGCGCGGCGCTGGGGCGGTTCATCTCGGTGACAATCCGGACCACGCGCGCCACCGCGTAGAGGAACTGGGCGGAGGTGAGGACGATCTCGGGACCGATGTCGTACTCGTCGGTCGGCGGCCCGGCCCACATGTGCACTGGCTCGGGCAGGTCGAAGACCTGCTGCCGTCGTTCCACGCCGTCGGGCCCCTTGGCGTAGTAGTACAGAGCGCGCCGAGTATGGCGGAGCCCTTCGTAGGCGCGTTCGTAGAGGGTGGCGAGGGACTCGACGAGCCGCGCGTCCCGGATGCCCTCCGCATACATCAGAAGGTTCGCCGTCCAGAGCTGTACATCGTAGAGCGGCGCGGAGCTGTCACGCACGAGCCCCGGCGCGAGCGACGACTCGAGCAAGGGGCGCGCCGTGGCCCACGCCGCCAGGATGCGCTGGTGCAAGGCCTCGTCGACGGGGCCGGGCGCGCAGGCGTCCGTCGTGGTTTCCGCGTCTGCGGAGGTGTCCGTGGGGCTGTCTTGGGCGCTGTCCCCCGGATAGGCTGCGTCGCCGGGTTCCCCCTCGCCGCCATCCAACGCCGCATCCGGCGCCGAAGGCAGCGCCTCGTTTCGGCAGGCCATCAGCAGCGGCGTCGAGGAAACGGCGAGCAGAAAGGCGGTGCGGGCACCCGACCTCGTGCGGGCAGCGATCGGCACTGGCGTGATCATGCGCATGCTCGGCTACTCGGTTGTCGGCTACTCGGTTACACGGACGACTCGTTTGGCGGGCCGTCGTTGCGGACCCGACTGACGCTTTCCTCACGGTACGCGAACGATGAAGTGTTGCTCGGTGTCTCCCCAGTCGTTCTGGTGGACGAGCGTGAAGCAGTAGCTTCCGGGACCCGGCGGCGTCCACTCGAGCGCGCCGCTCGCGTGGTCGATGCGGGCGCCGCTCGGAGCGGCTGCCAGGGCCCACCAGTCGGGCGCCTGTCCGGCGCCGGCGGGCTCGTAACGCCAGGCTTCTCCGGCGATCCCCTCGGAGGGCGCCGAGGAGGTGATGGTCGGCAGCTCGACGGCGGGCGGCTCGCGGACCTGGATCCCATCGCCGGCCACGAACGCATCGGCGAACTGGTAGAGCACCCCTTCTCGCCAGTACACGAAGGGCCATTGCGGCTCATAGGGAATGTAGCGGAGCAGCGGACCCTCGGTCGGCTGCCAGCGCGCAACCGTGTGGTAGGCGCTGCCGTCCCACTGCTGCACCTTGGTCGGTCGGGGGACCTGGACCTCGAGGGGCACGAGGGCTGGTTCGTCGAGCCGTCGAGGGACGGTCAGGATGTTGGCCCCGAAGGCGGTGGCCTGGCGCCAGTCGCCCTCGGTCGACGTATCAAGATCGGACCAGTCCGCGGGGTAGAAGAACGGCTGGCGGTGGATGGGCTCGTGCTCGGCGAGCAGCGCCCAGCCGAGCAGGTTCGAGGCCGAGCCGATCGTGTCGGGAAGGTAGTCCCGTTCGTAGAGGTCGCGCGCGGCGGTGTAGACGGACGTGCTCAGCGGCGCCAGGCCGAGCCAGAGGGCCGTGGCCGATCGGACCGACGGATCATTGGTAGAGCCGCCCCCGACGTGGTCCGAGAACGTGCGATCGTTCACGTAGACGTGGGTGAGGAAGGTCGTGGCGAGGGCTTGGAGATCCGTCGTGGAGAAGACGACGCCTCGGGAGGCTGCCTGCACAGCGAAGGCGACATTGATGGAGGCGTGCGAGATGTCCTCGCCGGGAGGCGAGTAGCTCCCACCCCAGTAGTTCCACAGGTACTCCCCCTCGGGACCCGTGGACATTTGCTCCCGGAGCCTGCGGGCCAGCGCGGTCGCACGGTCCAGGTAGTCGCGGTTGCCCGTCACGTCGTACAGCGCCAGCAGCAGCCGCCCCATGGCGTTGGACTGGTTGAAGGGCACGTCACGTCCTGCATAGGTCAAGAAGGACGCGTCGGGACGGAACACATAGTAGCCCGCCGGATTGAACTGGTCGTCGTGGGCCGCCACGGTCTGCTCCGCCGCGGTCACGTAGGCCTCGGCCTTCTCGCCGAAGGTCTGCCCGTCGTAGGCGTGCTCGTCTTCGAGGCCGGCGGCGCGGACGAGGCGGGCCAGCTCCACCATGGGGTAGGCGATCATGCCGGAGTGCACCACGTAGCAATAGGGCTCGTCGTGGGGCTGGTAGTGCAGGTCCCTCCAGCAAGCAGCGGAGATGCCACGGTAGTCGGTCACGCCGCGGCGGTCGTCGCGCTGCGCCAGCACCCCGTCGGCGTGCCAGATGAGACGGGCCAGGTACTCGGGGCTGCCCGTGGCGCGGAACATGGCCGCGAGCGACATCATGACGTAGGATTCGCCCCACGCGAGTAGGGCGCGCTCGTTGTCGGCGTCGCGGTACCAGGCGCCCTCGTCCGCGTTGTCGTAGGCGTCTTCGTAGCGCCAGCGGGCGCTCACTCCACGGCGGGGCACCGGGCGTGAGCGGCAGTTGGGCTCGCTGCCTCCATCCCCCCGCGTTGCTGCATCCCTCGCGCTCGCACCATCCATCGGCACGGCGGCGTCGGCGACGCAGGCCAACCGATCCCCGTGGCGGTCCCGCGCGCATCGACACGCGGCGTGACCGTCGCTCGATATGCAGGACCTGTCCTCCGAGCAAGGGACCTCGGCACAGGGGCTGGGTGAGCCAGTGCCGTCGTCGTTCGCACAGGCAGCCAGGAAGGCGAAGAGGCCGAGCAGGCTCCGGTGAGCCATCCTCCTGGCTCGATTTCGGCCTGTTGCTTTCAATGGCGCCGCGTCGTCACGAATTCGGGAGAGGTTCTCGGCTTCCGGCTGCTACCGCAGCAGAGCGTTGTAGAAGTCGCGGACGCTGGCGTTTTGCATCATGACGTAGGGGCGGCTCTCCATGTCTTCCTTCGAGCCTTCAAAGGTGCGGTTGTCTCGTGGGAAGTCGACGGTCCCGTCGCGGCGCTGTCCCCAGGAATAGACGCCCGTTCGGTCTGAGTGGGAGTCGCCGGAACGCCTGTCCACGGTCACGGAGAAGTCCGGCCTGCCCCGATCGTCAATCATCTTGGCCTGTGCTTCTCGCCCCTCGAAGGAGGTGTAGTTGATGGCCTCAAAACCGTTGCTGGTCTGGACGTTGGGGTAGCCCACGATTTCGTTGTCGTAGCCGGAGAAGGAGACGTCTTCCCAGATCATGTCACCTGAGACGTTCGTGGGCCGGTTGCCGTAAATTTGGAAGATCTCACCTTCGGGGAGGGCCGTGCCGTCCTCGTAGATGGTGCCCGCCCGGGTGAAGCTCATGGCGCGAATGTGGTAGTTGGTCAGGGTGCCGCCCTCGTGGGTGAGGAAGGTGGGAAGCCAGTAGGCGCCGCCGCGGATGAGGCGCTCCGTGTAGTTCAGCTCGAAGCTGCTGTCGTGAATGTAGAGGTGGTTCCCGTTCGGAGCTTTGAGCGAGTGATCGTGGAGAGGGTCCACAAATTGAGTTCCGACGATCTCAACGTAGTTGTTGTAGATATCGAGGGTCGCGGAGATGGCATCGCCGAGGACGCAGTCGTGGATCACAGTGCTGTTTCCGCGTCGCACGCCCACCTGGCCCGCGAGATGGACCCCGTCGGAATTCTGGGAGAGGAACTGGTAATTTGTCGGAACCGGGATCGAGAAGTTGTCGCGGATCATGCGGCTGGTATGCCCGATGCGTTTGCGGAGCCCACGCAGCGTGATGAAATTGAAGTCGCTGCCGCGGGTGGTCCCTCCACTGGAGCCGCCAACGGACCCAAAGCTGTCGTCGAACTCGATGTTCTCGAAGAGAAAGTTCTCGCGCACGCCTCCATCGGTGTGATCGACCGCGTAGAGGAAGGTCCAGCGGGTGCTGGCGGTTTCATTGTGGAAGGCAAGGTCACGAATGACCACATCGTCGGATTTCTCGATGGAGAAGAGGCGAACCGGAGGGCGATCGAGAGGCGTCGGGGTAGTGGCCACGAAAACGGTTTCACCGATTCCGGCCCCCTGAACGATCGTGCGGGAAGGGATGCGCATCACAAAGTACGTGCCGGGATCCGTCAGCATGTAGGTGCCCGCCGCGAAGTGGATGATGTGGGTGCCTCCGTCGTCCCAGACGTATCCCTCGCTCGTTACCGAGGCCTGGCTTGCGACGAGACTCCGGTAGTCCTCGATGGAGGAGACCGTGTGTTCGGTCCAGCCGTCCGTGGAGATCTCCTGGAAGCCCCAGGGCGTCTGCTGGGTCGGGCGGCCAGCAGCACGCATTTGGTCGTAGTAATCGCGGTTGAAGCGCGTGGCGTTGGGCGGTGTCGGTGGCACATAACCCAGGTCGACGGTCCCTCCGTCGGGCGATTGTGGGGCGTCGACGGAAGCGTCTCGCATGCCGTTGGACGAGGCGTCGCCACCGGCGTCGACGGCGGCGTCGGGGCCGATCGCGTTGGGCACGCAGGTGAGTCCGTCGGGGTGGTAACCCGAATCACAGAGACAGACGGCGCGGCTGTCGGTGCGCGCACATTCTCCGTGCCCTGAGCAGGTGACGCCTTCGCAGGAGCTGGCGGAGCCGTCGTCGTCCGAGCACGCGGTGAGCGATAGTGCCGTGACGAGCAGCCCCAACCATTGCCAAAGTTTCCGCTCGGAGGTGTGAGTTCGTCTCATTTCCTGGCTCCAGCCCGGGCCGTCCGCTGCGGCGCCGCTGATCGATGCGACATGATGAATCCTTCTGGGCGAACCGCGCTTACGACGTTTGCGCGGATCGTGCTATCGGCGGGCTGCTCAGCCGAGCGTCGCCAGCCGTGGGTCCTTGGGCCCCTCGACGGCTACGACCTCGACCCCGTGCTCACGGAGGTAGGTTACGCCGTTGGCGCCCATGTAGCCCCCCTCGACGATGATCACGCGGGCGATGCCGGCGTGGTGGAGCAGCTTCGCGCACATCATGCACGGCTCGCCGGTGACGATGAGCCAGGCGCCCTGGGTCCGTACGCCGTTGGCGGCGCAGTTGCACACGACGTTCATCTCGGCGTGGTGGCAGCCGATCTCCATGCGCGTTCCGGAGACGACGCCCAGGGTGTCGCGCAGGCACTCGTCGCCGCCGCAGAGGTCGCCGCCGCCGCGGGGGCCGCCGTTGTAGCCGTCCATCAGGACGACGTTGCGTTGAGGATCGAGCAGCAGCGCGCCGAACTTGCGCCGGGGGCAGTTGGATGCTTTGGCCAGGGCCAGGCACTGCTCGATGCGGATGCGGATGTGCTTCTCCTTCACGGGGCGTTTGGGATCGCACGAAAGGGAGCACGAGGGGAAGGAGGTTGTCGAGGTCGCGCCAGGCCTTTCTTGGCCATGCCACCGTCGTGCGACCGTCGCCGTTGACGATCGGGCCTTCCACCGAGCCAGTTCCCGCACTAGAACCACGCCCCATGGACACCGACGCCCTTCGGAACTTCATCGACGCGTGCTGGGACGGGGCCATCCTCCCGGAGCTCGAGGCCTACATCCGCATCCCGGCCCTCAGCCCGCATTTCGACGAGAGCTGGGCCGAGCACGGCCAGATCGACGCCGCCGTCGAGCACATCCGCCGCTGGTGCGCAGCGTGCCCCATCGCCGGCTTGACGGTGGAGGTGCACCGGCTGGAGGAGCGGACGCCCGTGATCCTCATGGAGATCCCGGCGCACGGCGGCGGCAGCGACGAGCGGACGGTGCTGCTCTACGGTCACCTGG
>Ga0256832_1000669_pt1 | contig 22465 bp, 18 predicted proteins | sample 134614metaG_FD_190534 | JGI IMG/M metagenome (GOLD analysis project Ga0256832, IMG submission 190534) | Hydrothermal vent microbial communities from Lau Basin, Pacific Ocean - 134-614 | ecosystem: Environmental > Aquatic > Marine > Hydrothermal vents | place: Pacific Ocean: Lau Basin | collected... | reverse complement strand
GGCGCGCAAGCTGACGGATTTGCGCGGCCCGGTCAAGACCCACAAGGCATTGGCGCGCCGCCTGCAAAAACTGGAAAAACACAGCCTGTTTCGGGGCGACGAGGCCGGAGACATAGCCGCCAGCGTAATGCAAGACGCCCCTTACGCCCGACTGGCGTTTGTCATGCCCAACCGTCTGTTGTATCTGGAAAGCGAACCCTTCGAGGAACACGATCTGAAAGCCTACTACCGCGACGCCTGGAAACAGGTAGCGGCCATGGTCAGGGACGACCTTGGCCGAGTCAGCATCAGCGCCCGCGACAGCGGCGGCGAACTGCCCGACCGCTGCACCATAACCGTCAAGGCCGGCGACTGGAAACAGCAATACGAATATCACCGCCAGGGCGCCAGTCTGGACGAAGACCTGTTGCTGCACCTGCAAGACTTCGCCCGCCAGCACAAACTGCCGCTGGACTTCACCATCCAGCGCCCAGACGAAATGGGCATCTATGTACTCTATCTGCCGGAGGACATACTGCCGCAACCGGTGAGCTGACCGGTTGCGGGGGCTTGCCTGTTTGCCCCGGTGATGCAACCTTGTACAACCGCGATTCCTGCTTTATTCTCGGGCAAAGAGTTTGTAACGCGCGGGTATTCATACCATGACCCAATCTAACCAAAACCCCTTACCCGAATGGCGCGCCGCCTGGCGCGTGGATGACCCGGCCTGGATGAAGGCCCGCCGCGCCGAATGGCGGCGTCTCCAGGGGCGTATCAAATATATGGTGTTTAACCAGCGGGAATTGACCATGTTGAAGAATTACTTCATGTATGGGTGCGCCCATCACCCTGAATTGCCGCAGGAGAAGTGGAAGCGGGAATCCTACACGCCGGAACGAGGAACCTTGTGGTACCCGGATTGGGGGCCGGTACAAGACCGCCTGCTGTATGAGCTGTGGCTGACCCCCGACAAGAGCGAAAAGAACAGCCGGCGCCTGTTGAACGTGTATGACAACATTTACGAGAGGGACCGTGCTCGTGACCGGTTTCGCAAAGAGATGGGGCGGGATCTGGAGCATCTGTCAGAGGATCTGCTTCCCCTGTTCGATAGAGAAGAACACCGGCTTTACCGCTTGCTGGGGCCGACCCGCTGTCGGCGGGAAGACTACCCGGACGAAACCGATGAGCAATACATTAAAATCTGTGACTACAGTTATTCGGAGTGCATAGTTACCATCGAACGTTATCTTCGCGCAGAGGTTGTTCACGATTGGGATACAGCGCCGCTCATGGTACCTGAGTTTTGTGACGCCTTCGAGCATGTGCTCGAAGCCTGGAAGATGGAATCCCAAGGAGAACCAGACCCGGAAGAGTACTATCAGGAACGCCTGATATTTTTGTAGTATATCATCCAGAGCCTCCATAATGTCGTGGACAATCCGGACACATACAAGCCAGAACAGGTGGACGTGGCCCGCGCTGTTCTGGAATGTATTTCATCCCACCGCCTTCCGGAACAGGTGGAAAACGCCGTTGGTGATTTGTTGCTAAGGTGACCAAAGATGGAAATAGCAGGTTGGTTGTATATTCGTTGCCCTGACCAGGGTGTTTGCGAACGTTTGACGTTCTGGCTGGATGAAGAAACCCGCCCTGATTTCGAGGACGAAGCCCCGCGGGAAGAAAGTTCGTGGTTCGTCCCGTTTGAGGGCCTCGACGCGCCGGAAGACGTCACCCATCCGTCGGAAGAGACGCTCATTGCCGGGTTCGACTGGTTGACCGATGATCCGCGTGAATCGTTCGAACAAATCCTGGGCCTGGCGGGCGTGACCAAAGCCTTGTGGTATGAAACCGATGGCGGAGAACTTTCAGCGTTTTACCGTCTGGAGCAGGGACGCTTTGAGCCGCTGGTTTCGCTGACCCCGCTGGATGACCCCATTCAGGAGAAACGCTACAACAGCCGCTTGTCCACCCAACAGCGCGCCCGGCTGGAAACGCTGGTCGACGAACCGGAGCAGGCCTTGTTGTATCTCGCGGAGTTGAGCGAAAAAGGGGATATTGCGTGACGTAACTGGCCACGGTCCCAACATGCCGGAAAGATATCCCTCGGATCGGCAAGCGCGACACTCCGCTCTGAACATAATCGGTTCTTTCGACTTCTTAGCGCGAACAAACCGGCTACCGACCATGATGAGAAGCCAGCTTGCGCCACAAAAAAACCTAAACCCCTAGCAGCCCACGCACCAGCCCGTACTCGTTATCGACGCCAAGGGCATAGTATTCATTTTTCGGTGGAGCGTAAGTTCCGAACAGCCGGTCCCACACGGAAAACAAGGCGCCAAAAAAACAAGTTGAGAAATTACCATAGATAACAAGAAAGAGAACAAAAACGATGTCTGCAACCTGAGTATACCTTTGAAGTGGTCTAATCCCGCCGGGAAAACAAAGAACTGCGCATGGAGAAAGAAATCCTAAAAAAGCCCAGTGCCTTCTTTGCGCAAGAAATGAAGTGAGGAACGGCTTCACCCAGGCACACCGGTCAGCGTACCCGATCCGGGTGTTGTGCCGGGTAATGCAGGTCAGTCGCAGCGCGTACTACAGCTGGTGTCACCGAAATGCCGAGGTGATCGACAGTGGAAACTAGCAGCTATGTCACCGGATGAAGGTGCTGTTCAAGGCCTCTTGGCAGAGTCTGGGGAGCCGCCGAATGATGAAACAGCATGGCATGGTGAGTTCGATGAGCCGCAAGGGCAACTGCTGGGACAATGCGCCGACGGAGCGGTTCTTCAGCAGCCTGAAGCGGGAATGGCTGACTGGCAATGTGTATCCGCCCCGGGAAGCCGCTGTGGACCCTGTCATGGCTGATCCAGACATTGCGCCAGGGAAGAGACGCTTATTACATGAACATCCTGTCTGAATTGCTCTGTTTCGCCGCCGTACACCAGGCAACTTTTCAACGATGATTTGCCGGGAAGCAGGGTGCGGAATGATTTCAGATTGCGGAACCAGGCGGAAGTGATAGTCTGCCCGGATTTGACCTCGATGGGCAGAATCTCTTCCCCTTTGGTGTAAAGGATGTCCACTTCGTTGCCGTTGCTGTCCCGGTAGAAGAACAGGTTATTTCGCTTACCGCGATGATAGCGGTATTTCAGCGCCTCCATGACGCACATATTTTCAAACAGCCCGCCGCGCAACGGATGCGTTGCGATTTGCCGCTGTTCCTCAATGCCCATCAGCCAACTGGCGAGGCCCACGTCGTAGAAATAGATTTTGGGTGATTTCACCAAGCGCTTGCCGATATTGGCGTGAAACGGCTGCAACAGAAAGACGATGTAACTGGCTTCCAGCACGGTCATCCACTCCCTCGCGGTGCTGTGAGAGATGCCCGTGTCGTTGGCCAGGCTGTTGAGATTCAGCAACTGCCCGCAGCGACCGGCACAGAGTTTGACAAAGCGCTGAAACAGGCTCAGATTTTTGACATTGACAAGCTGCCGGAGATCGCGCTCCACATAGGTTTCAAAATAGTCGCCGTACGCCTGATCCGGGGCAATGTCCTGATCATAAATCCTGGGATAGAAACCCCTGAACAGCATCTCGTCAACGCCGGGTGAAAAGCGGGTCGCCAGTTCGGCGATGCTGAGCGGCAGCAGTTTGAGCAGGGCGGTGCGACCCGCGAGCGACTGGCTTATGCCGTGCATCAACTCAAACTGCTGAGATCCGGTCAGAACAAAAAGACCGTTTTCCCGCTTCTCGTCAACAATGACCTGAATGTAAGACAGTAGCTCGGGAACCCGCTGGATTTCATCAATAATTGCCCCCTGCGGATACTGCCCCAGAAACGCCACTGGATCCTCCTCGGCGAATTGACGGGTAACGGGATTTTCAAGATTGGCATAGGGCTTCCCGGCAAACGTATGGCGCGCCAGCGTCGTCTTGCCGGATTGCCTTGGCCCGGTGATGGTGATGACCGGGTATTTGGCGAAAGCCGTGGCGGCATACTTCGCCATCGTTCGTGGAATCATCATTTATGCAAAATGCCGATATAATCATGAAATTGCATAATGCCTGTTTGGGTTGCATGGGTCAACCCTCTAGCGCGGTCTGCAAGCGGCCAAAGAAACGGTGTACGCCGGTTTGATTCCGGCCCAAACCCCGGCCTTCCTGGCAAGATTCGCAAAACGGCATACACTGGGTAACGATGCCGCGCTGTTGTGAACAGCCGAGAACCGGACTGAACAAAGGAGAAATCATCCAGATGAAAAACCCCCTGATGCGTTTTTGCGTGGGTGCGTTGATCCTGGCGGCGTCAACAGTCGCCATGGCTCTGCCCACGGCCAAGGTGACGGTAGAGGTGCTTGATGAGAATGGCAGGCCAATATCGGATGCCGAGGCAGGTCTGGGTTGTAAAAAGCCCAATGCAGGGTGGGGATGGGGTGCGATGCATCATGATCCAATTCGCAAACAAACTGACTCAGATGGCATGGCCACCATCTCTTGTGAAACAGTAAATGATATAGGAGTTAGTGCTGTAAAGGGCGGCTATTACCTTGGATTCGAAAGAGTGACCATAGAATCAATTTCTGGCTTTGGCCCTTTCAAACGCTATAAACCATGGAACCCCACCATCACAGTTAAACTGAAGAAAAAACGTAACCCCATCCCCATGTACGCCCGCGGCATTAAAACCACCATACCGGCCAAGGGTGTCCCTGTTGGCTTCGATTTGGAAGAAGGTGATTGGGTGATTCCCTATGGCAGCGGACGGGTTAAGGACTTTATCTTTTATTTTAATGTTCAAACGAAAGATGGAGGTAGTGAGTGGGATGGAGTAACAGCCATCACCTTCAGCAACGAAACCGACGGTATTCAGGACTGGTATCTCGACCCGGATAACCGAAGCGTTCTGCGCATGCCTTATCATACGCCGAAGATGGGTTATGAGAACAAATGGTCGCGCCGGGAATATAGTATATGGGTGGAGAAAGAGGCTTCGTCCCACGTAACGGCGCTTCGGAAGGATCAAAACTACTTTTTCCGTATCCGCTCAAAAAAAGACGATGATGGCAACGTGATTGGCGGACTGTATGGCAAGATACACGGCAATATCAGCTTCTCTCCGCGCGGCATACTGAAATTTCTCTACTACCTGAATCCTGTCCCTGGCGATACCAATGTTGAGTACAATGTCGGCCATAATCTGGCGAAAGAGATAAAAAAGAAAAACCATTGGGCGCGGATAAATATTGATCAACCCTGATACTGACTTTCCAGGAAGTCAAATGACATATCATGAATTCAATGGCTTAGCCTGATTTGACTCTGGCCCCTTGGATTCCGCCCCACCACCGGCATCCCCGCCATGCCTAGGGTTATCTGCTCCAGCAATAGCCAGGCATCCCCGGTCGCCGCGCCCTTAATGACCGCGTCCGTGTGCTGACACTGTTGCAGCAGGCGCTCCCAGTCCGCCGGTTTCAGGCGCTTCAGGCCCTGGCTCACCAGGGGCATGCGATTCTTCCACACCCGGGCCTGGCCCATGACCTGGGGCAGGCTGGCGCCCGTGGCGACGGCGGCGGCCATGTTGGACAGGCCGCGGATCTCCCGGGCCAGGGCCCAGAGCACCACGGGGGGCGCGATGCCCTCGCCCTTCAGGCCGGACAGGATATGGGTGCAGCGCGCCTTGCGCCCAGCCAGGGCGGCGTCCACCAGGGCATAGACATCGAAACGGGCACTGTCGGACACGGCCTCCAGAAGCTGCTCCTGACTGATGCCGCCTTCACCGTACAGCAGTACCAGCTTTTCAATTTCCTGGCGCGCGGCCAGCAGGTTGCCTTCCGTGTGCTCCGCGAGCATCTCCGCCACCCCCTTTTCCGGGCGCAGGCCCGCGGCCTGCATACGCCCGCTGATCCAGCGCGGCAGGTTACGCTCATCCACCGGCCAGACCTGCACCAGCACCCCGGTCTTCTCCAGGGCCTTGATCCATTTGCTGGTCAGGGGCACTTTGGGCAGAGTGAGCAGCAGCAGAGTGTCCGCAGGCAGGTTGGTACAGTATTCCACCAGGGCCTTGGCGCCGGCGGTGCCGGGCTTGCCCGAGGGCAGGCGCAGGTCGATGATCTTCTGCTCGGCGAACAGGGACAGGGCGTTGGCCTCTTCCCCCAGGCGGTTCCAGTCGAAACGGGCATCAGCCTCCATGATCTCCCGGCTCAGATAGCCCGCCTGTTTCGCCGCTGCGCGCACCTGGTCGGCCGCCTCGCCGGCCTGCAGGGGTTCATCGCCACTGATCACGTAAACCGGAGCCAGCCCCTTTTTCAGGGAAGACGCCAGTTGCTCCAGACGCAGTTTCATCCGCCTCCGGCCTTGCCCAGACGGTCGATGAGCTGGCGCGCCATCTCCCGGTAGGCATCGTCCTGGCGCAACCTGGCTTCGCGGGTGCGCCCCAGAAGCTGGCCACCGGGATCGTAGGCCAGGTAGCGCCGTTCCAGGTACTGTTGCTCGGCCTTGTGTCCCGGAGGATGCTCGATGCGGAACGGCAGGCGCAGGCGGATTTCGTATTCCACCACCTTGTTGTTGGCATTCACTGAGAACACCGAGCGCTTGCTGTCGACCCCCCCCAGACGCAGCACCGTGGCGGCTTCCCCGGGGTCGTCCGTGATGGGAACAGCGGCCAGTTGCAGCTGATGGCGCAGTTCACGCACGAACAGGTTGCCGGGCGGCAGACCGGCAATATAAACCGGCCCCGCGCTGGATGCGCCGGGACCGTACTGGCCACGCGGATGGAAACCACAGCTTCCCAGAAACAGGGACAGCAGGATCAGCATGAGAAGCATCGCCGGGCGCAGGCCCTGCAACCGGATTGTGGCGACATTTTGATTTCGCATTCTCTTCATGTCACTTGGCCACGATATTCACGAGTTTGCCCGGCACCACGATGACCTTGCGCACCGTGGCGCCGTCGATGAAGCGCTGGGCGTTTTCATTCTCCAGGGCCAGCTGCTCCACCGCCGCCTTGTCCGCATCAGCAGGCGCCCTGACCTTGCCCCGCACCTTGCCATTGACCTGCACCACATATTCGATGCTGTCCTGCCTGAGGGCCTCCTCGTCCACGACCGGCATACCCGACTGCAGGACATCCTCGCCATAGTCGAGAGCCTGCCACAGCTTGTGGCTGATATGCGGCGCGATGGGCGCCAGCAGGCGCAACACGATGCCCAGGCCCTCACGCAGCACCGGAGCATCCTCCAGCTTGTTGAGAATGTTCACCATGCTCATGCAGGCGGACACCACCGTGTTGAACTGCTGACGCTGATAGTCGAACAAGGCTTTCTTCAAGTTGCTGTGGATCTCCCGGCGGGCGTTTTGCAAGGCCTCATCCAGATCCTGACCAACATCTCCCGCGCTACGGATGGCCTCACCCCGCTCCTGGGCCAGGTTCCACAAACGGCGCAGGAAACGGTAGGCCCCTTCCACGCCCTCGTCGGACCATTCCAAGGACTGCTCCGGCGGCGCGGTAAACATGGTGTAGAGGCGCGCTGTGTCCGCGCCATAGCGGTCGATGAGAAGTTGGGGATCCACGCCGTTGTTCTTGGACTTGGACATCTTCTCCACGCCGCCGTGCGTCACGGGCAGGCCATCGGACTTGAGCACGGCGCGCAGCACCCGGCCCTTTTCGTCGCGCTCTATCTCCACGTCAGCGGGGTTGAACCATTCCTTCGAGCCGTCTTCCTTTTCCCGGTAGTACACGTCCGCCAGCACCATGCCCTGTGTGAGGAGGCGGGTAAAGGGCTCGTCGCAGTTCACCAGACCCTCGTCCCGCATGAGCTTGTTGAAGAAGCGCGCGTAGAGCAGGTGCAAAATGGCGTGTTCCACCCCGCCGATGTACTGGTCCACGGGCAGCCAGTAGTGGGCGCGTTCATCGAGCATGGCCTGGCCGTTGTCCGGACAGCAATAGCGGGCGTAGTACCAGCTCGATTCCATGAAGGTGTCGAAGGTGTCGGTTTCGCGGCGGCGACCGTCTCCCAGATCGTAGAATTCGGGCATTTTTTTCAACGGGGAGCCCGATCCGTCGGGCACCACGTCCTCGGGCAGAACCACGGGAAATGCTTCCGCAGGCGCGGCCTTACCCTTGCCGTCATAGACCACGGGAATGGGACAGCCCCAATAGCGCTGGCGGCTCACGCCCCAGTCGCGCAGGCGGAAATTAACCTGCCTGCCGCCTTTTTCGTGCTCTTCCAGCCAGGCGGCAATGGCGTCGAAAGCCGCCTCTGAGGTCAGGCCGTCGAAAGGCGCGGAATTGGCCAGTACGCCTTTTTCCGTGTACGCGGCTTCGGTGATGCCCGCCTCCGAGCCGTCGGCAGGGAACACCACCTGCTTCTTGGGAATGCCGTATTTTTCGGCAAACTCCCAGTCCCGCTGGTCATGGGCGGGCACGGCCATGACCGCGCCGGTGCCATAGCTCATGAGGACGAAGTTGGCGGCATACACGGGCACGGGCTCTCCAGACACCGGATGCAAGGCATTCACCCCCAGAGGAAAGCCTTTCTTCTCCATGGTCTCGATTTCCGCTTCGGAAACCCCACCCTGGCGGCATTCATCGATGAAAGCTTCTAGTTCCTGGTTGGATTTCGCGATCTGCAGGGCCAGGGGATGCTCCGCCGCCACCGCCACGTAGGTAACACCCATGAGGGTGTCCGGCCGGGTGGTGAATATCTCCAGACGCTCGTCCCAGCCCTCGATGTCGAAGCTCATCTGCACGCCCTCGGAGCGGCCGATCCAGTTGCGCTGCATGGTGACCACCTGCTCGGGCCACTGGTCCAGCTTGTCCAGGTCGTCCAGCAGTTCCTGGGCGTAGTCAGTGATCTTCAGGAACCACTGCTCGATGTCGCGCTTTTCCACCAGGGCGCCGGAGCGCCAGCCGCGGCCATCGATGACCTGCTCGTTGGCCAGCACCGTCTGGTCCACGGGATCCCAGTTCACCGTGGCGGTCTTGCGGTAGGCCAGACCTTTCTCCATGAGACGCGCAAACAGCCACTGCTCCCATTTGTAGTAGTCCGGCTGGCAGGTGGCGAACTCCCGTTCCCAGTCATAGCCAAAACCCAGCCCTTTGAGCTGTTCCTTCATGTTGGCAATGTTCTGGTAAGTCCATTTCGCCGGAGCGGTCTTGTTCTTGATGGCCGCGTTCTCCGCCGGCAGGCCAAAAGCGTCCCAGCCAATAGGTTGCAGCACGTTCTTCCCCAGCATGCGCTGGTAACGGGCGATCACATCACCCAGGGTATAGTTGCGCACATGCCCCATGTGCAGCTTGCCACTGGGGTAGGGAAACATGGACAGGCAATAGAATTTTTCCTGCTGCGGGTCTTCAACAGCGCGGAAGGACTGATTTTCTTCCCAAAACTGCTGGGCTTCTGCTTCTATGGCTTTAGGGTCGTAGGGCTGATCCATGGTATCGGTTTATGCGGAATACAATCGTATAAGGATACAGCACGGAACAGCAGAGGAAAATCCACACCCTGAAATTGTTGTAAGATGGGCTTTCTTTTTTCCAGCCTGTCCAGTCACGCTACGCAACCATGCGGACAAAAACGCGATCATGAAGAAACTGATGCTCCTGGTACCGGCCGTTCTGGCCCTGGCCGCCTGCGCTCCCCATCCCGGCGCAGGAATCTGGACGGCTGCTGACAGAAACGCGTGGGGCATATCCCGCCTGACCCTGGCCTACGAGGGCCGGGCCATGTTCGACAGCAGTACACCCCCCACCAACTGGCACTGCTTTTGGGGCGGCAGGGACAAACACACCGCCCGGCTGGACTGTACGCCCTCATCCGATACCGGCAAGGAAACGCAATTCCTCTTTTCCGTGAACCAGGACGGCATCGGCACCCTGAGTCTGAATGGCAAACCCCTGGGCCACTTCAGGCGAATGGACGGCAAGCCTGAGATACCCTGAGCAGAAAGCAGGTCGGACTGAAGTCCGACCTACGGATTCGGGCTTACATACTCCTGAAGTTTTTCCACCAACTGACTTGGGCCTATGCCGTGGGCGAACTTGGTGATATAGCGGCCATCCGGCGCCATCAGGTACAGGCTTGCCGTGTGATCCATGAGATACTTTTCCGGATGCTTGGGATCATCGACCACCTTTTCCACAACGACATTGAATTCCTTGATCACACGATCCGTCATGGCCTGGGAACCCCGCAGACCGATCAGGTTCTTGCCAAAATATTCCACATAGTCCTTCATGACCTCCTGGGTATCCCGCTGGGGGTCCACGGTAATGAAGTAGGGCTGAATGCGCTTGGCCTCCGGATCGAACTTCTTCAGCGCGGTCATCATCACGTTCAGGGAAGTCGGACACACATCAGGGCAGTAGGTGTAGCCAAAATAGATGAGCTGATATTTTCCCTTCATATCCTCGTCAGTGACGATCCGGCCGTTTTGATCCGTGAGCAGAAAACGTCCGCCAACCCCATGGGTGTTCCCTGGCGGAGTGGCTTCCGCCGCGACAGGCGCCTCAGTCTCCAGATTTTTTGCCGTCTTCTGCACACAGGCCTTGATCAGGTCAGTGTTGTGATCCATGAGTTGCAGGTAGAGTCCCTCACCCGGCTCCAGGGTGGAACCAAAGCTGTCCAGTTCCGCCCGGTTGATATCCACGCCGCTGAGCAGCAGATCCAGGGCCGGCATTTTCATCCCAGCCTCCGTGAGCAGGCAGGCATACCAGCCTTCCTGGAGCTTGTGCCGTTCCTTGAGGAGCTTTGCCGCGCTCACCGGCACATCCGGAGAAGGCGACAGCACACCGCCCAGCTTGAGGGCATAGGCCTGCTCAAAATACTGCTGGGTATCATAGTAGGCCAAAACCACGCCACCCTTGAGTCCCCGGTAGCCGTATTCCAGGCGGCGATCCACTTCTGCAACCTTGGCAAACAATGCATCACGATTGCGCTTGTACACATGTGCCCGGCTGTAATCCATGTCCATGAGCAGCTTGGTCAGGGTGTCGATAAGCATCAGGGCGTTGCGGCTGTCCAGCCAGAAATAAGGATCACGCTTGGTATCGTCCCAACGCGAGGGAAGAATCTTCAGATCCAGGCTGTCCAGCAAGGTGAGTACCCGCACATTTTTAGGCAGGCTCTCGATCACGGGCACGAGGTTTTTCTCCAGCTCAGGACCATCCCAGATGACCAGGTCTGCAGACCTCATATGCGCCTTCTGTTCTTCCGTAGGCTTCCAGTCATAAGGAATTTTTCCCTTGCCAACCAGAAGTTCCGGGGTTCCCACACCTTTCATCAGGCTGGTAAGCAATGAATGCACCGGCTTGATGCTGACCACCACATGCAGTTCATCCTCTTCTGCATGAGCCCAGGAAGAGGCCGCCAGCAGCACCAACAATACAAACAGCATAAAACCAGAAAATGACTTTCTCATGACATACCTGCAAGACTCAATGTCGATTGATGATTTGAAACCCGAATCCGCCAGTCCACTTCAACACTTTGCGCAAGCGTCTGATGTTTGGGAAGGCCGCGCCATGATCACATAGACAGCCGTCAGAAGATCCTTGCCAATGCGGCGCCCGCCTTGTCCACTTCCGCACCGAAAGCTGCAGGTGAAGGACAGGCGGCGCCGGACTGAATAAAAGATTTGAAGGAGGCGTCGGTTTCATCCTCGAACAGCTGCCCCAGTTCCCTGCGCTTGGGCAGGCTGGTGATAAGCATCTGCTTGATACGTTTTGCCTGATCAAAATACCGGCAGTTCAGCGCAATACCATTCAGACGCCCAAGTTCCTTGACCGCCTGGTAGCCCTTTTGTTCCGGGGACTCCGCAGAAACATTGGCGGGAAGAGCCAATACAAACAGTAATAGGGTAACAACCCAGCTATTCATAGATATAGAACGGAAAAAACGAACAATGCTGCGCAGTATACTCTGATGTGGGTACTGGCGATTTGATCTAGCGCATTTCCAAAAACCCTGTTTATTGCCGTGGTATTACACCACTGGCATGTAAACCAAGCCGGATGCCTGTTATGCCAGCAAGCGCTGCATCTGCTGCATGCCCAGTTCCAGCAACTCCCGGACCCGTTCCGGCCTGGTATGGTAGCCGGAGCGCTTGGTGGTATGCTGGCGTATCACCAGCACCTTCACGCCTTCCTGGGTGCGCATTTCCTTTACCACGTCATCAGGGGGAGAAAACGTCCCGGCCAAAGCACTCAACCCCATGCCGGGGCGCGCTACCAGCACCACGTAGAAATACGGGTAGGACTTCCCCTGCACGGCATTGATGACCACCTGCCCATATAAGCCCAGAAACCCTTCCGGGGCGTTTTTCGGTTCTATCTTGATCTTGATATCAGCCGGCAGTTTGCTCTCCTTGCCTTTGAGGAGCATCAGCACGTCCACCTTGTAGCCACTGCGCTCAGGATCGACCTCCTGCAGAACCCGCTCCAGGGTCTCGCTCTTGATGAGCAGGCCGGGCAGACGCAGGATGCGCCGGGTGCCTGTAAACCAGTGAGGTAGAAACAGAATCGCCATGTCCACGGGAATCGCTTCCAGCAGCCTGTACCTGCTGGATTCACTGAAGCCTATATGCATCAACACCAACAGAAATACCAGCAGGACAAAAGTAAATAGCCCCCAGCCATTGGTGATATCAACAAAGCTGCGATCCCAGCGCCGCACTTTCTTGTCGAAGGCTTTCAGCTCTGCAAGACGGCTGCGCTCCACTTTCTGCCACTGGCTGGAAGGGCTGAACCCGGCAAACTCCACCCGGTTGTCATAACCCTTTACCAGCAGCAGAGCATTCCCCGCGATTAGGGGGAAAACCCCCGCAAACACTTCTCCCGAATACCATTGCAACAGCAACCCCAGCACAATCAGCCCAAAAGCGATGAGCATGCGCCGGGAATAAATCATGCCCGGCAGCACCCAGAACACCACCGAATCCCTGGCGTTGTCGATGGCCGTGGTTTCTGCGTTCATTGTTCCTTCTCCTCTGGCAGCACGTACCCCAGGGCTTCGGCCCGGGAAAAGCCGTTGTGCGCTTCCAGCTCCTCAAAACCCAGTTCCCGCCAGTACAGGGGGCAGGCGCCATTGCAAATATCGAACTGGCTGCATTCCCGGCACTGAGGGTGCGCCAGGGCTTTGTCCCGGTATCCCCTGGCCTTGGGACCGTTCCAGACATCCACCAGATTCTTCTCCAGCAGGCTGCCTACTTCATCATCATAGGAGGCGCAGGGAATCACCGAGCCATTGGGGGCCACGGAGATCAGGCCGTCGCAGGCGCTGCAGCCATGATTGCCCAGACCCGCGGGAATGGGATTGAACATGCACATGGGCGTGGGGGAATACCAGAGAAACTCCACATCCTGGGCCTTGCTCTGCTCCTGGATCTTCATCAGCCAGTCACCGATCTCGGTGTAGCGCACGATCAGATCCGGGTGCACCACGGCGCTGCCCGTGGGCACCAACAGGTTCATGCTGAAGCGTTCGTTGTCCAGCACCTCGCGGACAAAACGCGGCATGTCCGGCATTTCATGGACATTCATCCGGTTGATGGTGGTATTGGTATGCACCCGTATCCCCACGGCTTTCAGGTGCCCCACCGCCGCCACGGTCTTGTCGAAGGACGCCTGCCCCTGTGTAACCAGATTGTGTATCTCCGCGCTGGTGCCTTCCAGGCTGACCTGGGCCGAATCCAGGCCGGCATCAGCAAGACGTTGCGCCAGTTCTCCGTTGATGCGCGTGCCATTGGTGATGAGATTCACGCGCATGCCCAGATCCTTGGCGTAAGCGATGAGTTCAGGCAGCTGCTTGTGCAGGGTGGGCTCCCCCCCGGTGAAGCTCACGGAAGGCACTTTGCCTTCATGCCAGAGCTTGTACAACACGCGCCTGATCTCCTCCACGGACATCACTGTCTCATCATTCACCGGCTGGGTGGTGCAGTTGCAGCCGGCATAACAGAACACACAGCGCAGGTTGCATTTGTAGGTGATGGCCACTTCGGAAAGAATCGGAAGATCAGAAAAATGCCGGTTGAAGACTTCCACTTCCACCCCCGGATGCGCCGAATCCGCGGTAATCTGTCCTTCCAGGAAACCCCGCACTCCATGCAGGAACAGGGCCACCTGCTCCAGCTTGCTTTTGTCGCCGCCCAGGCCCCGCACCACACCGGCAATCTTGCCCCCATCGAGAAGGAACTTGAGGATCTGCGCACCCTGAGCGTTGAGCTTCTGGGCCTGGTTGGGGCGCTTGATGAGAATATTGTCCTCGGTACGCACGAAGATATAAGGGCCAACATTGGCAATGAACTCGTCCACCCAGGCCAAGTCGGGCATGCTGGCCGGTGCGGGCTTCAATGGGCGCAGGAAAGATTTCAGCATTTGGCGGATTCCTGTCGGGCTGAAGCCCGACCTACGGGAAGAAGGCATCCCCATGTCCGACGCCATCAATGCGACCCCCCACTGACGCAGGCCGAATGGCAGGCGCTGTGACAGGCGGAATGACAGGCCGAGTGACAGGCGCTGTGGCAGGCGGAATGACAGGCGTCATGGCAGACATTGAGTTCCAGGGCGATATCCGTATCCAGGGGGCCGTGGATGATGTGATCCACCGTGACCGGCATGTCCGTGGCGTAGCGGGCCGGATCGTTGTCATAGTTCCAGCGCCGGTGATAATACGGATGCTGGTTGTGATACCAGAAATACCAGTTGCGGGCGTCGGACTGCTCCGCAATGGCCTCACCGGCCCCGGCATTCCGGATGAACGCATGAACCTTGTTGCGATAGTAATTCTGGGTCGCTTCCACATCCGCATCCCAGGCCTTGAGCTGCACTTTCTTCACCGCGGTGTTCATCAGATCCTCCAGCTCTGCCTGGGACAGTTCCCCGTCATCCTCCAGGGCGTGGTAGAACTGGCGCTCGTATTCATCCAGTTCATGCAGATTCGGCGTTTGCAGCACATTGACCTTCAGGGGAGATCTGGATTCAACCTTCAGGAAACCCTCCCTCACCATGGAATTGAGCATGGCCGAGACAATCATCTTGAAAGGAATTTCCAGGTAGAACGCGGCTTCCAGGGGCGTCAGATCCTCGCACACCTTGCCGGGCTTGCGGAACTCGGAAAGAATCAGTTTGGGCGGCGTCCAGTCCAGGTTTTCCCAGCGCACCTCATCCAGCCCTTCCCGGGCCTTGATCATGGAACGCTGCTTGCCTCTTACCACACCGAAGAAAGCGCCAATCACCGCCAGCCCCAGAACCAGTAACAGGGAATCCGGGCTGGACTCTTGCTTACGCACAGAAGCCGGGGCCGGAACCGCCGCAGGCACCGCCAGATCGAACCAGTCCGCCGGCATGTAGAACTGCACCCGCATGTGAAAACGGTTGCCCGGCTGATTCTTGTGAAACACCAGCAACAGCCGGTTGCTCGGGCCGCGTTGATAATCGATCAGGTATTTTTTGTTCACCCAGGGTTCGGTAAGAATCAGGCGTTCTGTATCCACCACACTGCGAGGGTTCACAGATTCATCGGGCAAGCGGTAGGGCGTGAGAATCTTGAGGGTGTAATGATCCTGGCGGGACGCCTCATCCCACTGCACCGGAGACCAGTTGAAGAATACCAGCTCCCTCCCATCCTGGGCCGTTGTGGACCCCAGGTAACCCGCTGCGCGAAAATCCGTCCTGAACGGGAGATTGAAGGTAACCGTCTGCCCCTTGGGCACCCCCTCGCCATTGGCCAGGAGAATATCCCACTTGCCTCCGGAGAGCTTGCGTATATCCAGCCGGTATTTGTTGCCCCGGCTGTCCACGGCGCCGGCCTGGCCCACGGCCATAGCCACCTTGAGCTTGTCGTTGCCCTGGAAATAAAAACCGTGCAACTCACCGGACGTGACCTGCCACTGCACCTGGTAGAGCACGACGGCACTGCCATCGGCCTTGAGATCCACTGTGGTTTCCACGAACCGGATCTCTCCCTTGCCCGCCTGAGCCAAAGGTGACGACAGTAGAAAGAACAACAGGAGCCAACGCCATGCATTCATGATGCGGAACCGGGCCGTGGAAGAACAGTGTTCTGATTGTGGCGGGAAGCGCATGCTTTTTCAACGCTCGATGAGGCGTTTCCGGCTACCGGCATGGATCTGTTTACCCCGGCCTCAACCCCTGTCCATATCAAATCAGGGCCACCGGTGTTCATGGAACACTCGACCGAAAGCTTATTCCTTTACCTTTCTCTTGGTTGCCAGCTCATAAATCCGTATCAAATCATCCTCGCTGATATCCACCATGGTATCGATATGACTGAGGGCATACACAAAGTCCTCATGGCTGATGGGACCATAGGCTTCGGCCTTCTTCTTGTGAAACGCCAGATAAGCGGGATACAGGCGCCACTTGAACAAGGCATTGAAACTCACCGCCACGATCAGGATCGTAATGGTATTAAGCAGAATGGGCGCATACTCATAGCTGTACCCAAGATGATGCAGCCTTTCAGAACCAATGACTGCTGCCAATGCGGTGGCGCCTCCAGGCGGATGAATGCAGCGCAGCAGGTACATGACGCTGATAGCTATCCCCACACTGGCTGATGCCGCCACCGTATAGTCTGGAATCCATTGCCAGCAGAATACCCCGACGATTGCCGACACCGCATGCCCGCCGACCAGATTCCACGGCTGCGAAAAAGGCACATGGGGCGCGGCAAACAGCAACACGGCGCTCGCCCCCATGGAGGGAACGATGAGCACGGCGGTTTCCGGGTCCAGCAGCCAATAGCTGCTCATCAGGATGCCGAAAATCCCCAGGAACCCACCCACTCCAGAAATCAGGGCATCCTTGTAGTTCATGGGCAGGCGGTTCATTCCGATAAGATCGATGAATGTATTTATCTGCATGATCCTTTCAACTGAAAAAGCAAATGATTGAAAGAATCTTAACAGGATATTGAAAAAGACCCTCCCTGGGCTTGGTGCAGAAAACACAGGCTCCACTGGCGAAATGGCTCTTAGCCCCCTCCCCCGCTTGCGGGGGAGGGTTGGGGAGGGGGGTGAAATGGCGAAACGCCCAAAGAACGGGAAAAGCAGCTTTCCTGATATAATGATCGCCCGACGAAACAACACCGGTTTTTCCTGTGAATCCCCACCCTCTGCATTCCCTGCTGGAACAGCGCATCCTGCTTCTTGACGGCGCCATGGGCACCATGATCCAGCGCCACAAGCTCACGGAAGAAGACTACCGGGGGGAGCGTTTCAGTGACTGGCCCTCTGACCTCAAAGGCAACAACGACCTGCTCTGCCTCACCCAGCCGGACATCATCCGCGGCATCCATGAGCAATACCTGGAGGCCGGGGCCGATATTCTGGAGACCAATTCCTTCAATGCCACCCGGGCTTCCATGGCGGACTATGGCATGGAGGAACTGGTGTATGAAATCAATGTGGCGGCGGCGCGGCTGGCCCGGGAAGCGGCGGACAAGTACAGCACCGGCGACAAGCCCCGCTTCGTGGCCGGGGTGCTGGGGCCCACCAGCAAGACCCTGTCCATCTCTCCTGATGTGAACGACCCGGGGTATCGCGCCATCAGCTTTGAGGAGCTGGCGGAAGACTACCGGGAGGCCACCCGAGGGCTCATGGAAGGCGGGGCGGATATCATCCTCATCGAAACCATCTTCGACACCCTCAACGCTAAGGCCGCCATTTTTGCCGTGCAGGATGTGTTCCGGGAATCCGGCACCGAGCTGCCCATCATGATCTCCGGCACCATCACCGACCAGTCCGGGCGCACCCTGTCGGGGCAGGTGACGGAAGCCTTCTACAACAGCCTGCGTCACGCCAAGCCTTTGTCCATCGGCCTGAACTGCGCCCTGGGGCCGGATCTGCTGCGCCAGTACGTGGAGGAGTTGTCCCGGGTGGCGGAATGCTTCGTCTCCGCCCACCCCAATGCCGGTCTGCCCAATGAGTTTGGGGAATATGATCTGACCGCCCAGGAGATGGCGGCGGAAGTGGGCGAATGGGCGCAGTCCGGCTTCATCAACATCGTGGGCGGCTGCTGTGGCTCCACGCCTGAACACATCAAGGCCATTTATGAGCAGGTGAAAGACCAAACACCGCGCATACTGCCGGAGATCGCCCCCGCCTGCCGTCTGTCCGGCCTGGAACCCTTGAACATCACCGAAGACTCCCTGTTCGTCAATGTGGGGGAGCGGGCCAATGTCACCGGCTCGGCCAAATTCAAGCGCTTGATCCTGAACGAGGAATACGAGGAAGCCCTGGACGTGTGCCGCACCCAGGTGGAGGAAGGCGCCCAGGTCGTCGATGTAAACATGGACGAGGGCATGCTGGACGGCAAGGCGGCCATGATCCGGTTCCTCAATCTGTGCGCCGCCGAGCCGGACATCGCCAAGGTGCCCTTCATGATCGATTCCTCCAAGTGGGAGATCATCGAAGCCGGCCTGCAGTGCGTGCAGGGCAAGGCCATCGTCAATTCTATTTCCATGAAGGAAGGCGAGGACAAGTTCCGCGAGCAGGCGCGCCTGTGCCGCCGCTACGGCGCGGCGGTCATTGTCATGGCCTTCGACGAAACCGGCCAGGCGGACACCTACGAGCGCAAGATAGAAATCTGCGAACGCGCCTACCGCATCCTGGTGAACGAGCTGGATTTCCCTGCCGAGGACATCATCTTCGACCCCAACATCTTTGCCGTGGCCACGGGCATCGAAGAACACAACAACTACGCCGTGGACTTCATCGAAGCCACCCGCTGGATCAAGGAACACCTGCCCCATGCCCTGGTGTCCGGCGGCGTGTCCAACGTGTCCTTCTCCTTCCGCGGCAACAACCCCGTGCGCGAAGCCATACACGCGGTATTCCTGTACCACGCCATCGGCGCCGGCATGGATATGGGCATCGTCAACGCCGGGCAGCTGGTGGTTTATGACGAGGTGCCGGAGGAACTGCGCAAGGCGGTGGAGGACGTGATTCTCAACACCGACCCGGAAGCCGGCGAGCGCCTGGTGGAGCTGGCCCCCAAATACGCCGGAGACGGCAGCGTCCAGGATAAGAAGGAAGACCTGGAATGGCGCTCCTGGCCCGTGGAAAAACGCCTGGAACATTCCCTGGTGAAGGGCATCACCGAATTCATCGACGAAGACACCAAGGAGGCCCTGGAAAAATTGGGCCGCCCCATCAAGGTCATCGAAGGTCCCCTCATGGACGGCATGAACGTGGTGGGCGATTTGTTTGGCGCGGGCAAGATGTTCCTGCCCCAGGTGGTCAAGTCCGCCCGGGTGATGAAAAAATCCGTGGCCTGGCTGGAGCCCTACCTGGAGGCGGAAAAAGCCGAGTGCCCGGCGGAAAACGCGGGCAAGATCCTCATGGCCACGGTCAAGGGCGACGTGCATGACATCGGCAAGAACATCGTGGGCATCGTACTCCAATGCAACAGCTACGAGGTGGTGGACCTGGGGGTCATGGTGCCCGCGGACAAAATATTGCAGACCGCCAGGGAAGAAAAGGTGGACATCATCGGCCTGTCCGGGCTGATTACGCCTTCTCTGGACGAAATGGTGCACGTGGCCAAAGAAATGAAGCGCCAGGGATTCGAGATACCCATCATGATCGGCGGCGCCACCACCTCCAAGGCGCACACGGCGGTCAAGATCGAACCCCAGTACGAGCACGGCGCGGTGTACGTGGCCGATGCCTCCCGCGCCGTGGGCGTGGCCAGCGCCCTGCTCTCATCGGATCAGAAACCGGCTTTTCTCGCGGATCTCAAAAAAGAATACGCCACGGTACGTGAAAGCCGCAGCAAGAAGAACGAGGCGCGCAACCTGGTGCCCATCGAACAGGCCCGGGCCAATGCCACGCCTATCGACTGGAACACCTGGCAGCCCACCCACCCAAAGGTGCTGGCAAGTCAGGCCGTAGGTCGGGCTTCAGCCCGACTCACCCCCGTCGGCGCCGGCATCCTCGTCATCTATGACGACATCCCCCTGGAAGAGCTGATCCCCTATATCGACTGGACTTTCTTCTTCCATGCCTGGCAGCTGCGCGGACGCTTCCCGAAAATCCTGGACGACCCGGAAAAAGGCGAGGAAGCCCGCAAGCTGTTCAAGGATGCCAAGCAGATGCTGGACAGAATCCGGCAGGAAAAATGGCTGCGCGCCCGGGCCGTGGTGGGCCTGTTTCCGGCCAACGCCATCGGTGACGATATCGAGCTGTACCAGGATGAAGAACGTCAGCAAGTACTCACCACCTTCCACAACCTGCGCAAGCAGGGCAGGCAGCCCGCCGGCAAGTACAACGAATGTCTGGCGGACTTCATTGCCCCCAAGGACAGCGGCAAGGCGGACTGGCTGGGCGCCTTCGCCTGCACTGCCGGTGAAGGCATCGACGACAAGATCGCCGAGTTCGAAAAAGACCATGACGACTATTCCAGCCTCATGCTCAAGGCCCTGGCCGACCGTCTGGCCGAAGCCCTGGCGGAATGGCTGCATGAACAGGTACGGCGGAAGCTGTGGGGCTACGCCAGTGAGGAAGCGCTGACCAACGAAGAGCGCATCGCCGAGAAATACCAGGGCATACGCCCGGCCATGGGCTACCCTGCCAGCCCGGATCACACGGAAAAAGACCTGCTCTGGGAGTTGCTGGACGCCGAGGCCAACACCGGTATCTGGCTCACGGAGAGCAAGGCCATGGTGCCCACGGCTGCCGTGAGCGGCCTGTATTTCTCCCACCCGGATTCCCGCTACTTCGCTGTGGGCAAACTCAACAGAGATCAGTTGGAGGACTATGCCCGGCGCAAGAACATGCCGGTGGCGGAAATCGAAAAATGGCTGGGCCAGAACCTGGCCTACGAACCAGAGGAATAGCAAGCTCCGGGTCAACTCATGGGCGGACAAATGATGAGGGGTCAGCGTCATTCAGGAGCTGATTTGACGCTGACCCCCCAAAACTCCGCGCTCAATCCGGTAGATTCAAGCCCGCCGCCTGGGCCTCGGTAAATATATCCTGGAGGAGCCCGCGCAATTCCTCCGTTTCCTTGCGCGGCAGCCCCCGGCCAAACTCCCGGATCCGATTGGACAGTTCTTGGTTCTGCTTTTCCCGGGCAACCGCAGGGTAGAGTTTCATGCACAGCTGATCCAGCTCCAGGGCCGCCATGACCCCCGGTGAATCCAGGTACTGCCTGGCCATGGGAACAAACTGATCGAACAGCGACTGGCAATGCTCATTCAACATGCTCATCTCCTCATATGTTGCGGATTTGATATGATTCACGTCAGCCGGAGCGTATTGTAGCAGGAAGGCGGACAAAGCCCTCCCAACAGCGCCACGCCATGCCCCGGATTTGAGCAGCAGGGAAAAACCTTCTCATGGAAAACCAAAACGACAAACCACAATTGCTGGAAGATGCTGTCATGCTGCAACTGCAGAAGAGCAACGCTCTGGAACAGCAGCTCAAGACTATCCGCAACAACTCCGAAGCCATGGAAAACCGGCTGCTGGAAATGCAGCAGGAGCTGAAGCGGGTCCGGCGCAACGTGCGCATTTTCTGGGTGGCGGAACTTCTCGGCCCTGTCCTCGCCATTGGCCTGATTCTGGGCGGCGCCTGGTTTGCACTGAAATACGTGGAGCAGCATTATCTGGGCGGTGAATCCCTCATCGACAAAGTGCTCATGAAAGACAGCAGCCCGGCGCCCACCTCCAAGCCATGACCCTGCCCCCCCGCCACCTGTGGCGGAAATTCCATATCATCAGCGGCGATCCCGGCCAGTGCCGGGAACAGGCCGCCCATCAGCTCCAGGGACAGGATGCCTTGTGGGTTGGCGCCAATCCTCCCGGCGGCTTTCAGGGAACCAGTCCAAAGCAACTTGCCCAGTATCTGGGTCAGGAAGTCCAGCAACTGGTATTTGATGCCCTGGACGACCTGGACCCCGATGCCCTGGCCATCGCCGCGGGCCTGGTACAGGGTGGGGGCCGGTTCCTGCTGCTCACGCCGAATCTGGCCACCTGGGGCCAGCAGCCACCCAGCCGTTTCCTGCAACGCATGGCCCGGCTGTGCCAGGATCAGAAGCCTTGCGATACTTCCCCCGCCGGAACGGAACCGGGGGAAACCCTTACCCGGGAACAAGCCCAGGTCATTGAGGCCCTGCACAAAACCGCAAGAGGCCACCGCAACCGGCCCCTGGTGGTGATCGCCGACCGGGGGCGGGGAAAGTCCTCGGCTTTCGGTATCGGCGCGGCCCGGCTGTTGGCCTCGGGCACAGAAAACATCCTGGTGACCGCTCCCCGCCGGGACGCCACCAACGCGCTGTTCAGGCATGCCGCCCGGGAACTGGAAGATGCAGACTACACCAGGGGACAGCTGCGCCTCGGCCACACCAACCTACGTTTCATAGCACCGGACAAACTGCTGGAGGAACGGCCGGACACCCAGTTGCTGCTGGTGGACGAAGCCGCCGGGATTCCCCTGCCCATGCTGGAAAAAATGCTGCAACACTATCAC
>Ga0256832_1000668_pt1 | contig 22469 bp, 23 predicted proteins | sample 134614metaG_FD_190534 | JGI IMG/M metagenome (GOLD analysis project Ga0256832, IMG submission 190534) | Hydrothermal vent microbial communities from Lau Basin, Pacific Ocean - 134-614 | ecosystem: Environmental > Aquatic > Marine > Hydrothermal vents | place: Pacific Ocean: Lau Basin | collected... | reverse complement strand
AAGGTCTGATTATTATTGCTCTTCCTTTTGCTATTTCATTTATAGCTATTACAGTTTTTTTTAAAGGAATTCCTTCCTCAGTAACGTAACTTTCTGCACCTGTCTCATACAATCTTTTGGCAAGTTTTGCTGCAGCATGAACAAGCTCATATCTATTATTAACTCTTTTTAATGCTTCTTCAATAAGCGGTCTTGAACCCAATCTTGAATCCTCCAAATAGAATTTTCTAAATTTATATTATATCACACTAATTTATATAAAAATTTATTCCATAACTTGATCAAAACAAATCCTATAATCAATCCAACTGTATCGGCAACCACATCTAAAAATTCAGTTTGTCTGTAAGGAACAAAAGATTGGATTATTTCTATTAAAATACCAAGCCCAATCCCAGAAATTAGGAGAAAAAGACTATTCATTTTTGGATATGCCAACTTAAAAAGGACAATATATACACAGAATCCAATTAGATGGTTAAATTTATCATTTGTAGGAATTTGATTTCCTAATGGATAAACTGATAAACCAATTAGAATAATAATATAGATATGAAAGATGCTTTTTAGAAAATATTCTTTTATTCGTTGGTAAAAGCTCATTTTAAAAGATTTCTAAGTTTTTCATCTTCTATTTTAGAAATATCAAAACGCTTTGTTTTTAATCTGTTTGAAAGAATTATATATTTTGTATTTTCTTTAGCTTTCTGTATGTCGTCGTTTATAACAATGAAATCATACTCTTTCCATGCTTTTAGTTCTTTTATTGCAGTATGAAGCCTTTTTTCTATTTCTTCTTCTGAATCACCTCTTTTTTTCATCCTAAGCTTAAGTTCGTCAAAGGAAGGTGGAATTAAAAAAATTGAGATAATATCCTTGTAATTTGATTTTATCTGTCTCATTCCCTGAACATCAATAACTAAAAGAACATCTATTCCTTTTTCAATAAGCTCAAAAACTTCCCTTTTTGGCGTTCCATAATAGTTTCCGTGAACAATAGCATGTTCTAAAAATGCGTTTTCCTGAATAAGTTTTTCGAACTCTTCTTTTGATACAAAAACGTAGTCAACACCATTTTTCTCACCAGGACGAGGTTTCCTTGTTGTATAGGTTACTATTCTTTGGAGATCAGGAATTTCTTTGAGAAGTAAATTTGCAATAGTTGTCTTGCCTCCTCCAGCTGGAGCAGACAAGACAAATATATCGGCTTTCATTAACCACCAATTGTAGAAATTAGGATTGAGCTAAGATTTGTTGATACCTTAAAAAACCATGTTGGATAAATACCTAAAATTATTACGATAATAGCTAAAATACCCATTGACAATTTTTCAGGTAAAGAAATGTTAAATGATATTGGTTTTGCTGGATCGTAAAAATACATGTTAGAAACTACTTTTAAGTAGTATCCTGCTGATACTATACTCATTATTACAAGAAGAACTGCCAACCACCATATATCAGAACCAATTAAAGCTAAAAATACAAATAGTTTACCCATAAATCCGACTGTTGGAGGAATCCCGAGCATAGAGAACATAAAGGCACCCATCACAAATGCCATCCAAGGATTTTTTCTTGCCAGCCCTTTAAAGTCATCTATATGATTAGTCCAGCCTTCAAATCTTTCAAATAAAGATAAGAACATTAATGCCCCAACTGCCATAAACACATATATAAGAGAATAGAAAATAAGAGCAGCGAATCCAACTGTAGTTGGTGCAGCAAGTGCCGCAACTATATATCCTGTATGGGCAATAGAAGAGTAAGCAAGCATTCTTTTGACATTTTTTTGAACAAGAGCAACTGCATTACCAACAACCATTGATAAAGCTGCTAAAATTGCCCACGCCAGAGACCATTGTTCCGAAACAAATGGAAACGCTTCCACCATAATTTTTAAAATAACTGCATAAGTAGCTATTTTTACTGGAGCTGCCATAAATGCAGTTATTGGAGTAGGAGCACCTTCGTATGCATCAGGTGTCCAAAAATGCATAGGAACTGCAGATGCTTTTAAAGCAAGTCCTAATATTAATAATATTAAACCACCTATTAATCCAACGTTTGTTTGATCACTGTAGAATAAAGTTTTTAAAATATCCCCAAAAGCAAATTTACCTGAGAATCCATAAATAAGTGCAATAGCATAACTGATTATTGCCGTTCCTGTACCACCTATAATTAAGTATTTAAACGCTGCTTCTTTTGATAGATAGTTTTTTCTATACATTCCAATAAGGATGTAAACAGCAATAGACATAAGTTCTAAGCCAATATAAAAAGTGATTAAGTTTGGTGAAGAAACCATTATCATCATACCTAAAACGGCAAATAGGATAAGGTAATAGTACTCACCATAATATGTTTTTTTACTTTCTGCATAACTTCTTAAATGAAATATTACAAAGAGAGTCCCTACTAAGATAAATACTTTAAATACAAGAGAGAATATATCTACGCTGTAAAGACCAAATAATGTCATATACTGTTCAAAGAAATTACTAATAATAAATGAATAAAATCCACTTTCTTTAGCATGTGCTAATATTTGAGGATTAGTTATAAGATTTAAAATTCCCAAAACGATTACAAATGTAAATATTAAAGATAATGATAAACCTGCAACTGTAGTCCATGTAATTAATGATCTTTTGTTTTTACCAAACAACTCTATAAAGAAAACCACAAATGCAGTAATCAGTATAATTATCTCAGGTATTAATACATAAAAATTTGGAACCCCTATTCCCGATACTAACTGTTGAATTATTGACATCATTAGCCTCCTACTATCTTATACAGAATAGCTTCAGAAGTTTTTTGTATTAGATTTATCCACCATGTAGGATAAAGACCGATCACGAACATAAATATAACCAGAGGTAAAAATGATAGCCATTCTGATGCTGTCATATCTTTTAGTTGTTTCCATTGATGAATTTTCTTTTCAGTCAATAATTCTTCTTCAAACATTGTTTTCTTATAAAGCCAGAGAGTATATCCTGCTCCCACTATTAAACTTAAACCGGCAAGAGCTGCAAAGAATATGCTAACTTTAAATGTTCCAAGGAGTGCTAAAAACTCTCCTACGAATCCTGATAAACCAGGAAGACCTACCGAAGCCATAGCTGATATCATAAACAATGTTGCAAAAACAGGAACAAATTTAGCCATACCACCTAATTCTTTCATCTCATAAGTGTGAGCTCTTTCATATATAAATCCTGCTGCAAGGAACAATGCAGCTGATGTTAAACCGTGAGAAATCATGGTGATAATTGCACCATTTATACCATCTACATTAAGTGCAAAAGTACCTATTGTTACAAATCCCATGTGTGAAACTGATGAATAAGCGATAAGTCTTTTTATATGTGTTTGGGCAATAGCCATCATAGCTGTATAAATAATAGCTATAACCCCTAATGTAAACATCACAGGAACAAAATATTCAGAAGCATTAGGGAACCAAGGAAGACTGAATCTAACAAAACCATAAGTACCCATTTTCAAAAGAACTGCTGCAAGTATTACCGATCCAGCAGTAGGAGCTTGAACGTGGGCATCTGGAAGCCATGTATGGAATGGCCACATAGGAACTTTAATGGCGAATCCTAATGCCAGTAATAAGAAGAAAATAACCTCTAAATTAAAAGGTAAATCTAAGTTTATTAAATCAAAGTAACTTGTTGATAAAACACCATAGTGGAAATATTGATAAACATACATTCCAACTACGCCGATAAGCAAGAAGAGAGAACCAAAGAATGTATAAATAAAGAACTTAGTTGCTGCAAATATTCTCTGTGCATAACCCCAGATTCCTATTATAAGGAACATAGGGATAAGCATTGCTTCCCAGAATATGTAGAAAAATACCATATCCCAAACAACAAATACACCTATACATGCTGCTTCAAGTACCAGGAAAGATACAAAATATTCTTTTACTCTGTGTTTTATATTTGTACTCCAGACAAAGGCAACTACAAAGGATAAAGCAGTTAACCAGACCATTGTCAAACCAAGAGCATCAACACCTACTTCGTAGTTAATACCAAATTGTGGAATCCATGTATATTTTTCGTAAAACTGAATTTTATAAGAAGAATAGTCATATGCCAAAAGCATTACAGAACTGAGTATAAATACAATAATTGAAGCAATTATACTTACAGGTTTTGCTAGCTTCTCATTTAAGAAAGCAAGTATTATTGCAGCTATTAATGGTATCAATATTGATACTGTTATTATTGGAAAACTGTAAGATGAAAACTCTACTGTCATTATTTCTTGCCCCCTACATCACGTTAAAAATATAAATAATGATAGAAATACCAACATACCTATCGCCATTTGTAATACGTAAGCACTTATTCTTCCAGTTTGAGATAATTTCATAACATTACCGGAGAATATAGCCGTCTTCCCTGAACCATGAACAATTCCATCAATTATAATCTTATCTCCAGCTTTCCATAAAAATCTTGAAACTTTGTAATAACCATAAACAAAAATTGCATAGTAGATAAGGTCAAAAAACCATTTATTCCATAGCGTTAAATATATTGGCTTAAACATCTGCGTGAGCCATGCAGGATTAATGATTTTAACCTGATACATAATGTATGCCACAAAAATTCCACCTAATGCAGTAAACAATGTTAATAATCCCAATGGAGAAGTTAAAGAGTGAACTAAAAATTCCCATGCATTTTCATGAATATGAACATGATGAGATCTTGATAATCCTTCTTCTACTAATATTTTTGTTTTTTCGTTTAAAAATGTCATACTCATAGGATCTAAAGAAGGTCTTAAGAAATTCGCAAAGAATTCTTTAAAGAATCCTAATAAAACTGCACCTGTAGCTAAAACAATTAAAGGAATTGTCATTTGAGGTGGAGATTCATGGACATGTTTTCTGATATGAGGATCCAGTCTATCTCCATCAAAGAATGCTAAGAAGAACAGTCTAAATATATAAAATGCCGTTAGACCAGCGCCTAACCATAGGAAGACCCATACAACCCAATTTATTTCATAAGCACCTTCAATGATAGGATCCTTACTGAAGAATCCTGAGAATGGAGGAATTCCAGCAAGTGATAATGCACCAACAAGAAAGGCACCTGTTGTGATAGGCATATACTTTCCAATCTGACCCATTTTTTGAACATCTAATAAATGATGTAAAGCAATAAGAACACTACCTGCACATAAAAAGAGGAGTGCTTTAAATACAGCGTGTGAAGCTAAATGGAACATTCCTTCACCGAATAACCCTAATCCTTCCGCAGCAAACATATATCCAAGCTGAGAAAGAGTAGAATATGCAATTATTCTTTTTATGTCGTTTTGAACAAGGCCCATTGTTGCAGCTAAAAATGCAGAGATTGTACCTACAAATAGCACAACATCTAACGCAAGGTCAGATGCTGCAAATACAGGCATAACCCTTGCCACCATATATACACCGGCAGCAACCATAGTAGCCGCGTGAATAAGAGCAGAAACTGGTGTAGGCCCTTCCATCGCATTAGGTAACCATATATGAAGTGGTATTTGAGCTGATTTACCAACTGCTCCACCGAAGAGTAGTAAAGCAATAGCAGTTACAGTCCAGTATCCTGCCTCAGGAAGTTTATTAAATAAATCTAAATAGTCTAAAGTTCCAAATGTAACAAAAGCAAGTAAAACTCCTAATAAAAATAACCAGTCACCTACACGGTTAACAATAAATGATTCGAATGACGCATCAGCTGCAGATTTTTTATAATGCCAGAATCCGATCAGCAAATAAGATGCCAGTCCAACACCTTCCCAACCAAAGAATAACTGGATTAAGTTGTCTCCTAATGTGAGCATTAACATCATAAATACGAATAATGAAAGATAAGCAAAAAATCTTGGGTAAGATGGATCACCTTTCATATATCCTGTGGCAAATATAAAGATAAATGTTGATACACATGTAACAACACATGTCATAAGTGCCGATAAAGGATCCCAAAATAAACTAACTGATACTTTATAATCTCCTAACGGTAACCATGTATAAAGTTTTAAATCATAATAATTTCCAGTGGTTGCTACATCTATAAAACCAATAATAGAGGCAATAGCTGCAATTCCAACACCAATAACAGCTACAATTCCAGCTAATGGTTCTCTCAGTAATTTATACCCAAACAGCCCGATGATTATAAATGCTATCAACGGCGAAAAAGGTATGACCCATAAATACTCCATCGCTCTCCTCTTTATCTTAGAATTTTAGTTCTGTTAATTTTTCTACACTTACGTCTTTCTTCATTCTGTAAATAGCCATAATCAGTCCTAATCCAACGGCAGCTTCTGCGGCAGCAATTGTTAGTATAAAAAATACAAAAACCTGACCTGCCACTTCCTGCAGTTTAAAATCAAAAGCCACAAATGCAATGTTAACTGCATTAAGCATTAGCTCTGTTGAAATAAGCATTGCAATTATATTTTTTCTTATAATTACACCAACGAGACCAAGAACCATAAGTAATGCACTGAGCACTACATAATATTCGTAAGGCACCATTATTTTACTTCCTCCTCATCCATTACTTGTTCTTTTCTTCCAAGAATGATAGCACCAATCATAGCTACCAACAGAATTAATGATGCTACTTCAAATGGGAACAGGAATTTTGTGAAAAGAATTGTTGAAACTGCTTTTACATTACCGATCTCGTTTAAAACTTCAGGTTTGAAGATTCCTGTGTTTGATGCCCAAGCACCATAGACAGATACATAAGCAAGTTCTAAAAAGAGTAAAAATCCAACAGGTAAAGATAAAAGCATATATTTTGGATCAATAGCTTTTCCCTTATATTCAGGTACAGTAGATATAACAAGTACATAAAATACAACAATGGCAACTGCATAAATCAGGATTTGTAAGGCTCCTACAAGTTCAGCACCTAATGTAAAAAATAGACCTGAAACCATTATTAGTGTAGAAATTAAAGATAAAACTGAGTAAATAATATTTTTAAAGAATACAACACCTATAGCTGATAAAACAGCCAATGTAGAAAAGCTCCAAAAAGCTATCACACTTAAGTCCATTCAATTTGCCCCCATAATTTTTCTCTCGCTTTATCATCTATCCAGATTCTATCAGGTTCATTTCCTCTTCTTCTATCAAAGGAAATGCCCCTTTCTGTCATATCATCTTTATGAATTACGCATTGATTTCTTCTTTCACCTGCATTTTCAAATTCATCAGTCATGATAATACAGTCAACAGGACAAGCATCAACACATAGCCCGCAGTATAAACAGTTTAAAAGATTCATATCAAATGTAGTTACACGTTTTTTCCCGTTAGGTAATTGTTCTGCCTCAATTTTAAACAGCGTAGGCATGGGACATGCCTGCTGACACATATAACAGGCAACACATCTACTTTCGTAATCATGGATTTCCATAAATTTTGCTAAAACTACAAAAGATGGCGGTTCATTTCCATCTTTTGCTCTATGTGCATGAGTTCCTCTAAATCTTTTTGGTGGAACAAGTTTTTCTTTAGGGTAGATAGTAGTAATAGTTTTTCTAAAGAAATTTCTTATAGTCGTTTTTAAACCATACACAAAATCTATAAAAAATATCTTCTCTACTGTTGACAAAGTTGGTCTTTCTACGTATCTAACCTTAACCATTTTTTACCCTTTAATAACTACAATAAATGCAGTTAAAAAGATATTTATAAATGTTAATGGAAGCATTACTTTCCACGCTAATTCTGTAATTTGATCAACTCTATACCTTGGTAATGTCCAGTGAACCCATAATAAAAACATAAATACAATACCGAGTTTTAATAAAAACCATATATATGAGGAAAATGGCCCAAAAATATGTGGCCCGTTCCATCCACCGAAGAATAAGATCACTGCAATTGCACTTAAAACAAATGTAGCGATATACCATTCAGCTAAAGGGAATAACCCGAACTTCATTCCAGAATATTCTGTGTTATATCCAGAGACGAGCTCTGCTTCAGCTTCCTGAACATCAAAAGGAGTTCTTCCAGTTTCTGCAAGAATTGCAAATAAGAAAACTATAAATGCAATAGGCTGATACCATATGAATGCACCGAAAAATCCTTGTTGAGCCTCAACTATTTCCCTTAAAGAAAAAGATCCAGCCATCATAATAGGGCCAACAAGGGCAAATCCAAGGGCAACCTCATATCCAATAAGAACAGCAGCTTTTCTTAAACCACCTATCATCGGATATTTACTATTTGATGCCCAACCGGCAAATATAACACCGTAGATACTGATACTTCCTAATGCAAGGGCTAAGATAAGACCAACATTTAAGTCTGTTATATAAGGTTTTAGTTCATAACCAAATAAAGTAATCTTCTCACCAAATGGAATAACTGCAAGGATCATAATTGCAGGAACAAAGGCAAGTAAAGATGCCATATAGAAAAGCAGTTTATCAACAAAGTCAGGAACCAGATCTTCTTTTGTAATGACTTTTAATGCATCTGCAATAGGCTGTAATAACCCATGAAAACCAACATGTAAAGGCCCAGGTCTTTGCTGAATATGACCTGCAAATTTCCTTTCAACTAAAGTAAGATAAGCGGCAAGAAGGAACATGCCTATTACAAATATTACTGATTTTACAACTAATCCTAAAATTACTCCTATCAGCTCCATCTTAACCTCTTTATACTTGTATTAGCATAATTTTAAATATTTATATTATCATAACTTCTAAAATTTGTGAAACAGTGTTTGATTTTTTTATCTGTCTGTTTCTCCTACAACAGGATCAAGACTTCCTAATAAAACAACTGCATCTGCAATGGTTCTCCCTTCTATAAGCTCGGGAAATACCTGTAAATTGTAGAAAGCACCTGATCTTATTCTTAATCTGTAAGGTTTACCTTCACCTTTACTTACAATAAAAAATCCTAATTCGCCTCTTGGATTTTCTCCTGATAGATATATCTCTCCTTCAGGTGTCTGTTCTCCATAGATCCTGAGATTAAAGTCTTTAACCATAGCTTCTATAGATATAAACGTTTCCTGTAAAGTAGGTAAAACATATGGATTATCAGTAGCAAGATATTTGTCATCTTTAATTTTTTCCAACTGTTTGACACACTGCTTTACTATTTCAAGACTTTGCTTCATTTCTTCCATACGTACCAAATATCTATCATATGAATCACCAACTGTTCCTAACGGTATCTCAAAATCAACTTTATCATACGCATCAGTTGGTTGAAGCATCCTTATGTCATAAGGAACACCAGAACCTCTTGCAACAGAACCTGTCAATCCATATTGGTAAACATCCTCTTCTTTTATTACACCAACCCCGATATTTCTTCTTTGCCATATTCTGTTTTTTGTAAGAATTGTTTCATACTCTTTTATTTTTGAAGGAAAATCTTTTGTGAAATGTTTTATTACATCAAGAGCTCCTTCTGGGAGATCATATCTTACACCACCTATCCTCATAAAAGATGAGTTTAGTCTAATTCCTGCTATACCTTCTATAATATCCATTAATTTTTCTCTTTCTCTGAATGTGTATAGGAATATGGTTAGTGCTCCTAAATCCAAAGCAAATGTTCCGAGCCATAAAAGATGACTATTTATCCTTTGAAGTTCGCACATCATAGTTCGAATCCATTTTGCCTTTTCAGGAACCTCGATATCTAAAAGCTTCTCTACTGCGTTTACATATGCTACATTGCTGCAAATCGCAGATATGTAATCCATCCTGTCGGTGTATGGAATTATCTGTGTATAGGTTAAATCTTCTGAGAGCTTTTCTATTCCACGGTGAAGCTGACCTAAAATGATGTCACAATGTTTTATAACTTCACCTTCCATATCAAATAAAAACCATATTGTTCCATGTGTTCCAGGATGCAAAGGCCCCCAGTTTAAGACAATCTGTGCCTGCTTTTTTTCAAAACGTTTTTTTTCTGTGTTCTCCAAATCTTCTATTGTAGGAAGCTGTGTGTGGTACGGATTATAATCGTGGCTGGGAATAGAATTTTCAGGTTCGTTAAGTGAAGGAAGATAAGTATCTGCAATTCCCTCTTTAGGAAAATCTTTTCTTAAGGGAAAATATTTATATCCTTCCCACATAAACATTCTGACGAGATTATCGTGTCCTTCAAATGTAACCCCGAACATATCATAGGCTTCTCTTTCTGCCCACTTGGCACCTTTCCAGAGATGAATAAGAGATGGAAGGGTATCGTCGGTAGCCCATGTTTTTACTACTATACGTTCTTTAAATTCTGGAGAATACAGGATATATACACCTTGAAATCTTGGCTTGTGAAGAGGATAATCAACACATGTAAAATCGATAAACATCTGAAAACCGAAATCTTCAGATGTTTTTAAAAATTCTAATATTTCTAATATCTGGCCTTTTTCTACTTCAATTGAAGAAATTTTCTCATTACACTCTATTTTTATGTTGGGGAATAACCTTTTTAACGTTTCTAATTTTTCTTCTTTTATCCAAGGCAAAATAATACCCCTTAAAATTCAAAATTAATAATTAAAACTACAGAGAATTATATCTTTGAAATAACAAATATTACTTAATAGGCATAGAAGGCTTAGGAAACTTTAAAGGTATTTCCTTCATCTCTTTACCTTCTTTTTTAGCCTTTATCTTTCTCTGCAGTTCTGTTATTCCCCATAATAAAGCCTGCGGAGTTGGAGGACACCCAGGAATATAAACATCAACAGGAATAATTCTATCAACACCCTGTAATGTTGAGTATGTTGGGAATGGGCCACCTGCAGAAGCACATCCACCCATTGATATTACCCATTTAGGATCAGGCATTTGATCGTATATCAGTTTAAGCATTGGTGCAACTTTATTTACAACAGTTCCTGCAACAATCAAAACGTCAGACTGTCTTGGAGAACCTCTAAAGATTATTCCAAGCCTGTCTGTATCAAATCTTGAGGCTGCAGTATGCATCATTTCAATAGCACAGCATGCGAGACCGATAGATACAGGCCATAAAGAATTTCTTCTACCCCAGCTTAAGACTTCATCAACTGTACTTAAAATTATTCCATTATTATTCATTATTGCCATTTTAACGCTCCTTTTTTCCAAGCATAGATATATCCTACTATTAATATAGTTAAGAATAAAAACATTTCAGTAAAGATGAATCCAGCATTTATTTTAGCTATTTCTTTATAAACAACGGCCCATGGGAAAACGAAAGCTGCTTCAAGGTCAAACAGAACAAGAAGTAATCCTAATAAATAGTATTTCTGGTCAATTGATAACCATGAAGATTTATCGTAAAGTGGAACACCACATTCGTATGGATATCCTTCCATAGGATCGGGAATTCTCGGTGCAAGTAGTCTGTTAACAATAAGTAAAGCAACACCTATTACTACGGAAACAATACCAAAAACAACTAACCCTAAATAACCTTCACCTACCATTTTTAGCTCTCCTTATCCTTTTAAAATCAAACAATGTTTTAAATTTTAAGAAATTTTAACAAAACTAAAATAGATAATCAAATATTATTTATGATAAAGTTGCGAAATACATCTTATTGCAATAAATTTGAGTTAGTAAATAAAAGGGGTTAATAAAAATGAACGATATTATTTCTAAAATATGGATTTTTATTGTTGCCGTTATTCTTATTTCACTTGCTATTTTTGTCTCTTTTATTTTCTTTATTGCTGCTATAATACTTATCTTAATATCTATTCCTTATATCTATTATTTAAAGAAAAAAGCTGAAAAAGAGATTGAATATTACGACATTGAGTATGAAATAATAACAAAAAAAGAATTAACAGAAGGAGACGGAAAGGACAGAAAAGAATTATGAATATTAAAGACTATTTAAAAACACAAACAGGGTTTATAAATCGTTATATTAACGAATTTATTTTAGAAGGAGAACCTAAAGAGCTGTTTGATTCCATCAAATATAGTTTGAATGCCGGTGGGAAAAGATTAAGACCAATCTTAATACTTGAATCAGCAAAAGCAGTAGGAAACGATAATATACAGGATTTTATTGATATAGCTGTTGCTTCTGAATTTATCCATACATATTCACTGATACATGATGATTTACCTGCTATGGATAATGATGATCTAAGAAGAGGAAAACCTACGAATCATATTGTTTTTGGTGAAGCAATTGCTATACTTGCAGGAGATGGACTTCAAAGTTATGCGTTTGAACTGATATCTAAAAACAAAAAAATCAAACCAGAAAAACTTTTAAAAATAATCAATATTCTTGCTCATGGAACAGGTATCTATGGAATGGTTGCAGGGCAGGCTGCAGATATACTCCATGAGAAGTATGGAACTTTCAATGATATTCAGTTTATACATGTTCATAAAACTGCAAAATTCATAGAAGCTTGCTGTCATATCGGGGCAGTATTGGGAAATGCCTCTTCAGAAGAAGAGCTTGCTTTAAAAACATATGGATTGAATATAGGTTTAGCTTTTCAGATACAGGATGACATTTTAGATGAGATTGGTGATACTGAAAAGTTAGGAAAAAAGGTTAAGAAAGATGTGAATAACAATAAACTTACATTTCCATCTGTATATGGACTTGAAGAGTCAAAGAAACTTGCGAGAAAACATGTTGAAAAAGCTGTAGAAAGCATAAAAGATCTTAAAAATAAAGAAATATTAACTCAACTTGCAAAATTTATAATAGAAAGAGAGGTCTAAATGGAGAAAAAGGAACTGAAATACGGTGAAAAGGAAATATTGGAAGCAAAATTAGAGCCTTGGCCAAATCCAAATCCAGAAAAAAATTATGAAATAAATATTACATTTCCTGAATTTTCCTGCTTGTGTCCACGTTCTGGATATCCAGATTATGCAACAATAAAAATAAGATATGTTCCGAATGAATATATAGTAGAACTAAAATCTTTAAAACTTTACCTAAACAAATACAGAAATCAATATATATCCCACGAAGAAGCAACGAATAAGATATATGATGATCTATATAAAACTTTAAAACCACGATTTTTAGAGGTAATAGGTGATTGGAATCCAAGGGGAAATGTAAAAACTATTGTGAAAGTGTCCTCTGAGGATAATAAATAATGGTCTAAGAATCTAAATTAATGTATTTTTATTACTGAAAATTGGATTTTTATTTATTTTTCTTTAAAAATATGTTTAAAATATATACCTACTAAAATTCACTTAAATAGAGGTGAGAAATTATGGAGTTTTTTACACTTAGAGTTTTTCGTTATGATCCCACAAAAGACACTGAACCTTACCACCAGGACTACAAACTTCCTGTCGAAAAAGGAATGACCGTTCTGGCAGCATTATTTAAAGCAAAAGAAGAACTGGATCCAACTATTTCTTTCAGATACAACTGTAGAGCTGCTATCTGTGGTTCTTGTGCAATGAGAATAAATGGACATGCAACACTTGCATGTAAAGAGCAGATTACACATCTACTTGAAAAATATGAAACGGATACAATAACCGTTGATCCTATTGGAAATGTTAAACCGTTAAAAGATTTAATCTATGATATGGACTGGCTTGTTGATAAACTTAAAAAAGTGAAACCATGGTTTATTCCAAAAGCTCCACCACCACCAGATGGAAAAGAATACAGACAATCACCTGAAGATCATGCAAAAATTGATTATGCCTCTGACTGTATATTATGTGCTTCATGTATGTCCGATTGTAATGCACTAAAAGCAAATGAAGATTTCTTAGGCCCAATGGTTCATTCAAAGGCTTATAGATTTGCCGCTGATACAAGAGACGGAGCTAAAAAAGAAAGATTAGATGCTGTTTTAGAAGACCTAAACTTAGAATGGTGTGTAAGATGTTGGGAATGTACAACAAGATGTCCTAAAGAAGTTCAACCTTATGAAAATATCATAAGACTCAGAATAATGGCTGATCAGGAAGGATATAAAACTCCAGGAGCTATTCACGCAGAAATCTTTGAAGAAGATATAAAAGAAAGAGGACTTCTCAATGAAATGCTTCTTCCTCTAAAACAGGAAGGTCTATTTGGAATGATAAAAAGAGCACCTTTCGGTATAAGAATGTTCTTTAAAGGAAAAGTTAATATTGCTGATTTCTTTGGTGGTCACAAGATAAAAAGATTAGAAGAAGTTCAAACAATCTATGAAAAGGCTAAAGAGAAGGAAAAAGAAGTAACAATAAAAATACCTCAGATATTAGGTGTTGTTTATGAGGATAAAAGAAAATCTAAGCTTTTAAAGGAGCAAAGAGAAAATGCTCAAAAGGAAGGAGGTAATCAATAATGGAATTAAGATATGCTTTTTATACAGGATGTTCAGCTAAAGGTGTTGCCCCTGAGCTTTATGATTCAACATTTTTAGTTGCTGAAAAGTTAGGAATGGAATTAATAGAACTTGAAGCTGCTACTTGCTGTGGAGCAGGTGCAGTTCAGGAGAAAGATGAATTTTTGGCACATACAATAAATGCAAGAAACCTTGCACTTGCAGAAGAACTTGGTCTTGATCTTTTAACAATCTGTAACACATGTACAGTAATGTTAAGGGATACAAAGTTTAAACTTGATAATGATCCTGAGCTTAAAGCGGCAGTAAATGAGGTTTTAGCAGAGGCAGGTTTAGAATACAAAGGAACATCGGAAGTTACTCACTTTTTATGGGAAGTTATAGATGGAGTTGGATTAGATAAGTTGAAAGAAATGGTTGTTAGACCTTTAAAAGATTTCAATATAGCGTCTTTTTACGGTTGTCATATTATCAGACCTCCTTATCTTATCGGATATGAAGATCCTGATAATCCAAAATCTTTAGAAATGCTAATCGAAGCCCTCGGTGGAAAACCTGTGGATCACGAAGCAAGACTTGCTTGTTGTGGATTCCATTCCTTCTGGTCTGCAGAAGACAAAGTTACATTAAAACTTACTGCTATGGATACAGAAGCAGCAAAAGAAGAAAATGCAGATTTCATGGTAACACCTTGTCCGTTATGCCATACACAGTTAGATGCGATGCAACCTGAAGCAGAAGAGAAAATAGGAACTTCAATCGATATGCCTGTTTTACATTTACCTCAAATGATTGGTCTGGCTATCGGATTAAAGCCTAAAGAATTAGGTCTCCATAAGCACGTAATTCCTACAACTGAAATAATAAAAAGAGTTGCATAAACCAAAGTCCTCGTTAGAGGGCTTTTTTATTACTCTGTATTAAATGCCCTATCTCCTGTATCTCCTATTCCTGGAATGATATAGCCGTTATCGTTAAGTCTTTCATCAATCTGTGCAATATAAACAGTTACATCAGGATGATTTTTATTTATCCTTTTTAAGCCTTCAGGTGCTCCAATAACATTTAAAGATATTATTTTTTCTGGATTTTTTCCTTTGATAACTCTGATGGCATAATCTAAAGAACCACCTGTAGCGACCATAGGATCCAAAATTATTGCTATCTTCCCATCTAAAGGAGGAACTCTATCATAATAAAGAACACTCTCAAGAGTTTCTTCATTTCGTTTAAGAGCTAAAAAACCTGTTGATGAATCAGGAATCATCTCCTGAACGCCATCAAGCATAGGCAGACCTGCACGTAATATAGGGATAAAAACATATTTATTCTCTTCTAAAACAGGAAATTCACCTTTCCCTATCCATATTTCTATTTCTTTTTTGTTGAGTTTTTCATTTTTTAGAGCTTCTACTAATAGAATTCTGCCAATTTCACTCAAATATTTCCTAAAATCATATGGTTTTGTATGTATATCTCTTAACTTTGTAACAAGATTTTTTAATAATGGATGATTGACTTCGATTATATTATCCATTTTTTCTCCTATTTTATATTTTCTATTGTTATAGCAGTTGCTCCTTTTGAAAGCATAAGATCTATTGCTTTTTCACTGTCGTCAGGATTTATATTTACTCCTTTAATAGCATCTAAGAGTAAAAATCCCTGATACCCTAAATTAAGTCCACCGATCATTGTGTTTTTTACACAGTAATCTGTTGCAAGACCACCAACAAAAATTCTTTTGATGCCTCTTTCTTTTAACAGATCGTTTAATATGGTTCCCTGAAATCCTGAATATGCATCAAAATCCCTTGAATCACCTTTTGAGATGATAAATTTGTTATCAGAAGGAATTAATAAATCATCGTGGAATTTTGCCCCTTCTGTATCCTGTACACAATGAGAAGGCCAAATTCCACCGTGTCCTTTAAATGATATATGATTTTCGGGATGCCAGTCTCTTGTAAAATAAACTGGATTTCCTTTTTCACTGAATAGTTTTATATATTCGTTCATTTTAGGAACGATTTTATCTCCATCTGCAACGGGAAGTGCTCCACCTGGCATAAAATCTTTCTGCATATCAACCACTATTAAAGCATCAAAATCGTTTATTTTGACATTCATCTTATCCACCTCCAACTGCGTTTTTTAGTTCTTTTTCCATAAACTGATTAAACAGACCTTCTTCTAAGATTAATTTATCATAATTTCCCTCTTCTACAATTCTTCCTTTGTCTAAAACATATATGTAGTCTGCCTGTCTTATTGTGCTAAGTCTATGGGCGATTATTATTGTTGTTTTATCTTTTAGGAAGTATTCCAACTCTTTAAAAAGATTAAACTCGGTCTGTGTGTCTAGAGCAGAAGTTGACTCATCAAATATAACGATTTTTGGATTTTCAAGTATCATCCTTGCTATAGCAAGTCTTTGTCTCTGGCCACCTGACAATCTTATCCCATTTTTTCCAACCAGTGTATCTAATTTTTTAGGCATCTGCTCAACAACATCTTTTAGCTGAGCTATTTTTAAAGCTCTCCATATTTCTTCTTCTGGAATATCCCTTCCTAATGTAAGGTTAAATCTGATTGTATCGTTAAAAGTCATAGGCATTTGAAGAACCAGGGACACATTATCTCTAACAACATCAAGTCCTATTTTTTCAACTGGAATTCCACCGTAATAAATCTTTCCTTCTTTTACAGGATAGAAACCTACTAAGATGTGAGCCAATGTGGTTTTTCCACTTCCGCTTGCTCCTACAATTGCCACTTTTTGTGATTCTGAAATATTCATATTTATATCATGTAAAACTTTTTTTCCATCTGGATAAGCAAAGTTAACATCTTGAAGTTTTATTGATGTTGTTTTTTTGTTTTTAAAGGGATTTAAGATGTGAGGGTACTCAGGTTCTTTTTCCATGTCTAAAAGTTCATTTATCCGTTTTAATGCAGCATCAGCAGAATGAAAAGCATACTGTATTCCCAATATTTCCTGAACAGGTGTCATCATTACCCAAAGATATGCAAAAATTGCCAGCATAAGACCTATTGAAAGATCAGAATAAGCAACAAATAAGATACTGGCGGCACGGAATACCTCATAACCTGTAAGGAAAACTAAAAATGAGAATCTTGTAGCTGCATCACTTTTCCATCCAAAAGCAATTGATGTATCTCTAAGATCTCTTGCTTTCCTGATAACATTTGATATGAAATTCTCTTCTCTGTTACTTGCCCGTATCTGCCAGAAAAGATCTAATGTTTCAGATAAAGCTTCCTGAAATATCTCTGTTGCCTTGTTCTCTTTTCTTTTAAGTTTTCCAACTTTTCTGCCTAAAACCATGGTGAAATAAATCACAATAGGATTTAGAAGAAGAATAAATAGTGCCAACTGCCAGTGTATCCATAGCAGAACAACGGCAACACCTATGATTGTTAAAAGAGAGATGATTAACCTGCTTACCGAAACCCCTAAAAAGGTATCTATAGTATTAACGTCTGTGACAAAATGAGAAGTAATCCTACCGCTTCCGATGGTATCAAATTCAGACATGGAAACCTTTTTAATGTGATTTAGCAAATTTTCTCTAATTTTATAGGTTACGTTTTTTGAAATCTTCGTAAAAAGTATGCTTTGTGAAACATTAAGTATAAAAAATAAAAATCTTAATAAAATTGTGATTATCAGCACCACAACAACATAAAAAAATGGAGAGTGATAATCAAAAAATTTATCGATAGTCTGGGTTAAAAATCCCGGTTTGTTTAAAAGAACTTCATCAACAAGTAATGGAATAAGTAAAGGAATAGGTGTGCTTATAATAACTGCTATTACAGCAATGATATTTCCTAAAATAATTTCCCTTTTATATTTTTTTATTTCATTAAATATATCTTTCCATCTAATCATAATTTTCTCTTAAAAAATTAAAAATAGTCCTACTATTACAGTCATTATAATTACAAAAATAAGCATATCTTTCTTTAGCTTCTTATCTCCAAAAACACCTATATAGAAATATTTAAAATATGTGTTAGATAAAACAGCTATCAATATTCCGTTAACTGCTATCTCTAATGCTATATTTCCTTCTTTAAAAAGTGAAGATAAAGAAAGAGTTATTGCATCAACATCAATGACACCTGAGATTAAACTTGCTATATAAATTCCTTTATTTCCATAATAGTATTTAAGTGCTTTAACGCCAAAAACAACCATAGCATAAATCAGTCCGAACTCAATTGCAGATGAGATCTCAAAAGGATTATGTATGTTGTATTCTTCTTTTGAGCTTTTCAGGATACTGTTTTGATTCTTTTTATAAATGTAAAAAATCAATCCTAAATAAATAATCGAAACAATGATCATCGGTGGAAGTAAAGATTCCATTGCGTTTATGTCCACAAAACCAGAGAGAACAATTACCCTTATATTCATAATTGTCCAGGCAAGTGTTATTCCGAATAGTGCAGAGTAAACAAGATTAGGATACCTTTTTGAAAGTTTAGCAAAATTATAGCTAACTGCTGTGCTGGACACCAGACCACCAACAAGTCCTGTTAACCATAAAGTGTTTGTTCCTTTCCATCTAAGAAGTATATATGCTAAAAAATCTATAGCAGAAACAATAATAACCATTTCCCATACATGTTTTGGATTGAAAAAGCCAAAAGGCCCATAATTTTTATCAGGAAGAATTGGATAAATAACAACCGTGATAAGGGCGAATTTAATAAGGGCAATTATGTCTTCCCTTGATAGACCTTTTGCAAAGCGTTCAAGGGTGGGTTTCAATGCAAGTAAGATTGTTGTAGAAACAGCTAAAACAGCAGCAACATAGTAGTATTGATAAAAAACGAGAATACCTATGATGTAAGCAATATAAGTTGAAACTTCGGTTGTGAAACCGATATCTTCAGGATATTCAAGATAATAGTTGAGAATACTGGCTATCACAAGTCCACCTAATGTAACAAAGTAGATACCCTCCCAGTAGTTTTCCGCAATAAATGCAGACATAGTTCCTAAAACCGTAATCAGAGGAAATGTTCGTATTCCTGCAAACATCTCCTTTTTCTGTCTGTGTTCCCTTTCCAAACCTATAATAAGACCAAGTACTAAAGCAAAGAAAATATCAAAAATAAGTTTTTTACTTTCAGGTGTTATCTGAACTTCCATTTATCGACTCCGTAAATTCTTCTAACTGTTTAAACAGATTTTCGTCTGTTTTTTTCTTTCTGTATTTTTTTATTTTTATGATCACACCTTCCTTTTTCGGAATATAAACTTTTTCTAAGGTTTGTTTATAAATCAAGTTATCATCTTCAATTATGCCTGCAGTTGTCATACAATCACCTAATGTCTTCATAATGTTATCAAGATCTCTTCGTCTTTTAGTAGGTAGAATAAATAAAATATCAACTTCTACAGGCTCATTAAATTTTATATTTTTTTCTTCATTTTGAATCTCTAATTCCCATATAGCTTTGTTTATTTTAAGACTAACATCTTTAGGAACTATATATCTTTTGTTTGACTTCGTGAAAGTTCTCGCATTTATTTTTACTTTGTTTGCTTTAGAAGGTGGAACAAATGATAAATAAAATATATTTTCTTTCAACATATTACCTCTATTTTTGTAATTATGAATAATAATCTAAGAAATTGTATAAAATATCAAGAATTATATTTTCCGAAAAAATAATTACGAATAATTACAATTAGTTGACTCAAATCAATTTTTATATTATTTTAAGAAAGTAATTTCTTACTTATACTTATGGGAAAGGGGAAAGTTTTGCGATTTTTTAAATATGTATTTTTATTATTTTTACTTATAAGTATAATTTCGTATGCCCAAAGTAATAAGCTATCCATAAAAGTTGAAGGTTTTTTAGTCAGGATTATAAAGGAAAATAATAAAACAAAAGAAATATTAAAACCTTTACCAAAAGAAGTTTTTCCAAATAATATTATTGAATATCACATAATAGTTGAGAACACATCAAATGAAAATATAAAAAATGTAAAAATTATTGGAAAAATACCAAAAGGAACTCTTTATATAGAAAATTCTGCAACAGATTCTCCGCAGTTCTCTATCGATGGAGGGAAAACATTTCACAGACCACCTATAAAATATACAGTGATAGAAAATGGAAAGAAAGTAGAAAAAATAGCAACTTCTGATATGTACACAAATCTACTCTGGACAGTTAAGCAAGTCCAACCAAAGGAAAAAATAATTTTCAAATATAGAGTAAACGTTAAATAAGAGAGGATTTTTTTCATGAAAATCTTTAATAAAAAACATTTTTTAACAGGGATTATAACTGCAGGTTTGATTTTTAACAAGGCTGTTGCTTTAACGCCTGCAGGAACAATTATTGGAAATAGTGCTACTGCTATTTACTTTGATGAAAATAACAATCAATACACTACTACTTCAAATATAGTTCAAACAACTGTTCAAGAAGTTTGTGGTGTTGAACTCAGTGGTGGCGGAACTTATGAAGGAACTGCTGGACAAACGGTTTATGTTCCATTTGTTATAAAAAACACAGGTAATGGAGAAAATAGTTTCAATCTTCAACTTAACAATGTTACTGGAACAGACCATACTAAAACAGTTTATATAGATTTAAATCAAAATGGTGTTGTAGATCCAGGAGAACAATCTGCTTCAACAATTACTTTAGGTATAAATGAATCAAAAACTCTTCTAGTTACAGTAACAATAGGAGCATCGGAAACCTCAACTGATTCAGAAGAGTTTAAATTAACTGGTTCAGGAACTTCACCGTCTGGATGTTCTGCTGATGCTAATGCAACAGTAAATGTTATAACAGATGCATTAATTCAGACTTCTATTTCTGTTGATAAAGATAAAGCTAAACCAGGCGATGTTTTAAATTATGAAATATCATTTAAAAATGTTGGAACTCAACCGGCAAAATCAAAAACAGGAATTAATATTGATGGAACTCCAAGAGATGGATTATTGGTAGTCGATGATATTCCAACAGGATCAACATTTAAATCAGGCTCGGTTTCGGGACAACCATCTGGAACTGTTGTTTATTCAACAGATGGAACTAACTGGAGTACATCACCAACTTCTCCTGTCAACTATATAGGATATTTAATACCTGATCCTAACGATACAGATGGAAATAGTGAAGATGTTTTTGATCCAAATCAGCAAGGAACGTTTAAATATCAGGTTACTGTAAATGACCCGTTTGATGATACAGATGGAGTTGTAGATAATAAAGCTAAAGTAGAATATGCAAATAGCTCTGAAACTTCTAAATCTGTTGATACTAATGAAGTTCATACTGTGATTCCTACGCAAGATCTTGCTAATATTTCTATTGGTGGATTAGATGGTTGGACTTTTTCAGGTGGAAAATGGACTACTTCAAATACTACTCCAACTGCAGAAAAAGATTTTGGAACAAACTACCAAAACGATAACTATATAAATAAGGCACCGGCAGGATATTGGATAGAATTCAAACATACAGCTAAAAATAACAGTATTAAGTCTGATTTAATAAATATTGAAACATTAACTTCTGAGACAAACTTGCCAAGTGGTGCTATCGTAGAATTTTGGAACGGAAATGGAACTGCAAAACTTATTGATACAAACGCCGACGGAAAAGTTGATTTAGGAAATCTTGATCCAAATAGTTCAAAAGATTTCATTGTGAAAATTTTTATACCGGCAAATACACCACAAAAACCTTTAGATGGAACAGTTGATTATTATGTAACTATTCAAGGAAGTTCTAAAAATAATACTTCAGTTATAGATAAAACAAGAGATAATATAGATGGAATTATTGCAGCAGGAATTGATGTAGGAAAAACAGGAACTGTAGGAGATAATCAGAATAATTCTTCAGATGGAAATACAGATGGAACAAACGACTCAGATGATATACTTCCTTCAGATAATGGAAATAACGGTATTAAAGACATTATAAATCCTGGTGAAACTGCCACATATCCAATAGAAATAGTAAATACAGGTGCTTCTCCAGATTTATTTAATCTTAATGCTACAGGAAATCCATTAAACTCGACTGTTAAATTCT
>Ga0256832_1000667_pt1 | contig 22486 bp, 18 predicted proteins | sample 134614metaG_FD_190534 | JGI IMG/M metagenome (GOLD analysis project Ga0256832, IMG submission 190534) | Hydrothermal vent microbial communities from Lau Basin, Pacific Ocean - 134-614 | ecosystem: Environmental > Aquatic > Marine > Hydrothermal vents | place: Pacific Ocean: Lau Basin | collected... | reverse complement strand
TATTGATATTGATGCCGATGGCGACGGAATTGTTGATCATATCGAAGCGCAACCCACTGACCCTTTAGCGTATATAGCCCCCAGTGGAAACGATACGGACAACAACGGTGTGGATGATGCCTACGATACCAACGGAACATGGATCAACCCGCAAGATTCGGACGGTGATACTTCACCCGATTATATTGATTTGGATTCGGATAACGATTTGGACATCGATGCGCTTGAAGGTTGGGATACCGATAATGACGGTACCGCCGATACACTTCCATCCAATACGGACACAGATAACGATGGCTTGGACGATGCTTACGATAACAATACTTCTACCGTCAATCCTACAAATGGACAAGTAGCCACCGATTTCCCCAACTTGGATAATGCACTTACATTGGAAAGAGATTGGCGCGAGGCACTTGATAATGACATGGATAATGTACCTGATATCATTGATGTAGATGATGATAATGATGGTATTTTAGATGCCGACGAAGGTATGGGCGACCCGGATAATGACGGCATCCCCAATCAATTTGATTTGGACTCGGATGGCGACGGAATTCCCGATATCACGGAAGCCGGAGGTAATGATACGGATTTGGATGCGCATGTTGACTATCCTACACCGGGAGATCCTACAAGTATGAATGATGCCGATGGCGACGGTTTAGCCGATGAAGTGGATCCTTCACAAGGAGGAACACCTCTTCCGGTTCCGGATGAAGACAACGACGGTTTAGCCAATTACCTCGATTTGGATTCCGATAACGACGGTATCGCCGATTATTATGAAGCACAACCCGATAATAACATTCGTTCATCAGCCGGAACCGATACGGATGGAGACGGATTGGATGATGAATTTGATGAAGACGATGAAAATATTTTCGGAATCGGAGCGGGAACAGGAACAGCACTTGTACCTGTTAATTCCGATGGTACGGGAAATCCCGACTATCTGGATTTGGATTCGGACGATGATACCTTATATGATTACTATGAAGCCCAACACAGCGGAACCGACACAAACGGAGACGGCCGGCTGGACGATCCGCTTGGTGCAAACGGAATGGCTGATGTAGTGGAAACCTCACCCGACAGTGGAATGATGAATTATACGCCTCAAGATTTTGATGGTGATGGAATAAAAGATTTCCGCGATAAAGATGATGATGACGACCATGTGGATACCATCAATGAGAATCCCGATAATAATGGTAACGGCCTACCCGACGATGCACAAAATACCGATGGTGATGCCATGCCCGATTACCTGGACACCGATGATGACGGAGACGGTATCTTGACCGTCAATGAAGACGTGGAATTACCACATAATTATCCGCAAGACGGAGACCCTATGAATGATGACACGGACGGAGACGGCATACCTAATTATTTGGATACGGATGATGACAATGACGGATTTTTAACCCAAAATGAAAATCCTGATCCTAACAACGACGGAGACCCTGCCGACGCTTTTGACACGGACAATGACGGCGTTCCCGATTATTTGGATAATGACAGTTTGCCTGATAATGATCATGATGGTATTCCTGACATCCTGGATATTGACGATGATAACGACGGTATTTTGGATGTGGATGAAACCGGTGATACGGACGGGGACGGAACCGATGATCAATTTGATTTGGATAGTGACAACGATGGACTTTATGACTACATTGAATCCGGACATAATGCTATAGATTCCAACGGCGACGGAATGGTGGACGGACCTTACGGGTCAAATGGATATACAGCCCAATTGGAAGACACAAACGGAAACCCGGTTCCTTATACATTCTTGGATTTTGATACGGATACCACCCGTGATTTCCAAGATCCGGATGATGATAATGACAATGTCCCCACCGTTTTTGAAGGACCTGATATCAATGGAAATCATCTGCCTGATGATGCCCAAGATACGGATTCGGATGGAAATCCCGATTATTTGGATGTGGATGACGATGGCGACGGAATTTACACTATCCATGAAGATGTGGCTTTACCCCATGTTTATCCGCAAGACGGTAATCCTATGAATGATGATACCGATGGTGATACCATCCCCAATTACTTGGATACCGACGACGAAAATGACGGCATCCCCACCGCCAATGAACATCCTGATGATGATGGAGACGGTGATCCGGCTGATGCCCGCGACTCGGACCATGATGGAATTCCGGATTATTTGGATACCGATCCGAATGAAGTGGATGGCATTATTGTCTATAATGCCGTATCACCCAACGGTAACGGACAAAATGATTACATGCATTTGGATTTAATTCAATATTTCCATGACATATCAGTGACAATCTTCAATAAATGGCAACAAAAGGTTTGGAGTGGAGAAGATTATGATAATAATAACGTAAAATTTGAAGGTATTTCGGATTCCGGTCAAAATCTCCCGGCCGGCACCTATTATTACATCATTGAATATTATGACAATGATAATAAACGTCATATTTTAACCGGTTATTTATATTTGGTATGGTAAGAAAAATCTATATATGGATTATGATATTGACGGGCTGGATGACATACGGCCAGTATGAACCTTTACAGTCCAACTACATGTATAACAACATGTATATCAATCCTGCCAACACCGGAATTTCCGGATTGGGTTCCGTCTTTCTGTGGCATCGTTCGCAGTGGGTGAATTTTACAGGAGCACCCACCACCGAAATGCTGGCGTTTGAATATCCTACACGGAAAGCTTCATATGGATTACTTGCTTTTTATGACCAAAACGGCCCTGTAACACAAACCATTGCCTCGGGATATTTCTCCTATTTTGTAGAAGTAGGATTTGATCAGTATATTTCTTTCGGATTAAGCGCAGGCGTTAGACATTTGGATTATGACCCAACCAAATTAAACATCAAAGATCCGGGGGAAAATTTTGTCAGTCAAGCACAGAAAAAAACCGGAGGACTTGTGGGTGCCGGTGTAACCTATTATTCAGAGAAATGGTATGTGGGATTAAGCTCCCCCAATTTGGCTCCTCTGACCGAAATAGGATCTTCACCCAATACAACCATGGTCTTTTCTCCTCACATATATCTTTCAGGAGGAGTTACTTTAGATATCAATTATAATATAAAATTCAGACCCTCTATTGTAATGCGTTATGCAAAGGGGATTCCTTTTATGGTGGAAACCACAGCCAATTTTCAATTTTATGACAAATTCACCGCCGGTTTAGCCTATAGACTACAATCGGCATACTCTTTGCTGTTATATACCAAAATCAGTAAAAATTTCGGGTTGGGATATTCTTTTGACTTAGATGCCACCAAAATCAGAAAATACAATTATGGCTCACATGAATTGTTTTTACGTTTTAGCTTTGAAACAAGTCAAGGGAATGTACGTTTTCAATCTCCAAGATTTTTCTAAACCCATGCTATGAAAAAATTTATCTTATATATCTTGGTGTTAATCCTGATTCCTGTAAAAGTAGTATACGGACAGGAAGAACTGAAAAAAGCCAATGATCTGTATGAAGGGTATGAATATCTCAAAGCAAGGGATATCTACCTGAAATTATATGATCGCGGATTGCGAAGCCCGGAATTATATAAACGGCTTGGCGATTCATATTTTAAAACCGCCGATTATGAAAATGCCGTGAAATGGTATAACCGTTTGTTTAAAGAAGGTTTTAATATTGAACCGGAATACTATTTCCGCTACGGGCAATCCCTGAAGGCTACCGGTAATGTGGAAAAAGGAAATAAATTCATTAAGCAATATTATGAAATGATTAATGACAACATCCGGTTGAGTCAACTTCAGAAAAAAGCCAATATTATTTATGATGAAGATATACAGCTTGAATACAGTACATATGAAATTGATACCTTGGACAGAATCAATACGGAATTTTCAGAATATTCACCCTATTTGAAAGGAGATCAACTGATTTTTACTTCCAATGGGCATAAACCCAAAGGCTATAAAACCTATCTTTGGAACGGATTACCTTTTACCGACCTTTTTATCAGCAGAATGAAAACCCCCACCGAATTTTCATATCCCAAATCCTTTCCCGGTGATGTGAATTCCAACTATTTTGAAGCATCGGTGACTTTTACTTCGGATGGAAAAACCATGTATTATTCCAGAACCGATTATTTTCAAGGTGAACTCCGTGTGGACGAAAATGAAGTGAACAAACTCAAAATTTTTAGAGCCGAGCTTATTGACGGAAAATGGGTTACGATTGAGAAACTACCCTTTTGCAGTGATAATTTCACTTACTCTCATCCTACTTTAAGTATAGATGGAAAAAGATTATATTTCGCATCGGATATGCCCGGAACTTATGGTGAATCGGATTTATGGTATGTTGAAATATATGATGATAATTCCTATAGTTATCCCCAAAACTTAGGTGCCAAAATCAATACTTCCGAGCGCGAATCATTTCCGTTCATAAGCAAGGATAATAAATTATATTTTGCTTCGGACGGGCAAATCGGTTATGGCGGATTGGATATTTTTGTTGTGGAAATAAAAGAAGACGGTACATTCGGTGATGTGCTCAATCTGGGTCCTCCCATCAACACCAACAAAGATGATTTCTCCATCTATATAGATAATGAAGCCAAAATAGGATATTTTGCTTCCAATCGTGATGGAGGTAAAGGTCTCGATGATATTTATGCTTTCAAAAAAACCGATTATTTGAAGAAAGGATCCGAAAAAGAAAAAATCGCTCAAAAAAGCGATTCCATCAAAGTGGGAATTCCCAAAGAAGAATACATTCAAACCGGACGTGATTTGGGGCAGTTGATTCAACTCAATCCCATTTATTTTGAATATAAAAGTGCGGAAATCACCGTTCGTGCGGCACTTGAATTGGAAAAAGTCATCACAGTCCTAAAAAAATATCCTAACATCAAATTGCACATTGTTTCACACACAGACTGTATAGGAAGCGATCAATATAATATGAATCTTTCTATGGAAAGGGCAAAATCCACTTATCAATACATTATAGAAGGTGGTATTGATCCTGCCAGAATTACTTATGAAGGTAAAGGTGAAAGAGAACCCAGGGAAAAATGCGACATGCCCTGTGAAAAATGCCCGGATGTTATCCGATCCAAAAACCGCCGTTCGGAATTCATTATTATTGATACGGGAAAGGGGGCGGAAGAAAAAAGCGGGGATTAAACACACTAGCTAAAATATCCGTTTCAATATTAAATAAGCCATTAATAATATCACCGGTATCATTTCCACCCAAAAGGCTGTGAAATAAAAAGAATCACTGCGATTGGATTTTGTAGCGGAATAAATCACGGACAAACCGGCTGCAGCTTTTAATAAATAAGCCGTGGTATCGTTTGTTTTGACCCAAACCAAAGTAGCCGAAATCATCATTAAAAGATAAACAAGAAAAGCAAAACGGATGGTTTGTTTGCCCAACAAAATGGGAAAAGTTTTGATGCCCGAATCATCCAAAATAATATCTCTTATATCAAATGGAATCATCAGTAGTAGAATCCAAACAAATATTTCCGCTACTTTTTCAAGAGGAATTTGCTTGTAAAAAACAATGGAAGGAAGCCAAACCGTCAATCCGCTCCAAACCAAAGCCACCAAAAAGATTTTAATTAAACTGATTTTTCTCCATGAGAAAAATTTTCCACGTGTGGGATTCAGGTTATAAAAAATCAGTATGAACACAAAAGGCCATAAATAAAACCACAATAAAACAGGTAAATAGCTTATACTCCAAACGATAAGAACAATTGAAAAAAGAAAAACAAGCATTGAAAACCATTTATTTTTTTCATAGTATTGCTTGCATTCTGCACGAAGATTTCCGGGATGTAAAAATTGTAAAAAAAAGTAACCCGCCACAGCGGAACCAAAAAGAAATGTAACATAGCGGAGTTGAATCGGCCGCCCGTATTCCAAAACAAATAAAAGGTGAATGGAAACCAAAGAAAGGGCCACCACGATATAATTATGTACCAAATGCTTGATCCAAATCATCATCCAAATTTATTATAAAACTCACTACTTTTACACATATGAAATGGCATGCTAATTTATATAGAGGAATTTCAACCGCTTTGGAATGGATTATTCATCAAAATCAAAAAGCAGAACATGTTCTGAATCGTTTGTTTACTGAAAATAAAAAATGGGGTAAGAAAGACCGGACTTTGGTTTCGGGAACCGTATATGACATTTTAAGAAAACTCAATTTATACCAAGAACTGACACAATACATTTCCGGGCCTAGAGATAAAACCGAAAAGATTTTGATTGCTTATTTATGTTTGAAAAATCATATACCCGAATTTATAATGTTAGATGAAAAAATTTGTCCCACGATAAAACAAAAAGCGAAAGAACTTGAAACAAATCCCATCTACAAAACGGGTCTCCCCGAATGGATTTATAAAGAAGGAGAAAAAACCTGGAAAGCGGAATGGTTGAAGATTGCATTATCGCTCAATCAACCTGCAAAGCCTGTGTTGAGAATCAATACGTTGAAGATTCAACCGGAAAAATTTAAAAAAATCTTCTACGAGAAAGGCTACGGTTTTAAAGAAACCGGATTAGAAGAAGCCATTGTCTTGGAAAAATCCTACCGGCTCACCAATACGATTTTCTATAGAAAAGGATGGTTTGAATTTCAGGATTTGTCATCGCAAAAAGCGGGAAAATTCATTGCTCCCGGAAAGGGTGACAAAGTCTTTGATGCATGTGCCGGAGCGGGCGGAAAAACCCTGCAACTTGCCGCGCTTATGAACAATACCGGCGAAATATATGCGGCGGACATTTCCCGAGCCAAATTGAACGTTTTGAAAGATAGGGCAAAAAGAGCCGGTGTGACCAATATCAAAAACATTTTTGTTCCCGGCAAAAATATTTTGGAAAACTACCGGAATTATTTTGACATTGTGGTGGTGGACGCACCTTGCTCGGGTTCGGGAACTTATAAACGCAAACCGGATTTAAAATGGAAGTGGAATCCCGAACGTTTCCAACAAACAATCCGTTTACAAAAAGATATACTTGATATTTATTCGGAGACCCTGAAACCCGGCGGCAAGTTGATTTATATCACTTGTTCAGTGCTTGGTAAGGAAAACCGAGAACAAGTGAAGCATTTTTTGGAACGCAACAAAAGCTTTACATTTGTAAAAGATATGCACCTGAGACCCGATACAGACCGTTTTGACGGTTTTTACATGGCAAAACTTTTGAAAAATGCTTGAAAAAATGACACTATTGAAAAGATTTCAACTTTTATTGTTCTTTCTAACGGGATGGATTGCTACGGCACAAATTCCGGCCTATTACAACGGCGTGGATTTGACCAAAACAGGCTTGGATTTGAAAGATGAGCTATCCACACATATTATTTCCACCCACCATACCGCACTATCTTATAATGATTTATGGAACGTACTAAAACAAACCGACGAAGTCCCGAATGACCCAACTAAAGTTTTTTTGATTTACGGATGGGAAGCCGGAAATGATGCGGATTGTCATAATGACATCATGCGTGATGAGAATGATAACGGTGGGAATTCTATCGATTGTGATTGGAATAGGGAACATGTTTATCCCAAATCGTTGGGGACACCCAATTTGGGCACAAGCGGTCCGGGTTCGGATGCGCATCATGTGCGGCCTTCGGATGTGAATATGAACTCTCAAAGAGGGAGTAAAAAATTCAAGAACAGTTCGGGGAATGCACATGTAGTGAATGGAAATTACTGGTATCCCGGCGACCAATGGAAAGGCGATGTGGCGCGTATTATCATGTATATGTATTTACGTTATGGGAGCCAGTGCCTACCGGACAATGTAGGAGTAGGGAATCCTGTAGCAGGAGATCCGGATATGATAGATCTTTTTTTGCAATGGAATGCCGATGACCCGCCTTCGGCGGTGGAAGATCAAAGAAATACGGTTTTGGAAAATATTCAAGGGAACCGGAATCCTTTTATTGACAATCCGTATTTGGCTACAATTATTTGGGGCGGTCCGGTAGCGTTAGACCGCTGGAATATGTCCGTTAATGAAGAAAAGCTCAAGCAAGATGTGCGGGTTTACCCCAATCCGGCTCACCAATTTCTCCGGGTCCAAAACCAAGGTGAACCTATCAGTATTCGTTTGACGGATACAACCGGAAGGGTTCTCCGCTACCAATCCGGTATTGAGCAAGAAGTTGAAATTCCGGTTGAAAGTTTGCCCGCTGATGTGTATTGGTTGATTATTTCCACCCGCAAGGCTCAAATCATTAAGCCCTTTATCAAAAACTGAAAAATTTATTTTCCGGGGAGAGGAGGGCCGCCGAGCGAAGCGAGGCGGCACGATGGCTCCCCGGCCGTTTTTCAAAGACGTTTCCGGAGGAACGGCTTTGAAAACAAGCGGAGCAAGACCCGTTACGGGGCTTGCGAAGCCCGGAGGGAGCCAAAGGTGTGATGGCCTTGTGATGATGGAATCCTTTGGCTCCCGGAGGTGCGGAGGAGACACCTTTGGTGGCTCCGACGCTAGCGCAGCAAGACAAGGCGAAGCGTGGGGAAATGCAGTGCATCCGCCGAAGGCTTGCGAGCAAGCGCTCCGAGACCTGCGGGCTCGGAGTGCCCCTATACTATTATCTTTTATCCGAAAATGTATTTGACCACACGCCCCTTGTCGTCCATGATTTCAACGCTTATTCTTCCCCTTGCCCGGTTGAAAACGGTTTGTACATCATCGGCGGAATAAACCGGTATGTTATTGACACTTAATATGATATGTCCGGGCATAATGCCATTGCGTACAAGATCGCGATTTTTGACACCGGCTATCAAAACGCCGTGTTGTATGCCGTATTTTTTTAGTTCATTTCGGGTCATGGTTTTGACGGTGATGCCCCAGTCGGAGATGTAGGCCGTGTCATATTTCTCAAGGATGATGGGAAGTGTGACAATTTTGCCGTTGGTTTTGATTACTTTTATTTTGAGTTTGGCACCCGGGCGTTTGGCTTTCAGATAGCCGAGTAACTCGGCCATGGTACTGATTTTTTTGTTGTCAAGCCCGATGATGATGTCGCCTTTGCGGATGCCGGCCTTGTAGGAACTACTGGTTTTATCCACATCACTGATCCAAATGCCCTCGGTGGTGGAAATACCCAATTCTTTGGCTATACGGTCGTTGAGTTCTATTCCGGAAATGCCGATTTTACTTTTTTGAATGCTTCCGTATTCAATGATATCTTCGGCTATTTTTTTGACGATATTGGAAGGAATGGCAAATGAATATCCTATATAGGAACCTGTCATGGAAAAAATCATGGTGTTGATGCCCACCAGTTCGCCGTTTTCGTTGATCAATGCGCCCCCACTATTTCCGGGGTTGACCACGGCATCGGTTTGGATGAAACTTTCAATCCGGTTATCGCCTTTGAGGTCTCTCGCTTTGGCACTCACAATTCCGGCTGTCACAGTGGTCCCCAAATTAAAAGGATTTCCAATGGCCAAAACCCACTCACCCAACTCCAGTTTATCTGAGTCTCCAAAGGTGAGATAGGGCAAATTCCGGGCGGGTATTTTTATCACCGCAATATCATTGGACGGGTCAATCCCGATGATTCGCGCCTTGTATTTTTTCTTGTTGTTGAGTGTTACTTCAATCTCATTGGCTTCTTTGATCACGTGGTAATTGGTGACAATATAGCCGTCGGGTGAAATAATCACCCCCGATCCTGTTCCTTCCAACTTACGCGGTTGGCTCTCTCTATAACCAAAACCGAAATCATAATATTGAACTACATACCTGGTGTTGTGAACATTCACCACCGCATCTTTGGTCCTTTTGATAATTTCTTTGAAATCAAATGGCGTGGACATCAGTTTTTGTCCGGCGGATGATTGTGAAACAGGTATATATGTTCCCACTCCGGAAGAATCGGATGTCATATTATCATATTCCATGGATGAAATCTGTTGATGCTCATTCGTAAAAAAAGTTTTATACAACCAAACACCCGAAAAGGAACTCGACAGGATCAACAGAAAGTAAAAAATTATTTTTTTCAACTTCATCTCAATAAATTTTTGTTTATTTGTTTAACGTAAAATTACGACAAAAAATATACCATTTCCATGAAAAAAAATTTCCTGTTGGGGATATTATTTATTTTGGCCGGGGGATTCACCTTCGGTTTATACTTTGTTTTGTTTTCTTCCAACCTGAAACAAGACGTCAAGATAGTGGTTAACCCCGACACAAATGTTGATTCACTCTACACCCGGCTGAAACCCTACATGGATTTTCCCGCCGGTTTTAAAATAGCCGCACATATTAAACGCTTCCAAAAACCTGTTCCGGGATTGTACCGGCTTCCCAAAAATTTGTCCAACAACGATTTGATCAACATACTCCGCTCCGGCAGGCAAGAAGAAATTAAAGTCACCTTCAATAATATCATCGACTTGGAACATCTGGCCGGACGATTGGCCCAATATTTGGCCCCCGATTCCTTGGCCTTTTTGAAAGCCATGAAAAACCCTGAAAACATCAAAAAATACGGATTCAACGAACAAACCGCTCTATTGATGTATATCCCCAACACCTACCGGTTCTATTATAACACATCGCCCGAGGCTTTCATGCAACGCATGTATAAGGAATACCGGAAATTCTGGAATCAAAACCGGCTCGCCCAAGCCGAAGAAATAGGACTCTCTCCTATTGAAGCAGGCATCCTGGCCTCCATCGTGCAAAAAGAAACCACCCGGAAAGAAGAAATGCCCCGCATTGCCGGTGTATACCTAAACCGGCTGAAAAAAGGCATGCTCCTTCAAGCCGATCCCACCGTGGTTTTTGCCTATAAAAGACAATCCGGCGATACCGCCACCATCAAACGCGTGCTGAATATACACATTGAAACCGATGATCCCTATAATACCTACAAATATCCCGGCCTTCCGCCCGGCCCCATCACCATGCCCGACATTCAAGCCATAGATGCCGTCCTCCGGGCCGAAAACCACAATTATTATTACTTTGTGGCCGATCCGCAACGTCCCGGTTATCATCTCTTCTCACGTACCCTTTCGGAGCACAATCAAAAAGCCCGGAACTACAGGCAATATCTCAATAAACTAAAAGTTTATAAATGAATTTTTTCAGAGCGCCTATTGGCGTGCTCCGTTTAAATCTTGCTCGGCTCAAAGCATTTTTGTAAGTTGCCGTGCGGGGTCTCCTCGTCCCGGCTCGGAGCCTCCTCCGGCAAACAAAAATGAGCTTTTCGCCTTCGCAAGGATAACACTTCGCCCGCCGGCGCGTGTTAAATCAAAAACCCGCTCCATATGGAACGGGTTTTAATCACAATGCTGATTTAATAAAACTTTTTATTCCTTTATCAACTTATAAATTCCCTCTTTATCGTCCATGAAAACATGGATAAGATAAACACCTTGATTCAATTTAGTAATATTCAAAAAATTATTTACAGGATTTTCAACTTCCATTACTACTTGACCTGTAAGATTAGTAATCTGTATTTTTTCCACGGTTCCTGAAGCATTCCATGAAATAATACTTCTTGCCGGGTTGGGATAAAAACTAAAATCACCTTCAGATAATTTGTCCATATTTAATGTGACATTTCCGGATAAAGTAATAGTATAAGGGCCTTCCGGACCATCTCCTCCAAAAGCAAAATATCCAATGTTAACATAGTAATCCGTATTCGGTGATGGCGTAAAAGTTATGGTTTCAGTACCTCCAGTGCCAACATTATCTGCATAATCAACACAAGTAAATGAGCTGCATGATCCGGTGTAAACGGACACTTCCGCATCCCATCCTTGGGGAACTACTTCAATTGTAATATCACCATTAACAGTTCCGGTAGTAAATTTATACCAAACACCATCATTCATTCCATTTCCACAATCTGCAACATAACCTCCATTGTTAGTGGCGTTAGTAGCATCTTGAGTATTGTTATAGGGTAAAGGATCACTAACTTCAATTGCATTAGCACAATCATCATTAGATGGAGGTGTAAATTCTTCTAAAACAATACTAAAGTCTCCTACATCCCAAGAATAATGCCATACTTGAAGAATATAGGTTTGACCCGGAACAAGACCATAAAGATTTTTATCTGTAGAACCATAACCAAAAATATGACATGAAATTTCGTTGCCTCCACACCCATCATAAACGGCTGCTTCCAGAACATTTCCTTGAGCTCCTCCTGTTATTACTTTTACATATCCTGATGTGGGTGCTGTAAAGGAATACCATAGGTCCGCTTTGTCATATCCCGATAAAAAACATGAAGGATCTTGACCACTGTTAATAGCGTTAGTCGTGGTTGCCAAAGTTTCATTCCCTGCACCACCTCCTTGTGGATAAACAGTAAGTGTTTGTGCTCCCGAACAAATATCGTTTACATAATTAGGTTGTTGCCAAGTATAAGGGCCAGCCCAATTACTAAAGGTTCCACCTCCACAATCAGAACGTACATAAAAATCATAAGATTGTCCGGCAGTTAAACCCGAAAGAGTATGTGGATTATTGGAAGTAGAAACTGTTGTACCACTGCCTTGTGAAAAACCGGTAGGACCATATTCAATTTCCCAACTGGTAGCGGAACCATATTCGGTCCAACTTAGTTCTACTGCTGTTTGTGAGATTTGGTTCGCCGCTAAATCCCCAGGTTCAGGACAGGGAGGCAAAACAATATTGGGTCCTGTAACATCATCTATAGCGATATTATATGACCCAAAATCCGAAATAGCTCTAAATCTAACTATGGTATTGTTTCCTGTAAAATCATGTCCTTCATAATTTGTTAAGTCTATACTCACCTGAAACCATCCTGTACCTATATGTCCAATTAAATAATTTGTTGTTCCCAAAGTCCATGTTGTTCCTCCATCTCCTGAAACATCTACATAGAGTTCGGCCGCACTACCATAATTTCCATAAACAAGATAATAATTCACCCAAAAGCTGAAAATATTATCCGTAGCAGTTACATTCAGGGTTGGACTGATTAAATATCCAATGTTTCCATTGTTTATTAAATAACAATCATAGTTGGCAAATTTACCGGTTCCACTTGTATGATCGGCAATAACATTACTTTGTGTAAAATTATCACCACCAACATTGTCTAATGACCATTGATAAGGTGGGAATGTACTACCGTCAAAGTTTTCATTTAAAGCTTGAGCATTTCCATGCCATGTAAACATGAAAAACAACGAAATCAATAAAGTAATTTTCTTTTTCATAATCTATATTTTTTGGTTAGTATGTAATAAATGCGACAAAAAATGTTCCATAAGTTGTTAAAAATATTTTAAAACTAGTTGAATATTTTTTAACCGAAACAAATTGTTTATTCTATAGAATTTTTTGTAAGTTTACTTGTTTTATAAACTATCAATGAAATTAATACGCATTTAATATCCCTATAAATCTTTTAAAATAATATTTGAATTTTGAAATTTATTATAAATTATTAGGATTTTTTTAAATTAAGACCTAAAGCAAAAAGTCAGTAATTTAGGAATTGATTTAGAATTTCAATTCCACTACAGATTGATAGTGAAATTGTATATTGTTTAACAAGGTTTGAATATAAACATGTTGTGTCAGGATAAGAGAAAGAAAAACGATGTTTTTTCTGTTTGCGCCAGGGATGGGAGCGATATGAGGCGATGCCCCGGGCTTTGGTTTTTTATTAACGTCCAATAGCTATCAAATGAAATGGCTATAAAAAGTTTCTTTTTCACCTGTTCTTCTTCATCAAATGATACCATAGCTTAGGCTATGCTATCATTTTCTTCATTGAACAAATAAAAAAATAATTCTTTTTCTATCTCATCCCCTTGATAGCCATTGGACGGGGCCGGGCGGGCTCCGAGCCATGACGAGGAGACCGCACGGCGGCATGCGGAGGGTTTAGCGTAGGCCAAAAACCGGCCCGGGGCAAGCCGAATTCAAGCGGACAGCCCGGTGCCAGCCGGGTGAAAGCGCCGGCGGGCGAGCTTTTTAGCGAAGTCCGCCGGCATGCATGAACCCGTGCTGGCAGGCGCCCTTAAAAAATAAATCCCCGCATCCTTAGGAGCAGGGATTATGGATTTTTTTGAAATGCTATATGTTTATTTCCCGAGCTTCTTGTCCAAAACTTCTATCACACGCAAAGCCACTTTGTCTTGAATGCCACGATCCAAATGGCTGGTGAATCCCACGCAGGAATTGTTGATTTCGCCGAGGACGTATTTGTCGGAGCCATCTTCGTTGGTGTCTAGCATAAAATCGGCGGTCCAGATGAGGGGTGCATCATATCCGCCCAATTTTTCCATCACTTCGGGCAGTTTTTGCAGGAACCAATCCACCAGGTGCGACCATTTGGCGGGTTCGTCGTAGGTGTATTTGGCGCCGGAAAACAGGGTGGCGGAGAATGCATCCTCGGTGTCAACAGGTTTTTTGTGAACCACGAAAATGGGAGTTTCGCCCACCATTAAAATCCGGATTTCGCCTTCTTTGATACGCGGCATAAAGCGCATGTCTACCAGCATACCGTTATCACCCTTGATATATTGTTCAGCAAAATCCATGAATTCGCCCAAGGTTTTGTATTCCACGTGATTATCCACGGCTTCGGTGAGTTTGAGTTTGGTATCGAGCGGAAGGGTATCACCGGGTTGGTAGGGACGCTCGTCAATCACTTCTACGCGCCAAATCCCCTCACCGGTGGAGCCCCGGTTTTGTTTCAACACACGGACGCCATAGGAAATACTCTTGGGGAAGGTTTTGCGGAATTCTTCCACGGTGTAGTAGGCATACGTATCTTCGGGAACCAAACCGGTTCCCACCAATTTGACCAAGGCGTCTTTGGCGCCAAGGTTACGCATTACGTCGGGATGTTCAAATCCCACTAAGCCCAAATCGGAAAGTTTCCGCAGGGTTTCAAAATATTTTTTTTCGCCGGAGGGTATGGTTCCGGGATTCACGCGTGTGATGTAAGCATCGTAACGATCTTTGGCATAATCAATAATTTTATCGGCCCATTCGTCGCGATATTTCAAAATATCCACGTCTATACCTCTGATGCGCAAGGCGTTGGCTATGGGAATGGTATCTTTCCGGTGTCCGTCCAACCATTTGTCGGTTCCGCCTTCGGCTTCAAAAATGACTACTCTGTTTTTTCTCATGATTTATTTGGATTTATTGATTTCACGTTGTGCCATGTAGGCGAAAAACAGTCCGCCGAGGATTAACCATAATCCGGGCTTGAAACCGTCTTGCCAGGTTAAATATACGGCAACCGACAGGACAATGAGCATGAGAAAAATCAGGAATTTTTGAAATGAATTCATTCTTAATTATTTATAAATCAAATATTTTTTACGGATTTCCTTGAATTTGTCCAATCCGGGTTGCCATGATTTTTTGATTTCCCCGGCCGGCATGCCTTCTTGAATTTGTTTACGTAATTGACCGGTTCCTGCAATGCGTTCAAAAGATTTGTAAAAGAAATGCTCCTTATCCTTGTGGTTTTGATAGGCCCAAAGTATCCAATCCAAATAAATCCCTTGGGGAGGATTTATGTTGCGCAAGTCTTTTCCGTAGCATTTTTCGCCTTTATGTTTGGGGTTTTTGGCGCCTTCATTGGGCTTGGGAATAAAATAAAACTCTGAAGGAGGTAAGTTTGGAGCGCCGAAAACTTGAAAAGGCCAAGGTGTTCCGCGTCCCACACTGATATCGGTGGGTTCAAACAAGCATAAGGAGGGGTATAAAGCCACGGCTTGGGCATTGGGCAGATTGGGCGAAGGTTTGACAGGCAAAATATATTTTGTTTTCCGGCTATAGTTTTTTATAGGGACTACAGTCAAATCAGCTTGCACTCCGTTTTTCAACCATTTTTCGCCGTTGATCATGCGCGCATATTCACCGATGGTCATGCCGTAGAGGATAGGAACGGGATGCATGCCTACAAAGGAGAAATATTCGGGTTCCATAACAGGTCCGTCGATTTCATCTATATGCGGATTGGGTCGGTCAAGGACTATGACCGGAATGTTATTTTCGGCGGCGGCTTCCATCACATAGTGAAGTGTGGATAAATAAGTGTAAAATCTGACGCCTACATCTTGGATATCAAATACCAAAATGTCAATATTTTTCAAATCTTCGGAGGTGGGTTTTTTGTGTTTTCCGTACAAAGAAATAATAGGCAGGTTGGTTTGCGGATCGCGGGTGTTTTCCACTTTTTCTCCGGCATCATGATCGCCACGGAAACCGTGCTCGGGAGCAAAAACCTTCATCACCATGAAATGTTCTTCCAAAAGTCTGTCCACCAAATGGATGCTGTCAATCAATGAAGTTTGATTAGCCACCACCCCCACACGTTTACCCACCAATAACGGAAAATATTTGTCAAATTGATAAACGCCGGGTAAAGGTTTGAGGGATGTATCAAGCGGTGTTGATATTTCACCTCCTTTTATTTCTTCTTTGGTCTCGGCATGTTTTTTGGGCAATGATTTACATTGAGTTAAGACAAAAAAAGTAATGATAATAAATAGATTTTCAACTTTTTTCATGTAATAAAGAAATTAGATTTTCATTACAAATATAGTTTTATTTTATATGTTTTGATAAAATTTAAAAAACAAGGGTTATGATAAATATCATTGACTTAATGCACTTATAATTATTAAATTTTAATAGTATAACAATAAAAACCAAAACTATGAAAAATATTCAAATGGTTTCTATTTTATTACTTGGTTTTCTTGTCTCCTGCGGGACAAGTCAAAAAACCGTTACTCCTTCCGATAAAAAGAATGCAAATACAATGCGCGCATTTTTAAAAGGGGAAACTTTTTTTGAGGATGATTTTGAAAACTACGGATTAGGACAAACTTTACCAGCCGGAAAATGGAAAGTGGGTTTTGCCCGTTCGGGGGGTTCAGCTAAAATTGTGGAAGGTGTTCAATTTAACGGTAAAATAGGTAAAATTCTAAGGGGAGACGCAATCATTCAAGTTTTTGTTCCCGGTTCATGGAAAGATTTTGAATATTCATTATATTGGAAAGAAGGCGAACCTTTGATTTACTTTAAATTGGATTCCATTGGTTCAAAGGGATACTATTTACTTTATGAAAAAAACAAACCGTTTCAACTCTACAAATTCACATCAGCCGGGAAATTTAAAATAGCTGAAAACTCACTTAAAATAAGTGATCAATGGCACCATTTACAAATCTATGTAAAAGATAATAAAATTATCATTTATGTTGATAAACAAAAAATTATAGACATTACAGATGATGAACCGGCTCTGGCAAGAGGAGGAATCGGTTTAGGGAAAACCTATTATTATCCTGTTTACTTTGACAATGTAACCGTTCAGGAAATAAAGTAATATTCATCTTAAATGATATTTATTTAAAACCCGGACTTGGACCTCGTCGTCCGGGTTTTTTTATTTACCTATTTTTGCGTCTATGAAAACCCCGGAAGTTTTACTGCTGGATCACCGCGATTCGTTTACGTGGAACGTAGTTGAATTGTTGCGGAGTTTGAATGTTGCGTATCAAGTGGCGGATTATACCCTGTGGAAAAAATTTATGCCCGTTAAACGGTTTTCACATATTATTTTGTCGCCGGGCCCCGGAACACCGCAAGAGTATGTTTATTTCCAAGCCTTGATGAAACAAGTGGATGAAACCCCCGTTTTGGGGATTTGTTTGGGGCATCAATTGCTGGCCGGATATTTCGGCGCCCGTTTGATCAACATGTCCCGTCCGTCGCATGGTGAACCCAAAATCATTCAAACCGCAGTACAAGGTCTTTTTAAAGGATTGCCTTCCCGTTTTCAGGTGGGGTTATATCATTCTTGGATTGTGTCCAAAGAGAATTTTCCTGATGAATTGGAAATAACGGCATGGGGGCCAAACCAAGAAATCATGGCTTTTCAACATCAAACAAAACCTTGGTACGGCGTGCAATTTCATCCCGAATCCTACATCACGGAATACGGCCGTGAAATGGTTTCCAACTTTTTAAACTCAGGAGTATGAATCGTTTTTTTGAACAGCTCAACGAACTGGGAAAAAACCGCATTCCGTTTTTCTTTCTCACCGATTTTGAATTGGAAAAACCGCTTGTGTTCACAGACGAAAATCAAATGAAACAAGCAGGAGTTTACTATGATTTCCCCGGACATCAATTTTTACCTTCACCTTATCTGCAAGAGAAAAAATTGATAAAAATCGAGCTGAACGCTCAAATACCCGGTTTTGATATCTACCGGACCAAATTCAGTATAGTGCAACGCGCTTTGCTACGCGGCGATTCTTATTTGACCAATTTGACTTTGAAAATTCCACTTCAAGCATCTCCGGGGTTGGATGAAATTTTTCAAATCGCACGAGCCAAGTATAAAATTTTGATGCAAGAACGGTTTATAAGTTTTTCGCCCGAAACTTTTATCAGAATTCAAGACAACCGCATCCACACCTATCCCATGAAAGGAACATCACCCGTTTCCACCGATCCGGACGGTACAAAATTGTTGAACAATCCCAAAGAATTGCATGAACACTACACCATAGTGGATTTGCTTCGCAACGATTTGGCCATAAAGGGACGCAATGTGCAAGTGGTCCGTTTCAGATATTTGGAAAAAATCCGTTCGCATGGAAAAGAAATCTGGCAAACAAGTTCGGAAATCGTGGCGGACTTGCCGGAAAATTGGCCTGCACAAATAGGCGATATCTTACAAAGCATGCTTCCGGCGGGTTCGGTTTCGGGTGCACCCAAGACACGAACGCTGGAAATCATCCGCCAAGCCGAAGGAGAGCCTCGGGGCTACTACACCGGAGTAGCCGGCTATTTTGACGGCAAAACACTGGACACAGCGGTGATGATTCGATTCATAGAACAAGCCGGCAATCAATTTTATTATAGAAGTGGTGGCGGCATCACGCATTTGAGCAACGCTCAAGAGGAATATAACGAAATCAAAAACAAAATCTATGTGCCTATTGCTTGAAACCATCCGGGTTGAAAACGAAAAACCCATGCACTTGGAATGGCATCAAAAACGCATGGATGAAAGCTATTTCAAATGCTTCGGAATGCAAAATCCGTTTGACTTGCAGCAAATATTAAAAATGCGCCATCCCAACTATAAAGAAACCCTGAAATGTCGCGTGGTTTATGATCAAAACCGGTTTCAAGTTGAATGCACACCCTATCAAGAGCGCATCATCAAATCCTTTTATTTGGTAGAAGCCCCGCATTTGGACTATGCATTGAAATATGCCGACCGGAGTCATCTGAATATTATAAAGAAAAATTTACCGCCCGGCGCCGAAGTCATCATCCTTCAAAACGGACACGTCACCGACACTACTTTCTCTAACCTCGCCTTTTTTGACGGCCACCAATGGATTACCCCCGAAACATTTCTCCTCAACGGAACCGCCCGCCAACGCTTGATATCAGAAAGTAAAATCATATCCGCCCCTCTACACCGAAATGACCTCCAAAATTTTGTATCATTCAAGCTCATCAACGCCATGCTCCCCTGGGAAACTTCAAAAATCTATCCTGTCTCACTCATTCACGGTATATAATTTTTTTTAATTTTTTTATTTGGGCGCCTATTGGCGTGCTCCGTTTAAATCTTTTTTGGCCCGCTCGGTTTTTGGCAAGTCACGGCTGCGGGGTCTCCTTGTCGTGGCTCGGAGCCTCCTCGCCGTGGCCAAAAAATCCGGCGGGCCTTCAAAAGGATACCACTGCGCCCGCCGGCGCGGAGAGATTCCTCATCGTTCCGGCATGCGCCGGAACTCGCTCGAAATGACAATGCACTACTGATTTTATTGTAGGAGAGCGTGTCATTTGAAAGCGTTGCGGATAGCACAAAATAATTGGATTGTCAGGATATATCCCAAAAAAACACGCAAGGGATTCCGGATATTGGCGGATTTGTATAATCCTACAATGGTTGCATTGAACAGTAGGGCTGTTGCATGCAACGGCCCTACTGTAAAATCATATAACATTAAAAATAAAAACAATAAAAATATGAATGCCCGATGTTCGGAGGAGACGCCGAAGGCGTCTCCGACGCTAGCGCAGCAAGACAAGGCGGCACAGGGGAAAACCGAAAGGCCACCGCCGACGGCTTGCGAGCATGCGAGGGAAAACAAGCGTGGCTACTTGTGATGGAACATCAAGGAAGCGCAGATTTCCCGAGCCCGCCGACAAGACCGGAGGGCTTGGAGGCGCCACGAAGGAGACCGGAGGGCTCCGGAGTGGACCATTAACTATATCGAATCCATTTCCACAATTCTTTGTAGGATGGTTTTTTGCCGTACATGAGGATGCCTGTACGGTATATTTTGCCGGCCAGCCAGGTGGTGGCCAAAAAACCGAGTATGAGCAGAACGGCTGATAGAAGGATTTGCCAGGTGGGCACGTCAAAAGGTATGCGTATCATCATGATGACGGGCGATGTGAGCGGAAAGAGTGAGAGCCAGAAGGCCAAATCGCTGTCGGGGTTCATGACGATGAATTGCCCCAAGACAATGGCAAGAACAAGGGGAATGGTGACCGGTAAAATGAATTGTTGAGTGTCTTCCTGATTGTCAACGGCCGAACCGATGGCGGCAAAAAGGGCGGCGTAGATGAGATAGCCGAAAAGGAAATAGAACAAGAAGCCGAAAAAGATTTTGGCAATGGGTAAATTGGATATTGTGTCTATGGTTTCAAACCATTTTGATATTTCTTTTGTTTCGGGGTTTTGGGCGAGTGCTTGTGTGAGGTTTTCCATTTGAATTGTATCACTTTGCATTGAAGTGAGTTGTTTGATGATTTCTTGCCGGTTGAATGGGGGTTCTTGTTTTTGGGTTTGAGAAAAAATCAGGGCTTGTCCGAATGTGACAAGTATGAGGGTGAGCACTATCCAAATGGCTATTTGTGTGAGACCTACAAGCGCAATACCGATGATTTTTCCCATCATAAGTTGGAACGGACGAACCGAGGAGATGATGATTTCCACAATGCGGTTGGTTTTTTCTTCAATCACGCCACGCATGACTTGTACGCCGTAGAGAAAAATGAACATGTATATCATCATGGAAAGAATGAATCCGAGAATGGAAGGAATTTGGTTGTTTTTTACGGTTTCTTGTCCGGTTTCATCGCGTTTAATGGTCTTTAATTGGATGTTGGTTTCAATTTTTTTGAGTTCTTCGGGGGTGATTTGAAAACGTTCAATCATTTTCTGTTTACGAAGGATATCTTCAAGGGTTTTCTCCAGTTTTTGCAGTATGATGATGGAAGGTTGTTTGTTGTAATAAAGTTCAGCAGGTGTTTTTTCGGGTTGGGGCGGAATGAAGAGCAAGTCGGTGTAGGAGGTGTTTTCGGTGAGAATGTTTTTGGCTTTATCAAGAGAAATGTTTTTAAACGTATATTGAAAATTTTCGTCGGAGTTCAGTTGGTTTTTAAAAATTCCGGACTCGTCTATAACTAAAACTTTGCGGGTTTCATTTTCAATGCTGCTTACGGCCAACCAAGACGGTATAATCATTATGGCGGCAAAAAGAACCGGTGAAAGGAGTGTCATGATTATAAATGACTTTTTCTTGACGCGTGTGAGGTATTCGCGTTGCAGGATGATCCAAATTTTTTTCATATTTGCACTGGTTTTTGTTGAAGTTGTGTGACGGTTTGAATGAAAATTTCACGCATGGAAGGAATTTTTTCTTCCATTTTTATGATGGTATAATGCGGTAGAATGGCTTGGAGCAAATCGTTGGTTTCCGCAGGCGGATGGATTTTGATTTCTATTAGTGTTTGACCGTTTATTTTTTGCGTTTTTTTGATTTCAAAGGGTGGATTGGAGAGTATTTCCGGATTAAAATCATCTGTTTTCAGTGTGATGAGATAAGTGTTGTCGGCAAATTGTTTTTTGACTTCTTCCACGTTTCCTTCCAGGATTTTTTCGCCTTGATTGATGAGTGCAAAGTTGTCGCATATCTCTTCCACTGATTCCATATTGTGGGTGGAAAAGATAATGGTTGTTCCCCGGTCTCTCAGTTCCAAAATTTCGTTTTTTATAAGTTCGGTGTTGATAGGGTCAAAACCAGAAAATGGTTCGTCTAAAATCAAAAGCTCGGGGTCGTGCAAAACGGTGGTGATGAATTGCACTTTTTGAGCCATTCCTTTGGAAAGTTCTTCCACTTTTTTGTTCCACCAAGGCATGATGTCGAATTTTTCGAACCATTCTTGTAGTTTTTGCTTGGCTTCATGACGCGGCATTCCTTTGAGTTGTGCCAGGTAGATGGCTTGTTCGCCTACTTTCATCTTTTTGTAAAGGCCCCTTTCTTCGGGCAAATATCCGATTTTATAGATGTGATCTTCACGGAGTTTTTCGCCATTGATTTCTATATATCCT
>Ga0256832_1000666_pt1 | contig 22486 bp, 21 predicted proteins | sample 134614metaG_FD_190534 | JGI IMG/M metagenome (GOLD analysis project Ga0256832, IMG submission 190534) | Hydrothermal vent microbial communities from Lau Basin, Pacific Ocean - 134-614 | ecosystem: Environmental > Aquatic > Marine > Hydrothermal vents | place: Pacific Ocean: Lau Basin | collected... | reverse complement strand
GTCGGCCGGGTCAGGGATCGCAGCCGGCGTCAGTTGGTGGGCCTGAAGTCCGGAGCGCGCGGATGATGCGGCGGCTTGGGTCGCTTGGGCTGGTGGCGATGCTGGCGCTGATGGGCTGCACCCCGGGTAATCTCCGCCCGGATGGGGATCAGACCGGTGATCTGGGGACCGAGCAGCGGCAGAGTCCGGCCGATGTGTATGTCAAACTGGGTGTCGCCTACATGCGCAATGGAGACATGGCGACCGCGTTGCAGAAATTGAAGAAGGGCCTGGAAGTGGACGATGGCAATGCCGAGGCGCACAATGCCATCGGCTTGGTCTACATGCAGCTCGGCGAGAAGGCGCCAGCGCGGCGGCATCTCATGCGGGCGGTGAGCCTGAAGCCGAAGAACCCCTATTTCCACAATGCCTTGGGAACCTTTCTGTGCGCCGATGGAGAATATGAAGAGGCATTGCGTCACTTCGATCAGGCGATCGCCAACCCGCTCTATCCGACACCCTGGGTGGCGGAATCCAACGCCGGGATGTGCGCGTTGCGCAAGGGGGAGCTGGAGCGGGCCGATGGCTATTTTCGCAAGGTGTTGCAACGGGATCCGAGACAGCCGGTCGCGCTGCTGAACATGGCGCGGATCAGCCTGGCGAAGGGCAACTATCTTTCGGCGAGGGCCTATCTGCAACGATTGTCCGCGGTGGCCGAGCCCACGCCGGAAAGTCTCTTGCTCGGCGTGCGCGCGGAAGAGAAGCTCGGCAATCGAAAACGAGCCTTGCGCTACGCCGCGCAGTTGAAGAAGCGTTTCCCGGATTCCGATCAGGCGAAAGCGCTGGAGGAGAGTACGAAATGAGTGCGATTCTGACGTCCGAGACCGACGAGGTATTGCATCCGGACCTGGGACCGGGAGCGCGGCTTCGCGCCGAACGCGAGCGGCGGGGATTGCCGCGCGAGCGTGTCGCGGCGCAGTTGCATCTTGGCGAGGAGATGGTGGAGGCGCTGGAGGCGGACGACTACGACCGTCTGCCGGGCGCGGTGTTCGTCAAGGGGTATGTGCGCAACTATGCGCGTCTGCTGGGGATTCCCGCAGAGCCCTTCCTTGCCGAATTGTATGAACGCTGTCCGGACCAGGAATGCGCCAAGTTTGTCACCGGCAATGTGCGCCAGGAGGTGCGCAGCAACCATCTGTTGATGCGGCTGGTCACGGCGGCCATCGTCGTCGGCCTGCTGGCATTGCTCGGGGTCTGGTGGTGGAACTACAAGGCGCCGAAGACCGAAGAGAGCGATGCCGTCGCGGTGGACAACGGGCCGGCGGCGGAAACGCTAGGCGTCTCTCCGTCTGCCGATCGGGGCGGGGAAACGAAGAACGGCGCCGGGATTCCCGCGGCCTCGGCGCCGGTCGCGCCGGCGTCGATCCCGACCGAGACGCCGCTTGCGCCGGCGGCAGGCGCACCGCCGCAAGCAGAGACGCTGGCGCCGCCGGTCGTCGCGCCGGCGCCAGCGAAGTCCGTCCCCGCCGCGCCGCCCGGCGGCAAGGTCGAGATCACCTTCGACAAACCGAGCTGGGTGGATATTCGCGGCGCGGACGATTCGTTCAAGATGATCGGGCTGTTCCGCAAGGGGCGGCGCGAGCTCAGCGGCCACGGGCCTTACAAATTCGTCATCGGCAACGTATCGGCGGTTCGTCTGGAGGTCAATGGCAAGCCCTACGACCTGCGTTCGCGGACCTCCGGCAATGTCGCGCGTTTTCAGCTCGATCCGATGCGGCCCGATCTGGACTGACGCCTTCCTTCTCACTTGGCGCGGCTTGCCCGCGCCGCTTTCAGACGGCAATGATTCTCAGATGAAACAGATTCAGGCCATCCGTGGCATGCATGATGTCCTGCCGGAGCAGACCCCGCTGTGGCAGTTTCTCGAACAGCGCGTGCGCGATACCCTGGCGCGCTATGCTTATCGGGAGATCCGTACCCCGATCGTCGAGCTGACCGAGTTGTTCAAGCGGTCGATCGGAGAGGTCACCGATATCGTCGAGAAAGAGATGTATACCTTCGAGGACCGCAACGGCGACAGCCTGACCCTGCGTCCGGAGGGTACCGCCAGCTGCGTGCGCGCGGGTATTCAGCACGGTCTGTTGGTCAATCAGGCTCAACGGTTGTGGTACCAGGGGCCGATGTTCCGCCACGAGCGGCCGCAGAAGGGGCGCTACCGCCAGTTTCACCAGATCGGTGTCGAAACCTATGGCATGGCCGGGCCGGACATCGATATCGAGGTGATCCTGATCAGTGCGCGCATCTGGCGTGAATTGGGGTTGGATGGACTGGAGTTGCAGATCAACACCCTGGGCACCGCCGACGAAAGGCGGGTCTATCGCGAGCGCCTGGTGGAATACCTGCGCGGACACGAGAGCGAACTGGACGAAGACAGCCGGCGGCGCCTGGAGAGCAACCCGTTGCGCATCCTCGATTCGAAGAACCCGGCGATGGCCGGCCTGATCGCCGGCGCGCCGACCCTGTTGGACCACCTTGGCTCGGAATCGCGCGAGCATTTCGAGCGCCTGCGCGCCGGGCTCGATGCCGCCGGCATCGCCCATGTAGTCAACCCGCGTCTGGTGCGCGGACTCGATTACTATGCGCGCACCGTGTTCGAATGGGTCACCACCGAACTCGGCGCGCAAGGCACGGTATGCGCCGGCGGGCGCTACGATGGTCTGGTCGAGCAGCTCGGGGGGCGGGCGACGCCGGCGGTCGGCTTTGCGATGGGGGTCGAGCGCCTGATCGCCTTGCTCGAGACGCGCGCGCCGACGCTGCGTGGCGCTGTCGACGTCTATCTGGTGGCGATGGGCGAGGCGGCCGCGGCGCGCGGCTTGTCGCTGGCCGAGGAGCTGCGCGACCGCGTGCCGGGTTTGCGCCTGCTGATGCATTGCGGCGGTGGCGGCTTCAAGAGCCAGTTCAAGAAAGCCGACAAGAGCGGAGCCGAGTATGCCTTGATCCTCGGCGACGAGGAGCTGGCCAGCGGCCGGGCCGGGGTCAAGGCCTTGCGCCTGGGCGAACAGGATGAGGTTGAATTTTCCGCGTTGGCGGACTATTTTGCCGCCAGATTGAATTATACTCGCCGCCCCTGAATTTTCGGCAATTGGGGCTGTTTCCCGCTTCCCGGGAGGGAGCGGCGGGCTAGAACGAGCGCGTCCCCGGGCGAGGAGTGCGCGCCAACTGACGGAGAGGTATCCGATGACCGATTTGAAGACCGATGAAGAACAGGTGGAAGAACTCAAGAAATGGTGGAAAGAGAACGGTCGCTCCGTCATCGCCGGGCTGATCCTCGGCATCGGCATCATCTTCGCATGGCAGGGCTGGCAACAGTACCGCGCCTCACAGGCGGCGCAGGCGTCGGCGACCTACCGCCAGCTCAGCCAGGCCGCGCGCGCCGGCCATGCCGAGGCCGCCGAGACGCTGTACCAGCGCTTGCGGGATGACTTTTCCAGCACGCCGTATGCCGCCTTCGGCGCGCTCGACATGGCGCGCCTGAAAGTCGATCAGAACCAGCTCGCCGAGGCGCGTGTATTCCTCGACCGCGCGCGTGACGACGCGCCGGACAAGGGCTTCGCCCAGGTCGCGCGGATCCGCCTGGCGCGGGTGTTGCTGGATCTCAAGGACCTGGCTCTGGCGGAGCGGATCATCAGCGAACCCACGCCTCCCGCGTTCGCCGCCGAGCTCGCGGTGCTACGCGGCGATCTCGCCCTGGCGAAAGGGGATCGCGAGGCCGCGCGCGCCGCTTACCAGGAAGCCTTGGAGGGCAAGGTGGCCAATCCGGCCTATGTGCGCATGAAGCTGAACGACCTGGCGCCCGCGTCATGAGGCGATGGGCCTTCGTGCCGTTGAGCGCCGCGTTGTGGCTCGGCGGCTGCTCCTCGCTGAACCCGATGAACTGGTTCGGCGAGAAATCCAACCTCGAGCCGCCTGCCGAGCTGACTCCGGTCGACAACGAGATTCCGGTGCGCCGTGTATGGAAGCTGGACATCGGCAATGGCGCGGGCAAGGAGCGCTTGGGTCTGACCCCGGCGTTCTCCGATGGCAAACTGTTCGCCGCGGGGGCCGATGGCACCGTCGGCGCGGCCGACGCGGCCACCGGAAAGCTGCTGTGGAAACGGAAGACCGACGACGCCATCAGCGGTGGTCCCGGCGTCGGCGAAGGACTGGTCGTATACGGTACCGATGAAGCGGAAGTCGTCGCGCTGAACAGCGAGGATGGCAGCGAGCGCTGGCGCCAGCGGGTCTCCAGCGAGGTCTTGTCGACCCCGCGCGTGGACCAGGCGACAGTCGTCGTGCACACCCTCGATGGCGGCATCGTGGCGCTCGACGCCGACAGCGGAAAGCAGCGCTGGCTGTATGCCGCGAGCGTGCCGGTGCTGTCGTTGCGCGGCAGCGGTTCACCGCTGATCCATGACGGCGTGGTCTATGCCGGGCTGGCCAATGGCAAGCTCGTCGCGCTCGATCTGATCAACGGGGAGGTGGTCTGGGAAACCGTCATCTCTTACCCGCGCGGGCGCAGCGAACTGGAACGCATCGTCGATATCGACGGCGATCCGGTATTCCACGATGGCACGATCTATGTTTCCACCTTCAACGGGGAGTTGGCCGCGGTATCGGCCGCCAGCGGGGTCGTGCTGTGGCGCGCCAAGGTGTCGTCGTCGAAGAGCGTGGCCGCCGATTGGCGCTACGTCTATGTGACCGACACCCAATCCAGCGTCTGGGCGCTGGATCCCCAGAACGGGGAAGCCGCTTGGCGCCAGAACAAGCTGTTGCACCGCGAGCTGTCGGCGCCGGCGATCGTCGAAGACTACATCGTGGTCGGCGATTTTGACGGCTACCTGCACTGGCTGGCCCAGGACGATGGCCATATCGCCGCGCGCGCGCGCGTCAGCGGCGGAGCGATCCGGGCCACCCCGATCGTGCGGGACGACAAGCTCTACGTCTACGCCGACGATGGCACCGTCGCGGCCTACGTCAACGCCGCGCAAAAGGTCAGTGACGAGTAGATGCTGCCGGTCATCGCCCTGGTCGGTCGCCCGAATGTCGGCAAGTCGACCCTGTTCAACCGCCTCACGCGCTCGCGCGACGCCCTGGTCGCCGATCGTCCCGGCCTGACGCGCGACCGCCAGTACGGCATCGGCAAGCTCGGTTCCGGGCCCTATCTGGTGGTCGATACCGGCGGCCTGAGCGGGGAGAGCGAGGGCATCGATCCGCTGATGGAGCGCCAGGCGAGGGCGGCCATCGACGAGGCCGATCATATCCTCTTTCTGGTCGATGCGCGCGAAGGCCTGAACGCCGGCGACGAGGCGATCGCCGAGCGTCTGCGCCGTACCGGCAAGCCGGTCACGCTGGCCGTCAACAAGAGCGACAATATCGAGGAAGCCCTGGTGCTGGCCGATTTCCACGCGCTCGGCTTCGGCCGGCCGCGCGCGATTTCCGCTTCGCACGGACGGGGTGTCCATGCATTGATCGACGATGTGCTGGAGACCCTTCCACCCGCCATGCCGCCCGATGAAAGCGAGCGGGAGCGGGTGCGTATCGCCTTCGTCGGGCGTCCGAATGTCGGCAAATCGACCCTGATCAACCGTCTGCTCGGCGAAGAGCGCGTGGTCGCCTATGATCAGCCGGGCACCACGCGCGACAGCGTTTTCATCCCGTTCAGCGGAAACGGACAGGAGTACACCCTGATCGATACCGCGGGCGTGCGGCGGCGCGCGCGTATCCGCGAGGCGATCGAGAAATTCAGCATCATCAAGACCCTGCAAGCCATCGAACAGGCCAATGTGGTGCTGTTGGTGCTCGACGCGCATGCCGGCATCACCGAGCAAGACGCCCATCTCGCCGGGCATGTCGTCGACGCGGGCCGCGCTCTGGTGGTGGTCATCAACAAGTGGGATGGCCTGAACCCGGAGCAGCGCGAGCGCGTGAAAGCCGAGATGCAACGCCGCCTGCCGTTTCTCGATTTCGCCGACTGGCGATTCATCTCGGCCTTGCATGGCAGCGGCGTGGGCAAGCTGATGGGGGCGGTCGATCGCGCCTATGCCAACGCGATGCGTGACCTGCCGACGCCGGAACTGACGCGTATCCTCGAAAGCGCGGTGCAAGAACACCAGCCGCCGCTGGTGCATGGGCGGCGCATCAAGCTGCGTTATGCCCACCAGGGCGGAAAGAATCCACCGATCGTCGTCGTTCACGGCAACCAGACCGAGGCGGTGCCGGCCCCGTACAAGCGCTACCTGACCAAGCGTTTTCGCGATGCCTTACGGTTGCATGGCACGCCGGTGCGCATTGAATTCAAGACCTCGGAGAACCCCTACAAAGGGCGGCGCAACCAGCTCACGCCGCGCCAGCGGAAGAGCCGCAAGCGCCTGATGCGGCACGTCAAGAAATAGCGCCTTTCCGCCGGGAGAGCGTTTCCGGAGGACAAACGGCGCGGCGGCTCAATCGTCCGCGGTCGACAGCCAGGCGAAGATATCGCGAATCTCCTCGTCGCTGAAATCATCCAGCAACTCTTCATCGGGTTCGTCCGGATCGTGGATGCGGATATGCTTGCGCAGCTTGTCGACCTGCCGCCACAGATAATTGGTGTATTGCCCGGCGAGCATCGGCACGCCTTTCTTGCGTTTGCCCTCGCCATTGCGGCCATGGCAGCTGGCGCACTCCTCGCGGTAGAGCGCCTTGCCTTTCTCCACATCCCCTTCGGCCCGTGGAATCTGCATCAGCTTCTTCGATTCCAGCAGACGCGCATAGGCATCGAAGCCGGGATCGTGCTCGTTGACCGGCGGCAGCTTGGTCTTCAGCTCGATCCCTTGCAGATAGCGCGAGATCTGCAAGATGTCATCATCCGGCATCTGGCGTTCATCGATATGCTCGACCATGTCCAGATTGGGCCGCTTGCGGTCACGGAAAAGATGCAGCTGCTCGGCGATGTATTGCTCCGGCTGGCCGGCGATGCGCGGATACTTGCCCTGTTTTCCGCCCTGGCCGAACTCCCCGTGACAACCGGCGCAGACCTCGTTGATCTCCTCGCCGAGCTCGGGATCGTATTCCCAGGCGGGAGCGAGCGACGAAAACAACAGCAGGAACGACGACAGTAAAGCGATTCGATACGGCTTCATCATACTCTCGGGAGCGTCAGGGGTGGGGCGGCCGGCGGCCTCATCTTCAAGATGGATGATGCAGTTGCGCCGCCTGCAGGGTGTTTTCGAGCAGGGTGGCCACGGTCATCGGTCCGACGCCGCCGGGCACCGGGGTGATCCAGGAGGCGCGCTCGACGGCGCTGTCGAAATCCACATCGCCGCACAGCTTGCCGTCGTCGAGGCGGTTGATGCCGACATCGATGACGATCGCGCCGGGCTTGATCCAGTCGCCCGGCACGAAGCGGGGCACGCCGACGGCGGCGACGACCAGATCGGCGCCGCCTACCTTGGCGGCCAGATCACGGGTCTTGCTGTGGCATACCGTGATGGTGCAACGCGCGGCGAGCAGCTCCAATGCCATCGGTCGGCCCACGATGTTCGACTGGCCGATGATCACCGCGTCCTTGCCGGCGAGGTCGATCCCGGTGCGCGCGAGCATCGTCATCACACCTTTCGGGGTACAGGGACGCAGCAGCGGGCGGCGCAACACAAGACGGCCGATATTGTAGGGATGGAAACCATCGACATCCTTGCGCGCGAGGATGCGTTCGGTGACCAGGTCTTCGTCGATCGATTCCGGCAACGGCAGTTGCACCAGGATGCCGTCGATATCGGGTTGTGCGTTGAGGCGGTCAATCAGCGCCAGCAGTTCCTCCTGGGAGGTATCGGCCGGCAGATCGTGGGATTCCGAGTAGAAACCCACCGCTTCGCAGGAGGCGCGCTTGTTGCGCACATAGACCTGGGAGGCCGGATTCTCGCCGACCAGTACCACCGCCAGTCCGGGACGGCGCAGCCCGGCGGCGAGGCGTGCATCGACCGCCTGCTTGACCTGTTCGCGGATCTCGGCGGCGATGGCTTTTCCATCGAGTAGTCTGGCGCTCATGAGGCGTCTCCCGGTGTTTGGGGGTTGTGCGCGACATGATACCCCGAAGCCCGCCGGCGGAGAACCATGCGATCCATTTCGCGTTTTTTTGTCGTTGACTGTGGCGGTTCTCCTGAGTATCATTTCGCACCTTCACCGGACGGTGTATCGGGGTATAGCGCAGTCTGGTAGCGCGCCTGCTTTGGGAGCAGGATGTCGGGAGTTCGAATCTCTCTACCCCGACCAGCAGGCGGTTCGCTCGGCGAAAGGATTTTGCGCCCGTAGCTCAGTTGGATAGAGCAACGGCCTTCTAAGCCGTGGGTCGCAGGTTCGAATCCTGCCGGGCGTGCCAAGCGGTTTGCAGTTCAATGGTGGGCGTAGCTCAGTTGGTAGAGCTCCGGATTGTGATTCCGGCGGTCGTGGGTTCGAGCCCCATCGTCCACCCCAATTCCCCGGGCCATTAGCTCAGTTGGTAGAGCAGTTGACTCTTAATCAATTGGTCGTAGGTTCGAATCCTACATGGCCCACCAGACAAGGCGGATCCGGCATCGATCGGGTCCGCTTTTTTTCTGTCGACGGATCGTCTTGATCCTCCGACCGTATCCTGCCTTTCCCATCGGTGTCATCGATTCGGCATCGACGTCCTCCCCGACGGTGTCAAGATTCCGTCTTTTTGCGCTCCTCTCCCTCCAAGTCATTGACTCAAATTGCTTTATGGGTTTTGGCATTGTTCTTGCATCTGAGTTGCCAGGTAACTGGAGAAGGCAATGGCGGAAGCAGAGGAACTCGATCTCGGTGAAGAAGGCAAGGGATCGAAAAAGAAACTGATCATCATCATCGTGCTCGCCCTGGTATTGCTGGGCGGGGGCGGCGGCGCGGCCTGGTTTTTCTTGATGGGCGACGAACCGCCGCCCGAGGGGGAAGCGGCGGCGCAGGCGAAGGCCGAAGAGGAAGAGGAGCCCGTCGACGAGAGTGCGCCCCCGATCTATCACCAGTTCAAGCCGGTGTTCATCGCCGAGCTGCCTCCCGGTGGCAAGAAGAAGATGTTGCAGATCGAATTGCAGGTACTTACCCACCAACCCAAGGTCGACGCCTTTCTGACCACCAATGATCCGATGCTACGCCATCACCTGCTGAACCTGCTTTCGGAGCAGGACGGCGAGGCGCTGACGAGCTCGAAAGGGCGCGAGAAGCTGCGCGAGGTGATCGTCCAGCGCATCGGGAAGCTGATGAAGGAGAACGGTCAGCGCGGTGAGATCGACAACGTCTATTTCACGCAGTTCGTGTTGCAATAGCCGGAGCCGGCGATGAGCGGAAACGACCTGCTGTCCCAGGACGAGATCGATGCGTTGCTGCATGGTGTCGACTACGGGGAGGTCGAAACCGAGACGGACGAATCACCCGGCGGCGAGGCGCGCGGCTACGATTTCGCCAGCCAGGACCGGATCGTCCGTGGTCGCCTGCCGACGCTGGAGATGATCAACGAGCGTTTCGCGCGTTACTACCGGACCAATATCTTCAACATGTTGCGGCGCAGCGCGGATATCGCGGCCTCGGCGGTCAAGATGATGAAGTTCTCGGAGTTCATCCACACCCTGTTCGTGCCGACCAGCCTGAACATTGTGCGCGTCCATCCGTTGCGCGGCAAGGCGCTGTGCGTGTTCGATCCCAAGTTGGTGTTCAGCGTGGTCGACAACTACTTCGGCGGCAACGGACGTTTCCACGCCAAGATCGAGGGGCGTGACTTCACGCCGACCGAGAACCGGGTCGTGCGCACCTTGCTGGACATGGCCTTCGGCGATCTGCGCGAGGCTTGGAAACCGGTGCTGGAGGTGGATTTCGAGTACCAGAACACCGAGGTCAACCCGCAATTCGCGAACATCGTCAGTCCGTCGGAAGTGGTGGTCGTGACGACCTTCAGCATCGATCTGGAGAACGGCGGCGGCGATTTTCACATTGTCTTGCCCTACGCGATGCTGGAACCGATACGAGACCTGCTCGATGCCGGCATCCAGAGCGATCGCGGCGAGAAGGACGAACGTTGGGAGCACGCCCTGCGCGAGGAGATGGTCGAGGCCGAGCTGGAGCTGGCTGTCGAGATCGCCCAGGTTCAGACCACGATGCGGCGGCTCGCCGGGTACGAGGTCGGCGACATCATTCCGATCGAAAAGCCGGAACGTGTCGAGGTGGCGACCGAGGGGCTGCCGATCTTCATCGCCACGCTGGGTGTCAGCAATGACCGCTACGCCGTCCAGCTCGAAGAATGGATCGTACACGAGACTCCCGGTCTTTCGGTGGACATCAACGAATTGAAGCAAGCGGCGGAAGCCGAGAAAGCAAGGGCGGAATGACATCATGAGCGAGCAGGAACAAGACCCGAACGAGGCGCTCGCGGACGAATGGGCCGCGGCGATGGAAGAGCAGGGCGTAGACGCCACTGCCGAAGAAGAAGCCGAGGTCGGCGCGGAAGCCGCGGCCGACACCGCAATGGAGCCCGGGGGCGGAGAATCCGCTGCGTTCGATGAGCTGCGGGCACGGGAATCGAATTGCGTCGATTCCGATGTCAACCTGCAAGCGATTCTGGACGTGCCGGTCACGCTGTCGATGGAGATCGGCCGTACCCATATCAAGATTCGCAACCTGTTGCAGCTCAACCAGGGCTCGGTTGTGGAGCTCGACCGCTTGGCCGGTGAACCGATGGATGTGCTGGTGAACGGCACCCTGGTGGCGCAGGGCGAGGTGGTGGTGGTGAACGAGAAGTTCGGTATCCGCCTGACCGACATCATCAGCCCGGCCGATCGCGTCGCGAAGTTGCGCTCATGATGCGCGCGTGGAGCGGAATCGGTCTGGTCGCGGCAACTTCCGGCGCGCTTGGCGCCGAGCCGGGGGCTGGCGCGCGGTTGCTCGCCCAAGGCCCGACCGCGCCCGGCATCGGCGGCATGCTCGCCAGCCTGGCGCTGGTTGTGACGCTGATTCTGGCGCTTGCCTGGCTGGCGCGGCGCATGCAAAACCTGCCGCGCGGCGGGCGCGCTGGCCTGAAGGTGGTCGGCGGGCTCTCGCTCGGCAGCCGCGAGCGGGTGGTGATCCTGGAGTTCGAGGGACGACGCCTGCTCGTCGGCGTCGCGCCGGGTCAGGTGCGCTTGCTGGATGCCGCGCGCGCGCCGGACTTCGCCGATGAACTCGCGCGGGTCGCGCGCAACGAGGAAGGAGAGACCGGGTGAAACCGCATTGGCTGTTGTCCGTCTTACTGCTGCTTGCCTGCGATCTGCACGCCGCCAACGGCAGCCTGACCGCGCTTACGGTGACGCCCACGGCCAGCGGCGGACAGAGCTATTCGCTCAGCATCCAGGTGCTGTTGATGATGACCGCGCTGAGTCTGCTGCCCGGCGCGCTGATGATGATGACCTCGTTCGCGCGCATCGTCATCGTGTTGTCGATCCTGCGTCAGGCGCTGGGAACCGCGCAGACCCCCTCCAACCAACTGTTGATCGGGCTGGCGCTGTTCCTGACCTTCTTCATCATGGCTCCGGTGTTCGAACGAGTCTACGATCAGGCCATCGAACCCTGGATGAACGAAAAGATCAGCGATGAGCAGGCGTTTGAAGCGGCGAAGCAGCCACTGCGCGAATTCATGCTTGCGCAGACCCGCGACGCCGACCTCGAGCTGTTCGCGCGCATCTCGGGTCAGCGCGCGATCAATGGGCCGGCCGATGTGCCGTTCTCGCTGTTGATGCCGGCCTTCGCCACCAGCGAATTGAAAACCGCGTTCCAGATCGGTTTTCTGTTGTTCATTCCGTTTCTGATCATCGATCTGGTGGTCTCCAGCGTGCTCATGTCGATGGGCATGATGATGCTCTCGCCGATGATCATCTCACTGCCGTTCAAGATCATGCTGTTCGTGCTCGTCGACGGGTGGTCGCTGGTGATGGGCATGCTGGCTTCGAGCTTCTATATCTGAATCGGGCCCGTCCCGGGAGAGAAACCATGACCCCTGAAACCGTGATCGAAGTGGGCCAACACGCGCTGCGCATCACCGCCTTGCTGGCGGGTCCGATCCTTGGCGCGGCGCTGGTCATCGGCCTGCTCGTGGCGATGTTCCAGGCCGCCACCCAGATCAACGAGATGACCCTGACCTTCATCCCGAAGCTGCTGATCATCGCCGTGGTGCTGATCATCACCGGGCCATGGATGCTGCACCTGCTGGTAGACTACACCCAGGGTCTGATCGAAAGCATCCCCTACCTGATCGGCTGAGACGTTGACCGTCACCGACGCCGACCTGTCGACCTGGCTGGCCGGCTTCTTCTGGCCGCTCGTACGAGTCGGCGCGCTGTTCTCGGTGGCGCCGGTGCTCGGCTACAAGCAGCCGCCGGCACGGCTGCGCATCGGGCTGGCTGTGCTGATCGTGTTGCTGATTCAGCCGTCGATCCCGCCCCCTCCGGTGGTCGACCTGTTCAGCGCCAGCGCGCTGATGATCCTGATTCAGCAATTGCTGATCGGTCTGCTGATGGGCTTCCTGTTGAGCATCGCATTCGGCGCGCTGACCTTTGCCGGACAGGCGATCGCATTCGGCATGGGCCTGGGGTTCGCCAACATGGTCGATCCGCAAAACGGGATCCAGGTGCCGGTGATTTCGGCCTTTTTCACCTTGCTCGCGACCCTTGCCTTTCTGATCTTCGACGGCCACCTGATCTTGATCGAGCTGATCGCGCGCAGCTTCCACAGCCTGCCAGTGGGGGAAAACGGCCTCGGCGCGCATACCTTCATGGCCGTGGTCCAGTGGGGCAAAGAGATCTTTGCCGGCGGCTTGCTGATGGCCCTGCCGGTGATCGCCGCGCTGTTGCTGGTCAATATCGGCATGGGCGTGATCACCCGCGCCGCCCCGCAGATGAATCTTTTCGCGATCGGTTTCCCGATCACCATCCTGCTTGGCCTTGCCCTGTTGTGGGTGACCTTACCGAACCTGCTCGATGGTTTTCTGCTGCTGGTGGATCGCGGCTTCGATCTGCTGCGCCAGTTGTTCAGTCTGTAGGTTGGGGGGTGACCGCAGGGACATTGCTGCCTCTCCGGCGGATACCGGATCAGGCAGCGACGCAATTGCGCGGCACCGCCGCAGCCGGTTCCGCGGTACTTGAACCGGCCTACAGCAGTTTTTTTTGCAATGTGGGCGTAGGCCCGATCAAGCGAAGCGGATCGGGCGACAGCGCCAAGTCTTTGAAATCAGGAAACATCGAGCGAAATGAAGCGCTATTGTCCTGGCTGGTAGATAAATGGGGCTTGCCAATGACAGGTCGGATCGCTATGATATGCACCACTTCAGGCGCGTAGCTCAGTTTGGTTAGAGCACCACCTTGACATGGTGGGGGTCGGTAGTTCGAGTCTACTCGCGCCTACCAGTTTCCAAGGCCCGGCTTTTAGCCGGGCTTTTTTGGTTGTATGCCTATCCACCAATGAGTTTTTGGCCGCTCCTTACGCCCTGGGCGGCGCCAAGAAACTGCGCCGCTGCCCGATCCGCCGCGCTTGATTGGCCCCCGCCTTGTCCGCTCCATATCACTTCAGCGTTCATGCCCGTCGCCCATGAATCTTCGGTTTTTTGAGGCGGTCGCGGTGGCCGAAAAGTCATGGGCGGCGAGTATCGCTGAGTAGTGACAAAGGCGCGAACAAGTGGTTTCAGCGGACCTCAAACTCCGCGCGGCTTTTTGCGCATGCTTTCGGCATTAGTGCGCAACCGCCTCGCTACGCTTGGGGCCGCTGAACATGGGCGTTGGGACAGGGCGTCCGGCCGGGCGCGGTTCAATCGGTGCTGGCAACCGGGTATGCCACGCCCCGCCGGAGTTCCTGGGCGGCGGGATTTGGGCCGTTTTACAGGCCCGCCTCCTTCGCCGCCTTCTCCCAGCCCTTGGGCAACTGATGCGCGATGCCCTTGTGGCAATCGATGCAGGTCTTGCCCTTGTCCAGGCCCTCGGAATGCGCCTTCACCGCGCGCCGGCCTTCCGCGACGAAATCCATGTACTCGTAGTCATGACAGTTGCGGCATTCTCGGGAGTTGACCGATTTCATGCGCTTCCATTCATGCAATGCCAGTTCGAGACGGTGCTTCTTGAACTTTTCGCGGGTATCGATGGTGCCCAGCAACTTGTGGTACAGCTCATTCGATGCCTGAATCTTGCGCACGATCTTGTGGGTCCAGTCCTTCGGCACATGGCAATCCGGACAGGTCGCGCGCACACCGGTACGGTTGCTGTAGTGGATGGTGTTCTTGTATTCCTGATAGACGTTGTCTTTCATCTCGTGGCAGGAGATACAGAATTTCTCGGTATTGGTCAGCTCCAACGCCCAGTTGAAGCCACCCCACAGGAGGATCCCCAAGACGATACCGATGAGCAGCAAGGTGCCCGCGGAATACCTGGCCAATCTACCCGTCTTGTTACTGCTGTTCATATTCGTTCTCCGGGTTTGGCGATGATCTACCGCTCCAGGGCTTCGACCGGCTTGAAGGTGTTCTCGACCAATGGCTTGGCGTTGGTCTGCGGCACGTGACATTGGGTACAGAAATAGCGCCGTGCCGAGACCGTTGCGAGATCCACGCCGTTACGGTCCTTGAAGTGCGTCTGGCTGATCTTGGTCGCGCCGGTTTCCTTGTAACGGGACCAGCTGTGGCAGGTCAGGCATTTGTTGAAATCCAGGTTGATCTGATAACCATCTATCTTGTGTGGGATCAATGGCGGTTGCTGTACATAGTTGCGTTCGATGGGCTCGCCGTCCTTGGAGACCCGCTTTACCTCCACCTTGCCCGAGGAGCCGTCCAGGGGCGTCATTCCCCGCAGTGATTCGATTCCGCTGGCATTGCCGGCGAGTCCGCTGATCAACACGATCATCACGCTTGTCAATTTGATTTTCATCGGATTGTCTCCATTCGATTCATTAAGCACCGAAGCGCCTCACACGGCCCGGGAGGAGCGGGAGCATGGCTTCGCCCGGGCCGCGATCACGCAATACGCCGGACTCAGGCCCGGATGACCTTGACCGCGCACTTTTTATAGTCCGTTTCCTTGGAGAGGGGGTCGGTGGCATCCAGGGTCACCTTGTTGACCAGACGGCTGGCATCGAACCAGGGCACGAAGACCAGACCGCGCGGCGGCCGGTTGCGCCCGCGGGTCTCGACCATTGCGGTAATCTCGCCCCGGCGCGAGCGGACCGTGGCCGGCAGCCCGCGACGCAGGCCGCGTTCCCTGGCGTCGTCCGGATGCATGAAGATCACCGCATCGGGTACCGCGCGATACAGCTCGGGCACGCGGCGGGTCATGGAGCCGGAATGCCAGTGCTCGAGCAGGCGACCGGTGCACAGCCACAGATCGAATTCCTTGTCCGGGCTTTCCGCCGGCGGTTCGTAGGGCGCGGTGATGATGTTCGCGCGACCGTCCTTGCGGCCATAGAAGCGCACGTCCTCGCCCGCCTTGACATAGGGGTCGTAGCCTTCGCGGTAGCGCCACAGGGTCTCCTTGCCGTTGATCACCGGCCAGCGCAGTCCGCGCGCTTTGTGATACATATCGAACGGCGCCTGCTCGTGGCCTTTCTTCACACCTTCGTGCTGGAAACGCCGGTATTCCTCGAACAGGCCCTTCTGCACGTAGTAGCCGAAATGGTCCATCTCGTCATTTTGGTAGACGTTGCCGGCCTCGTCCTTGACCTGGGTCTTCGGGAACTTGTCCACCTGGCCGTTGGCGAAGAGGATCTCGTACAGGGTTTTGCCGCGATACTCGGGTTTCTTCGCCAGCAGTTCCTCGGGCCAGACCTCGTCGGTCTTGAAGCGCTTCGAGAACTCCATGATCTGCCACAGGTCGGACTTCGCCTCGCCAGGCGCGCCGACCTGCTGGCGCCAGAACTGGGTGCGGCGCTCGGCGTTGCCGTAGGCGCCTTCCTTCTCGGTCCACATCGCGGTCGGCAGGATCAGGTCGGCGGCCTGCGCGGTGACTGTGGGGTAGGGGTCGGAGACGACGATGAAATTGTCCGGATTGCGATAGCCCGGATAGGTCTCCTCGTTCATGTTCGCGGCGGCCTGCATGTTGTTGTTGCACATCACCCAGTAGGCGTTCAGCTTGCCGTCTTTCAGCATGCGGTTCTGCAAGACCGCGTGGTAGCCCTTCTTGCCCGGGATGGTGCCTTCCGGCAGCTTCCAGATCTTCTCGGCGAAATCGCGATGCGGCTTCTTGAAGACCACATAATCCGCCGGCAGGCGGTGCGCGAAGGTGCCGACCTCGCGCGCGGTGCCGCAGGCCGAGGGCTGACCGGTCAGCGAGAACGGGCCGTTACCCGGCTCGGAGATCTTGCCCATCAGCAGATGGACGTTGTACATCAGGCCGTTGACCCAGACGCCCCGGGTGTGCTGGTTGAAGCCCATCGTCCAGAAGGAAGTGATCTTCTTGTTGGGATCGGCGTACAGCTTGGCCAGGCGCAGCAGCTTTTCCTTCGGCACGCCGGACAGCGCCGAGGCGTGCTCCAATGTGTAGGGTTTCACCGATTCGGCGTATTCCTCGAAGCTGATCTTGCTCAGCTTGCCCTTGCCGGGGTTCTTCGCCTTCTTCTCGCGTGGGTCGGTCGGGCGCAGGCCGTATCCGATGTCGGTCGGGGTTTTGGTGAAGTTGACGTGCTTCTCGATGAAGTCCTTGTTATAGGCTTCGTTCTCGATGATGTAGTTGGCGATGTAGTTCAGGATCGCCAAGTCGGTTTGCGGCTTGAAGATGATGTCGTTGTCCGCCAGCTCGAAGCTGCGATGGCGGAAGGTGGATAACACATGCACCTCGCAGCCTTCCTTCGTCAGGCGGGTGTCGGTCAGGCGCGACCACAGGATCGGGTGCATCTCGGCCATGTTCGAGCCCCACAGCACGAAGGCATCGGCGTGCTCGAGGTCGTCGTAGCAACCCATCGGTTCATCGGCGCCGAAGCCGCGGATGAAGGCGCCCACCGCCGAGGCCATGCAATGGCGCGCGTTCGGATCGAGGTTGTTCGAGCGGAATCCGGCCTTGTACAGCTTGGAGGCGGCATAGCCCTCCCACACCGTCCATTGGCCGGAGCCGAACATGCCGACACGCGAGGTGATTTTGTCTACCGGCTTGCCTTTGTTCTCTTCCATGCTCTTTTTGATCGCGGCCTTCCATTTCTCGGCCATGATGTCGAAGGCTTGATCCCAGCTGATCGGGGTGAACTCACCTTCCTTGTCGTACTCGCCGTTGGTCATGCGCAGTAACGGCTGGGTCAGGCGATCCTTGCCGTACATGATCTTGGACAGAAAATAGCCCTTGATGCAGTTCAGGCCCCGATTCACCGGGGCATCCGGATCGCCCTGGGTCGCCACGATGCGATCGTCCTTGACGCCGACCAGCACGGAACAGCCGGTGCCACAGAAGCGGCAGGCGGCCTTGTCCCAGCGGATCCTGTTGCTCTCGGCCCGAGCCTGGGCGCTCAGGGTTGGAAGGGTGATACCCGCTGCCGCCGTGGTCGCGGCGATGGCGTTGGTCTTTATAAAGTCACGCCGGGTCTGTTTCATGGTGCCGACTCCTGGTTGAATATTCGACGGAAAGCCGGAAAGCGCCGCGCGCGACGCCCGCCGACTGGCTGCTTTTTTGACATCCGAACCCGGCTCGATCCCGCCGTGTCTCGCGGAAACACGCACATCGACGTCGCGTGAAAGCGCTTCGATCCGAACGTCTCGTCGCCGACCAGATTAGATAATTCCGGGGCGCAAGGAACTGACTTTAGTCAATATCATTACAGAAGGCGGGGAAAGAGGCGTCATGAGCAGGGCAAGCGCGCCGCAACGCCATTGATTCAGGATATCTACTCGTCGCCCATGAATTTTCGGCCATCGTGACCGCCCCTCACACCCGTGGGCGTCGTTGCGGAAACTCGCCATGGTCCGGGTTTGCCTCGCGGGCCGTTATACCAGTTTCAGTGTCACCGCTTGTTTCTCGCCGTTGCGTTCGATAGTCAGGGTGATCGTGTCGCCGGGTTTGTGTTTTGCCAGTTCGAGTTTGAGGCCGGCGAGGCTGTGTACCGACCGGCCTTCGATGGCGATGATGCGGTCGCCCGGTTTCAGGCCGGCTTGCTTGCCGTGGCTCCGCTTGCTGAAGTCGAGGATTTCGAGACCTTGTTCGTCGGTCTTCAGAAAGACGCCGATCTTCGGCGCCGGCGGCAGTGTCTTGGCTCGCGTAAAGACCAGGTAGTCGGCCAGGCCGGGGCTTGGGTAGCGGCCGTCATCGGGCAGCAAGGTGGCGCTGGATACCGCAAGGCGGCGCGTCAGGCGGTCCGGGATGCCATTCTTCCAGGCGATGTGGCCGCTGCCGGCGAGGATCAGCAGGCGCCTGTCGGGATGTCGGCGCAGGTAGTTCGCGGCGGTTTCGGCCATGGTTTCGTCCCAGGTGAGCTGGACGTCGAGGAAGTTTTGAAACGGATGCTTTTTGCCCGGGTGTTGGTTATAGCTTTCGTGGATACGCGCTTCATAACGCTTGTCGCCGCGGTCGATCTCACCGGGCAGGCGTTGCGTGAGTCCGGGGGAGAGGCCGGCGATGCTTTTCTCGCCGATCGCGCTGGTAAGTTCTTTCTCGGCGTTCAGCGCGACGATCGGTATCCGGTGCTCGCGGGCGTAGCGGATGATCGGCCGATACAGCCGGTAGTCGAAGCGCCAGCGCTGATACCAGCCGCTGCGTTCGAGCAGGGTGGCCTCGTCGATGCGCCCGGCGAGGTAGTCGTCCAGTACCTTTTGCTGGGGTCGCTGGAACCATTCGACACCGAGCGCCAATGGCTCGCCCTGGGCTTGCAGGCCTTTCAGCACCGCGAGCTGGAGCTCGTGGTGGTCGACGCGGTTATGCGTCTCGCCGACGAATACCACGCGTTTGTCGACAAGTTGCCGGATCAACTGGTCGAGCGATTCGGCGCGCTTCAGGTCGAGCACCAGGGGTTCTCCTGGCGTCGGTGCGCGCGACGCGGGCGCGATGCGGGTCTGCGCCGCCGGAAAACAGCCGGCCAGGGCGAGAACAAGCAGGATCAGGGGGATGCGGGGTGTCGAATGCACGGGGGAACCTCGTTGGGATGGTATGGCGTCGGTCATGAAATCAGAGCGTCCATTATGAGTTTGAAGCAGGTCTGTTTGTCCATGATTCTTTGCTGTGCGACCGGTCTTTCGGCCTGGGGCGGAGAGACGCCGCCGCTGGTTGGGCACGGCCTGCGCCTGCGCTTGCAACCGGAGCAGGGCCGTATCCAGGTGGAGGATCGGCTGCAACTTCCGGAGCGGCTGCCTGAGTCCGCCGAGCTGCTGCTGAACCGGGCCTTGAAACTGGAGCCGGTTCCCGGTCTGACCGCGCAGGCCGCGCGCGGTTCATTGCGCGCCTATCGGATCGACCCGGCGCTGGCCGGCAAGCGCCTGACGCTGCGCTACGCCGGCGGCCTCGATGGCATCGCGGAGAAGACCCGACTCGGCGACATGCCGCGCGGCATGCTTTCGGAGAAGGGCGTCTTTCTCGATGGCGCGTCGGGCTGGTATGCGTGGCTGCCGGGCAGCCTGCAAGCGTTTTCGCTGCGGGTCGAGGCGCCGGATGGCTGGCGCGTTCTCAGCCAGGGGGAGGGGAGGCGCGATGGGCCGGTCTGGCGCTGGCGCGAGCCCCATCCGCAGGACGATCTCTATGTGCTCGCTGATCGATATCAGGTGTATCGTCGCGGCGATCGGCCGACGACGCGGGAGGTCTGGCTGCTGGAGCCGGATGCGCCATTGGCGAAGCGCTATCTCGATGCCAGCGCGAAGTACCTGGATTTCTACTCTCGTCTGATCGATGCCTATCCCTATGCCAAGTTCGCCGTGGTCGAAAACCGCTGGCAGACCGGTTACGGCATGCCGTCGTTCACGTTGCTCGGCTCGCGCGTGATGCGCCTGCCGTTCATCACCCATACCTCGTTGCCGCATGAGATTCTGCACAACTGGTGGGGGAATGGGGTCTATGTCGACTATCGCCAGGGCAATTGGAGCGAGGGCCTGACGGCCTATCTTTCCGATTACCTGTTGCGCGAGCGCAAGGGCGATGGCGCGGCCTATCGCCGCGCGGCGCTGGAACGTTTCACCAACTTCGCCGCGCAGGGACGTGATTTTCCGCTTTCCCGCTTCGTATCCAGGCACGGTGACCGCAGTCAGGCAGTGGGTTACGACAAATCCCTGATGCTGTTTCACCAGATCCGGCGCCGGCTCGGCGATGCCCGTTTCTTTCAGGCTCTGCGTGATTTCTATCGCCAGTGGCGTTTCCGCAAGGCGGCGTTCGATGATCTGATCGCGGCGTTCGAGCAGGCCGCCGACGGCTCGTTGGCCGATCTGGTCGATCCTTTGCTCCACGGCGTCGGCGCGCCACGGCTGGCGTTGCAACAGGTGGGCCTGGCGCGTCATGGCGATCGCTGGCGGCTGCATCTGCGCATCGCGCAGGTGCAGCCAGGCGGGCACTATCGTTTGTCGGTGCCGATACGCATCGACTTCGCGCGGCGGGAGCCGCTGTGGCGCGAGGTGGATCTGAACGGCGCCACGGCGAAGCTGGATCTGGATCTCGACGAACGCCCGCTGGCGTTGTCGCTGGATCCGGAATACCAGCTTTTCCGGCTGCTCGACGAGGGCGAGAAACCGAGCGCGCTGGGTCGTCTGTTCGGCGCGCCCCGGCAGTTACTGGTGCTTCCCGCCGCGAGCGCCGATCTGCCCGCATGGCGGGCTCTGGCGGCGCGTTGGGCGCGACGTTATCAAAACATCGAGGTGAAGACCGATCGCGAGTTGGCGGCCTTGCCGATGCGCGGCGCGGTGTGGGTGATGGGCTGGGACAACCGCTTTGCCGGGGCCGCCTTGCGGCGGGTCGGGAAGCCCGCGCCGGATCGAGACAAGATCGCCGTGGTCTGGCTGGACGCGGACAACCAAGCGCCCCCGTTCGCTTTCATCGGCGCGCAGGGTCGGGCGGTGATCGAGGCGCTGGGGCGCAAGTTGCCGCACTATGCCGGCTATGGCGAGCTCCGCTTCGCCTTGCCCGGCGTGAAGATTCAGCGCAAGAAACGCCTGCCGGCGCGGCATTCCCCGCTGACGCGGCGGTTTCAGTCATCGGAGGAAGAGGGCCGGTAGTCTTTGGGGACGGTCGGCCGCCGCCGCGCGCTGCGCTGGGGTTCAGTCCTCGAAGGCGTCGGCGTTGTCGAGGATTTGTTGTTTCACCTGGGTCTGATCGGCGCCGGCGCGCTCGTCGAGGTCGCCGATCAGGTCGTGGCGGATATGGATCGAGAGCCGCGCCAGTTCCTCCATCAGGAGATCGACATCGTCGCTTCCGACCTCGTCATCGCGTGTCACGCGGGTGAAGCATTCGATCAGTTTCTCGAACTGGGCGAGTACCTCCGGTGACGCGGCGATGGCCAGTTTGTGGGCGAGGATGCGCAGGCGGATGCGGTCTTCGTCGTGGACGGAGCCGCCGAGCATGATGTCCTGGATGTGATCGAGCAATTCCAGATAGATGCCGGTTTTCAGCTCGATGAACTTGATGTTTTCTTCTTTCTTCAGCTCTACCTCGGTCTGCTTGTTCAGCAGCAGCGCGGTAATCAGCATGGTGATGATGGTGCCGAGGACGATCAGCACGATCTCCTGCGTGAATGGCAGCTTGTCGGCTACATGGTAGGCATAACGCAGAAACCAGTAGCCTCCGACGACGAGGATGCTGGCGAGCGCCATATAGAGGAGATTTTCGCGCGTGATGCGGGACATGCTTGGAATCCGGTGGCTAAAGGCGCGGTGTATACTCGCCGCCCAAGGGCGATGAGTATACATCCATGCTCCCCAAGGCAGGGCAATCACGCTTGACGGGGTGTTGAAAAAGCCCTTCCGTGGGCTTTTCAACTACGGAAGCGGAAAACGCGGTTTCCTGCTTCCTTCATTTTCAATGGCTTATGGCCATTGAAAATGGCGGCACATCCATGTACCGCGCGCAGGCAGTCGAAAAACCGTGTTTTTCAACAGCCTGTGAAATGCCATTGACCAGACAAGGCATAGGCCCGATCAAGCGTAGCGGATCGGGCCGCGGCGCAATTGCGCGGCCCCGCCGCAGCCGGTTCCGCGGTACCTGAACCGGCCTACAGCGCTAACCCTTTGAAACCAGGAAACCTCAAGCGAAATGAAGCGCGATTGCCCTGTGAATCCGGTTGTTTCGCGATACAGTGGGGCGGATCCTGTGCTACATTGCGATTCCCGTCTGCTGGAAGCCCTATGAATCTTACCGCCCGTAACCTCGACCAGTACCGCTTGGTCGAAACCCGTCTGCAGGAACGGCTCGATAGTGGCGCAACGCGTTGTAATCTGTGTCCCTGGCGCTGCAAGCTGACCCATGGCCAGCGGGGTTTTTGTCAGGCCCACGTCAATCGTCACGGTACGCTGTACAACCTTTCCTACGGCATTCTTTCGGCGATCGAT
>Ga0256832_1000665_pt1 | contig 22490 bp, 19 predicted proteins | sample 134614metaG_FD_190534 | JGI IMG/M metagenome (GOLD analysis project Ga0256832, IMG submission 190534) | Hydrothermal vent microbial communities from Lau Basin, Pacific Ocean - 134-614 | ecosystem: Environmental > Aquatic > Marine > Hydrothermal vents | place: Pacific Ocean: Lau Basin | collected... | reverse complement strand
AGATAATAAACCATAATCCTCAGCCCAGATTTCAAAATGATTTAAAAGTATTCTGTATCTTTCTATTGTCTTGTCTGATAAGCCTGATTTTTTAAGTTTGTTTAAATATGAGTTTATTTTGTTTTTTAAATTTTCTTCAAATGTTATCATCCCTTCGCAGCTTCCTTTATATAATAATTTTCCATATACTATCCCAGTTTTTGTTAACCTCTAACAGGTTAACTTTATACCATCTGCCATTCCAGAAGAAATACACATATAATCCCCAAGTCGTATCAATAAAGCCCTTGATTTCTTCTTCAGCTATAACCACAGGAATTGTGTCCCAGGTTCTGCCTCTATGGCTTGAGAATTTGGGCTTCTTTGTTGGTATTAAGTTAATATCATTTATTTTCATTTTTCCTTCCTCTCCCTTGTAATAAAGGCAACAAACTCTGCCCATTTAACAGGAAATTCCATAGAAGTAGAACCACAAGTGATTTTGTAGTAGTTCCCCCAGATTCCTGTCCGTGATAATCTGCCAGAAAGCAGATATATTCCTCATTTTCAGCATCAACAGGACATTTGGTAAAAGGCAAAGGCTTTATATAAGCCTCTTTTTTCATGCAAATTCTAATTTGGTTAGAATGTATAAATACTCTGAAGAACATAAAGAGCAAATTAAACATTATATAAACTGCTATTAGGAAAAGAATTAGGTTCTTCATTTTTACTTCTCTTTATTTAGTGGCTTTCTTTTCAGGATTTTGTTTCTTAGTCCATATAAAATACACGACTACATATTCTCTAATTGGAATGTATGAAATGCCTATAATTTTATATTTGAATTTTTCCTTTTTTGCTTTTTCTTCTACAAGTTTATCAAATGGAACAGCTTCCAAACACCTTCCAAATGGCAATAAGGAATTACCACCTTCTCTCTTTAAACAGCAATAAAGACCCTTTTCTATATCTTTACATCTCACTATCCCATAATGCCAACCTTCTGGTAAGGACATAGAAAGAATATTCAAGTTGGTTTGAATGTTAGAACTTACAGCGTTTGCTCCTCCAACTATAGCTGCAGCTGTTGTAATAGATATAGGTAATCCATAAGAAAATGAAAAACTTATGATAAAAAGTAGGAGTATTGTCAATAATTTCATCTTTTATCTCCTGCATAAATACATTTCAATTTTAAATCAATTTCCACTAAAACACAATACCTGAATTAGTATTCAGGTAAAGCCTTTAATCTCAAAAGAAAGAAACAGGGATCTTGACCGGTACTTATGTATCAACGGTCAAAAGAAGGCTTAGTGGTTTTATTGAAAAGTCATAAAATTCCAAAAGCTCAAAATCAAAAAATAATCTGGAGATAAAATGAAAACCTTCTCTCTGTTTGAACTCATAGAGGAAATAAAAGAACCCTGCTCTTTCTCAGATATAGGAAATCTATCAGAAAGACAGATACAAATCAGAAGTAAGTACATAATAGAAAATTATTTTGAAGATACTATAAATCCTATTAGACTGAAACACCCTGAAATTTACGAAAAAATGCTAAAACCCTTTGAAAGGGTAATGGATGATATAAAGATAAGAGAAGATATATTCTCCACGGAAAAAATATTTGAGGAGATTAGAAAAATAAATCCAAAAATTGATCTTTATTCTGCAGCTCTCTACTCAACTATATACTTGATTAAAAAGGAAAAAGAAGGAAAGGTTTTGATATTCAAGGACAAACAGTTAAAACTTAAAAACATACTCATGATCAATAATAAACAAAACGCTGTACTGCTTTACAAAATGATTTTAAAAGATTCAGATCTGTACATTCAAAAAACACAGATGACTCCTTTTCTAAGAAAACTATCCCAAACAATCTTCCCGGAAAGGAACGAAAAAGCAACAATAAAAAATCTAATATCGGCCATTTACGGGTTTGTCCTGGAGCTTCCTTCCTACACAAAGCAGACAAAAGACCTGTCAAAAAACGCAAAAAAGATTCTCACAATTCTCTCCCCGGATTCAAATCCATACAGAATGCTTTCACAGGCCATGCCAAATGCTTTTGGATTAAATATCAAAGAAATAACAGATGAAAAATACGCAGATTTTGAAAAACAAATTGTTAGTACGTTCAAAGAGTTGAAATATAAAATTAAAGATTTAGAAGAAATGCTAAAAGAGAACTTCTTTAAATCTTTTGGAGAAATTTCCCTGGATAGAATAAAAAAAAGACTCGAAAGGGTTAAAGATCTAGACAGTAAAGTTCTTGCCTTGTCAAAATCCCCAGAAAGAAAAAACTGGGTGGAGCTAACTGCAATAATACTGGTAGACAAATCTATAAAGGATTTCACAGATGAAGATGTCATACTATACCAAAAAAACTTAAGGCTTTTTATTTCTAAATTAGAAGAACTTGAAAGAAGCTACATAGAAAGACTTGAAACTGAAAAAACTTTTCCTGTCTATATTTCCATAAAGACACCAAAAGAAAGTTTTTCTGTAATAAAGCATATTGAAAAACAAAAAAACAGCAACACTTATAACAACCTGAATATTAATGACTTAACTGAAAACCAAAAAATAAGCATCATAATAGAGCTATGCAAAAAGCTCAAAAATTAAAAAAGAGGAAGAAAATGGAAAATATAAATGATCTTAATAAACTTATGGAAGTAATAGGAATCGTTATCTCTTCTCACGGTGGAGTAATTTATCCCAAAGCAAAGCTGGTAAAACTTCTTTATCTGATCGATATCGAATTTGCAAAAAATTACGGGAATAGAATCACAAAAGCGACATATAAAAGCTACTTTTTTGGTCCATATTCGGACGATATAGATAGAGCAATAGACCAACTGAAAAAACTGGAACTTATAGATATAGACAAAAACTTCTCCCTATGCCCTGAAGAGAGATACTATAAAATTAAATTGAAAAGTATTCCTAACTTTGGCACTATAAATGAAAAAGAAAAAACTTTTGTAAAAAATATTGCTCTACAGTACAGAAACAAGTCCTTAGACAGCATACTAGGAAAGGTATATAACACAGACGAGTTCTCAAAAACTAACTTTGGAGAAGAAATAATTTTATAAGGAAATAATCTAACAGGAATATAACAGAAAAAACCTATTTTTCAAAACAGTAAGGAAATTACATTTTCTAGATCCAAAAACTATAAATGATATGCATCAAACTTGATACATAAGACACCAACATTAAGGAAAGCAAATAATGACTGTATGGAGGATAAAAATGAAACCTATAAAAGAAAAAATAAAAAAGATAATGATCTTGGTATTTTTAAGCATAAGTTTGACTTTTTTTTCTTCCTCGGAAGCTGCACCTAAAGGTGGTAAAAAAATAAAATCAAAATCAATAAATACAACAAAATCAATAAGATCAACAAGAAAATTAGAAAAAACCAGAAAATTAAACTCTTCTGCTGTCCGTAGAAAGTTAACAGCTCCCGGCAGCAGCGAAAGTAACGGTCTATTAATGGGGCTATTTCTGGGAAGTTTATTATTCGGAAACTTTTCGGAAGATGAAACAGAAATAAATCTCTACAACAAAAACTTTATACCACCTGGAGCTTCTATGCAAGAAATTATAATAATCGCAAACAGAAAAGGCTGGAAATTGGGAGCAATTAAAGGAATACTCTTACCAGAAGGAACAAAGGCAAAATTCTGCAGAGATTGCAATTGCTATCGTAAAGGAGGTGCTTTATTCATAAACGAAGCTCCAAAAGTGATTCATCCTGACAAAGAAATAAGAATAATAAATATAGAATTTTATTGGGACGATTACGAAAATTACGTAGTTGTTTATTTTATATGGAAACCTAAAGAAAATCCTGAGGATCTAATAACAGATGATTCCTTAGACTTTCATTAAAAGCTTTAGGTTCTACAAAACTTCTTGCTTTTCTCTTACAAGTTCTACATCTAATCAACTACAGAAAGTTTCTCCATCTATATACAAAACTCAAGAACTTATTGACATTACATCAAAAAAATATGTATATTGTGAAAAGAAGGGAGTGGGTACAAAATCAATAAAAAAAGGAAAAAAGGTGAATGCTAAGCAGTAACAAACTCAAAGTAAAATTCCTAGATGATACACCAACTTCCCAGGACGAAATAAAACTACACTCAAAGATAGCTTCCACTCTTGCCAAAATCCTGAATATTATAGAAAAAAATGAAAAGAAAATAATAGCTTTATTTGGCTCGTGGGGTTCAGGAAAATCTACAGTAATAAAGATCCTAGAAAAGGAAATAGGAGAAAGCAAAATATTTATTTTTGACTCGTGGTCTCACAAAGGAGATTTTTTAAAAAGGGCATTTTTGTTAGAGCTGGCAAAAAGCTTAGAAGTGGAAAAAGAAGAATATGTAAAAGATAACAACAAAGATAAAATAACTATAGAAACGGTTCTAACCAGAAAAGTAATAAACAAAACAGTAGATTCTAAACCTTTATCTGATTTAAACAAACCTGTAAAAATCTTAACTGGTTTAATTTTATTCTCAATTATCTTTGCCGCTTTTTCAAAAATTACCGAATATTTAGTTGCACTCTGGAACCCTGTAGAACTGATTTCTGAGTTGAATTTCTCGAAGAAATCCCAATGGATAACAGGGATAACTATATTTTTAATTGTTTTAGGGATCTGTATTTGGCAGCGGAAAAAAATAAATGAAATTTTAACGAACTTTATTAATTTTTACTTCCTAAAAAAAGTAGAAATCACAGAATCTCATACAACAAAGGAAGATTTAGAATTTACAAACTATGATTACGAAAATTACTTAAATTACATATTGAATAAAGCAGCTATAAATGAAAAAAAGCCACTTATCATAGTTTTTGATAACTTAGATAGAGTAGATGATGAAACGGTTATAAATACCTTTTCTCTAATTCAATTAACCAGTGAATCTTTAGAGAAAAAGGGTTTTAAAGATGTTTATTTTCTAATTCCTATTGATAAAGAGCGTCTTGAAAAAACCATAAAAACCATAATAGTTGAAAACAACAATGATGAATCTGAAAAAGAAAAATTTGCAAAAGATTTTCTGGAAAAGATCTTCCCCTATAAAGTTGAGATTCCAAACATATATCACTCGGATTGGAGAACATTTTTCAATAGAAGAATAAAAGAATCTATGCCTTTTTTAGATGAAAATGTAGTTAGAGAAATAAGACTTTTATTTGAGGAAGGAACCACTATAGACAAGCTAACCCCAAGAGAGATAAAAAATTTCATAAATAATCTAGTTGAAAATTATATTTTCTGGGGGGAGAGTATAGACATAAGACTTCAGGCTTTATTTGTAGTTTTACACCGCTCCGGTAAAAAAACCACAGACCCACCTGAAGGACTAATGCTAATACTTGAAAGTTCTTTCAGTAGGAATGAGATAAAACATGCTTTACTAAAACAAAAATACAAGGTTAACAGAGTTCCAGATGTATTCATAGAAGAATCAATCAAACATATTAATGAAAAAAAAGTTAAAGAATTTAACAATGTACTAAAAGAAATAGAAGACAAAGAAAAAATTAATACATTTCTCTGGGAAATATGGAAAAGAAAAATAAACGATATGAAACAAGATGTAAATTCCCTACTCAAATTTTCTTTTATGCTTAGAGAAACGATAAAAAAAGAGGACAAATATAAGGACATATATGAAAACAATTTCAAAAATAACATATATGAAACTCTTAAAACTATCATCAAGCAGCCAGAAAAAATAGCCGAGATAGAAGAAATCCAAGAACTCTCAGAAATCTTAAAAGAAAGAGAAGACATAAGAAAGGTATTTATAGAAAAAAGTGCTGAAATCGTCATATCAATTACAGAGGAAAAGAAAAATGTTGAGGGATAAAAAGCTAAATTTTTTAAAAATGCTTGGAGAAATAGACTATATCCTTGATATAAAAAAAGATCTGTCAAGAATAGTTAACGAAAAGCTGGAAGGAATTGATACGACAAGAAAAAAGATGGTTGCTTTAGACATTGCGGAAGGATTTGAAAACAACGAAGAAATGCTCACAGAGCTAATTACGCAGGATAATCTAAACATTGAAAAACTGATAAAAACTTTTGATGGTGAAATACTGTCTTCTGAAAATCAAGTAATGGCTCTGGAAGAAAAACATATAAAATTGTTTCTAAAAGCCCTGACAAATGATAAAATTCCCGAAAATGAATCTATAAACTTCATCGGTGGTCTGAAAAACAAAATTAATAATGAAAAAGATAATATAATTAACTACATTAGAGGGTACAACTTAAACTCCCAAATAAAAACATATCTGGAAAACGAAAAATTTTTTGACATAGTTTTTATTCACCTTTTAAACCTTTGCAAAAAAAAATCAGAATTTATAAATAGAGATGAAGGCTTAATCACGTCGGTATACTTCAAAATTTCGGTGAAATTAGGAAACTTTTTTGCGATCCCCATTTCCATAATTGCAGTCCTTCTGTACGATTCAAATCTACCGCAAAACAACTTTTTTGCAATACAGACCGGAAACATTACTATGAATCACATATTTGAAGGAGCATTAAGATTTAAGGAGTCAGAATACTACTTTTTAAAATATCTCCTAATCCTGGACGAATCGGAACTTCTTTATAAATTTTTGGATAGCCTCGAAAGTTACAATATAAGTGATAGCTACAGGAAAAAAATAGCAGAGCTGATTACAAACAGCAACCTGCTACATGATCATTTGATAATAGACTTCTACAGATTTTTAAGGAAATACTACCCGGACATAGAAGATATAATAGACGAAAAGAATAAAGAGAACAAATTTTGGTTTAAGGAAGATATCAAATACAACCTAGAAAAAGATTTCGCTGCAGACGACACCATACAGTTTTTAATCTCTTTTCAACACTGGACTGAAGACAAAGAGATACTTGAAACGGTAAAAGACTACATTGAAGCAAATGGAAAAGACTTAACAGGAAAAGAAGTATTGTTTGAACTGTCAAAAATGCTGATAGAAAAAGGCATAAAATTCAATATGGGATTTTCGAATGATTTAGGAGAAGCTCTCTATACCGCATTTGAAGAAATGCTATACAGCCATGAAATTGATCAAAAAGCCCTTTACATTTTTAAAAATCTAGACAAATTTATGGAGAGAAATGCAACCGAAGCCTTAATGAACAGTATAGAAAATTCACTAATACATGCAAACTGGGAATCTATTACCGATACAGAGATAAACGCCATAAAAGCTATCAAGAATTCCCTTCATATAAGCAAGGAAAATGTAATGAGGATCTTTAATAGTATTATCTCGCAAGCAAGAAACAATCCTGCCTCGTGGAGAATCATTGAAGAAATTCTTGACGGAATAGAACTTTCAGAAGACAACACAAAATTCATTAAAAGCGAGATAGAAAAGATAGAAAAAGATCAGTCAATAAAAGATGAAATAAAAGAAATAACGTCAAAAATCAAAGAAAAAGTTTCAACACTTGAAGGTGAGTAAAATGAAAAAACCTTTAATAGAGCAGATAAGAGAAGAAATAATAAAACATAAAACATACCAGGTTGTTAAAAAAAGCATACCTTCTGAAGAAACAGACCCCCTAAATATATTTGGTCTTACCGGAGGAATCTCAAGAAAAATCAACCATAAAATATTAAAGAAAGACACGCTCTCCTTCCTCAAAAAATTCTCTCCCACAGCATACAAAAATCTGGAATCAATGAGTGAAACGGAAAAAATCCTACAAATGAGCGTATACGAAAAATTTATAGCTATAATCTTGTCTTACGAAAGAACCGGAAAAATTACATTTAGGGTAAGAGAAAAATTCAGTGAGCTACTATCAAAAACAGATTTTCCGGAAAACATAGGACTAAATCAGATAGCTTTCCCTTTTCCAGGCTTTTTTCTTGAAATAGAAGGAAGTTATATAGAATATATAGAAGAGGAAGGTCATAAGATAAATGAAGGGCTTATCTACATATCTGTTAAAAAGGAAGAACCTAACGTTTACTTTTCATTAAACATGATAGAAGAATCGGAAGGAAAGTTTATAGTGCCGTGGTCAGTAGATGTTGAGCTAAAAGAGACGGATACATTGTTATGTTTATTTAACAAACTAGTGGAAGAAAACAAAAAAAAGCAGATAGAAAGCAAAAAAATAGGTGAAATAATAGGCATTCTCTCAAATAAAGAAGAAATAAAAGAAATAGAAAAAATCCATGAAAAAATAAAGGAAAACGTAAGAACTCTTATAAATCTGATCCTGTACATAAACCACATAAATGAAGACATAATAGACATATCACCTGTTCCGGAAAAACTAAAACAGAAAAGAGATTACTACCAAAAACTAAAAAATGAAAAGAAGATAGAAAAGATAGAATCCCAGCTTAAAATCTATCCAAGAGTTTATTTGGTTGGTCAAAAGACTTCTGAAATAGTAGAAAGAGAAATAAAAACGGCAGGTAGCCCTAAAAGACCCCATTGGAGAAGGGGCCACATAAGGTATTACGATCCAGAAAAAGAGAGAAAAAGGAAGTTTAAAAAACAATGGACATTTGTAAGACCCACATTGGTTAAAGGAAAAACTGAAGAAGCAAAGGAATACGTTTTATAGGAGTGCACAGATGAAAAAAATAATAGTTTTTTTCCTGACTATTTTTGCAATCTCCACTGCATCAGAAAGAATACCAGCAAAAGTAATCTCCGTTACAGATGGAGATACAATAAAAGTAACAATAAACGGAAAAACTGAAAAGGTAAGACTCATAGGAATAGACACCCCCGAAAGCAGAATAAACAGAAGAGCTCAGCTCCAGGCAAAAAAAAGCAGAAAAGACCCTAAAGAAATAGTCAAAATGGGAAAGCTTGCTAAGAAACACCTTCTATCATACATAGCTCCAGGAGACACTGTCTATCTTGAGTTTGACGTTCAAAAAAGGGATAAATACGGAAGGCTACTGGCCTATGTCTGGATAAACGGAATTATGGTCAATGAAAAGATGGTATGCGACGGATACGCTTACGTCTTGACAATTCCTCCAAACGTAAAATACGCAGACAGGTTCAGAAAATGCTTTTCGGAAGCCACTGAATATGGTTTTGGCCTCTGGAAAAAAGAAAGAAGGTTTGATCCGTATATTAAAAGCAACAGAGAAAATAATAGCTTCGAGTGCGGAAAAAAAAGATACTGCTCCCAGATGAACAGCTGCGAGGAAGCAATGTTCTACCTGAATGTTTGCGGATTAAGAAGGCTTGATGGTGATGGAGATGGTGTTCCTTGCGAAAGGCTGTGCAAATAGAAAAATAACATAAGTTAACATTGACTTTTGTTAGAAACACGTTAACGTTATGCAAAAAAGGAGTAAGATATGAACATCTTTGACCTGGCATGGAAAGTAATATTTATGTTCATTACAGGGCTTTTAGTTATAAGTACACACTTCCTAATACACGGAATCCCCCTCCTAGACATTCCAGTAGATGAAAAAACTGCTTTCATTGCTGGAATTTTAATAACCATTTTCTCACATCCCATATATAGATATTTCCTAAAAAATAAACTGCAAGTCTATCCGGAAGAAATCTCTGTTGCTGCAGGAGCAATCTTCATTTTTGGTCTCCTTCAGCTGTTTCCAATAGGTATCCCTTACGGAAAGCTAATCCTTTTGGACAATAAAGACACACAAGCAATAAAAAAAGATGATAACCACCTTGAAAAATTATTTACAAAAGCAGAAAAGGAAGGAAAAAACGTAATTTTTCTGAAAAGAGAAGGCTTTTATATTATGACCAACCCAGAAAGAACCAAAAAAGAACTTTATCTTCCTTACATAGCGAATGATATAGTAGAAGAAATAAGATACGGTACATACCTGATAAACATTCCGGGTGAAAGAAAAATACTAATAATTGAAGATAAAATCAGCCAAATCAAAAACATTAGCTGGTTCTTGTTGTCAGTGGGAGGAATATACTTACTGATCAACATACTGGGAGCAGTTAAAGAGGGAAGAAAGAAAAAAGAAAGGAAAACAAAAGCAGCTAATCTCTACGTTAATGGCTGAAAAAGTGCTTAACAAGACCTATAAACTTATCTACTACCTGGCTCATAGATCTGTTAGGTTTTTCTTTCTTCGTTTTCGTCTTTATAATCTGGGTTAGACTCATATTTATCTCCTTAACTCTGGACTACATCCAGTGCTTTTGAAGCTAATACTCTTTTTAACTTTCCGGCATAATACTGATTTGTTGGGTGAAGAAGACAAACAGAGCACACGGAGTCAGGAGAACAACTGCAATCGTTCACTATCTTCTTTGCTTCCTCTAAAACGTCGGTAAACTTATCGTATATCTCTTCTATAAAGCCAGCTCCAGCAGGGACGTTATCATACAGTATCAGCTTAAAATCTCCTCGTAAGTTGTTAAATTTTATCATTCCACTTATATCTTCCCTCTTTATATCTAAGACAGACGAGGCTCCTTCTAAAATAGCAAATAAAAAAGAAAGATAAGTAGAAAAAGGATCCTCATTATCCCTGTCTATCAGTTCATGTTTTACTTTTAACGGGGGTTCTACTACCAAGACGTCTGTGTAAAACCTGTATCCCAGATTAACAAATTTTTCCTCAAGATCTCTTGTTCTAATATAGGATTCACTGTACATTCCTTTTGAAACTCCCCTCTCTATATCTACTTTTCTGCTTTCTGAAACATTGAGTGTAGCTATTATACCTCTATTGTAAGCGGTAAGAGTAAAACCTTCTTTTTCTTCAGGTCCTTTAAATCTGTCTCCTTCTGATGAGAAAAAAGACTGCTTTCTGCTAAGGTTTATAGGCTTAAAATCCCTATCCATCTGACCAACAGGAACAAAAATTCTCTGACTTTCTGACAATCTTCCTGCTTCGCTAAAAGTCTTATTGTTCAGTATTCTTTCTAAATTTTTTATGTTACCTGCATTAAAAAGCTCAACCATATTTCTTGTTTCAAAACCCCTAGGAATAATATACCTGTCACTGATTAAATTGCTTAATCTTGACTCTCCGCAAACAGGACACTCACTGTACCCTAAAAGCTCTCTTGAATCCTGAAAATAAAGGCATTTCTTGCAGTAAAAGTAATGATACAGCTCTGAACTTTCTTCTATTGGACCCATACCTTTGAGGATCTTAACATTTGTTGACATGAGCATATGCCCGGCAGCTATCAGCCTTTCTCCTGGAGCGTACTCTCCTATAGCAAGATCAAGACCCCTATCAAGTTCGACAATAGATGAAAAACTCCTTTCTATTCCACCAGGAAGTCTAACTCTTGCACCCTTCACATCTAAAGAAACAGTGTCTACAGGAAAACCATACTTTGGAATAAATACCTTTCTGCTGAAAAAAGTTATAATGTCCTGATTATAAATCTCATTAAGGTTTTCTTCATAAAGCCGTCTAATACCCTCAAGATACCCTTTTCTGGATCTTTCTTCTTGAGATAAACCACCTCTTCTAAGCCTTCTCCCAAGATCCTGAATCTCATCTTCTAATTCATCAAGAACATTATTAATTTCGTTTATGTCTTCGCTCAGCTCTTTTTCTATTCTTTCAAAGAGAGTTTTGCTGTTGTGATCCTCTATGCTTGGGATTGTGCCGCTCCACCACTGCCACGTGTCAACACCGAATTCTGTTATCAAATCTCTATTTCCTAAAATCCTTTTTATCTCTTCCTTAATATTTTCTGGATTAGAATCAGCATAAGATTTGAAATTCTCAAAATGACCCATAAAATCAGAAACTGTAATCCGGCTTTCACCTGCAAAATTATTTCTTAGATAATGGGAAAAAAGAACCGCATTGAGATGTCTTAAGATTATTCTCTTGTTATTCTCCTTTATAATCGGAGGGTTAATCTCTCCTTTTATCATTCTCAGCGGATCTTCAAATACCTTCAAGTCATGGGGTCTATTTAAAGCATACGAAACGACAAGAGCAGCAGATTTTGAACTTCTTCCTGCCCTCCCTGCTCTCTGGACATAATTATCAGGTCTTGGAGGAACATTGTGCATGTAAACAACTTGCAGATCTCCAAGATCAACACCAAGTTCAAATGTAGTACTACAGCTCAGCACATTTATTTTTCCTTTTTTAAAATCTTCCTGCACTGCCCTTCCTTGTTCTGTTGTAAGTTGAGCTGTATGTTCCTCCGCCCTTACCTTCTTTTTAACAGCTTCCCCACAGTTCAGGTTTCCAAACAACTTTTTCAAATAAACTGCCTTATGTATGTCATCTGTCCTTATCTTTTCAAGAGTTCCTCCACATTTATCGTGAGGACAAACATTCTTGACATTCCACGGTGTTATTTTTCTACAGGTGTTACATCTAAAAGTTTCATTTATTTTGCTAATAAACCACTTATCAAATATATTCTCCTCATCTAACATGTAACCCTTTTGAGGGTTAAAGACTATAAATCTTCCTAACATGTCTTTAACGAAAATCGGAAAAATTTGCCTCAAAATATCTTTTATGTCGTTATCGCTTAAACCAGGAAGTATCTTTTTAAAAAGCCTAAAAACATACCCGGTTTTCTTTGGGATCCAAACATCTATACCAAGGTGATCGGAGGGTTTTCTGGGAGGTGTTCCCTCCTCCCATACGCTTCTTGTTCTTCCGGAAAAAAGACCGAAAAAGTCATTTGTTATTTTATATCTTCTGAAATATCCGTAAACATGATAAATAAGATTTTCTAACTCTTCATCCGTTAGATGCCTTGCTAAATGAGTGTCTTTTAATTTTCCTAATATGTCATCCTCTATGCTTTTATCCAGTCTGTATCTGACAAGCCCCGTTCCCTCAAGAGAATCTTCATTAAAATACATAAAATCTTTTAAAATTTCTTCACTAAATCGCCTTCTCTCTCTTTGTCTTTCAGACTCTGTAGGTTTTTTGTAAAAGCCGCTATATAAGCAGTTTACACAATATTCAGATAGCAATTCTAAAGAAATATCTCTATTTTCAGGAATTCTATTATAGAGAATCTGATTAAACCACCTGTCGTTGTAAAACCTCTGAAAAAACGGAGCAAAAAACGATGCATCTTTCCTGCTGTCTGAAAAAACTATTATTTTTCTCTCTTTTGGATCCTCGGCAGAATCAACAAGATCTTTATAAACTGACTCAAGAGAAACAGCTTGAGGATATTCATCTGGAGGGGTGAAAAAGCTTACCCACCTTCCCTTTTTATAATGCCTTCCAACTATTCCGCAAGAAGGGCATTTTCTTGGTTGCTGGTAAGGACTGTCCTCAGGCAAAAGCTCATAAGTATGAAAAGGTTTCTTTAAATGTCCTGATCTGGGTTTCACTTCCCCTGTTTTGGGTTCAAATTCTATCTCGACTCCATCAACTCCCAGCTTAAAATCTGCTTCGTTTTCTTTTTCTATCTTGTCCCTGGTTAAATATATAAATGTCCTTCCTTCAGACTCAAGCTTAAAAGGATCCTCTAAAAACTCAGGATCTACGTCTATGTATACTTTTCCATCGTGTTTTCTTTTCTTATATCCTGTTATGAAGACTTCTCCACAGTTCCTGCAGGTAGTTAACTGGAATACTTTTCTTTCTTCATACTCAATTATTTTTTTAAAGAAAATCTCGCCGAAATCTCCGCTGTCTTCAATTGTTGCAAAAATTCCTTCCGGGGATCTTATGAATATGTGAAACTTTGCATCAAGGAGTCTTATGCTGGTACTTTTCCTTTCTTTTTTTGCCTTGTAGAGAAGATCCGTAAAAGCAAGAAGCTGCTCTTCATCAAGGGGCGGCTCATACTTTGTGGACACAGCAGAAATGAAATCCTGCAGAGGAACTACTTTTTCTGCCTTGAGATAATCCCTTATCAGTCTGTATCCCTGGTAATTTTCAAAAAAGCAAAAGAGCATTTCTTCTTTATTCCTTGCTCTGGAAAGGTTTGAGATGTCTTGAAGACCTAATAAATAATTCTTAAAGTCTTTATCTGATAATTCAGAGTATTTTTCCTGTATATCTATAAAATCAAGAGGTTTGTGCCAGAGGGGTCGTGAATTATCTAAAAAATCCTCCTTATAAGACGGAAGTATAACACTTTTTTTCTCAAACTTTTCTCCAAAAAGCTTTGAGGCAAACTCTGCTGCTCTTTCAATATCTTCCTCTGTTCCTTTACCCATGGTAGCACTTGCACCTATGCAGATCGGTTTCTCCTTGAAGGCTCTTTCCTTCAGTCTTCTCAAGAGTAATCCAACTTCCGTTCCTTTTGCACCGTCGTAAACGTGAACTTCGTCAAGTACTATAAACTTCCAAAGATCTGCTTCAAAAAGAGATGTATCTTTAGGCCTTAAAAGTAAAAACTCAAGCATGGAGTAGTTGGTTATAAGAATGTCCGGTATTTCCTTTAATATTTCTTCTCTTGTAATAAGTTCTTCAGGACATTTTTTCTTTAGGTTTTTGTATTCCTTTTTGTCAATGTCTTCTTCAGTATAAGGAGTATCCCCAGTATACCTTCCAAACGTTATTCCCGTTCCCGATAAGGCCTGCCTAAGCTCTTCAAGCTGGTCGTTAACAAGAGCATTCATAGGATACAGGAGAAGGGCCTTTACACCTTTTGTATCCTTACCTTCATTTTTCAACTGATCCTTAAGCTTCAGAATGTAATCAAAAACGGGAATTAAAAAAGCTTTTGTTTTTCCAGACGCCGTTCCTGTTGATATAAGGGTATTTTTTCCGGTAACTATATTTCTAATAGCTTCTTCCTGATGTTTTCTCAGGTGAAGACCCGGGTATATGTCCTTTAATAATGGGTGAAGAACTCCTTCGTCTACAAGCTCCTCTATTTTTTTTCCGAGCTGATAATCAAAAGAGAGCTGCAAATACGGACCTTTTATGTATTTTGAAGGATCGCTTGCCTTGAAAATTTTATCGTTAAGATTTTTATACCTTGTTTCCCAAAAAGTCTCAAGATATCCTGAATAAACATTCTGAAGATTTCTGTAAACTTTTAAAGGGTTAAAAAGTTTCATTTAACTACCTCCACATAAAAAATCTGTTAAGGATTTTCCCGAATTCTTCGTTGTGTACAAGCTTTATTGATGCTTTTTTATTTTCTAAATATAAACCGCTGTTTAAAAATTCTTCCAATTTTTTTAGGAGATCTTTTGTTTCAATAAAGTCTTTTATTCCTAATGTTTTTTTCAAAAAGAAAAGAAGATTTCCACTCATTTCTATTCTTTCTGGAAGATCTTCTCTAAGTCTAAACTCTGGAAGAGCGTATCTGTAAGTCCCGCTAACAGCAAAATTTAGAACCACTTCTTTAAACTTTAAAAATGGGCATTGTTTTCTATCTCTTTTTCCAAAAAAAGCACGGTCTAAAAATCTTCTATTTAGGAAAATACAGACCTTAACAGGGTAAAGAAAATAATCAGAATAGGGAGACAGATTAATAGAAAAATTATCACCACTTAAATCAAAAGAAGAAACATAAAAGTCGCACCGGTTGTAAATTCTTATTTTTAGTCCCCTAAGAGGGTTATTTATTTTAATTTTAAGATTTTTCCCATCTAAAGCCGATTTTTCTACATTTATGCTGGATATTTTTACCTTAAATAATCCAAAAGGCTCTTTGATAACATCACCTACATCGTAAACTTTACCCTTGTATCTTACTTTAAGGTTTTCCAACAAAGCAGGTTTGTTTTTTAGAACATAAAAAACTTTCTCTCCCTGATAAACTGTAATCTCTTCTTCTTCAGACAAACTCTCATGGGATCTTTTTATACCGTATCTTAAAACGTATCTACCTTCCCTATTAAATTCCCTTCTCTTAAGAAGATCCTTAAAATCGTAAATTCCGTCAGGGGTAATTAAAGACAGAAATGAAAAAAATTCCTTTCTGGAAACGTTAAGGGAAAAACTGCCGTAAAAGACAACAGCTTCATCTTCCGGAAAAATGTAAGGAATTTTCTCTCCAACAGGTTCTACATATTCGTATATGTTTTCCCTATAAGTGTATATGGAATAACCCTTTATTTTCTCATTATCCAGAGGATAACCCCCAATTTCATAAATAAAGTAATTATCATCTTGGTATTTAAAAAAGTTAAAGTTATCTTCAAGAGTTGATTGTTTGTTTACATCTTCTTTGATAACTACATAATAAGGCTGTCTTGAAAGAACTATCTCTTTTTTTTCACGGTCTATATGGGGCTTTATTCTTTTACTTTCGGCATCAAAAAAAGCAAATTCCCGGTTTGATTTCTTAAAGGAGGAGCAAAGGGTTACACTATCATCTTCTATATTAAGACATTTTCTTCTCTTCCTTTTTATCTCATTCTTTCTTTCCTCAAAACTAAAAACAAGCTTTGCAAACCAATCAGGAAAGCTGTAAGTATCGCTTTCTTCATTCCATATCTCAAAAATTTCCTTGATGGTCTCTTTCAATTTCAAAGCGAGAACATCCCGAGAAAGAATGTAATCTACAAAGTGAGAACCAATACTTTCAAATCTTAAACCTTCAGAAAGTTCTTCTATAGAAAGGTTATCTATGGCTTCTGGATTGAAATCTAATTTTTTGTATAGAGAATATACAGCATTCAAAAACGATTCTGCATATGTCTTCGGTATAAAAACATGAACAAGAATAGCCTCTATATGTCTATAGCTTCCCGTATGAGAACTAAGTGGAAGTAAAAGATTTTTCTTCTTTAAGATCTTATAAAAGGAATCCATGTATTCTTCGTGATTTTTTATTGGCGGTTCCTGACTCCAAATGGAATGATCCCTGTAATTAAGAGCTCTATATAACAGAACCAGAAATCTTTTGTAAGGAGAATTAATATTCTTCAAGTTTTTTATATCGTCTTCATAAAGTTCTATATCAGACCATATCTCGGGTAGATCCCAAGCTATCTTCACATCCCTCATAGCATCCCCCAAATTTTGTTAAAAATCTTTGAAACAACCTTTATCCCCTCCCTATCATCTATCAAAACCGCAAGTTCTATGTTTTTAAAAAGAGCATTTTGAGTTATGTTGTGAGAACCTATAATCGCCTTTTTATCATCGAAAATAATAAACTTGGCATGCAAAGAACTGTTATCAAAATTATAAGTTTTATACATAAACCTGCCAGGAAACTTTTCCTTCAAAGATAAAACATCTCTTTTTACTACGGAGAAACCTTCTTTGTCTATTATAAGCTGTACTTCTAATCTGTCAGATGTTGATAATTTTCCTTCCAGCTGGTCAAAAAACATATTATCGTAAACAACGTAAGAAACTACTTTTACTGATTTTTCTGCTTCTTTAATTCCAGTATAAAGCTCCTGGGCATATAATGAAACACCTTCGGGAAAATCAAACATGGGAGCACTTAATAAAATTCTCAACCGCAACCCCCTCTATTATTAATAAAGCTATTTTTGCTGAGGGATAATTTAATTTAGTTTTTACATAAAAAAGCACCATATTTATTCTTAACAGGAGCTTTTAAATAAATCAGCCTGTAACAGTTACCGTCAAAATCTTTCACTTTAAAAACAGTCACAGAAAGGTTCTTTTTAGTTCTCTTTCCTATCCATATGTTTAGAAAATGCCCGTTAAATGCATAGTGCTTTTTTACATCAAACATCTTAATGTTGCCCATCTCTATAGTCCCATCTCTATTAAATATTACCGGTATTCTATACCCTGTAATCCCAGCAACAAAAATAGGTCCCTTAACGGATTTGAAAACCCATTTTCCTGTTAATTCATTTCCAAAAGCAGGCAAAAAAATCAATAGAATTAAAAAGCTTAAAATTTTTTTGTTCTTCGCTATGCCCATTTGTAATTATCCCAAAAATATAAAAATATAAGGAGTATCTCTATTAATGTATTAATACCTTTCGACAGACAAATCAAGTTTAATATCATACTAATTCTAAAAACTAGACATTGAGATCAGCAACAAAACTTCTATATGAAATAATAAGCAAAAATGTTTCCAAAAACATTTTATTAGGTTTATATATGTCTTTGCTGATCTTTGCCTTAAGTCGTCTTATTCCTCTTCTAAATTATCTCTACCTAAGTTCTTTGAAGAGTTACATCAAATCACAAATTTCAATCCTACACAATCCATTCAAAACAACAAGAAGAATGTTAGAAACAAAAGAATTTATAAGCTTTTAACCCTACATAATTCATAAAAAACACCTTTTGCTGTATCTGTCAGCAGATCTAAGGAAAGCCTTTCAAACCTATATAATTCATGAAAAACAGTTTTTAGAAATAGTGGCTGTAATGGAAGGATTTTATTTCAATCCTATATAATTTATTAAGAACAACTTTAATACAGCCCTTTTCAAAAATGAAAAAATCGGTTTAATCCTATATAATTTAGTCGAAGTCAAGACCCTCTATCATCGCAAGCTTTCGTTTCCCTGTGATTTTAACTCTACATAATCCATTTAAAATAGAAATTAACAAAAGTCCTAAAATTTCATTTCCTTTCCTTTTAACCCTATATAATCCACTCAAAACAGATACCTCTTTTGAGAAAACTGATGAGTCAAATATAAGCTTTTAATCCTATATAATCTACTTGAAACACTATATCTATAAACTTGCAAGCCTTGAATTTACCGGCTTTTAATCCTACATAATCTACTTGAAACCTCAGGTACCAGTTGACTTAACTCCGGTGCTAACTCTCTTTTAATCCTACATAATCTACTTGAAACCCGGCAACTATCCTTCCCTTAAAATACTTAATTTCAATATTCGCAGAACTCTTATAAACTCTCCAAATAATTCACAATGCATCAAACCTTTATTAATACAAATATATTTTTTCTTATATGCTTGCCAGCCTACATAATACAACAATTCACACAAAAATATATTTCTTATTTAAAATGCAAATAAACAGGATTATAATTTTTATAAATCTTATTCTATTGCCAAATAGCCTATCTCTATTATAAGAACTTCCTGTCTATATAACAAACATCTGTATACTTTTCATTCTTCACGTAGTAAGGAGCAAAAAGCCTCAAAGGCAGCTCTGCATAACCATTATCCGTCACTAATCTCTTAGGAACTGGCCTTATAAGAATTCCTTCATAGATAAAATCTTTAACATTTACACATTCGTAATCTACAAACTCAACAAAACCATATCCCTGATTTACCTTTTTCCCGATAGCCTTTACGTTCTCTAAAATCTCAACTACAAAGTCTTCATTTTCTTCTTTGATTTCCAGTAAAATACTAAACTCAGGTACATATACTGTTTCGACAGCTACCAAATGAGCTTTTTCTTTACCCCTTGCAGATTTCTCTTCATACTTCCACTTAAGCGATTCTATATTTGGCTTTCTCATAAGCCAAAGCTGGGTATTCTCCATGTACTTCCTTATTATCGCCGTTTTACCTCTCTCTACTCCTTCATCAAATAACATCCCGGAAATATTATAAAACCACTTACCGTTATACTCCGTCCTCTGTATAGGCAGTTCATCTATATATCTGTATCTAGCGACAGGTAAATTATCGTATATATACCCTTCTGCATTTTTATATTTAAACCCTGTTGTCTGTGCATAGTAGTAGGAAAATATCCCATCAAAAGGAAGATAAGGTTTTATTATCGCAGGAGTGAGCATCCTATAATTTGCTTTTATCCAGATCTCCGCCATTTCTTATCACCTCTACTTTCTTCCTAACAGGAACAACATAACCAAACCCTTCTGACTTTAACCAGCCAAGTCCATTATAGGTAAGTTCTATAAGTGTCTGTTTATCCCTTGCTCCAACTTTTACCCTTAATCCTATAGGTTCCACAGGAAAAACATCCTCCCTAATCTTGTGCCAGAGCAACTTCTTTTTCTTGAGCCAATATATATGTTTTACAGTAAGACCCTTTTCCCTAAAGTAAAACCTGACTTTTTCCTCTAAAGACATTCCTTTTGTTTTTTCTATAAAGTCATAAGCTCTGTAAGGAAGTAAAAAACTGTCCATCTGTAATATGTTAGATATTATCTTTTTTTGAACACTAATTAGCTTCAAGGTTGCTGTATCCTTCAAATGTTCAGAAAGGTAAAATTCATAAGAGCCAAATTCTTCTATTCCTCTCAGCAAGGCCTTGAGAAGCCTTGCATTTGTCGTAGATATCCTTAAAACAGGATTTCTATCGAGAAGAAAAAACTCTCCTGTAAAGCTTCCCCTGTAGGATAGAGAAAATGAAAATGGTTTTTTATCTTTTGGATTTTCCTCGTAATATTCTCTGTATAAACTTTTATCTCCAAGGGAAATAAGTCTCTTTACAACAGAAAAAGCATAAGCATTGGCTAACTTGGGCAAAAGGCTTTGGTTTAGAATTAGTTTTATTTCCATGATTTATTCCCCATATAAAATAAGGTCTGTTATAAGCTTCAAATCTACCTTGCTGATAAACTCTTTTAATGCATCTTCATCTGGAGTAAAACCATCTATCTTTACTTCTTCCAAATGCCCAAATCCCCTCGCTGATAAGCCTCCAAGCGTAGGGTCAACTTCATTAAAGTATTTAAGATACGCGGTTAATATACCCTTTATTTCAACATCATCATTGCTGTCTACATATATGGTTTGGACTATATCAAATCCGGAATTTATTACCTCAAAATACAGCAAATTCTGCACATCTTCTTTTTCCTTGCTTTCCTTTGACTGCTTAGAAAGCAAGTACCTAAGATTGTCTACGGCATCCTCAGGAATAAGGTTTGCAACATCTTTCATAATTGGAGCCTTTCTGGAAGAAAGTATAAGGGTTAAGGGTTTCGTTATGGTTACAAATTTCCCGCTGGGCAATTTAAAGTTAACAACCTCAAAACTTTCATCAGATACGGTATTAATATCAAAACCTACATCATCATTAAAATCCTTTATCGCAGGAATTAAATGACCAAGAAGTAAAGAACTTCTTTTGTTGTCAAGTCCTGTTATCATATAACCAAAATACTTCCCAAATATTTCTTCCTCTGTTAACTTTTTCTGGATCACAAACGTGTTTTCCTCTGCAAACTTGAAACCATCTGTTAAGGAACCTGAAAACATTAAAGCGGTTAAAACTGCTATCCTTTTTGAAAAATCTTTTTCTTTTTCAATCTGGTGCTTGTTCTGGAGTATTACCTGCTTCGCAAACCATCTTCTGAATTTTCCTCTGGTATGGCTGCCCTTTACAACAGGAATAGGAATAATCTGGCCGTTAATCTCATATCCAATTTTTTCAACGGTTGGAATATCTGTTTCAACAGCTGAAAAATATGCTATAGGACTTCCTTCTTTCCTTCTAAACACGACATTAAATTCCCTCATTTGCCGTCTCCTTTCTTATTGAATTTATTAAAAATTCTTCTTTATAGGTTTTTTCTTTAACTTTCCTGATTAAATCCTCTGTTTGATAAATAACAGGGTATATCCTTGAGCCTTCTATCACATTTATAACTACAGTTTTTGCTGGATTTGAAGTTTCCATGCATTCGTAGAAATTTGTAGGAAGCTTCTTTCCGGATTTTAACAGGTATAAAATCAAATACCTTCCTTCTTTGAGGTTTTTTAAATCTTCTACATTTTTTATGAAAAAAGAACTTCCTTCCTCGTCTAAAACTAAAAACCTTTCTTTGCTGAAAAGATCCCTGGGCGAAATCTTTGTTAGATTCTCATAAACAAAACTGCAGTCTTCACAGATCAAAGGAAAGTCTCCTGAAACAGACAGAGTAATGGCAGGATTATTGGCTCTTTTTAGCACCTTCTTTGAGACTTTTTTTGACAATCCCCCCTGCTTACCACAAAATATACAAACACCTTTTTCTTCAGGTTTGAAAGACCCCTCAACGCTAACCAAATCTTCAAGAATTCTCTTTATATGTCTCATCCTGTTCTATTGAAATTTTTATTTTCAATAAATATAATTAAAAGTAAAGTTATTGTCAACAAAACGAGGTAAAGATGGTTAGAGTTGAGGTAATTAAAGCTCCAACAGGCTCAGGAAAAACACAAAAAGCACTGGAAATGGCTAAGAGTGAAAAAATTCTGCTTGCAGTTCCTACGATAAAACTGGCTGATGAAGTAAGAAAAAGGGCAGAAGAAATGAAACTACCTGTTGTGGAAATACTCGGTAGAAATAACTACGTATGCGGATATAAAGCAGGTCTGGCCGACTTAAATGTAGAAAATTTTAGCGATTACAGAACTGATGACCCAATTCTGACACAGGATATAGTCTGCTGTGGTAGACAGCAGTGCTCTTTTGATCCCTTCGAACACTACAGAAAAAAAATAATAGAAGAAAATCCGAATCTGGTTGTGACAACCCATGAGCTTTTAAAAGCATCAAGCTTTAAACCTCTCTTTGATGAAAATAGAATCCTTGTAATAGATGAAATTCACTCTTTTGTAAAGAGCCTGAAAAATCCTGCAGAAGGATACAGGATTTCCCTG
>Ga0256832_1000664_pt1 | contig 22526 bp, 17 predicted proteins | sample 134614metaG_FD_190534 | JGI IMG/M metagenome (GOLD analysis project Ga0256832, IMG submission 190534) | Hydrothermal vent microbial communities from Lau Basin, Pacific Ocean - 134-614 | ecosystem: Environmental > Aquatic > Marine > Hydrothermal vents | place: Pacific Ocean: Lau Basin | collected... | reverse complement strand
AAGCCTGCGCCGGGCCGAAATAGCCATGCAGATGGCCAGGCAAGGCACGGCATTTGATGCTGTGGCGGCGCAGGCGGAACTCGACGAATTCATGCAGATTCTGGAGCCGGACGCATGAGTGCGGATTTTCAGGAAAAGCTGGACTTTGAAGCCGTCAAAGACGCTGCCGAAGAAGGCACGGCGCTGATCCTGGATATTGACGGTTTTGAAGGGCCTTTACATTTGCTCCTTGAGCTGGCCCGTATGCAAAAAGTGGATTTGACCCGAATTTCCATTCTCGAGCTGGCCGACCAATATGTCACCTTTATCAAAACCGCCCGTGATTTGCGGATTGAACTGGCGGCAGATTATCTGGTCATGGCCTCCTGGCTGGCCTATCTGAAATCCCGCCTGATCCTGCCGCGAGAAGAGGCGCAGGAGCAACTGCCCGAGGCCGAGGAAATGGCGGCGCATCTGGCCTTTCGTTTGCAAAGACTGGAAGCCATGCGCCTGGCGGCAGACGGTCTGTTTAAGCTAAAACAGGTGGGCCAGAATGTGTTTGTCAGGGGCATGCCGGAAGGATTGCGTTCGCGCACCAGCCCGCTCTATCAGGCCGAACTGTTTGACATGCTCAAGGCTTACGGGGAGATTCGCTCCAAGGCTGCGATCCGCAAGCATAAACTGCCCAAACCGAAAGTGCTGGCACTGGATGAGGCCCGCCAACGGCTTGAGCGGGCCATCGGCACATCTCTGGACTGGCTGAGCTTTGATGAGCTTCTGCCCGATGGTCATGATTTTGACACACCCCTGCCGGGACGCTCGATCAAAGCCAGCTCATTTCTGGCCGGGCTGGAGCTTGCCAAGCTCGGCAGGCTGGACATCCGCCAAAGCGGAAGTTTTACCCCGATTTATCTGCGTTTTCGCCGAAAAGATAACACAGACGATTCCCAAACAGATGAGCAAAAGACAAGAGAGCAGACATGACAGACGAACAGGCAAAATCCTCACGTGTACAAAAAGCGGCGGTTGGTATTGAAGACGATGTCATCAGCCTGAATGAGCGGCTCTCATCGCGTGCCGAGGGTGCAGCCATGGAGCATGATTTGCGACATCTGGAAGCCCTGCTGTTTGCCGCTGTTGAGCCGATTGATGTTGAGACCCTGCGCGAACGTCTGGGCGAGGGGGTGGACGTCGGGGCCTTGCTGGCGCGCCTGCAAAGGGATTATGCCGGGCGCGGGATCAATCTGGTCGCTGTCGCCGGGCGCTGGCGTTTTCAAACCGCCCCCGATCTGGAGGCTTTCCTGGTTGATGTGAAGGAATCCCCGCGCAAACTGTCCAAGGCGGCGCTGGAGACCCTGGCGATCATTGCCTATCACCAGCCGGTCACCAGACCGGAGATTGAGGACATTCGCGGTGTGGCCGTCTCCGGCGGGACGCTGGACGTGTTGATGGAGCTGGGCTGGATTCGCATTCGCGGACGCAGACGCACGCCGGGCCGCCCTGTCACCTATGGCACGACCGAGACATTTCTCGCCCACTTTAATCTTGAACAGATCACGGATCTGCCAGGTCGTGATGAGCTTAAAGCCGCCGGACTGCTCGATTCCCGCCTGCCCAGGGATTTTGAAGTGCCTATGCCAAAAATCTCTCTGGATGTTGACGAAGACCCGATTGAAGAAGAGGACGAGGCGGAATTTGTCATGGATTTCATGAATGAAGACGACAAACCTGATTTTGAGTCCTGACCTGTCCGGACGTTTGTTGTCATAAACACATACGTTTCAAAAAAAAACAAGGGGTTTGCGGATTAAGGCTTGTCCTGTCAGAAACGATCAGCTAAGCATTTAGAATAATTCTAAATAAGGAGATTTTATGCCGACCCCTCTTACTCATGTCCCCAATGTTGTGTTCAAAACCCGTGTCCGGGATGAAAGCCTTGGCGGGGACAATCCGTTTCGCTGGCAGGATTTGAGCACGGATGATATATTTAAGGACAAGACAATCGTTTTGTTTTCACTGCCCGGTGCGTTTACACCGACCTGTTCAACCTCACATCTGCCCCGCTATGAAGCGCTTTATGAGGATTTCAAGGCCCAAGGTGTTGATGAAGTCATTTGTCTGTCTGTCAATGATGCCTTTGTCATGTATCAGTGGGGTTTGAAGCAGAACCGCAAAAATGTTTTCCTGCTGCCGGATGGCAGCGGCACATTTACCCGCATGATGGGCATGCTTGTTGACAAGGACAATCTTGGTTTTGGCATGCGCAGCTGGCGCTATTCCATGCTGGTTGAAAATGGCGAGATCAGAAAAATGTTCATCGAGCCCGGTTTTTCAGACAATTGCCCGACCGACCCGTTTGAGGTCTCGGATGCCGATACTATGCTGAATTATCTGAAGGCGCGTTGAGCGTCTTCTCCATCAGCCTGGCCGCGCCGTTATAATCAACCTTGCCGGTGCCCAAAAGCGGGATTTCCGGCACATATACGATTTGGCGCGGCAAGGCCAGCTCCGAGACACCATGATTTTGTGCCCATGAGCGCAGATCATTGCGGTTGGCCTCTGCGCAGCTGGACAAAAGCACAATCTGTTCGCCTTTTTTGGGATCAGGGCGGATAAGGGCCACATGCTCAAAATCCGGCCACACGGCATTGGCGCAGTTTTCCACAACCGCCAGAGACACAGTCTCCCCGCCAATATTGGCAAAGCGTTTGACCCGTCCGCGAATAGAGACATAGCCGTCCTCATCCACTTCAACAATATCCCCGGTATCATGCCAGCCATCTTTGGGGGGTTGGATGACGCCCGGATTTTCAGTAGTGATATAGCCCATCATCACATTTGGTCCGCGCACATACAGCCGCCCGCCTTTCTCAATACCGGGGACGGGATCCAGCCTGTATTCCTCACCGGGCAGAAAATGCCCCACTGTCCCGGGCCGATTGGCGGTTGGCTGGTTAACGGCAATCACCGGCGCAGCTTCGGTCGCCCCATAGCCTTCAAGAATCTGCATATCAAATTTCTTGCGGACAAAATTGCGGGTCTCGTCCTTGACCTGCTCGGCCCCGCACACGGCAAAGCGTAAGCCCTTGAGCTCATCACCTTTGGAAGAGCGGGCATAGCGGGCCAGAAATGTATCGGTGGCAAACATAATCGTCGTGCCGACCTTTTCTATTCGCTTGGGGATTTCCTTGACATGCAGAGGCGATGGATACAACGCCACCTTCATGCCGGCAAACAAGGGCAGAAGTGCACCGCCGGTCAGGCCAAAACAGTGAAAGGTTGGCAGCGGATTAAACACGACATCGGTCTCAGGGTAAAGCTCGTCAATATGGGCTCTGACCTGTTCGCAATTTGCGACCAGGTTTTTGTGTGACAGAGCCACGCCTTTCGGATCGCCTTCCGTGCCGGAGGTAAACAGAATCACGGCGGGTTTTTTGTAAGAGGGCCTGGCCATGACAAGGCCCGGAGCCAACATGCCAAACAGGGCTGCCAGCTTGTTTTTAAGGCTTATGCTTTTTTGCACATCTTCCAGATAGATAAAGTCCACTCTCTCTGAAAGTTTTTCAATCAGCGGCTCAAGCTGGGCCAGCTTGATGAAGCGTTTGGCGGTGACGACTTTACGGATCTCGGCCGCCTTGAATGCGGCTTTAAGATTGTGCACCCCGGCAGTAAAATTGAGCATGGCCGGAATCCGGCCAGCCGCAGACAAGGCAAAGAAAGCCAGCAGGCTGCCGGCCCCGGTCGGCAGAAGAATACCGACTTTTTCATTTTTGTCTGTCTGTGCTTTCAGGGCAGAGCCAAGCGCGAAAGACGCCTTGATCATGTCATTATAGGACAGCTCCCGATCATCTGCGTCCAGCAGGGCGATTTTTCTGCCGCCAAATTCGCGTCTGGCCCGCAGCAAGGCCCCAAAGACCGTGATATTGGCCCGGCTTTCTTTGAATTTTCCCATTCTGATCCCCTTTATAGGATTGGATGCCTTTTTAGGCCCCTGAACGCATGGATGCAAGGGTTTGACGATACTCCCAACGACCAATCTCGATCAGGGCCCTGTCAATTTCAAAGCGGATTTCATCAATATGCGCCGCCCGTCTGATGGGACTGTTTGAAGCGCCAACCAGCTCTTCGCCATGGGCGCAAAGACCCGCAAGCCTGGCCGCCCCGACGGCGCGGGCGGAGCCTTTCAAAGAATGCATGACCGAGGCCCAGCTGTCATCATCTGCATCGGCATTCATCATCTTTGACCACATCTCCACCTGATTTTTGAACAGGCCAAAAACTTCGGCAATCAAAGAGACCTCACCGCCAAGATAGGTGTTCAAATGTTCAAAATCTATGGCTTGTGTGTTCATTGTCCGTACTCCCAATCTTAACCCGGGATGAACAGGGCTTTCAGGCGGGTTTCAAATTAGGCTGAATATAGTCAAAGACCATTGCACAGGAGTTAACATGAAATCCACAAATCATCTCTCTGCCCGAATGATCGGGGTTCCATTGATCAGACTGTCCGTACTGGCCCTGTTTGTATCGCCTTTGGGTCTGGTCAGCCTGTCCGCAAGCGCCGGGGAGCAGCACAAGGCCCCGCATGTTTATGATTTCAGGCAGGATGCCAAACTGGATAAGTACAAGAGGCACAAAGAGCCGAGCCCACATAAGGGTGTCCGGCCCGGCAAGCATAAAGTCAGCAGCCAGCGCGTCCGGGACTGGCGGGCGGACCGGCGCAACGGTTTGGGAAATTGGCGGGGATATGAGCCACACACAGACCGGGCCCGTCTGGCTCGCCTGCGTCATGAAAGCCATGAACGCGCAGAGCGGTTAAGACGGCAAAGGCAGCATCAGAGCAGACATGTTTCCGGACGGCATAACCGGAATAGCTGGACCTCTTACAGCTGGAACCCATTCGGCAGACAGAACTATTATGGTTACAATAACGGATATACCTCCACCAACCGCTGGTGGGATCGTCATGACTGGGACTACTGGCGAACACATCGCTGGCACCACCCAAGTTGGCGCTCAGGCAACTGGCGGCGTTATCCCTACAGACCCTGGCGCTCAGGGCGCACCGGGACAGGCTGGTATAGTCATTACGCAAGTCCGCTTGGTATCAGCTTTGTTTTTGGCAGCAATGGTTCCAGCCGCTATCGCTGGGCGTCCAATCCGTACCGCTTTTATCAGCCGCAATACGGATCAAGGCTTGGCTATCGGGACAATACCTGGTGTGAACGCGTGCTTGTCGATGCCCGCCATTATGGCCACACAGAAATTGTCAGTGTCCTGCAATGCAGCAATCCGTGGGACGGCACATATATCATAGAAGGCTCAGAACTGGTGGTGGATTGCCCCTATGGTCGGGATTGATCACAGGTCAAGATCATCAACATAGCGGGCGTGATCCTGGATATATTGATAGCGTAAATCCGCCCGTTTGCCCATCAGGGTTTCCACCAGGGCTTCCGTGCTTGGCAGATTGTCTTCATCAATGGTGATGCGGGCCAGCTTGCGGCTGGCAGGATTCATGGTGGTTTCCTTAAGCTGGGCCGGCATCATTTCACCCAGCCCCTTAAAGCGCCCGATCTCGATCTTGCCGCGCCCGGTAAATTCGGTCGCCAGCAATTCTTCCTTGTGTGCTTCATCGCTGGCATAGATCGACTTGCCGCCCTGGGTGATACGGAACAAAGGCGGCATGGCCATATACAGCCGCCCCTGCTCAATCAGGCCTGGCATGAAGCGATAGAAAAACGTGATCAGCAGTGAGGCGATATGGGCCCCGTCCACATCGGCATCGGTCATGATGATGACCCGTTCATAGCGCAAATCATCGAGATTGAACTTTTTGCCAAGCCCGACCCCAAGTGCGGTGGAGAGATCATTAATCTCCTTATTGGCCATGATTTTGGCGGTGCTGGCGCTCTCGACATTGAGGATTTTGCCCTTGAGCGGCAGGATCGCCTGGGTTTTGCGATCCCGGGCCTGTTTGGCCGAGCCGCCCGCACTCTCGCCTTCAACAATAAAGATTTCCGTGCCCTCGGCAGACTTGTTGGAACAATCAGCCAGCTTGCCCGGCAGACGTAATTTGCGGGTCGCGGCCTTGCGCTTGACATCCCGTGCCTTGCGCTTGCGCAGGCGTTCATCGGCCTGCTCAATTACATATTCGAGCAGTTTGGTCGCATCTTTCGGCGAGCCGGCCAGCCAGTGATCAAACGGATCGCGCACGGCATTCTCAACAATACGGATAGCTTCCTGATTGGACAGGCGGTCTTTGGTCTGGCCCTGAAACTCGGGGTTTGACAGGAAGACCGAGACCAGGGCCCCGGCTGAACTCATCACATCATCGGGGGTGATATGGGCCGCTTTTTTGCTCATATTGGTGATATCGGCATAGGCGCGCAAACCCTTGGTCAGGGCGGCCCGCAAGCCCTGCTCATGTGTGCCGCCGCCCGGTGTGGGAATGGTATTGCAATAAGAGCGGACAAAGCTGTCATGCTCGCCAAAGCCCTGTGGTGACCAGCTGACTGCCCACTCAACCCGACCATGCCCGCTTTGGGTTTTGGATTTGCCTCTAAACACATCCTGTGTCACCGTGACCTTGTTGCCGAGCGTTTCCTTGAGGTAGTCCGACAGACCGCCGGGAAAAAGAAACACGGCTTCTGCATCTACGGTTTCAAGATTTTCAACCAGTTCCGGCGCACATTTCCAGCGGATTTCCACACCTGGCTGCAAATACGCCTTGGCGCGGGCCATACGAAACAGGCGGGCCGGAGAGAAGGCCAGCTTCGGCCCGAAGATTTCCGGATCCGGATGGAAAGTGACTTTTGTGCCGCGCCGGTTCGGGGCCTCGCCAACCTGTTCCAGCTTGCTGATGGCCTTGCCGCGTTTGAAGCTCTGACGATACAGCTTTCGCCCGCGCGCCACCTCGACAATCATGTGATCTGACAGGGCATTGACCACCGAGACCCCCACCCCGTGCAGCCCGCCCGAAGTGGCATAGCTTTTGTCATCAAATTTGCCGCCTGCATGCAAGGTGGTCATAATGACTTCAAGCGCCGACTTGTTCTTGTATTTTGGGTGCGGATCAATCGGGATTCCGCGTCCATTGTCACTGACCGAGAGATAGCCGGTCGCGTCAAGCTCCACTTCTATGCGCGTGGCGTGTCCGGCCACAGCCTCATCCATGGAATTGTCGAGCACTTCGGCAAACAAATGGTGTAAGGCGCGGGCATCCGTGCCGCCAATATACATGCCCGGACGCAGGCGCACCGGCTCCAGGCCTTCGAGAACCTGAATATCCTTGGCGGAATAGCCGGCCTCCGCTTTGGCGGCTTTGCCTTGCGCGCTTGAAAACAGCTCGTTTTGATTCGCTTTTGCCATATGTCCACCCTGAAAGAATCCGAACAGATTTGCTAGGAAAAAACGGTTAACAGAGTGCGAAAATCTGCAATTTCTAGAAAATCAGACGAATGACAATCCGGGCTGTGTGACGAATAAATCCGCTTCTGATATCGGCATCATAATCAAAGCCGAGGGAAGAGTATTTACTGCCGCCATACAGGGAAAACCCGACCAGAACCCCGCTTTTGGGAAAGTCCTGGGACGTAAGCACAAACGGCGTTGTCCCGCCGACAAACTGCCCCGTTGTCAGCACACTGTCGCCCATAAAGTCATACTTGTAGCCGATATTCAAAGAGGGGGCCAGCCAGTAGCGTTTCTTTTGAATGTGTTTGCCGATATCCAGCATGAGCGTCCCGGTGCCAACCTCACTTGTGCGACTGTCGATCGCCAGGGCGATATCCTCATCACCGGTCTCGGTATAGGCATTTTCCTTTAGGCGCAGATAGGAGAAGCTGGCACTGGGGCGGGTATAAAATGCGCCCAAATCAATGTCATAGCCGATATTGGCGGATGCGTTTACGTGTGTCCCTGTCCATTTTCCGCGTGCACTCTGGTTGAAGTTGCCAATCACCACATTCCGGTTGCTGTCATATTTGTCATAGCCCCCGCCGGCATAAAGATCGATGCCCAGATTGCCGAACTGCATACCGCCATAAAGGCCGCCCTGCAGGCTGAGAACATTAAAGGGTTTGTCCACACCGAGCACATCCTCAACCTGGGCGGTCGTGAAACCGACATTGAGCCCGGCGGTATGGAAGGGGCCAAAGGCTGTATCAAGACCACCGGTAAAACCAAAGCCATAGCCCCGGAACTGGTTGGACAGGCCGATTAGGTCCTGATCGGCAAAATAGGCGATTTGTTCAATCCACAAACCGCCGGGTTTCTCCTGATTGCGTCGCGCCGTATTGAGGTGTGAGCCAACTGCACCGACAGAGCCATCAACATTGGCAATAATGAATTGTCTGGCCGCAGCGGCAAATTCAGGCAGGAGCTGATTATAGGCAGCATTAAAACTGGCCTGATCTGTTAGCCCGACAAAGGCTGAACCAAGCGCCTGGGAATTCTGCAGGGCCTCAAATGTTGAGCTGAAGACAGCCGCCTGTGCCGTATCCAGACCCAGCTCCTGTGTATCGCGCAGATCAACCGTCATGATCAGTGTGTTGGGATTGTTCGGATCGGGCACAACATTGATATTATACAAAAACGGGGTGTTTTCGCCTCGTACCGTGCCGAAACTGCCTCCCAGGTTCAGTGTGCCTGCCTGAATGATGGTAAAGGTCGTCGTCGGGTCAGCCAAAACGGTGGCAAGCCTTGGAATGACCTGCGCCCCGTCGGCGAAGCTGACCACACCTGAGGCATTCATAACCGAAACTTCACCGGTAGAAGGGTCAATGAAAGGCGAATATGTCGATGTGGCATCAAAACTGGCACTGCTGACATTGAAATCGGCCGGGCCGGTGATGGTCAAAGTGGCATTGTCTGCCACATTGATCGCCAGATTGCCGTCTGAATCCGAGAGTGATGTGTTGACCTGGGCGCCGCCCGAGAGGGTAAGAACATCCGCCCCGTTTCCAAAACTGATATCACCATCGACAGTGCCCGCTGCGATATTGACGACGTCATTCCCGCTGCCCAGCAGGATATCGCCTGTTATGGCCGGAGCCGGGTCGTCTTCAACATCGGGATCATCATATTGGGTCTGGTTAAGGGTAAAGCCGCTCGTGTTGGTGGTGACATCAATGGCGATCAGGTTGAAACTGGTTGCTTGTTCACCAGCGGAGTCGGAATTCACCCCCAGAGCACCAATTGTTCCCTGATTGTTCAGAGAAATCAGTGTGCCTGACCTGTCCCGAACTGCAACCGCTTCTCCGTTTCTTGCGGTAACCACGGCTGTGATGCTGCCGGTATTCGTAATGTCGGCGAGAGAGCCGCCCGAGAGAATGTCAATCGCCGTCACACGGATGAGATTGGGCGCCTGAATATTGTCGCGGTCCGCATAGACCTCATCAGCAGCCTCAAATCCACGGGCGAGAATCGTGCCGCTATTGTTGATCCGCTCGGCAATCCCGCCGCCGCCAATAACGATAACACGCGCCAGGGCATCATGTGTCGGATCCAGTGCAGCGGGATCAACGCCACTGCGATACACAGTTGCACGCATGGTGCCGCTATTGTTGAGGCCACCTTGTAGCGTTGCATCGGCAAGTGAAAACGTAGTGGCGTCGGCATCATTGAGGAAGCCGTCTGCAGCCAGTGTACCCTGATTGACAAAAGCATATTGCAGGTCTGCATCATAATTTTCATCATTGGGATCCGTAATTCGGGCAACGACCCCGATAGCAATGGGTGTGCCATTGCCGTCAATCAGTATGGCAGGCGCACTCCCGGCCATTGTGACCGTACCGAATGAGAGAATCGCCCCTGTATCCGGATCAGTTTGCCGACCGAAATGAATACCATGATCTATGTTACCGGATACATGTACGGCGGAACCGGCCTGTCTGAGATTGCCTGTATCATTGAGAGCCTCCCTGCCAGCAAGTGTTGTGCGGGCCAGGACAGTTGCCCCGGAAGAGTTGACAAATCCGGAGACAGAAATGCCTGCATTAATGCTCAAAGTCCCTGTCATATCACCGGAGACATTGACGCCTTGAGAATTCTCACCTGTGACACCAACAGTCCCGTTTACTGTCACATCACCGTCAAGATTGCCGGCGATGTCAATCGCGACACTGCCAGGGCCAAAGACTTTCAATGTGCGATTGTGTTCAATTGAACCAACCATGTCCGACCCCGATGCCAGGCGGATACCGGCAGAGTTTTGGCCCTGCACATCAATGGAACCTGAATTGGTCACATTACCGGTAAAGGGGCTTGCGCCGGAAATCAGAATACCGGTACGCCCGGAACCCGTTACAATATCACTGTCCGGTGTGATCCCCCCATCCGGTGCATTGCCCGTCAGATTTATGTTGCCGTTATTGGCGACATTTCCAGTGACCCCGCCAATCAGAATGCCGGTAGTGTCATCGGCATTATCAGAACTCAACGTCCCTTCATTTATCACACTGTTATCAGAATCGACAGTAATGGCTGCACCGCTATCCACAGTGATGGAGCCTGTACTGGTAACGGTAACATCAGCAGGGGTTCCATTGTCTCCAGCCGTGGAGGTAGCGACACCTGTTGTTCTGGAATCTGTAATTTCCGTTTGGGCATAAGCAAGTGCGGACAGGCTGGCCAGCAAGGCTGGAATGGCCGCACCGCTCATCAAATGACGAAATTTCATAGATGTATCCCCATAAAGGTTCCCTCACCAAACCGCAAAGCCCGGCGCAATTTGGCTCTTGTTAGCCGATTGTCAGCCGCGCGTCGATAGTTTTATAATGACAAACTGTATAGATTTTTGTCATTTTTTTCCGGTTTTCTTAACTGGTGGGAAACCGGCCGGAGGGCGGCGGTGCTGTGTGGCCTGCTCATAGGCATAGGCGAGGCCGTAAAGCGTGCCTTCCGCGTTGGCCCGGCCAAGGAACTGTAAACCACCCGGCAAGTCTCCGGCGACAAAGCCCATGGGCACGGTAATGGCGGGCAGGCCGGTCGGCGGAGCCAGGTCTTGGGAATTGTCCCCCTTGTAATCCTCCTCGGCCCTTGAGAGTAAAGCGGCCGGATAGCGCCAGCTGGGATAGACAAGTGCATCCAGATGATTTTTGTCCATGGCTTCGACAAGATCGCGCCGGATTTTCTGGCGCAATTCGTCCTTTTCCAGATCCCCGCACACAGTCCCGTCCACACGCGTGGCCACATCAATCGCCCCACCCCTGAAATATTCCCAGGCGCCTTTGGTGTAGGGGCTGTAAATCCCCGCCTCATAGGCTTCATACGGATCAGAGATGGGTGCTTTCATGCCCGGGGCGGTCAGATATTCATGCACATCCTTGCGAAAGGAACGACAGCCCCAACGCGCATCAATATCGGCCCTGATGTCATTGATTTCCACGGGATCGACGAGAACGGCCCCCTGGGCCTGCAAATCTTTCAGTGCGTTTTCAAATAGTTCAGCCATGTCCTCGTCCATGTCCTTCGGATCCGCCTCCTCGCGCACCACCCCGATGCGGGCACCTTTGAGCGCGGTTTTGTCGAGAGCCTTGCGATAATCCGGCCCGCCCATGGCATGGAACAGGAGGACATTGTCCGTGACCGTGCGGGTCATCGGCCCGACAACATCGGAAGAGAGCACCAAAGGTACAATCCCGTCCAGGCTCAGAAGCCCGTGTGTGGAGCGCATGCCGACAAGTGAGAGATGCGCGGACGGCCCGCGCACGGAATTACCGGTATCCGTGCCCAGGCCGACAAGAGCAAGGCTGGCTGCCGTCCCGGACGCTGTGCCGCCGGAGGAACCGGCCGGAACATGGTCGATATTATAGGCGTTTCTGGTCACACCTGCCGAGCTGCTTTTGGTGCGTTTGGGCGAGAACGCCCATTCGGCCATATTGGTCTTGGCCAATATGATCGCCCCGTTTCCTTTGAGGTTTTGAATCACCTCTGCATCATCCGGCGGGAAGTTTTCCAGCATGGCTTTTGAGCCTGCCGTGGTTGGGAATCCTTCTACATCCATATTATCCTTGACCAGCACCGGCACACAAAACAGGGGTGAGGTCTGCATATGGGTTGCAATCACATTATCGACCATGCGGGCCTTTTTGCGGGCCTGATCATAATTCTTGTAGGTCACAGCATTAATGCGCCCATTATAGGCTTCAATGCGTTCAATATAGGCATTGACCAGATCCAGGCAGGACATTTTCCCGGCCATGATATCGGCCTGTATCCCGTCAATCGTCGCTTCAATGGCCGCCTTGCGGGCATAATCCATGCCGCTCAGCCCGGTCTGTTTCTTTGGCCCGCATCCGGCCAGCACTGTCATGACCAAAGCCCCGCTAATATAAATTCGCATAAAACATCCTCCTCTTCACGGTAAGACTATGCCTGCGCGCCTGTTCAATCAAGCACGATTGACAAGATGTGAAGCCCCTGCTTCGGGTTTTGGCTGGACAGGGCCCGGGTCTGGGGCCATATTGCCCGCATGATAAAGACAAAAACAGCTTACGGGGTGATTCTTGCAGCAGGTCTGGCACTTTTCGCACTCGCCTGGTTTAGCTCTCACAAGGACAAAGCGGACACGCCGGCGATCGCGGCGTTTCCCTCCACTTACGCGCCGCCCAAAAGCGGGCCGGTGCTCATTACCAATGCCCATATCCTTGATGGGGTCGGCGGTGAAATCCCGAGAGGGCAAATCCTGATGGAGAGTGGTAAAATCACCGCCATTGGCAAGGACACTATCACAGCGCCGGAAGGGACAAAAACAATTGACGCACAGGGCCGCTGGGTAACACCGGGTGTCATTGATGTGCACTCGCATCTGGGCGTTTATGCCAGCCCGAGTGTCAAGGCCCAGTCCGATGGCAATGAAGCCGTCAGGCCGGTGACGGCTGAAGTCTATGCCGAGCATGGTATCTGGCCACAGGATCCCGGCTTTGCCACCGCTCTTGCAGGCGGTGTGACAACAATCGAGGTTCTGCCCGGTTCGGCCAATCTGTTTGGCGGGCGCGGTGTGATATTGCGCAATGTGCCGTCGCGCTCTGTGCAGGGGATGAAGTTTCCCGGTGCCCCCTATACCCTGAAAATGGCGTGCGGGGAAAACCCGAAGCGTGTGTATGGCAAGCGCGGCGGGCCTTCGACCCGCATGGGCAATTTTGCCAATTACCGCAAAAGCTGGATCAAGGCAAAGGGCTATAGGGCCAAGCTGGAAAAAGGCACGCTCAAACCCGGTCAGCGCGACCTTCAGCTTGAGACCCTGGCCGGTGTGCTCTCAGGCGATATTCTTGTGCAGATGCATTGCTACCGCGCTGATGAAATGGTGCAGGTTCTGGATATGGCCAAAGAGTTTGGCTATCATATCAGCGCCTTTCACCATGCGGTCGAGGCCTATAAAATCCCCGATTATCTGAAAGAAGCAGATACATGTGCGGCCATGTGGTCAGATTGGTGGGGTTTCAAGATGGAGAGCTATGACGGCATTCGCGAAAACATCCCGTTTGTACATGCCGCCGGGGCCTGTGCGCTTATCCATTCCGATGATGCGACCGGTATTCAGAGGCTCAATCAGGAAATCGCCAAATCCTGGGCTGCAGGCAATCGCGCCGGTCTTGATATTTCCAAAGCCGATGCCTGGCGCTGGATTTCGTCCAACCCGGCCAAAGCGCTCGGCATTCTGGATCAGACCGGTTCACTTGAAGTGGGCAAACGTGCCGACGTCGTCATCTGGTCGGGCGATCCGTTCTCGACCTATACCAAAGCCGATCAGGTCTATATTGACGGCGCGCTAATGTATGACCGCAAAACGGACTTTAGGCCGGTCAGCGATTTCATGCTCGGCCAGCCGGGACAGGGCACGCGGACAGGAGGCGTAAAATGAGGCCGTTTCTCTCAAAAGCCATTGCTCTTGGCGGTGTCGTTGTCTCGCTTGTGCTGGCCCCTGTCGCTCTGGCCGGTTCCACACTGATTAAGTCTGAGCGGATTGTGACCAATACGGGCAAGCCTGTGACAGATAAAAACATTCTGGTTGGTGAAGACGGGAGGCTGCATTTTATTGCCAAATCCGACACGCCCGCAGATACGGAAACACTTGAAGGCGGGTCATATTGGGTGACACCGGGCCTGTTTGCGCCTTATGCGACCCTGGGCCTTGTCGAAGTCAGCGGCGAGCATACGACCAATAATATCAATTCCTCTAACAAACAGGCCAGCGTCCATATCAGGGCGGCAGACAGTTTTAATCCGAAATCGACCACCATTGCGGTGACCCGGCTTGGCGGGATCACGCATGCGGCCGTGTTTCCGGGCAATGGCGAGACCCTGTTTGGCGGGATTGGTGCGGTGGTCAACACGACCGGCGGGTTTGATTCTGTCGAAAAGCCTGATGCCTTCGTCTATATCAATCTCTCCGGGCGCTCAAATGTGACGGGCGAGACCAAGGGGGCGGCGCTGGCTTTTCTGCGCGACGCGCTGGAGGATGCGGCCCATTATGAGAGGCGGTTCAAATCGCCCTCCGATGGCAATGCCTTGCGCCGGGCCGATGCCAAAGCGCTTCGCCCGGTCGTGGCCGGGCGGATGAAATTGTTCATCGATGCGGATCAGGCCATAGATATTGTCAACGTTCTGGCACTTCGAAAAGACTGGCCCTTGCTGGATATGGTCATTGTCGGCGGGGCGGAAGCCTGGATGGTCGCAGACAGGCTGGCGGCGGCCAGAGTGCCTGTCATTCTCGATCCGATGGAGGATTTGCCCTACAGCTTTGACCAGATCGCCTCCAGACTTGATAATGCCGCACGCCTGCACAAGGCCGGGGTGGAGATTGCCATTATGAGCCGTTCAGGTACCGGTGGCGGGGCGCATAATCTGCGCCTGTTGCCGCAACATGCCGGCAATGCCGTGACCAACGGGCTGGACTGGGAGACGGCTTTTGCCGCCATTACCTCTGTACCCGCAAGCCTGTTTGGCCAAAATGGCCTGGGCGTTTTGCAAGATGGCGAGAAGGCCAATCTCGTCGTCTGGGACGGGGATCCGCTTGAAGTCACCAGCGCGCCGGTGGCGATTTATATTGACGGCAAACGTCAAAGCCTGGTTTCGCGCCAGACCATTTTGCGTGACCGCTATCATCCAAAGCACAAGCGCGAGAAACCCTATGGCTATCAGCCCTAGGCGCTGGCAAGGGCAGTTTGCCGCACTTTGAGCCACCCGGCTTGCTTTTCAGGTGATAACGGGTAAACCCGCCCAAAAACAGATGAGGACAGCATGACCAAAGACTATAAAGCCCTGACCCGGGATGTGGCCGAATATACGCGTGAGCTGAGAAAACTGACCCCCGATGCGATGGGTGCTTTTTCTTCTTTGGCCCAATCTGCCACCAAATCCGGCGTGCTTGATGCCAAAACCAAGGAGTTGACCGCCCTGGCGATTGCTGTGGCGATCCGTTGTGATGCGTGCATCGGCTTTCATATCAAGGCCTTGCATCATCTGGGGGCCAGCCGCGCGGAGGTCGCGGAAATCCTGATGATGAATGTCTATCTCGGCGGCGGCCCGGCTTTGATGTATGCGGCCGACGCTTTACGTGCCTATGATCAGTTCGAGGGTTAGGGTCAGGGGGGCGTCGTAGCTCATACGTCATATAGACTTGACCTTTGCGCGTTCATCAGTAAGGTGCGGCCAAATTGCAACGGGGAAAATCCCCACAAATACAGGCGCTTTTACAAGATAAAGGCACCGGAATGAAACCTTTGAATACACAAGATGAAACAGCGGGCCAGGCGCCGCAAGAAGAAGAACAGAAAATTACATTTAAGGATTTGGGCCTGATGCCTGAAATCCTCAAGGCTCTGGATGATGTCGGCTATCAATATCCGACACCGATACAGGCCGGAGCTATTCCACCAGCACTTGAGCGCAAGGATGTTCTGGGCATTGCCCAGACGGGGACAGGCAAAACCGGGGCTTTTACCCTGCCTATCTTGCAATCCATGGCGAAAGGTCGCGCCCGCGCCCGCATGCCGCGTTCGCTCATTGTCTGCCCGACCCGTGAACTGGCGGCGCAGGTGGCCGAAAATGTTGAGATGTATGCCAAATATCTCAAAATTGATATGGCACTTCTGATCGGCGGGGTGTCCTTTGCCAAACAGGAGGTCAAGCTCAACCGGGGTGTGGATATCCTGATTGCGACACCTGGGCGGTTGCTGGATCATTTCGGGCGCGGCAAAGTCATGCTCAACGGCGTGCAGGCTTTGGTCGTGGATGAAGCCGACCGCATGCTTGATATGGGTTTTGTCCCGGACATTGAAGAAATCTTCAAACTGACCCCGTTTACCCGACAGGTTCTGTTTTTCTCGGCCACCATGCCCTCAGAAATTCAGCGCCTGGTGGATCAGTTCCTGCACCATCCGCACAAAGTCCAGATTGCCCGCAAAAACATGACGGCAAAAACCGTCAAACAATATATCGTCAAAATGCCGGACAATGATTTCAAGCGCAAGCGCACCGCTTTGCGTCACATCATTGATAACCGGGATGTGAAAAACGGTATTGTGTTTTGCAACCGCAAACGGGATGTTGATATTGTCGCCAAATCCCTGAGTGTGCATGGTCATAATGCGGCCCCTATCCATGGTGATTTGCGCCAAAGCCAGCGCATGGAAACGCTCGAAGCCTTCAAGGACGGGACTTTGAAATTACTGGTCGCCTCTGATGTGGCGGCGCGGGGTCTGGATGTGCCGGATGTCTCGCATGTTTTGAATTTTGATGTGCCTTCACATGCCGAAGACTATGTCCACCGCATTGGCCGGACAGGCCGGGCCGGACGCAAGGGCGAAACGGTGATGCTGGTCACCCCCGGCGATAAAAAATACTACAACGCCATTCTGGAGATGATCAAGGTCAAAGAGATTGAGGAATACGAGATTCCCGGTCTTGAAAACTTTCCGACCGATCGGCGCGGCCCGCGCAAGAAGGCCCCCAGGAAGTCCAAAGGCCGCAAGCGACCTGCACGGGATAAATCCGGGACAGCAGAGGCACGACAAAAGCTCTCTGACAAAAAGGCACCCCAACAGAACAGGGATGCTACAAACAAACCCAAATCAGATCAGCCGCAATCTGCTCAACCAAAATCGCGTCAGACCAGGCCGGCACGTGCGAACAAAACAGCGCATAAAAACAAACCGCAAAAAAACGGCCAAAAAAGAAGGCGCGACGATCTGCCCAAAAACACCACAAGCGGGTTTGGGGATGATGTCCCGGCATTTTTCAAGAACTGATCCGGTACGTCTCAGCGGAAGCCTAGCCCGCACTGGCATCCTGTTCATCGCGTTTTTTCTCAATCAGTTTCACGCTGAAAATCGAGATTTCATATAAAAGATAAATCGCACTGCCCAGAGCAATCTGTGTGATCGGATCCGGCGGTGTCAGAAAAGCCGCAACAAGAAAAATGCCGACAATGGCATAGCGCCGCCCTTTGGCCAGCATATCCGAGCTGACGATACCGGCCCGTCCGAGCAGGCTGAGAATGACCGGGAGCTGAAAGGCCAGGCCGAAGGCAATAAACATGGTGGTGGCCAGGGAAATATATTCACTGACCTTCGGCAGAAGCGCCGCCGTCGCACCGGTGGAGAACTGCTGCATCTGCTTAAGTCCGAATTGCAGGACAAACGGGAAGATATAGAAGAACACCATGGAGGCCCCGGCAATAAACAGCAAAGGTGAGAGGATCAGATAGGGCAGAAATGCGCTGCGTTCATTTTTGTATAATCCGGGCGCGACAAAACGATAGACCTGCCAGGCAATGATGGGAAAGGCCAGAATCACCCCCCCAAACATGGCCAGCTTGAGCTTGACAAAGAAAAGCTCCAACACTTGCGTATAGATCAGATCGCCTTGTAATGCGGGTTTGCCTGCTGCGGCCAGATCGGCATTGACCCTTGAGAGGGCTTTGGCATAGGGGAGGATCAGCAAATCCAGAATTTGTCTGACAAAAAACAGGCAGAACACAAAGCCGGCAACCACGGCCAATATAGATATGATGAGGCGCTTTCGCAGCTCAAGAAGGTGATCCATGAGAGGGGCGCGTGAGTTTTCCACCTCGTCCACATCCGGAGTGGCTTCAGCCTCAATCATTTTTGTTTGCGCTTCCTCACTCACCGGGGGGCCTCGCCTGGTTTTGTGCCTGGCCCGGGGCCGGGGGCAGGTTCAGAAGGTGTCACCGGGGCAGCCACGCTGTCGCGTAAATCCTGATCAAGAGCGCGCATTTCCTCTTCAAACGCTTTATCAGAAATGCTTTGCTCTCCGGCCAAAGATTTCAGCTCATCAATCTCCTTGCGCAGCTCTGCCAGTTCATCCTCTGCGCCCATCTGGTCAAATGCGTCCTTGAATTCCTGGCCCAGCATTTTAATCCGCCGGACAAATTGTCCGACGGAACGCATGAGTCTCGGCAGGTCTTTGGGGCCGACCACGACAAGAGCCAGAATGGCAAGGACAAGAATTTCTGAAAACCCGAGCTGCGGTATCATGTCGGCGTCCCTTGTGGTCAGCCTTGTTTCGTCTCATCTTTGGGCGGGGTGATATCAATGGCCTCTTTGGCTTTTTCCTCATCAGGGTCTTCCTTGAGCCCCTTTTTGAAGCTGTTAATGCCCTTGGCAACATCCCCCATAATGGCGGATATTTTGCCGCGTCCTCCAAACAGGACGAGAACAATGACCCCGACGATCAATAATTGTAACAGACTGGGTGACATGGCGTACTCCTTGTGTTGGCCCTTACCTTAGGCGCGAAACTGTCCGCTTTCAAGTACCTAAGAGCGGACAGAACCGGCTTTGGTCATTATTTCCGTCTTTGCCACCAGCCGCGACGGGTGGGTTTTTTCTTTTCTTTCGGTTTGGCCTCTGCAGGTGCTTCTGTCTTCTGTGCGGTTACAGACTCAGAGGGCACCGTTTCTTTCGCTCCATCGGCTGACGGGCCGGTCTTCTCTTCTTTTACCTCGGCTTTGGTCGCTTTTTCAACCGGCTCTTCTTGCGTGTCTTTCGCCGCTTTGGTGCCGGTTTTGGCTGTGCTTTTGACAGATGCAGATTTCCCGGCCTTGCCTGTGGCTTTTGGCTTTGTTTTTGTGGCTGAAGATTTTTTGGCTTTAGTGCCCTCTTCAGCTTCACTTACATCCTTGAGGGCTGTTTCATCAACGGTCTCTTCCGTCTTTTTGGCACTTTTGCGTGATGTGCGTTTCCGGGACGGCTTTTTGGCGGGCTGTTCTTTTTCAGCATCTGCCGGATTGACGTCTGGCGTCTCACCTTCCGGTGTATCACTTTCAGAGACATTCTCGTCTTTCGCCTTATCATCTGCTTTTGGTGCAGTTTTGCGCCGGCGCGATTTGGTTTTGCCCGGCTTGTCCTCAACCTTGTCTTCAACCTTGGCCTCAACCTTATCGGAGGCCTCTTTGGTCAGAGCGTTATCTTCAGCTGATGGCGTATCGGTGTCCTGCGTCGTTTCAGCAGTTTCGTTTGTAGAAGCCTCTTCGCGTTTATTGCCACGACGACGGCGGCCACCCCGGCGTCCGCGCCGCCGTTTTGGCTTGGCGGGCTTGTCTTCTGTCTCCGCTTCCGGAGAGGTTTCCTTGGTTTCATCGACTTCCGGGGCGTCTTTGTCCTGCTTTTTGGATTTTCGACGCCCGCCGGACTGTTTGGCGGCCTGGCGGAACTCCCTGTTGATTTGCTCAATCGGGTCCGGCCCGGCATCCGCCTTTTTCTCAAGTCGCTCTATCTTAAAGGCGGGACGTAACAGGCTGGCATCAGATTCGACCTCGGTGAACATGCCTGTACGGTCTTCAATATTATTGAGCAAATCACGTTTTTCATTGAGCAGATAGGCGGCCACATCTGGTGTGACATACAGGCGGATCCGGCTTGAGCGCCCGCGAATGGCCTCCTCCTCAACCGCCCTGACCGCTTTAAGTGCACTGGATTCGACCGAGCGTTTGCGGCCAACGCCGCCGCAATGTTCACAACTTGCCGAGGAACCTTCCAGAAGCGAGCGACGCCGACGTTGGCGCGAGAGTTCCATCAGACCGAATTGTGAAATCCGGCCCATCTGTACGCGCGCCCTGTCGCTGGCCAGAGCTTCACGCAGGCGGCGTTCCACCGCCTTGTTATTGCGCTGGTGATCCATATCGATAAAGTCAATCACCACCAGACCGGCCAGATCGCGCAGGCGCATTTGTCTGGCCACTTCCTCGGCCGCCTCAAGATTGGTTTTAAGCGCCGTGCGTTCAACATTGCGTTCCTTGGTTGAGCGCCCGGAATTAACATCAATCGAGACCAGGGCTTCGGTGGGGTGAATGACCAGATAGCCACCGGATTTAAGCTGTACGACCGGTTCCAGGCAGGCTTCGATCTGGTTTTCGACCTGATAGCGCAAAAACAGAGGAATATCGTCCTTATAGTGTTGCACATTTTTGGCATGGCTCGGCATGAGCAGTTTCATGAAATTTTTTGCTGTTTTGTAGGCCTGCTCACCTTGCACAAGAACCTTGTCAATATCCTTGCCGTACAAATCACGGATAGAGCGTTTGACCAGATTACCCTCTTCGTGAATCAGCGCCGGGGCGATGGAATGCAAGGTGGTGTCGCGGATTGTATCCCAGAGCTTGGACAGATAGGTGTAATCACGCTTAATTTCGGCCTTGGTGCGTTTGGCACCTGCCGTGCGCACAATCAGCCCCATGCCTTTGGGAACGGACAATTCGCTCATGATTTTTTTAAGGCGTTTGCGATCTCCGCCATTGGCGATTTTGCGGGAGATGCCGCCCCCGCGTGGTGTGTTTGGCATTAAGACACAATAACGCCCGGCCAGTGACAGATATGTGGTCACAGCCGCACCCTTATTGCCGCGTTCCTCCTTGACAGCCTGGATAAGCAAAATCTGCCCGCGTTTAATCACTTCCTGAATTTTATAGCGGCGCCGGGCCATACGTTTACGGCGCGCACCGGTCATTTTTTCCTGCTCGGCCTCTATCTCTTCCTCTTCGGCATCAACGACATCCTCGTCCCCGCTTGTCTCCTCTTCTGCGTCAGTCTCCTCATCCGTGTCTGTTGTCTCTTCAGCTTCTTCAGCCTCTTCAGCCTCCTCTTCCGTCTCATCTGCATCTTCGGAAGCGACCTCTTTCAAATCAGCTTTTGCTTCGGCCTGCTCCAGCTCTTCCTCGTCTTCTTCTTCCTGTTTGAGACTTTCTTCGTGTTCAGCCTCCAGTAAAGCCTGACGATCTTCATACGGGATCTGGTAATAATCTGGGTGGATTTCAGAAAAAGCCAGAAAGCCGTGCCGGTTGCCGCCAAATTCGACAAAGGCCGCCTGTAAAGACGGCTCTACGCGGGTCACGCGGGCCAGATAGACATTTCCACGGATTTGCCGCTTGGCGGCACTCTCAAAATCAAGTTCTTGTAGGCGATTCCCATCGACGACGGCGACACGGGTTTCTTCCGGATGTGACGCATCGATCAGCATTGTTTTTGACATAGGTGTATTCTCCAATGCCGCGTTCTGTTCTTTCTGGCAAGGTGATGGTGTGGGCTGCAGCTTGTTTCAGACTGCGCCAGGCACGGTTCACCTTATGTGAGGGAAAGGACAGGCTCTTTGAGAGCCACGGCAATATAAGTGTTAAAAGGGATCGGATTGTCCGATGAAGGGACGCACCAAATGCCATACAGGCGGCATGGACGGGTGGCGTCAAACCATTTGACGGGGCCGTTAAATTTGCCTGGCTGATATGTGCAATGGTGGTCATAAATTTCCTGTTTTTACCCTGTGACAAGGGTCCAAGAGGGCCATTCTGGCATAATTATACCAAAACCTCGGGGCGCTTTGTGGCATAAATCGCCCCACCTTGCCAAGCCAATTCTGAATTTTTTTATTGTTGGTAACCTTTCATCAAAACTCCATCGCCAAAAGGATGAATATGACGTTAATCTCACATATTCACACGACGCTGATTGTCGGGCTTGTGCTGCTTTTGGCCTCTGTCAGGCCGGCCCGGGCAGAGACGGTGCCGACCCCGCGCCTTAAACCCTCTGTAGAGAGTGACACAATCCCGATCCCGCGCCTAAAACCCGTGCGTCACAAACCCGTTATTGTTATTGATGCCGGGCATGGTGGTCATGATCCGGGGGCGATTGGCCCTGGCAAGACACATGAAGAGGATGTGACCTTGAAAGCGGCTCTGGAACTTAGGCGACAGCTGGTTGCGACCGGGCGCTACCGCGTGGTTTTGACCCGCAGCACAGACCGCTATGTTGAGTTTAATGACCGCATATTGATTGCCCGCAAGTCCGGGGCGGATTTGTTCATTTCCCTCCATGCCGATTCGACAAGCAATAAAAAAACGCGCGGGGCGTCTGTTTACACTCTGGCCAGCCGGGCCCAGGCCCGCACCCACAAAATTGTCTCCAGGCAGAAATGGGTCGCCAATGTTGATTTGCGGACCGCGTCTGCGCCCGTGAGTGACATACTGGTTGATCTGGCTCAGCGCAAAACCCTCTCGCAATCGGCCCGCTTTGCCGCGATTCTGATCC
>Ga0256832_1000663_pt1 | contig 22545 bp, 12 predicted proteins | sample 134614metaG_FD_190534 | JGI IMG/M metagenome (GOLD analysis project Ga0256832, IMG submission 190534) | Hydrothermal vent microbial communities from Lau Basin, Pacific Ocean - 134-614 | ecosystem: Environmental > Aquatic > Marine > Hydrothermal vents | place: Pacific Ocean: Lau Basin | collected... | reverse complement strand
CAAATTGGACCCAAAGTGTATCCTGCATGTTAGAAAATGCTTTTTGATATTTTTCATTGAGATGATAAGTGATAAAGTTGTTGATTTTCAACATCAAACACGCTAATTGTTGGTTTTTTTCAAAATATTCGGGGCACGAAGGATACTGCGGATACAAATCGATATTTTGAATGATAATGTTGTCCGGTATAGATTTATCAGGTTTTACCGGTTGCCGGCAAGACACTAACAAGATACTTAATACCAAGATGATTTTATAAAAATCCATAATATGAGACAACAAATAAATTTTGATAAAAATACAAAAAAAAGTAATTGGGTTGTATATAAAAGTTACATTTACTAATTGAACTTAGCTTTGTTGTTTCATACATTTTTGGTTTAATTTTCATATTTTGTGCCGGAAAAACTTTTTTAAAATTCTCATAAAAACTGTTATATTTGCAATATTCATTTTAATAATTAACAATATTCAATGCGATTGAAGGATAAAATCATTTTTGGATTGATGCTGCTATTTTTGTTCCTGATTGTAGTCAGTGAAAGTCGTCAACAACGCATCAATTGGTATCCTTCATTTGCTATTTCGCACAAAATTCCTTATGGTTCTTATGTTGCTTATCATGAAGCCAAGTGGTTTTTTGGTGACCGGTTGCAAAATGTTAGAGTCTCGCCTTATGTTTTCTTAGAAAAACATCCTGATGCACAAGGCACTTTTGTGTTGTATAACAGTCAAATTAATTTGGGTAAAACAGCTTTAAATGCTTTGCTCCATTGGGTAAAAAAAGGGAATAATTTATTTATTGCTTCATTAGATTTTGAAAAGGATTTATTAGATAGTTTGCAATTGGAATCCGCATATTTTTTAAATGCCGGTTTTCATTCTAATTTTAATCAAAAATTGCGCTTAACACTTGATAATCCGGAATTAGCCCCCCTAGATTCCGTTATTTTCGACAAAAAATATGCGGCACCTGTAATACGGATTAAAGACTCTGTGCCTTTGAAAAATTTTAAGCAATTAGGTCATTTTATCGGGAGAGATATCGAAGATAAAACTAACTTTATAGATGTAACTTATGGTAACGGGCATATTATGTTACATTCGTTTCCGTATGTTTTTACCAATTATTTTGTCTTAAAACCCGGCAATTGGGATTATTATAACGGCTTATTGAGTTATATCAATCTTAAAACGCCCGTTTATTGGTCGGTCAATGTGCAAAATGGTGCCACGGCACAAGGTATTTTTAAATATATCATTGAAAATCCCGGATTTTTGTGGGCATACCGTTTACTATTTGCCGGTTTGTTGCTATATATTATTTTTGAAGGCAAGCGTAAACAGCGTGCCATTCCGGTTGTGCAACCACCAAAGAACGAAACACTCGGTTTTACTAAAACCATAGCCGACATGTATATTGAAAATAAAGAACATAAACGCATAGCCCTTATTCATATTAAACATTTTATGGATTATGTCAGACATCAATTACATATTGATACCGGACAACATCCTAATATATTAAAACAAAAAATTGCACAAAAAACCAAATCGAATTTAATAGATGTAGAACGCTTGTTTGGTTTGATTAAAGATGTTGAAAATCAACAAAATATAAATACGGAAACAGTTTTAGAATTAGAAAAACAAATTGAAAAAATAAAGAGACGAGAGAGTTGAAAGTAAAAAGTAAAAAGTTGAAAGTGACAAAGTGCGCCTCGGCACAATCCTGATTGTTTTCGGGATTATTCGGCGGCCTACATAGCAGAAACAAAGGTGGCTGAGTGCTACGACGAAGGAGTAGCGTGCCGAAGCCCCGACATCAAATAAACCCCGATAAAGATTGGGGCAGGCAATTAACTAAATAACCAATAACACATGGAATATCAAAACAGAATCGATTTAGAAGAATTAAAATCGGCAGTAGACCGAATCAAAGAAGAATTAGGAAAAGTTATCGTCGGGCAACACGATTTTATCGAATTGTTGTTAACCGCCTTACTGGCTGACGGTCATGTCTTGATAGAAGGTGTGCCGGGAATAGCTAAAACATTGACAGCTAAATTGTTATCAAAAACCTTAAAAACGGATTTCAGCCGGATACAATTTACCCCCGATTTAATGCCGTCCGATATTTTAGGAACCTCAATTTTTAACATGAAAACCCAAGAATTTGAGTTTCATAAAGGACCGGTTTTCAGTAATTTTGTATTAATTGACGAGATTAACCGGTCACCTGCCAAAACCCAAGCTGCCTTGTTTGAAGTTATGGAAGAACGGCAAATTACCATTGATGGTGAAACCTACCGGCTAAAAGAGCCTTTTTTTGTGTTGGCAACCCAAAATCCTATTGAACAAGAAGGGACTTATTCCTTACCTGAAGCACAACTTGACCGGTTTTTGTTTAAAATAAAAGTGGATTATCCTGATAAAAATGAAGAAATAGACATCTTAAAATCGCATCATTTGCGTAAAGGAAACAAGCCTGAAGCATTGATTGAACCGGTTTTAACCGAAACCGATTTGCTCAAATACCGCTCATTGGTCAACGATGTTATTGTGGATGATAAAATTATGGATTATATCGTTGAGATGATCCAAAAAACCCGGAACCATTCACATCTGTTTCTCGGTGGCTCGCCACGCGCTTCCATAGCAACATTGATTACCGCCAAAGCATTAGCTGCCATCCAAGGACGCGATTTTGTGATACCCGATGATGTCAAAACAGTATTGCCAAACGTGATGCGGCATCGTGTCATTCTAAATCCCGAATATGAAATGGAAGGATTTGACGAAGATGCCGTCATTAAAATGATTATAGAAAGTGTCGAAGTGCCTAGATAGATGGACATGAAATTGGAAATTGAAAATGGATACCAATTTGACATCTTTAAAATTAATAACGATCACTTCTATACACTCCCCCGACGAAAGTCGGGGGCATAGCACTCAGTTTCCTACGAAGCAGAATTAAAGGTGGCTGAGTGTTCCCCAGACGAAAGTCGGGGGAATGTGTCGAAGCCACCGAAATTAAATAAGCTTTAAACCAAGTATGAAGCAAATTAAAATTTTTTTTAACAGCATCTTTTTCCATCCCAACTTTTATAAAATTTGGGCAGTCGTCATATTAATTATTTTTTTAGGTTATTGGTTTCCGGTTATGTTTGTCGTTGGAAAATATGCTTTTTTTATTTTCGTTTTTTTAACCTTGTTGGATTTTTTGTATTTATGGCGTGGCGGAACTGTTCAAGCTGAACGCCAATTGCCCGAAAAATTGTCAAACGGGGATGAAAATATCATCAAAATCAACCTAAAAAGTGCTTATAATTTACGGGTTTCTTTAAATTTGATTGATGAATTGCCCGTGCAATTTCAAAAACGGGATTTTAATTTAAAACTACTCCTAAATCCCGGTGAGGAACGTTTGCAAAAATACAGCTTAAAGCCGGTCAAACGAGGTGTTTACGAATTTGGAAAATTAAATATTTTTACGTATTCGCCATTAAAATTAGCCGGTATTCGCCGACAATTTTCTGAACACAAACAAGTCAAAGTTTATCCGAGTTTTGTGCAGATGCGCAAATATGAATTATTGGCTTTTTCTAACAAAACCAATTTTGGTATTAAAAAGGTGCGCCGTTTGGGACATACAATGGAATTTGAACAGATTAAAGTTTATAATCAAGGCGATGATTATCGCACAATTAATTGGAAATCAACGGCTAAACATCAAAAATTGATGGTTAATCAATACCAAGATGAAAAATCTCAAAATATTTATTCGTTGATAGATATGGGCCGGCAAATGGCGTTACCATTTAACCAAATGACCTTATTGGATTATGCCATCAATGCTACTTTGTCATTTTCAAATGTCGCCATGAAAAAGAAAGACAAAGCCGGATTATTAGCTTTTGAAAGACAAATTAAAAGCTTTATCAAACCCGATAATGGAAGACAACATTTGCAGCAAATTTTTGAACAATTGTATCACTTGGAAACCGGATTTTATGAAACTGATTATGAACGACTTTATCGATTTGTCAGACAAAAAATTCCAACCCGGAGTTTGTTGATGATTTATACCAATTTCGAGCATATCAATTCCCTGCGAAGACAGTTGCCATATCTAAAAAAAATAGCAAAGAAACATTTGGTAGTAGTTATCATTTTTAAAAATACCGAATTACAACAAGTTGTCCAAAAAGATGTAGAAGACACGCGTCAATTATATCATAAAATTATTGCACAAGATTTTGATTGGCAAAAGCGTATGATGCTCAAAGAGTTGGCTTTGCACAACATACATTCTGTTTTAACCGAGCCCAAAAATCTAACGACCTCGGTCATAAATAAATATTTACATCTCAAAGCCCGGGGTTTGATTTGATACGATTTTATTACAAATATCTAAAAAAACAATTTTTTTGAATATTTTCAGAAAATTTCTCTGCCTCGTCCTGATTTTTGTTGACTTTTCGAGTCAACCTATTTCAGGACAAGTCACTCCTCACTCCTCATTCCCTTATTCCCTTATTCCCTCATTCTCTCAAAACATAAAGATTTTTTTTATAAATTTTTTTATTACCTTTGTTAAGTTATTCAACAAACTATACAACAACATGAATAAACGCCTTATTTTTATTATTTTGCTAGGTGCATTTTTCTATCATCCGGTTTATTCACAACAGTCTCAACAAGTTTCTGCTAGTATTTTTTCTGTTGATTCTGACGGTGACGGTGTCACTGACGATATAGACATTGATGATGATAATGATGGTATTCCAGATACAATCGAATCCGGTGGTATAGATCCTCTGACAGATGCCGATCATGATGGCGTGCCTGTATATCTTGACGATGACGACAACGATTTCAATGTCGGTGATGCCAATGGTGCGATTGAAGCCGGTTTTGATTTCGATAATGATACGATTCCGAATTATTTGGATTTAGATTCTGATAATGATGGCTTATGGGATGCAGCAGAATCAGGACGCTTTGCCGGTGATGATGCCAATACGGACGGTGTGTTAGACAATCCCGTAGGCACAAACGGTTTGGCGGATATCTTGGAATCTTTCCCTGATAGTGGCGTTTTAACTTATACCATTCAAAATAATGATGGGGCTTTCCCTATTTCCGATACCAATCCTGATTTTATTGACAAAGATGATGATAATGACAATGTTTTGACTACTAATGAAAATCCTGATGCCAACAATAACGGTTATCCTGATGATGCACAAGATACGGACAGTGGCGGTTCGGCTGACTATTTAGACCCCGATGATGATGGCGATGGCATCGATACCATTTGGGAAGATATTGCCTTGCCAAATAGTTTTCCACAAGACGGCAACCCGATGAATGATGATACCGACTTGGATGGTATCCCCAATTACCTCGATCCTGATGACGATAATGACGGCACACCCACAGTCGATGAACACCCCGACGATAACAACAATGGTATTCCCGACGATGCCTTAGACTCCGATCACGATGGCACACCGGACTATCTCGATCCACTATATGATCCCTTTGATCACGACAACGACGGCGTTAGAGATAATATTGATATAGACGATGACAACGACGGCATTCCCGACGTATTAGAATGTGGCGGTGTTGACCCTTTGACCGATGCCGACAACGATGGCGTGCCGGTTTATAAAGATGATAACGACAATGACAATACCATTGGAGACGCCAATAACCATACCGAATTAGCATTTGATACCGACTATGATAACCTACCCAATCAGTATGATTTAGATGCCGACGGCGACGGTCTTTTCGATTTGGTTGAGTCCGGCCAGACCACCGGTGTTGATAATAATCATGACGGTATGATAGATGGTCTTGTGGGGGCTAACGGCTTGGCAAATTCCGTTGAAACAGCCGTTGATAGCGGTGTCATCAATTACACCTTGCAAGATACCGATACCGATACCCTCTACGATTTTTTAGATGTGGATGATGATAATGACAACATCCCGACCATAAATGAATATGCCGATTTTAACGGCGATCATTATCCAACCGACGCCATGGATACAGATTTAGACAGTACACCCAATTACCTTGATGTTGATGATGACGGCGATGGTTTATGGACCATTTTTGAAGATGTCGTATTGCCCAATAATTATCCGCAAGACGGTGACCCGACCAATGATGATACCGATGGCGACGGCATTCCTAATTATCTCGATGTCGATGATGATAACGATGGGATTTTGACCATAAACGAACAACCTGACCCCAACAATAACAACGAGCCGGAAGATGCCGTTGATACCGATGGCGACGGTATTCCAAATTACCTTGATGATTGGGAACACAATGATGATCACGATAATGACCACATAGTTGATAGTATTGATATTGATGATGATAACGACGGTATCCCCGATTTATTAGAATATAACAGCGTAGACCCTGACACTGATGCCGATAATGATGGTGTGCCTGCATATTTGGACGACGATGACAATGATAACACCATAGGTGATGTCAACGGACACGTAGAACCGTTTTTTGATTTAGATAATGACAACATTCCCAACCATTTCGATTTGGATACCGATGGCGACGGACTTTATGATTTAGTAGAGTCGGGAAGTAGTGGTTGGACCGATGCCAATATGGACGGACAAATTGATTATTTGGTAAATTCCGTAGGCACAAACGGTTTAGCTGATATTTTAGAATCGCCGGCTGATAGCGGGCAGCTCATTTATACTCCGCAGGATTCCGATAGTGATACGTCCCCGGATTATAAAGATTTTGATGATGATAACGACCATGTTCTAACGGCAAATGAACATCCCGATGACAATGGTAATGGTTACCCTGACGATGCTTTGCATACTGATTTTGATGGCATACCCAATTACCTTGACCGAGATGATGACGGTGATGGTATCTATACTGATTTTGAAGATGTGCAATTACCACACAATTACCCGCAAAACGGGAACCCTATGGATGATGATACCGATGGCGACAATATTCCTAATTATCTGGATACCGATGATGATGACGATGGCATCCCAACAATTGATGAACATCCCGATGATAATGGCAACCACGAACCCGATGATGCCATAGATACTGATGGTGATGGTATCCCCGATTATTTAGATTGTTGTATAGATCCTGATGATCATGATAATGACGGTATTACAGATGATATTGATATCGATGATGACAATGACGGTATACCCGATTTAATAGAATACAACGGCATCGATCCATTAACCGATGCCGACAATGACGGTGTACCTCTTTATTTAGATGATGACGATAACGATAACACCATAGGTGATAACAACGGACAAGTAGAATCTGCTTTTGACTTAGACGGTGATACAATTCCCAATCACTTCGATGTTGATAGTGACGGTGACGGATTAGCCGATGCCGCCGAATCCGGCCGTTTATCCATACCGGTTGGAACCGATATTCAACCTGATGGTTTTTTGGAAGGTAATGTTGGAGCAAACGGACTGGTTGACGACCTGGAAACAGCCGTAGATAGTGGCGTGTTAAACTACCCTATATTAGATTGGGATAATGACGGCACCCCGGATTTTCTCGATACGGATGATGATAATGATAATGTTCCGACTGCCGCTGAATTTCCCGATTTTAACGGAAACCGTTACCCTGACGATGCCATGGATACCGATTTGGACGGCAATCCTAATTATCATGATATAGATGATGACGGCGATGGTATCAATACCATTTTTGAAGATGTTCAATTACCCAATAATTATCCGCAAGACGGCGACCCAACCAACGATGATACCGATAATGACGGTATTCCCAATTATCTCGATGTCGATGATGATGGTGATGGCATTTTAACTATTAATGAACAAGCCGATCCCAATGGCAATAACGAACCCGAAGATGCTGTTGATCTCGATGGTGATGGTATTCCCGCATATCTCGATTGCTGTTTGAATGCCAACGATCACGATAATGACGGTGTCAATGACGATATTGATATAGATGATGACAACGACGGCATCCCCGATTTAATAGAAACGCATGGCGTCGATCCTTTTACCGATGCCGATAATGACGGCGTGCCGCTTTATCTGGATGATGATGATAACGATAATACTATTGGGGATAATAATAACCATGTAGAACCGGCATTTGATTTTGATGGTAATAATATTCCTAATTTTTGGGATCCGGAATCGGATGGCGATGGCTTATACGATTTAGCAGAATCCGGTAGTAGCGGCTGGACCGATGCCAATACGGACGGACGAATAGATCATTTGGTAAATCCGGTAGGAACAAACGGCTTAGCAGACATTTTAGAAACGACACCCGATAGCGGAGTGCTAAATTATACAATACAAGATTCAGACAGCGATACGTCATTCGATTTCTTAGACAGAGATGATGACGATGACCATGTGCCAACTGCAAGTGAATTTCCCGATTTTAACGGCGACCATTATCCGGAAGATGCTATGGATACTGATGCGGATGGTATCCCTAATTATCTTGATGTAGATGATGACGGAGACGGCATCAATACCGTATTTGAAGATGTAGAATTGCCCAACAACTATCCGCAAGATGGTGACCCGACTAATGATGATACCGATAATGATGGTATTCCCAATTATCTCGATGTTGATGATGATAACGACGGTATTTTAACCATCAATGAACAACCCGACCCTAATGGCAATTTTGAACCCGAAGATGCTGTTGATACTGATGGTGACGGCATTCCTGATTATTTGGACGATACCGATAATTCACAAGATTTTGACGGCGACGGCGTAAACAATAATATTGATATTGACGACGATAATGACGGTATTCCCGATGTTGATGAATATCACGGCATAGATCCTTTTGCCGATGCTGATAATGATAATGTGCCGGCTTATCTCGATGATAATGATAACGATAGTACCGTTGGTGATGATAACAATACCGTTGAACCGGCTTTTGATATAGATAGCGATGGACAAGCTAATCACTTGGATTATAGTAGTGATTTAGACAATCTTTATGACCACATCGAATCAGGACGTTTGAGTGTGCCTATTGGAACAGATGCCAACAACGATGGACAACTTGACGGACAAGCTGTTGGGGCAAACGGCTTGTTAGATGAATTGGAAACGGCACCCGACAGCGGCATACTGATTTACGCTCTACAAGATACCGACGGAGATGCTGTCATTGATGCCATTGATAACGATGATGATGGCGATAATGTGCCTAGTTCAACCGAACAACCTGATAATAATTTGAACCATTTACCCGATGACGCCATTGATACTGACGCTGATGGAATTCCCAACTATCTCGATGTTGATGATGATGGCGACGGCATCAATACCATTTTTGAAGATGTTGAATTACCTAATAATTATCCCCAAGACGGTGACCCGACCAATGATGATACCGATGGCGACGGCATTCCTAATTATCTTGATGTCGATGACGATGGTGACGGTATATTAACCATCAATGAACAACCCGATCCCAATGGCAATAACGAACCCGAAGATGCCGTAGATACAGATAATAATACTATTCCGGATTATTTGGATGCCAATGATTTTGACCACGACGGTGTTAATGATGTAGTCGATTTGGATGATGACAATGACGGTATTCCCGATATCGATGAAAGCGGAGGAATAGATCCGTTAACTGATGCCGATAATGACGGCTATCCGGTCTTTGTTGATGATGATGACAATGACAATTCCGTGCATAATGACAACGGAATGATAGAACCGGCATTTGATATGAATGCTAACGGTATCCCCAATCACTTTGATGTCAATTCCGATAACGATGTCTTATTTGATACGGCAGAATCCGGCAGATTGTCAGTGCCGGTAGGAACGGACTCTAATATGGATGGTGTTTTGGAAGGTAATGTTGGTGTCAATGGTATAGTAGATGAATTAGAAACCACGCCCGATAGCGGTATACTATTATATAATGTATTAGATACCGATGCCGATGGCAACATTAATGCCTTGGACGATGATGATGATAACGACCATATTTTAACCAATGACGAACATCCGGATGATAACACCAATGCTTATCCCGATGATGCATTAGATACTGATAACGATGCTATTCCCAATTATTTAGACAGAGATGATGACGGCGATGGACTTTATACTGATTTTGAAGATGTCGATATCAATAACAACTATCCGCAAGATGGCAATCCTATGAATGATGATACCGATGGCGATGGGATTCCTAATTATCTTGATAACGATGACGATAATGATAGCATTTTAACTATTGATGAACAGCCAGATAATAATAATAATCACGAACCCGATGATGCCGTAGATACTGATAACGACGGTATCCCCGATTATCTCGATGATTATGATGATCGTGAATTGGAAATTTTTACGGCTATTTCACCAAATGGCAATGGTAAAAATGATTTTATGTATATTAAGAGTGTTGAAAAATTTCCCGAAAATACCATGACCATTTTAGACCGTTGGCAAAATATTGTTTGGAAAGGCAAAAACTATAACAATAGCGATGTGAAATTTACCGGTAAAGATATGCATAATAATCCTTTACCAACCGGAACTTATTTTTACCTATTTGAATATTTGGAGGACGGCAAAACCAAAACCAAAGCTGGTTATCTTTATATATTAAAATAACAACATGAAACGGATCTATTACATATTAATGATTAGTATTATCAGCTTAACAAGCATACAAGCACAAGATTTTCCCCTGCATACACAGTATATGTATAACAAAGCGGCGGTTAATCCCGGTGCAGTAGGCGTAAAAGGGAAAGTCAGTATGTTACTGATGCATCGGCAACAATGGCTCAATGTCGATGGCGCTCCCGTAACCTCAGATTTAGCGTTTGAATACCCATTGGAGAAAGCTGCTTTTGGTTTAGGGGTTAATTATGATCAATTAGGACCGCTGACAAAAATAACCGGAAATTTACAATTTTCATACAATTTGGAGTTGTCCTTTACAACCTTTTTATCCTTAGGACTTAATGTCGGTGTTTATAACCAAACGCTTAATATGGATAAACTGCATATATACGACCCCACAGAAGAAATTTTTAGTAAGGATATCAGTGCATTGGATTTTAATGTTGGTGTAGGCGCATTTATATATTCCGAAGTCTGGTATTTCGGCTTGTCTGTTCCCAATATGAATATGCAAAAATATTACAAAGATTTAGAGCAATTTGATAAACATCCTTTTCATGCCTATGCTATTGGAGGATACAATATCGAATTGAATAGAAAAATGACCTTACAACCCTCATTAATGGTGCGGTATGTCGATAAACTGCCTGTTTCTGCTGATTTGAGTGTTAATTTACAATGGAATGAATCTCTAACCACCGGATTGGCATACAGATTAAATGCGGCATACTCTTTGCTTGTAGGGTTTAATGTGTCCAGACAATTTCATGTAGGATACGCTTTTGATTGGGATCAAAATCCGATATATAAAGTAAATTATGGGTCTCATGAATTAGTATTAAGATACTTTTTAACCAGAGATGAAAATAGTTTAAGATTCCAATCACCGCGATTTTTCTAATATAATTTCATTCATATGAAAAACAAACTTGTATATTTTTTGCTTCTATTTCTTACAGTTTCTACGGCTTTTGCTCAACTGGATGAAGGGGTCAAAAAAGCAGACCAATTATATAAAGGCTATGAATATATCAAGGCGCGTGATATCTATTTAAAAGTAGCAAAACGCGGCTATGTGTCCGGTTATTTGTATAAAAAACTTGGCGATTCATACTTTAAAACCGCTGAATATCGAGAAGCAGTTAAGTGGTATGAAAAATTATTTAAGCTTGGCGAAGACCCCGAACCCGAATACTATTTTAGATACGCACAATGTTTAAAAGCCAGTGGTAAACGCGAGGAAGGCGACAAATATTTGCAAAAATATTACACCTTGGTTGATGACAAATTTAGAAATAATGAAATCAAAAAGAAATCTTATATATTATATGACAACGATATTCCTTTGGAATACAGTAGTTACAAAATAGATAGCCTCAAAATAAATACGGAATATTCCGATTTTGCACCGGTAATCTACAAAAACAAATTGATTTTTGCCTCTGCCGGTTATCATCCGGTCGGTTATAAAAAGAAATGGCAAAACGGTCAACCTTATTTTGACTTATATGAAGCGACTATCAATGCACCTAATGATGTAACCGGTGTCAAACCGCTTTCAGGCGATATCAATACCGAATACCATGAGTCATCAGCAACCTTTACGCCTGATGGAAAAACGATGTATTTTTCTAGAAATAGTTATAAAGCCGGTGAAGATTCGGATATCAATTTGAGTAAACTCAAAATTTATAGAGCCGAAAAAATTAATGGCGAATGGAAAACCGTTGAAGAACTGCCTTTTAACAGCGAAAACTTTACTTATACGCATCCGGCATTAAGTCCGGATGGCAAACGTTTGTATTTCTCTTCCGATATGCCCGGCAGTTTTGGTAGTTCCGATATTTGGTATGTCGAAATTTATGAAGACAATTCTTATAGTTATCCGCAAAATTTAGGTCCGAAGGTGAATACTACCGAACGGGAAAATTTTCCATATATTAGTGAGGATAACAAATTATATTTTGCATCCGATGGTCAATTAGGTTATGGCGGTTTAGATATTTTTGTAACCGATATCGATGAAAATGGTATGATTGGAGATATTCTTAATTTGGGAAAACCTATAAACTCACAACAAGATGATTTCTCATTTACCATTGATACCAAAAAAAATTACGGCTATTTTGCTTCCAGTCGCAATAATGAAAAAATGCGAGATAACATTTATGTGTTTTATAAATCAAATGAAATAAAGAAAGGCGACGAGAAGGATTTATTCTCCAAAATGCAAGACACCATCAAAGTGGCTATACCAAAAGAAGAAGCCATAGTTAAAGGCAAAGATTTGGGAAAAATCTTAGAATTAAAACCTATTTATTTTGAATACGGTAGTTACGAAATAGGACCGCGTGCCGCCATTGAATTAGAGAAAGTCATCACGGTTCTTAGAAAATATCCGCATTTGAAATTGGATATCCGTTCACATACTGATTCCCGTAGTAGTGCGGCATTTAATATGAAATTGTCTCAAAAAAGAGCCGATGCCACGCGTCAATATATTATAGATAGTGGTATTGATCCTTCACGAATAACTGCTAAGGGTTATGGAGAAACTCAATTGGTTAATCGTTGTAAAGACGGTGTAAAATGTACCGAAATGGAACATCGTCAAAATAGACGTTCGGAATTTATTATTATTGATGATTCCGAAAAAAAATAACTTTTTTACTCTGATTTTAAAAATTTTTTAAAATAAAGTTGTATATTTGTGCATAACCTAAATTCACATTACTATGCACAAAAAAACACTATTGGTTATGTTGTTTTTCATAACCGCTTTTTCAACAAGCTGGGCGCAAGTAGCTATTAATAATACCAATTCTGCGCCAAACAATTTTGCCATGTTAGATGTAAATGCCTCGCAAAAAGGTATTTTAATTCCTCGTATTACCACTGCTGATAGGACAACTATGGCAGGTTCAATGGGAGCTACCGAAGAAGGGCTCACGGTTTATGATACCGATACCAAATCTTTTTGGTTTTGGGATGGTGCTACTTGGGTAGCAGTTGGCTCATCTTCCATGACCTCCGACCAAGATTGGTTTAAAGAAGGGACAACAAGTGCGCCAACAAGTATTAATGATAAGATGTATCATATGGGGCAAGTTGCCATTGGAAAAAACACTGCCGATACCCAATTGGATATTTACAGTGCCTCTCAAACAACGCTTTTTCAAGCCAAGTTGCAGAATCCGAATGATGTGCCTCTTCGTTTAGGAGCGTCAATTGATTTAGACGGAACAGCTATAACCACGCATGGTAAAGTGGGTGTCTACACTACTGTTGGTGGCGATCCGGGCACTTCAAGTTATCCGGTTTTAGAAGGATTTGAAGCAGCCGTTATAGGTCAAGCCGGTGTCAATAAAGATCAATACGGAATTTATACTTATGTAACCGGTGATAATGCCGGTATTCATGCCGGACTTTCTACCTATTTAGATGGTGGAAGTACCGGTGATAGGTATGCTAATTATAATTATATTTCCGGGGCTAGTAGCGGAAAAAATTTCCTGTTTTATGGCTATAATAATAATAATGGTGACGGGCTTCATTTCGGTAATTTTAATTTGTTGGGCGGTAACGGTAATGGTGTTCAATATGGCAACTTTAACAGAATTTGGAATACAGGAACGGGTAAACATTTTGGAACCTTTAATGAAATATATACCAAAAGTGCATCTGCACATGTCGGAAGTTTAAATTTGTTAGGCGCAAAAGTAGATCCGCAAAATCCCGCCAATACATTAACGCCTGTAACCGGTGACAGCAATGGTAAACGTATTGGTACTATCAATACCATTGTTGGTGATGGTGGCGGTTTACATATTGCCACTTCAAATACGATTATTTCAACAGGAGCCGGTTCTCATATCGGAACAAGCAATGTTCTAGGACACGATTATATAAACAACGTCAATACAGCAACCGCAGGTTTTCATATAGGTTTACTTAATAATTTAACAGATACGGGTAATGCTGATAGAGTTGGTAATGCCAACTTTTTAGGGTTAATTTTAGATCCTGCAAATCCTACTAACAGTACACCTGTTGCTGGTGATGGTAACGCCAAGCGTGTGGGACAACTAAATATAATAGGTGGCGATGGCGCCGGAAAACATTATGGAGTTGTTAATAATATTATTAGCACAGGTAATGGTGAACATATTGGTGCTTCTAACGTAATCGGTATTGATGGCGGGGGAAACTTTGTAAATGGTGGTAGCGGCAACTTTGTCGGAACGGAAAATATTCTAGGAGGAATTGGTTCAGGAAGCCATTATGCCAGTATCAATCATATTGTAAGTGTAGGTGATGGCTTACATATTGCTTCAAACAATAGAGTAGAAGGAAGCGGCAACGGTATGCATGTTGCCTCGTTTAATATTGTTCAAAATAATGGTTCAGGTGTGCACATTGCTGTATATGGCGAAGTAGAGCCCGCCGATGTCACGGCAATGGCAGGGGTGTTTAAAGGTTATACAACTTCCGGCAATCAGGTTTCCACTATTAATTTATATAGTGCAGCCGAATATAATGTGACCAATACAGCTATTCAAGATTTGGTCTTTGTTGAAGCAGGTTTTGATCCAACCTTATACAATAAATTGGGGATGGTTGAAGTAAAAGTAGTTATCAGAGTTACAGAAGCTAACGGGATAGGAAACGAATTTCAATTGAGAGCTCTAAATAATGGCGGCACATCAACTACAATTATATCTACTGCCGATACTTGGACATGGACGGAAACCGATACAACCAATAATAAATTTATTGTAACTTCCGACTGGAAACCATGGAATGCCGGAACCGGTATTTGGGAATTACACTTGCAAGGTAAAAAAGCCACTTCTCTAAAATTTGACAATGTTTATATTTTAGTGCGTCCCGCTCAACCTTAAATTTTGTGAAAAAAAATATCTTATTAATTATAAAAATTAAACCCCGATAGTCGTTAAACTTCGGGGTTTAATTTATTAATGTAATGCTATGTTAAACAGCTTCTAATTCCAGTATAAAATGAGCATTTCTAAAGTCAGCATGAAATATAAATCTTTGAGTATTTAACTCTTTGATTCTGCATTTGACCTCTTCGCCTTCAATAGTCACCAAAAAAGTTTTAGGGCTTAAAAATCTATATTTGAATTTATCAACCCTATTGCCATACAAAGCATAAATATGATGCAGGCTAAAAACAATTTCGACATTGTCAAAAGCCGCTTCGTCTGTAACGATACCGGTTTCTAAAATACTTTTTAGTTGCCACTTGGTAGAAATGATTTGTTGCAACTTTTCTTGAAAACTAGCTTTGTTTTCAGAAACTTGGATATTTGTTTGAGAATAATTTACTGACATTTTCATGTTTTTTTTAAATACAAAAATCTTGCCATACTAAAAAAATCCGTTATTTTTTAGAAATCAGCCGTAAACTAGCCCTCAAAAGCCGTTAGAGTTGAAAAAAATAAAAGAATAGTCAGAAAAAATTTAAAAAAAAATCATAACTTTGCACCCGCTATCGGTATGACGGAATAGGATAGCAAAACAATTGAAAATCAAAGTCTAACGTCTTTCATTTTAATTTACCTCTAACTATTCCGGTTAAAATGAAATACAAAAATTAATCAGCATGGCTGAAAATCAAGAAAACAAAGATGTGCAAGCAAAAGAAACTGCGGCACAAAACGAAACACAAAATCTGCAAAAAGAAGATGTAAAAGAAATGGCAGAAGCACAAGCAATGCCACAAGAACAAAGTAATGAGAATGTTCCGGCGCAAGTTGAAGCCGAACAAGAATCACAAACAGAAGACGTACAAGAACAAGACCCGCAAAAGTTTTTGGAAGAATTTAATTGGGAAGCTTACGAACAAGGCATTGAGCCCATTAAAGATGAAAAACTGTTGGAGTTTGAAAAACTGGTTGAGGAAAAACTCAAAGTTCTTGACGAAAATGAAGTGATTGAAGGTACGATTATTGGCATTACCGACCGTGATGTGATTATTGACATCAATTCTAAATCGGAAGGTGTATTACCACGTAACGAATTCCGTTACAATCCCGATTTAAAAGTTGGTGATAAGGTTGAAGTGATGGTGGTTCGTAAAGAAGACAAAAACGGACAACTCGTCTTATCACACAAACGAGCTCGCCAGCTTAAAGCTTGGGAACGAGTTAACGAAGCTCTTGAAAAAGACGAAATCGTTAAAGGTTATATCAAAGCCCGCACCAAAGGCGGTATGATTGTCGATGTATTTGGTATTGAAGCGTTTTTGCCCGGTTCACAAATCGATGTTAAACCTATCCGCGATTACGATCAATATGTGGGTAAAACCATGGAATTTAAGATTGTTAAAATCAATCCTGAATTTAAAAATGTGGTGGTTTCTCATAAAGCGCTTATCGAAGCCGATCTTGAAGAGCAAAAACGTGAAATTATTTCCAAGCTTGAAAAAGGTCAAGTTATCGAAGGAACCGTTAAAAATATTACTTCATACGGCGTCTTTGTCGATTTGGGTGGTGTTGACGGTTTAATCCATATTACTGATTTGGCTTGGAAGCGTATCAATCATCCCAGCGAAGTGGTCAATTTAGATGACACTTTAAAAGTGGTTATCCTTGACTTTGACGAGAAAAAATCACGTATCCAACTCGGATTGAAGCAATTAGAACCGCATCCTTGGGACAACTTGGATGAAAACCTAAAAGTAGGAGATAAAGTCAAAGGGAAAGTATCGGTTATTGCCGATTACGGTGCATTTGTTGAAGTTGAACCTGGTGTTGAAGGTTTGATACACGTATCCGAAATGTCTTGGAGTACCCATTTGCGTTCGGCACAAGACTTCGTTAAAGAAGGCGAAGAAGTTGAAGCAGTTATCCTGTCTCTAGATCGTGATGAACGTAAAATGTCATTGGGAATGAAGCAATTAACACCGGATCCTTGGGCAGATATCGAGAAAAAATACCCGGTCGGTTCTAAACATAAAGGTATTGTTCGAAACTTTACCAACTTTGGCGCCTTTGTAGAATTGGAAGAAGGGGTAGACGGTTTAATTTATATCTCTGACTTAACTTGGAACAAACGGGTTAAGCACCCTTCCGATGTCTTAAGTATTGGTGATGAAGTAGAAGTTATCGTCTTGGATGTTGATAAAGACGGTCGTAAATTAAGCCTTGGCTTAAAACAACTTCAAGAAAATGTTTGGGATACTTATGCTGACAAATATAATGTCGGTTCTGAACATGAAGGTGAAGTCAAAGAAGCTGCCGGTAAAGGCGCTACCATTCTTTTAGATGGTGAAGTAGAAGCCTTTGCTCCCGGAAGATTTATGATAAAAGAAGACGGTACAAAGCTGAAAAAAGGCGAAAAAGCCAAATTTAAAGTGATTGAATTTGACAAAGATGCCCAAAAAATAGTCGTCTCACATACGGCAACTTACAAAGAGGAAGAAGCGAGAATTGTTCGTGAGAATAAAGCCAAAATGGAAAGCGAACAAAAGGCAACTTTAGGTGACTTGGATGCTTTGGCACAATTGAAAAAAGATATGGAAAAAGGTAGATAATTTTTCTATATACAATTAAATATATAAAAAGCCGGTTTGTTTGACCGGCTTTTATCCCCCCCAATACCAAATAACAACTATAAAGCCTTGATTTTAAAGCAAAGTATGTAAAAGCATTTTACCGTTTGGTATCATGCAAGTATCATTTAGGTATCATTTTACAGCCCGTAAACGCCCGTTTTTACGGGTTTTTTACCATTTAGACTTTAAAAACAGCTCTTTTTTACCATTGGGCAGATATGAAGGAAAAGGGTCACATTTTATTGGTATTTGGATGTGACCCTTTGTGTGACCCTACATAACAACAAAATGTGACCCTTTTAAATGGTCACATTTTATTGGTATTTGGTTTTTTGCGGCTTTGTTTGTTTTTGAAAGATTGTTAATAAATCGGTATTTTTATTAAGTATATAAATATAATGTATAACTTATTCCAGACGAATTACACCCACAATCAAAGCAATACCGGTTATTTCGTCAAGTGGCACATCAAAAGGCGGATATTCAGGATTGTCCGATTTGCATTTATAATGCCCGTCTTGGTCCGACGGATATAAACGCTTGACCATTATGCCTTGGTTGCGCGTGCCTATCAGGTGCGGACGCCCCCATTGTATAAACTCTGAACTTTCCAATTTGCGCACCGCTACCAAATCGCCCGAGTAGTATTTGGGCGCCATACTGTTGCCGGTTATCTCTATCATAAAGTCCGGTTTTAAGCGACTGAATTTTGGCACCACATAGTGGCTCGATATATCCCCTTCGGTTATTAAGCTGTCAAAACTGCCATATCCCGCATTTGCCCGCACATCCACCAGTGGTATAGCATCCTTTTGTCCTGAAACAGCCGGATGAAGTACCGGTTCTTTCTCTACTTCTTTTTTGGCTGTTTTTAACATCTCACCTTTGCCCGTAAGTAGCCATTCTGGGTTTATATCAGGGAAATACTCTAATATTTTCGCATACTTGTCAGTGCCAATATCCCTGCTTTTATCTAAAAATCCATTAGACAAACCTAATTCTTTATGAAATTTGTATTTACTAATTCCCTTGTAATTAAGCACTTCGAGTATACGATCAGTTATTTTCATTTTTTATTAGAATATTTTGTAATAGTATGAGAAAATATTTTTACATTTGCATTATAAATTCACAAAAGACAATCAAAAGTATGAAAAAAAAGCCATTCTCAGACAAAGAAATACAACTTTTGAAAGGAAACTATAAGCGGATAGCCGAAAAATATGGCGTATCGCGCCAATATGTCCGCATGATTGTCATCGGTGACAAACCGGTAAAGAACCCTAAATCGCAACAGATTTATACCGATTTAACCAAATTATTAGAGACCTTAAAGCAAATAGCCGGATGATTACAGCCGCTAACATATTAGTATCGCAGGTGGGTGGTAAACCAAAATATTGGATCAATCAAGATTGGATTAAACAGCAGTTGGGGTTGAGTGATGAATACTTATGGAAAGTAAGAAGTGTTTACAAAAAATCCGTTCCCCCAAGCCTGCAATCCCGTGCCTACCTGCCCGAAACCGGCAAAGCTTGGCGCTGGGCGCGTGTCGATGGCCGTTTTTATTACGACTACGACCACATCCCCAACCGGGCGCCCAAGTACTATAAAGCAGCGATTAATTTAGACGAGCTGACCGGACAAAACAACTACCAACCGGTAGCCGGTCAAATAACCGCATACATTAAACAATATTACAGCCAAGTGGCACAAATATACCCGTCATTTACCCCCAAAGACGTGATAATGTCCGCTTGCGCCTTCTTGTTTGCCGCCGAGCATTTGCCCAAACGCAAACAACGCTATTTTCTTCAAGAGGTAGTCAAAGCCGGTTACCGCTATCTGCCCAAAACATGGCACACACTCTACAAAAAAATACGAGCCTACCAAAACGGCAGCCCGCTGACCGCACTCATACACCGCCCGCGTGAGGGCAACGCCAACGCCTTGACCTATACCGATGCCGAAGTCGAAGCTTGGACCATCACCCTGCGGGCAGACGGGCGCAACTATACCAACGCCCACATTATCCGCAAGGTGCAAAACCTGTGCCGGCTATACGGCAAGCCCGTGCCGTCGGTTAAGTGGTTCGAGAGTTTTTTGGCTAATTACGAAGTCAAATATCTGACTGCCGCCGGACGCTATGGCAGCAGCCGTCTTGGCAACCGCTGGGACAGCTACCTACCCGTAGCCCCACCCATGTATGCCGGCGATGTGTGGCAAATAGACGCCACACGACTCAACATTATTGAGCACAAAAAAGCCGATGGCAGCAAAGGCTTTTTGTTTATGATAACCGTTATCGATGTATATAGCGGCGATATACTCGGCTACAATTTTGACTACCAAGAAGACCGCTGGTCGGTTATATCAGCCGTCAAAATGGCGGTGGCAGAAGCCGGTTACTTGCCTTACGAAATGGTTTTTGACCGGTTTCCCGGACACAACAGCCCCGAAGCGGTGCAGCTCTTTGACGAGCTCAAACATTTGGGCGTCAAAGTAACTTTTACCCACAAAGCCACCGGCAAAGCCCGCTTAGAACGCCTGTATGACACGCTGCAAACCGTGTTTATGCAAGACAACGACTATTACTACGGCGAGGGTATCCAAAGCCGCCGCTACTATGCACACCGCAGTCCCGAATATCTCAAAAAATTGAGACAACGGGCCAATAAAGAAAAATTTAACCTGTCCGATGCCGTCAACGAGGGCATCCGCATTATCGAAACCTACCGGCAAACCCCATACAGCGCCTATTCGCAAAAATACAAGCACATACAGCTATCGCCGGCGCAGCTGCACGACCAAAGCACAAAAGCCAACGTCAAGCCGGTCAGTTCCGAGCTGTTATACCGCTTGTTTGCACTCAAAAAAGCGCTGAAACTAAGCCGCAACGGCTATATCCATACAAAAATAATGAAACAAGAACTCATATACCAAACCACTGATTACAACCTGATCAGCAAATACGAGCGGGTATGGGTGGCTTATATGCCCGAGAATTTAGACATCATTCACCTGTATGCCCGCAAAAACCACCTTTGGTGGCACTTAGGCGAAGCGCGGGTGGTAGACTTGCCGCAAGTTTACGGACCCAACGCCGAGTTTGACAAGCTGGCAAAAGCCAAACAGCGCCTGCGACAGCTCAAAGAGCAGCGTGAGCAAGCGCTCAACGACATTGTCAGTCAAGTATCTGAGGTCGATCTGATGTTGGGACCTTTTACCCGCAAAGCCGACAAAGAATCGTCGGAAAGCGCCTTTCTCAAAGCTGCCGGCGACGGAATTGAAGCCCAAAAACAACAAAATCACCGCCATAGCGACGATGATTTTGATGTTACAGATAATATAATCAAGCAATTATAAAAGCCGTAACTGAACCTTAAAATAAATATAATATTATGACAAATTTACAAAAAAATCAAGTCATCGATGCCATTAACCACGAAATAAAATCGCTGGGGTCGGCATCGCGTGTCGCCACCAAATGTGGCGTAAGCAAAGCAACGATAAGCAATATGCTTAATCGTAACTGGGAAAAAATCAGCACTGAGCTGTGGTATAATGTCGCCAACCGTCTGGGCGTCAAGTTTGACACATGGCAAATAGCCCCCGATATTACCAATACCCGTATTATGACGGGCGTGTTTAACCTTGCCAAGCAGCGTGCCTTGTTTTTGCCGGTGAGCTATCCGGCTGGCAGCGGCAAAAGCGGTGCCGCCAAACACTACACCACCGCCCATGCCGGCAACTATGTGTACTACATCACCGCCCGCGAGTGGGCACGCCGCGAGTACCTGACTAACCTGATGCAGGTGTTGGGCATAGAAGCCCCCAAAGGGGTGGTAACGGTGGATAAGCTCGGACAAATGATCATCGATTTCTTTATAGAACGTGCCGACCGCCGCCCCTTACTTATAGTTGACGAAGCCGATAAGCTGAAACCATCGGCATTGCGCTTTCACATTCACCTGTACAATTATCTCGAAGACAAAATGGGCTTGGTGATGATGGGCACCGAACATCTCGAAAAAGAGATAAAACGCGGGGTCAAACTGGCAAAAAAAGGCTTTGACGAGCTCGACAGCCGTTTCGGACGCAAATACATCCGGCTCAGTGGTGCCACCCTGTCCGATGTCAAAAAAATATGCAACGCCAACGGCATTACCGATACCGCCACGCAACGCAACATTTTTAAAGAAGCCGCACCGGTCGAAAAAATGATAACCACCGCCGAAGGC
>Ga0256832_1000662_pt1 | contig 22545 bp, 19 predicted proteins | sample 134614metaG_FD_190534 | JGI IMG/M metagenome (GOLD analysis project Ga0256832, IMG submission 190534) | Hydrothermal vent microbial communities from Lau Basin, Pacific Ocean - 134-614 | ecosystem: Environmental > Aquatic > Marine > Hydrothermal vents | place: Pacific Ocean: Lau Basin | collected... | reverse complement strand
GTTATCCTAAATGCACCTTCGATGCCCTGCTCGGGAAGATGCAAATCCACTATGGCATTTATGCTATAATTTTGCTTTTTTATCCACTCGGAGTGCAATGCCAATTTCATTGTCGATGTGCCATCGACCTCCTCAAATACCACTTCATTCCAATTCGTATCATTGATTTCATATTGATCCCTTTCACGTTGCTGATCACTTGTATAAGGGTCTTTATCATACAAGCCCATATAGGTATCGCCATTGCACGCTGTCTGTCCATATCCGGCATTTACAGTCTTATTTACTACGGCATAGTCAAGGAGTTGGACATCTTGAATAGGGACGGAGATGATGGGGAGGGTGGCAGCTGGCAAAAAAAAGACTTATCATTCGGCAAGAGGTGAGGACACCTTTGCCTTGGAGGAAATTTTGCAACAAGCCAGACGAGAAGAACTTACCAAAACCCCAACCAAACTCGGTACAAATAACAATTCACCATCGCCCAAATCTCCAATATTATGCCATCAACTCTTCCAAAACTTTCAGTTTTTTGTCTTAGTGGTCTTCTTTGAGCTCTTTGATTTTTTGTAACTTTCATATCTTGATTTTTTCACAGCTTCTTCATATTCTTCTATTTTATCTTTAAATCCATATTTATATAGATATTTATCGTTAAAGTAATGAGATGAGTACTCCACAACATCTCCTTCTAGAATTCTTTCTAAATCAATTAAAAAATTCTTGAAAATTTCCCTGTTCAGTCTTTGTACTTTTAGATAATCACTTTTATACTTTTCTCCTGCATCCTCAGTTTCCCAAATATTATAAATATCTGTGAATACATCGGCATATACAAATATACCAAATTCAATACATTTATTTCCTAAACCACCATATAAGCCTAAACTTCTTTCTATTTTCATATTGACTAGCTCTTCTTCTTTTAGAACATAAAATGGAGCATCAATATCAAGACCAAAATCCTATAAATGAGACTGCTCTCCCAAGCCTTTTCACTTTCAAACAAAATATTAAAAACTTCTTGCTGTTTATTATACCTGTCAATATTAAATGATACCATATATAAAATAAATTTTAAAAATTATGAATCAAAACATTTTGAATAGTCAAATTACTATATGATTTATCTACGATTTATAAACGCTTATATATTCGATTAAACGGTATTTTTTCACTTACATTCCGGTAAATCGCGAATATTTCTTTTTTGATATGCCTTCTTAGAACTAAAATAGTCTGAACTATTCAATAATTTTTTATCCGAATTATATTCTTCATATATGTTTTTTTTAAAATTATAGACTATTGAATCAATTTCTGGTAATGGCAATAAAACATAATAATCCTCGCAGTGTTTATACATAAAATCTTTCCATCTGAATAGTGACTCATATTTAACCATTTGGTTATTCACATAAACTTTTTTTGCTTTTTTCCAATATCGAACTTGCTTTTTTGAGGTCTTTGTGGATTGGAAACCTAACGTTATGCTGACAATATCAATTTTATTTACTTCAAAACCTTTCTTCCAATATATTGGCTTATTTGCAGACTTTCTATACTTAAAATAATCAAAATTAGCAATTATCAACAATACTGACATAAAGAACATCATCATTAATATTGGCTTTATTAAATCATTATTATTACTATGTCCTCTTCCTTCTCTCATATCTTTTAATCCCAACATTTTGGCAAATAACGCTTGTATTTAATGTTTAATGATTTTTCTATTATTAAGTTATTAGAAACAGTAAAAAGATTATCATCAATTCTATGCTCTAAAAACATTTTTTTTGGAGAAAATTGATAGATCACTGAATCAATATTTCCTCCGCTAAGAATATAATAAAAGTTATCACAATTTTTTATAACAAACTCCCCCTTATTGTATAATGAATCAGGGGCAATAGGAATATTATTGACATATACACGATCAATCCTACGCCATCGATCTCCGTGGTCGACTGTTTCACTCATATATTCATTATTTAATGCAAACGAAATAGTGTTAATTCCTCTATCTTTAAAACTTTTTATCCATCTTTTCTTAGCCTCAACTTGTAACCTCTCGCTTTCTAGAATGGTTTTTTTAGAGGGAGCAATTAAGTATAAAAAAAAATATATTCCCAAAAAAACTAGAATCATGTATAAAAATTCTTTAGGAATAAATGATAAAAATTTATTATTCATCTTTTTTCTTTAGAGCTTTTATAATTAATTCCGTCACTACATTTCCTACATTGCTAGCAATTCCAATTGGTGTAATAAAATCTACAAATTTAACCCATGCAATCAATATATCAAAAGGATTTCTATCTTTTGTTTCTTTAGCATTTGTTATTAAGCCCATATTTGCGACTGCTGGAGCATCAGCTTCTCCTTTTGTATATTTTAGTACCTTTGATGATTTCGCTGTTACTGCAAATAAAAACGATGGATCCGATATCCCTATAGAAGCACCGATAGAAGCTGAAATCCATTTTTGTTTATCTTTCAATTCTGAACCACTGGCATGTGGAATATTTATTTGATGTGTCAAACCAAATTTCAAACCTTTAGTTCCAGCATCTAAACCAAATAAAACATCGTATTTTCCCTCCAAATCTTTCGGATGAGGCTTATAATATTTACTGATGTGTCCATAATTAGCTACTATAACAAATTCACCAGAAATACTCCCCTCTATAGGATTCCATTTATTGGATTTCACCTTTTTCACTTACATTCCGGCAACCATTTTACATATCTTCTATGATATTTGCTTTTTTTGTAGAAATCGCTTGATTTATTTATAAGTTTCCCTTCAAAATATTCTTCATATTGGTCTTTCGGTGAAAACTTATATACTATCGAATCTATATCTTTATTTGTCAGCAAAGTATAATATTTACCGCAATGTTCCAAAATAAAATCTTCTTTTTTATATAATTTATCCGGTGCTGTCTTTTCCCTGTTAAGGTAGATGCTTTTTGCTTCTTTCCAATATCTCAATATATCCATGCTTTTACAAACTTTAGGTTTATCATCCATTGAAAATGAAATTACTTTTATATCCATTGTTTGGAATTTATATTTCCATTTTATCATATCCCTTGAAATCATCTTTTCTTTACAAGAATCCTTTCCTATTATTATAAAAACAATACTAAACAATATGAAAATCCCAGATGGAATATATATTTGCATTTTTTCTTGTTCTTTATCTCTAATCATAGTATTTAGATTCTAATCCCAGCATTTTGGAAGTTTATTTTTATACTTTACTAAATAGCCTCTATGAGGGATAACGATACCTGTATTTTCAAGTAATTTATATTTATTATACGTATATTTAAGGGGTTTGTTATAGGGAGAAAACTTACACACAATAGAATCTCCTCCACTATTATTATTTCTTGATGAATACATAAAAAACCAATTACTACAATGATAAATGAAAAAATCTTTGTAATTAACAAGTTTGTCTGGGATAGACAACTGATTATTAATATAAAATCGCTCCACCTTCCCATATTCCAGACCATAATTACCTGTTTGGAACAAATTAATATCATCATTGCTAATTACAACCGAAAATGATTTTATGTCATTATTTATAAATTCATTTTCCCATTTTATACGTTGTTTTTCCCTATATTCTTCTCTCTTTCTAATTTCCGGCTCTTTTATTACTATTCCAATGAATAAAATAAGTATAATAGTAATTGCCATCATAAAAATAATAGGTTTATTTTCTTTTTCAGTAATATCCAACATATTTTTTAATTTGTTGCTCTTCTTATGAGTTCCAAAATTGCATCACCTAAAATGCCAGCACTCAAATAACCAACCCCAAAAAATCTCAACCAAGCTATAGCCATATTAAAATACCCCCTTTTTGATGTTTCTTTTTCTTCTGTTAATAACCAATTATGCGCTGGATTTATTTTACTTGAATCAATTTTTGCCCATTTCCTTATAGCTGTTGACCTTATATTACCACTTAAAGTAGGAGTAAGTGATATCCCAAGCGAGACACCATATGTCCAAAACATCCATTTATTTTCATTTTCTATAGTACCACATTTAAGACAAGGAATATTCCACTGAGTTGTAACACCTAACTTTCCGATAGCTGATCCTCCTACATCTAATCCTGCTAATACATCATAATCCCCCTCTAAATCTTTTGGTCTAGGAGAATAAGCACCTCCATAATTACCTCCCAACACTACTTCAACGCTACCAGACAATGAGATATCCCATCCCATAGCTGGATAAATTTCACCATAAAAATATTCATAGGGATAATAAGCATATTTTCCATTTAAAAAAACAAGCCTTTGAAAACCTGATGAAATCCCAGCACCAACTCCTCCAACAAAATAACCACTTCCAGAAAGAGAATAACCTACAATATAAGCTTCTCCATCAAAAACCCCTCCAAAATCTATTGGCACATCTTCATCTATCGCAAAATTAATGGGTAAATCATCCATTTGAAATAAAGAATTATGTTTACCACGAAAAGTTATTCTTCCTTTATTAGATGTTTTTTTATTAAATTGCTAAAAAAAGATTGTTGTACATTATTAGCATCCCATACCCAAAAAAACACTTTATTCCTACTATCACTACCTTTATACAGTAAAGTCACAATAAGAAAATAATCATAATTCTGAACCTCTGCAACTTTTTTATATGCTTCATAATGCGCTTGTTGATTTACGTCCACAATTGCAAATCCTACTTTCATTCCATATGTTGTCAAATCCCATAATTTTTTTTCAATTTGATTTACCATACTATCAATTGTGATTTCTCCACCCCATTGAGCCCCAAGATTAACTTTTTCCCATGTTGTCGCTTTTGATATTGTAACATCATTATCTCTATCTTCTATTCCTGTAACATCTCTATAATCATCATCACAAACATCCCCTACACCATCGCCATCATCATCATCTTGATTCGGATTTAAACTAAAAGGACAATTATCCACTTCATTTAATACACCGTCACCATCAACATCAGGATTACTATTATACGTTACCGATTCAATTGGAAACAAAGGTATACATTCTTTCATTAATTTTACATAAAAAGCCTCATAATCAATATCAAACATACTGTCTTGTACTTCTTTCATATACTCATTGAACTTCACAAGTCCATTATATTCTGCAACATTAACAGTCACTATTCCATCAATTGTATTATTCATTTCAAATTCTACTCCGGCACGTATCCCTTCCTTTTCATATTCTTTCAGATCATTAAAAACTTGTACATTCGGCAATTTTAAATAAACCTTAAACCCCATTGCTTTTTTGTCAACAAATTGCTTCACAACTGCTATATATTGAGTATGTTGTTCAAGCTCTGTTTCTATACTTTGCAATTCCTTCTGCACATCCTCATTTCTCTTTGCCATATCTATAAATGACAAATCATAGGATAAGATCTGAAATAATGTATCATCATTATCAATTTCATCCACAATATCAACTAAATCACATAATGAATTTTTCATTTCCGGAGGATATAATTTTGTTCCAAAACCCGAAAATGATTTCATCATCTTATAACATGCAGTATCTAACTGCCCACTAACCCCCACACTTCCCATCAACATCAACACTCCAATAAATATCCTGAGAATACCTGCGTTAAGTAAATTTCTGATCTTCATTTTTTATATATTTACGTTTTTTAAAATAATATTTTTTTAGTACGGTTAAGTTGTATTTTATCGCTTTTCCTATTCTTCGCCTCTGACTCCTAAAGGAGAATCAACCCGCAATGCGAAAAAATGAAATGCACCCTATAGCTATCGTTAAAATTGCAGAATTGCCACGCTCTATCCGCCTCCCAAACCTATAAGGTTTCGCCCTGCTACTTGCCCTGCACTGCTGCTCAAACTGCTTCTTTTTGGGCACAAAATCCGGAATAACATTGAACACCATTCGGCGTTCTTTTTCTCCACTCCATCTATCCCATAGTTGCACTATGGGCTATTGACATTAAACCACATTCGTGGTTTTTGATTCTGATAAGCGAGCGTCTCTGACCTCGCTTCATCACGTCTCAAATCATCATTCCTTGTTCGATATTCAAAATCCCTCATTACACTTCGCTACAGCTTCCGCTACGCTTCAGCCTGAAACTTTCAAACTTCGAACTTGAAACATGAAACTCCAAAACATAAAACCTTCAAACACCAGATTTTAATCCGGCTTCAAAATCACTCCTTGCAGTCGCGCTTTCGAGTCCTAAGTTTTCCCTGAGAAGCGAGCGTCTTTGACCTCGATTCATCACTTCTAAAATCTTAAATCCTTGTTCGATATTCGATATTCAAAATCCCTCATTACACTTCGCTACAGCTTCCGCTATGCTTCAGCCTGAAACTTTCAAACTTGGAACTTGAAACATGAAACCTTCAAATAATCCGGCTTCAAAATCACTCCTTGCAGTCGCGCTTTTGAGTCCTGGGTTTTCCTTTATTTTATGAATATCAAATCAGTCATTCAATCACTTTTTTTTGCAACACTACCCTCTGACGGTATGAGAGGATGTGGAGTACACACATTTTATCGGATGCTATAAATAATTACCATAATTCCATTATTAAAATCATTCTCAAAATGCGATGGTCTATTAAAATCACTATGTAAGTATAAGGATATAAATTATTATTTTTCTTTTCTCTCACTATACTCTTCATTATCCTTGCACAGATAATATGGTATTTTATCGCTATTGAAAAGAATTAAATCATAGCTAGAAAAGTTTAAAATTTTCGAAAATGTATTTTTTTTAAATTTTTCAAGCCCTTCTTTTAACCATTTTCTATTTAATTCAGCAGCAGGTTTAAAATTAATTCTCACTGTATCATTTTTATCATTTTGATATCTTATAGTGTTTGTAAAAAAATTTGGAATTACTTCAAAATTCAACCATATTTCATCAGTAGGATCACTCTTATCTTTATCCCATAAATAAAAAGACGCACAATTTCGGAAAATTGATTTTCCTATTTCATCAGTTTTTTCATTATACCAATACATTTCCAAATCTATATGATTCTGAATGAAATTTAATTTTATATCACTATCTATAAATTGAGTGAATTTTTGATAATCTTTAAAATTCTTTGAATATTTTTTACTGTCATTCTTATTTGAAAAACCAACTAAACTACTTTCAATTCCAACTACAGGAAAAGAAGATTCAAATTCATTCCAAACTTTTTTTATAAAATCATTTTTAAATACACTCTTAAGTTTAGATTCTTGAAATTGAAACTCATAATCTACAGCTTCATATTTGAAAAAATAATTTTCATACGATTCAAAGAATTCCTTACTATATAAGTTAATCATTTTTTTGGGTTGTACTTTTAATTTTTACACTTCGGCAAATATTTCAAAAACTTTTTATTTTGCAAATTCCACCTAGGATAACAATCGCTCACAGTAATGTAAGGAGAATAATCCTTTTTCTTATAAACTTCAATTCGATCAATTGGGGGGAACTTAAACACTATTGAATCATCAACAGACTTTCTATACGAAAGAAAATAATACTTTCCACAAACTCTTTGAAAAAAATCATATTTCCTATATAAAGAATCACTTTTGATCAATAAATTGTTAACATATACTTTATCAACACCTGTCCAACCCAACCCTCTACGTCCTTTAATTCCATTATTTTCACCAGTTACCGTTATTGAAATAGTTCTAATCTTACGTTCAAAAAACTCAGTTTTCCAAACTCTAATTTTTCTATCTGTTTCTTCAAGCAATTCAAACTTATTCAATATTGCAAACACCCAAATCAATAAGGTAACAAAAACTGGAATTAAGCACATGTATTTTCTTCTCATCACCATTTTAAATTACTTTTTCACGACAAATACTTCGCAACAATCGGCATTCTTCTTCCCATTCCAAAAGCTTTTTTGCTTACTCTTAGTACCGGTGCCGTTTGATATCTTTTAAATTCATTGATATTTACTAGTCTTAGTACTCTTTGGACAAGTTTTTTGTCATACCCCATTGCTATTATTTCCTTTGGTCCTTTTCTTTTTTCGATATACTCAAACAGGATTTTATCCAGGATATCATAATCCGGTAAAGAATCACTGTCAAATTGGTTTGGTCTCAACTCTGCTGAGGGCGGTTTGTTGATAATATGACAAGGAATCACTATATCATCTCTATTGATATATCTGGCAACTTCATAAGCCTCGGTTTTGTAAATGTCGGCTATCACCGATAATCCTCCTGCCAAATCACCGTACAAAGTACCATATCCAACCGCCATTTCGCTTTTATTGGTAGTATTTAGCAATATATTCCCAAATTTATTGGAGTAACCCATCAATAGAGTTCCTCTTGTACGTGCTTGTATATTTTCTTCGGCAACATTGAAAGGAAGGTCTTTAAATAAAGGCTTTAGCTTGGAAGTAAATTCCTCATAGATATCTTCGATTTTTATTATTTCGTAGTCGATATCCAGATTATCGGCTAAGTCTATCGAATCAGAAATAGAATGCTTTGAGGAAAATTGTGAAGGCATCATAATTACAAATACATTTTCATTGCCCAATGCTTCTACAGCCAAGACAGTAGTCAAAGCAGAATCAAGTCCTCCCGAAAGACCAATAACGGCTTTTTTGAAACCGAGTTTTCCAAAATAATCTTTAACCCCAAGAACTAATGCATCGTGTATAAGTGCAATTTTGTCTTTTGCTTGTTCAATATTTTGCCCTTGTCTATTTACATCCTCAAGGTCAAAAATCTTTATTTCCTCTTTGAAATAACTCATTTCTTCATAGACTTTACCATTTGGCGACATCACAACCGATCCTCCATCGAATATCAATTCTGTTTGCGCTCCTACATGATTGATATAAAAGAATGGAATATTATACCTATCGACATTTGCTTTTAAGACTTTTAGCCTTGTTTTTGCTTGCTTATAATCAAATGGCGATGCGGAAACATTGATGACAAAATCAGGATTGAGTTTTATCACTTCATCCATTGGATTTATAGTATATAATGGATTCTCGTTTCCAAGATTCCAAAGATCCTCACAGACGTTAAGAGCAATCTTCTTCCCCTTAAACTCAACTACTCCCCATTCACTCGAAGGCTCAAAATACCGGTATTCATCAAAAATATCATAGGTAGGTAGAAGTGTTTTGTGTTGTCGTAATTTTTCCTCTCCATCGTACAAAAAGAAAACAGAATTATACAAATCTTTACCCTCGATTATCGGATTTTTTGTAGGTGAACCAACAACGATTGCAATATCCTTAGAAGCTTTTTTGAGTTTTTCTATACTCTTGTCCGCCCTGTTAATAAAATCATTGAATTCTAAAAAATCTCTTGGAGGGTAGCCACAAGTAGCCAATTCGGAAAAAGTTACAATATCTGCTCCTTGTTTTTTAGCAATATCTACGGCTTCCAACATTTTATCAGTATTCCCTTCAAAATCTCCAATTATATAATTGAGTTGTGCGATTGCTATTTTCATATATAAAATTTTTTCCCAAAATCCTAATCATAAAAATGTATTGGGGCAATTCATCATTATTATAAATGCTTTAATTAAAAGCACGAAATTAATTAAAACCTTTAATGTTTTCCAAACTTATTAGTTTTTTATTTTGTATTGGCAAGAAAACAGACAATTTTTAAAATATCTTCCTATTCCCCAAAGCACTCTACTGGCAAAAGGTCTCCTGACCTCTTTGCAAACATACTAAATCACCTTGATAAGTGAGCGTATCTGATCTCGCTTCAAAACTTTCAAATATTTTAATTATCAATCAAACGCTCAATATTTACTATTCCACGAAAAACTACACTTACAAAAAGTCTTCTAATATCTTAGCAAACACAACATATTTAAGCATTTATCCATTTAATACAAATCTGTTCTAAATAAAGCCATGATTTGCATTATTTCTACCTTTGTTTTATGGATTTTATTATCTTTAGGACTTCAATTTATAACAAAACTATTATAAGTTATGGGAGACGTATATATACTGATGTTAGTAGCTCTTGGATTGCTTGCAGTTATGGACTTGATTGTTGGTGTAAGCAATGATGCAGTTAATTTTCTGAATTCTGCTATTGGCTCCAAAGTTATCTCGATGCGCAATATTATGATTATCGCAAGTCTTGGAGTATTTGTTGGTGCCATTACTTCAAGTGGTATGATGGAAGTTGCAAGAAAGGGAATTTTTGTTCCCGAATATTTCTATTTCAATGAGATTATGTACATATTCATGGCAGTGATGATTACAGACATCATATTATTGGATACTTTCAATAGTTTTGGTATGCCTACCTCTACTACGGTTTCAATAGTGTTTGAGTTATTAGGGGCTGCTGTTGCCATGGCATTTATCAAGATATCTGCCAACGATTCAGAGACAATAGCGGATCTCTGGAAATACATCAATCACGAGAAAGCATTATTAATCATATTTGGGATATTGCTTTCGGTCATCGTGGCGTTTTCCGTTGGTGCTTTTGTTCAATGGGTATCACGGTTGATATTTTCATTTGATTTTGCTAAAAAACCGAGTTATGTTACTGCTCTTTTCGGTGGTTTTGCTATCACAGCTATTACGTATTTCATTATAATTAAAGGGCTCAAAGGCACTCCATTTTACGGTAATATAAAACATTTGATTATTGGAAATACTGCTCAAATAATAGCGATTTCATTTGTAATTTGGACACTGATTTCACAGTTTTTGATTAGCTTTTTCAAAGTGAATATCCTCAAACTTATTGTAGGTATTGGAACTTTTTCGATAGCTTTAGCATTCGCAGGCAATGATTTGGTCAACTTTATCGGTGTGCCGATAGCTGCATTAAATTCATATGAAGCGTGGCATGCCTCTGGGGAAGCGGCAAATCAGTTTTCAATGGGAATCTTAGGAAAAAAAGTTCCATCGAGTACTATGCTTCTATTGCTGGCAGGTGGTATAATGGTACTGACATTGTGGTTCTCCAAAAAAGCTAGGACAGTCATCGAAACAGGGATTAATCTATCGAGCCAAAATGAAGAGAAAGAAAAGTTTGAGCCCAATATAATGTCAAGATTTATTGTAAGACTCGGAATGGGAATTAATACCTTATTAACAAAAATAGTACCCCCAAAAACAATGAATTGGATTGGTTCAAGGTTTGAAGTTCAGAGTATATCCTTGCCTTTGGAGAAGACATATGATCTACCCGCATTTGACCTTGTAAGAGCTTCTGTCAATTTGATTGTAGCAGCTGTTTTGATATCGATTGGTACATCGTTTAAACTTCCATTATCTACAACATACGTTACTTTTATGGTCGCGATGGGTACATCACTTGCAGATAGAGCTTGGGGAAGAGAAAGTGCCGTTTATAGAATAGCCGGCGTTTTGAATATTATTGGAGGTTGGTTTTTTACCGCATTTTCAGCTTTTATAGGTTCTGCAATAATCCTTTATCTTATGCATTTAGGCGGAGCTGTAGTTGTTGCCATATTATTGTTGTTGGCTTTTTTGCTTATTGCAAGAAGTTATATCAAACATGCTAAAGAGGAGAAGAGTAAAAAATTGGACATTAAGAGAAAAAGGGCAGAATTATTGACAATAGGGGAAGTAATAGAGGAAAGTTCCGATCATATTTCCAAAGTTGTAAAACAGGTAAATAAACTGTACTCCAATGTTGTCAAAGATTTATCAAATCACGATTTGGACAAATTAAAAAAGACAAACAAGCATGTCAACAAACTTAACAAAGAAGTCTCTCAGTTGAAGGAAGAAGTTTTTGACTTTATCAAATCCTTAGATGATAGTTCTGTCGAAGCAAGTAGAGTATATATCCTTATTTTAGGTCATTTGCAAGACATATCACAATCCATAAGATATATATCCAAATCCAGTTATAACCACGTAAATAACAATCATAAAAACCTTAGAAAAGGACAAATTGAAGATTTGAGTTTAATCGATAAAGACTTGGATATCTTATTGTCGGATATTGAAGATATATTTAAAAATAGAGCATTCTATAGCATTAATAATGTGATATCAGAAAAACAAAAACTATTTGACCATGTATCTGAATCCATTGACAGACAAGTACAACGCATAAGAGGCAAAGAGGATTCAAGTAAAAAGAACACAATTTTGTATTTTGGTATTTTGGTAGAAACAAAAGATCTTATCGCAGCGATTATGAATTTGCTGGAGATGTATCAGGAATTTGATTTACAATTAAAAAAGACTACTTTACCACAATAATTATTGGAAATAAATTAACTGATCATTATGAGTTTATTAAAAAAATATGCTAAATTGCTTGTTAACTATTGTGTAGAAATAAATGAAGGGGAAAATTTATTTATCAGCAGTACTACATTAGCAGAACCACTTATTAAAGAGATCTATAGGGAAGCTGTAAGCAAGGGAGCAAATGTAGAGGTAAGTATGGCATTTCAAGAGAAAAGCCGTATTTTTTACAAACACGCTTCAGATGCACAGTTGGCTCATGTTTCGCCATTGTACAAATTGGCAATGGAAGAATACGATGGCTTCATAAATATCATGGCTCCTTTTAACCTCAATGAAACCCGTAATTCAGACAGCGAAAAGATGAGTAAACATCGCCAAGCTCTTGCTCCAGTCTTAAAATCATATTTTGAAAGAACAGCGACCAGAGAATTAAAAAGGAATACTTGCTTATTTCCAACTCAAGCAAGCGCGCAAGAAGCAGGAATGTCCTTGGAAGAATACGAAAATTTCGTATATAAGGCTTGCAATCTTTATGATGATAATCCTGCTGAAAGTTGGAGATCTGTAGGAAGATTTCAACAGCATATTGTGGATTTCCTCAACAAAAGAACTGATTTTATATACAAGGGAGAGGGTTTTGAGATTAGTTTCAATACAAAAGGTCGAAAGTGGATTAATTCCGATGGAAAAACAAATATGCCATCCGGTGAAGTTTATACCTCTCCGGTTGAAAATAGTGTAAATGGGACAATTCACTTCTCCTACCCGGGAATCTATATGGGTAATGAAGTTGAGGGGGTGACCTTGTGGGTAAAAGACGGTTATATTGAAAAATGGGAAGCCACCAAAGGTAAATCATTTTTGGATAAAATATTCGCGCTTGACGGAGCAAGACGTTTTGGAGAAGCGGCAATCGGTACAAACAACAATATTGACAGGATAACAAAAAATATACTTTTCGATGAAAAAATGGGAGGTTCTATCCACATGGCAATTGGACAATCATACCTGCAATGCGGAGGCAAAAACGAATCATCAATTCATTGGGATATGATTACGGACATGAGAAAAGGAGGTGAGATATATGCTGATGGAGAATTGGTATATGAGAATGGAGAGTTCTTGATTTAAATATTTTTTTTACAATCACAAAACATTTTTATTCATTAGGGCGTTTATAGCTGCTATGAAGCGTCGTATCAACCCGCGTCATTCACGGGTTTTCGTAAGTACGCTACATAAATTATTGCTTTTTTTGATTTTTTTATTGATTTAGTGCATTAAGATGTTGTGTTTGGCACGAAAATTGATATTCAATTATTTATAGTTTATAAAAATTTATAATATAAAAATTTGAATAATTGAAAATAAGTGATAGTTTTGCGGTTTATTTGAAGAAATTCAAATTCTGTCAGGAAAATATTCTGATAACCGATTTAAAAAATATTAATCCTATGAATAAAAAATCTGCAATCAATAGCAGTATTTTAATGCTATTGTTATACATATTATCTTTGGGTTCTCTTCGAGCAAATTCGACGGACAATACCAAATCAGTTTTTTCAGAAGATGAACTGAAGTGGAAAGTGATGAATCTCGGCAGGGACATTGACTTCAAATATACCCCTGAAGTCAAAAAATACATCAAAACATATACAAAGAATGGTAGAACCAGTTCCGAACTTATATTGGGTAAGGTTCCGGTTTATTTTCCTCAATTTGAAAAGCTAATAGAACAGAAAAATCTACCTAAAGAGTTGAGTGTTTTGGCAATCGTAGAGTCACATCTCAACGTCAATGCATATTCCAAAGCGGGAGCTGCCGGCCTTTGGCAATTTATTAAAGGAACTGCCAAAAAGTATAATCTTGCGGTAAGAAGCAATTTTGACGAGAGATATGATGTAGAGAGATCTACAATTGCGGCATTGGATTATCTAAATGACTTACATACCGAATTTGGAGATTGGACTTTGGCTCTTGCTGCTTATAACTGCGGGGCAGGTAATGTACGTAAAGCGATTAGAAGATCAGGAGGGGTTAAAAATTTCTGGACGATCAAGAGATATCTCCCAAGAGAAACGAGAAATTATGTTCCGAAGTTTATTGCTATTTCATTTATGTTAGAGCATTATAGGGAATACAATTTACTTCCTCAAGTACCGGACAAATCTTTCTTTTCTACTGCCGAAGCAAGAATATATAAGCATATGAATTTTCGTCAAATATCTGATATCACCGGTGTATCTCTTTCCATCATAAAAAAGATGAATAGCGCCTATAGAAGAAATTATATTCCTCTGAGTTCACACGGATATAAATTGGTACTGCCTAAAAATGCACTCTTTACTTTACTTGAATTTGAAGGATATAAAAAAGTAGAATTCGTCAAAGAGAATAATTTTGATTATTCAAAATACATGATTGGTAAGTTTTCAAGAGAAACAACCGCCTATCTATTGGGTAAAGAATATAGAATAGAAATTAATATAATGTCTCCGCTTAGGATGCAAGATGTATTTCATAATTCAATGGAAAGAAGGACGATTGAATTCAATATACCAAAACCGGTAGTGGCTAAGACAGAATCAAACAATTCCTTGTTTCACAAACTTAAAGCTGGTGAAACATTGGATGATGTAGCTATGAATTACGATAATGTTACAGCTATCGATATTATGCAATGGAATAGTATTAATATTAAGCATCCACCAAGAATAGGGACTCAATTAATAATCAAATCCGGTAAAGATTGATAAAGAAATATTTTACTGCAAATAAAAAAAGCCCGGAGAATATTGTCCGGGCTTATTTTTTGCGATTGATAAACTTTAGAATATATATCTCAATCCAAATTGCATCTGCCATCTTGATGCCAAACTAAAGTCATCTCTATATGTTGACTTCAAAGTAGTATCAAAACTATATGTAGGGTTACCATCTCCATCTACTGATACACCGATTGGTTGTGTATTGGTAGGATATTGTCTTACTCCCCAATTGGAGTTAATCAGATTACCTAAGTTCAATACATCAATACTCAACTGAATTGTATTTTTCTTACCACCTACCATTAGATTAAAGTCTTGCAATATCCTCATATCAATATCGGTAAACCAAGGATTAAGGCTTGCATACTTCTCAGCATACTTACCTCTCCTACTGCTCAAGTAAGAATCTTGGTCAATAAATAAATCGAGTGCATTTCTCTGTTCTTCGGCAGTAGAATTAGTTTCATCAAAATTCATCTTACTCAAATCTTCTTTGGTTGGCACATATATCAAATCATTCAACCCTGACCCATCGCTATTTATATCTCCTGAATAAGTATAACTGTACCTACCTCCTTGAGCAGCCTCAAAAAAGAATGCAATGGAAGTAGCCATCTTATCATGTGAATAACTGAATTTTTTATATGCAGATCCGACAACTCTGTGTTTGTTTCCATATCTGGAATAAGATAATACCGGCTCATTGACATCCCCGTATGCAGGATTTCTAGCAAATGCATCAGAAGATATTTCCGCAGGAATAGAACTAGCATCTTTTGAATCCAAATAGCTATATGCCAAACTCATAAACATTCCATTAGCCCAATGCTTTTGTATTTGGAACATCGCATTAAAAGTCTGTCCAACATTAGTATTTGTAAACACATAACCATTGACCGGTAAAGGAAATCCAAAACCGTTAAATACAGCTTTGTCGGCAGAAGTATAAATAGGTCTTTCATCTACACCTTTTAGTTTGCCGGTAGGCTCATTTAATCCCCAGTTTCTTACCATCATAGCATTAATATCTTTCGTATAAATCACATCAGCAGATAGAGTAAAATCACCCGGTAGCTTAGTATCAAGACCTATATTTGATCTCCATACCTGTGGAAATTGAAAATCAGGAGCTGTAGCACAGTAGAACCACCAATTTGGATTAGCAACTTGGTTTCCTATCCAGACAAAAGGGAATCTACCTGTAAAAGATCCTGTACCTCCTCTTATAATTGTAGATTTATCTCCTTTAACATCAAAGTTAAAACCGATTCTAGGTGAAAATAATAATTTTGCATCCGGCAACTTAGTATGATCAATTGTTGCCTTTGTTCCATCTGTATAGTACCACTCTATTTCAGGAGCATAACAACATTGCCTGTCAATATTCTCTTGGATTTTTTTAGGTGTATCAAAATAAAGTGCTTTATCCACTCTCAAACCTGCAGTAAGTGTAAATCTATCACTAACACTCCATTCATCTTGGATATATGCAGCAATTTGCCCCACATTTGTCTCAGCTAGAGCCCAACCTTGATAACCGGGAGTAATTGTATCCAAATCAACACCCATCTCACCATCTTCTCCATGTAAAATCTCAGCAGCATTTCTGGCAGCTTCGACACTTGCGTCAAAAGCTCCCGTATTGACAGAATCTACAAATGCATCAACACTTACAAAATCAGGAGCAAATACTCCCGGATATGTATTTAAATTGAAAGAATTATCAAATTGAAATTTCTCAAATGAAGCTCCTATGGTTAAAGTATGTTTTCCCAGATAGATATTGAAATTATCTGTTGCTTGGAAAACATCTTGATTTAATCTATTGTGAATGGAGAAAGGCTCAAAACCTGCAACTATGTATCTAATTCCGTCTTTAGCAATATTTATAGTAGGAAATGGCTTGGAAAATGGTGCTCTGGAATCTCTAAAAGCTGTATATCCAACTTGAAGGTTGTTAGCATAAGTGTTTCCTATAATTGACTTAAATTCTCCAATGAATGAATGTAATTTATTTCTTATTGCATATCCTGAATTTTTAAATTGAAGAGTGATAAAATCAGGTCCTCTTCGACCAATAGCTTCAGGATGAGCTGGCTTGTCTCTTGATGCATCCAAGAAGTTATATGCTAGTGAAAAAGAATGACTTTGATTAATATGCCAATCCAATTTCAGCATCGCTTTTTGATTATCAGTCCTGTGATTAAAGTTTTCATAAGGTCCGGTTTCATATCCGTATCTATCTTTCAATGCTTTTGATACTCTATCCAAATCAGAAGCTAATACTCTGGATACATTAGAACCATCCAAACCGTCTCTTTTTGCAACCCATTCAGTAGCCAAATCGCTTCTTCTTTCAATTTCGGCATTTGCAAAAAAGAATAATTTGTCCTTGATAATAGGTCCTCCAAGTGAAATCCCTGTTTGTAAATGTTGTAAATCTGCTTTGAATATATCGTTTCCTTTCACTTTAGCGCCTGTCAAATCCTGATTTCTAAAAAAACCAAAAGCCGTACCGTGAAATTCATTAGTTCCCGATTTTGTAACCGCATTTACAGCCGCTCCCACAAAACCTGCTTGTGTCACATCATATGGAGCAAGACTCACCTGAATTTGCTCAATGGCATCAAGTGATACCGGTTGCGCATTGGTTTGACTACCCGGTGTAGCGGCATCAAGTCCAAATGGATTATTGAAAATAGAACCGTCAAGAGTAAAATTGTTCATCTTGTTGTTTCTTCCTCCAAAAGAGCTACCGTCTGCTGAAGGATTTAACCTGTAGTAGTCAGAAGTCGATCTGGAAATCGTAGGTAATTTTGTAATAACTTCAGAAGTAATACTGGTTTCTGCTCCCGTTCTTTCATTATTAAGAATTGGATCTGATTTTCCGGTGATAGTTACACCCTCAAGCTGAACTCCCTTATCTGCCAATTTGAAACTCAATGATAATTTTTGTCCTAATTGTAGATAAATATTATCATAAGATTGTTTTTCGCTTCCAATATATGAAGCTTCAATAGTGTAAGGCCCACCAACCTTTAGATTAGGTAATGTAAATCTTCCGTCATTTCTCGTAGTAGTTCCTGAAAAGCTACCGGTCGGCTTGTGTATTGCTATCACATTTGCCCCGATTAGTGCTTCCCCTTTTGAATCGACAACAAGCCCTTGTATTGTCGCTGTTGTACTCACTTGCGCATTGATATTTATTGATATAAACAAAAATGCCAAACTCATAATAGAGTAAATAAATTTTCTCATAATTGTTGGTTTAGTTAATAAACAATATTGTTTTTCGAGTTGCAAATATATAAAAACTTGAATTCATATTATAAAATAATTTATATTAAAAATTTTTATATGATTTTCGCCAAGGCACTAAAAAAGCCTCAAAGAACACACAAAAAGACACTTGAATTTTCCCTCAGTGACTCTATATGCTTCCCTTTGAGGCCTTTTGAAACCAGAAACCCCACAGTACGCTTACACCATGCGGAATCTCACGGTATGCTTCGTTACTCGGAATCCCTCGGTATGCTTCGCTACTCGGGACTCCAGCTTCCGCTACGCTACAGCCTTGAACCCGAAATCCCGCAGTACGCTTACGCTATGCGGGACTTCCGCTACGCTACAGCCTTGAACCAGAAACCCGGAACCCTCTATTTATCCTGCAATGCAAATACTTTTCTGAGCAAATCGGTGGTTCTTGATCTAATATTAGTCCTTATATCAAATTCTTTTTTCTCTACCATTTTGAAGACTCCATCCAAAGCTCTGTTTGTAACGTAGTCATCGAGTTTTGGGTTCATCTTTTTTACAAATGGAATTCTATTGTATGCATTAACCGCATCTGCCCAATAATCCAATGCTCCGAATTTATTCAGAGACTGAACGATAACAGGATTAAATTCTTTGTATAATTTTGAATTTGTAGTCCTATGTAGATACTGTGTTGCAGCATTTTTGTCTCCCATCAATATATTTCTTACATCTTTGAAAGTCATCTGTTTTATTGCACTAACAAATATTGGCTTAGCTCTTTTTACTGCATCTTCCGCAGACCTGTTAAGTCTTTTTGTAATTTCCTCCTCCACACTGCTAAATCCGGGCACAACTCTAAGTTTCTCTACAACCTTTTGCGCATCGGCAGGAAGCAGTATTTTATACGGACTCTTATAAAACCCATCTGTTTTTGACAAATAACTCACTCCTGAACTTATTCCTTTATCCAAGGCTTGCTTAAGTCCATTTGATATATCGGTATTTGAAATACCTGCTTCACCGACAGAATCCATTACCCTCTGCAAAGTAGCAGGGTCACATGACACCAACGAAATGCTTATCAATAACAATAAAATACGTTTAATCATTTTTATTTATTTTTATTTTTTTAAATTGTCAATATCTTTTTGTACTTGTTTCACTTTTTCATTTTGCAACTCAATAGTTTTCTTCAAATCTTCCTGTTCTTGAAGATTTTTTTCAATATCTTGCTCCGCCTCGATTATTTTTTGCTTGTATTTTTCGATACTACTATGAAGCTTTTTATTCTTTTTTCTTTTGGATTTAAGATCAGACTCCAAATCTTTAAGTTTGTCTTCTTCTTCTTCCAATTTTTCCTCTAGCTTGTATTTATCAACATATACCAAAAATTCTTTCATGAGGTTTTCGGCTCCGGCGTACTCATCCTGCATATCTTTACTGACAAATGCCGTGCCCAGATCTATACACAAGTCTAAATTTACTCCATCAGCGGCTTCTACAATTTTCATATAAACATCGACAGGATCCCCGGTCTTAATTCTATTTACTTTCACTCCTGTACTGTAATATTCTTTAGCTTTTCTGTTCCTTTTTACTTTTCCGTAAGGTTTGAAAAACTTTTTCCACAATTTCACTACGGTCTTGGATTTAATATCATCGATACTTGATGACAAACAAGGTTGTACTCCAAGACTAATATTTACTTGTTTTTCTTTTATTTGACCAAAAGATTGACCAACAACTAATAAGGCGACCAATAATGTGTATATTTTTTTCATGATTAAATAGGTTTTAATTAAAAATTGACAAAGAATATTTCAAATATAGATATTTACCGGCTACTTATCAAAAAAAGAAGCAATAAATACAATAATTCTTCCTTATGACTAATCTCACCACTAAATAGGTACAAAATAAAGGAACTTTAACAAAACTTTAATAAATTGTGCAACGTTTTATGATAATAAGACAAAATGTAAATGACGAATAAAGCCTTTGGTATAAATAAAATATCTCTTAGCATATGAAAAAAATAGTTATTATCTTACTACTACCAATAATCGTATTGTCTATATTTTCATGTGGCAGAGACGACAGTTACGAATCAAAATTTCTAAAAATAGACCCGATAAAAGTTCAATATTTCAACAAAAGTTCGGTTCTCGGACAAGTTTTGGATCAAAATTTCATCCCCGTTTCAAATTGCAAAGTAGAGTATATAGACTTTAAAGACAATGTTCAATCAACTCAAACTGACGATAATGGTGTTTATAAAATAAAAAACAAAATACTGGATAAAAATGGGCAGTTATTGACATTTGAGAAAAAAGGATTTTTCACTCAATACGCATTAATTTCTCCCAAATTAAATCAAATCTCTTTTGCCAATATAATCCAACAGGAAAAGAAAGGCAGACGTGCAGTAAATCCAAAAAAACAAATCAACGAGTCTTTTTACAATAATATAATTGAGATTAATATTAAACCGAATTCTGTTACAAATACGAAAGGAGACAAATACAAAAACACATTAAAACTTTATTGCAAAGCACCGTTTTTAAATCCCGGTTGGCCTTGTTCTCCTGATTTTGGTATTCCTTATTCATTTTCAGGTATTAATTTGGACAAACACGAGACTAAAGTATTTCCTCTATTCTCAATGTTGTTTCATATGGAGGATTATAATGGTAATGATTTGCTTCTCGCCGATTCTGCAAAAGTAAAATTATATAGAAAAAATATCCCGTGTTTAGACTCAAATGATTTTGTAATTTGGCATTTTGATCCCATTACCGGAAAATGGATTGCACAATATGAACTAACTTCCTCTTCGGATATATTAGAGCTCAAATTAAAAGAGACAGGATATTATATCATTACCAATAAGACCGATGTCACCGTAAGTCTTGAAGGAAGATTGCTTTACGATGATTATACCAATGCCGATAATATATTTATGCAAGTCAAAGATTCAGGAACAGGAGCGATTATCTCTCAGCTTTATTCTGACAACTATGGCAAATTTACCGTATATAAAGAGGAAAACACCGATATCGTATTGAGCATTCCAAAATGTGACGGTTCAAATTATGATTATAAAATATCTGATAATACACAGGATTTAGGGGACATCATTTTGCCGGAGAACTTCAATTATAAATACGAATATAAAATAGAAAGTCCCGTATCAAGAGGATTCATAGAAGTATATGAAGATAGTGGATTTGGTTATTACACAAAATTTTCTGTTCCCGTTACAGATTCATCACTCAATGATATTGCTTTATACGGCTGTGAAAATGATTACTTGGTACTCTATGACTTAGAGAACTTGCCTGATATCACAAATTGCACTCCTGTACATTTAACTCCCGGCAAACAAATTTCTCAAGGGGAAATTAATCCGGGCAATGAGACTATTAGTTATTTTTATCTTAATATAGATGATAGAAAAGAAGAGTTTTTTAGTATAAACAATTATCTGTATTTGGATAATGATGTTTACACATTTGAATCTAATGCACCAAAAGCAACTGCGGCGGTAAGGTTTAATTTTACCGAATCTCTGTGCCATTTCTCATACTTTAAAATCATAAATGAAAATGATTTTGAGGTTTATGAAACTAAAAAAGAAAATCCACTCAATTTTGAGATTATAAATAATGGCAACAGACTTATAGGTCATTTTTACGGAGATATTGTTAAGGACGGTGCTACGAGAAAGATAGATGGTTATTTTAAATTGCCGAAATAGAATATTGTGCAGATAGAACAAATCATATTGGGATGCAAGTCAGGTGACGAAATCAGTCAGAAAGAATTGGTAATTAGATTCTCTTCACTGCTTTTTACCGTCTGTAGAAGATATGCAAGAGATTATAATGACGCAAAAGATATACTGCAAGATGCCTTTATTGAGATATTCAATTCTATACACGGATATGACCCTGCAAAAGGGGGACTTGAAAATTGGATGAAACAAATAGTTGCACGAACTGCAATCAGAAGATACCGCAAAATGTATATGGTCAAAGAGACATATGACAAAGATTTATCATACTCAAATGGCTATGAATCAAATGTCATAGATAAAATGGAATTGGAGGATTTAATCGCTTTGATTAATACTTTACCATTCAAATATAAGCAAATATTCAATTTATATGTATTTGAAGAATACAGCCACGCCGAAATAGGAGAAATGTTGGGACTTAGTGAGAGTAGTTC
>Ga0256832_1000661_pt1 | contig 22557 bp, 24 predicted proteins | sample 134614metaG_FD_190534 | JGI IMG/M metagenome (GOLD analysis project Ga0256832, IMG submission 190534) | Hydrothermal vent microbial communities from Lau Basin, Pacific Ocean - 134-614 | ecosystem: Environmental > Aquatic > Marine > Hydrothermal vents | place: Pacific Ocean: Lau Basin | collected... | reverse complement strand
CAGCGGCGACATCACCAGCCGCCCCGCCACGTCCACCCCCGCCGCCGCCAGCATGTTGACCTCATCCCGCAAGGCCCGCGGATCGACCACCAACCCCGCACCGATGACGTTCAGCGTCTGTGGATTGAGAATGCCGGACGGAATCAGATGCAGGACGAATTTTTGCCCGTTGACCATCAACGTATGCCCGGCATTGGCTCCTCCCTGAAACCGCACCACCACCGCATAGTTGTGGCGGGCGTTTAAGCAGTCCACCACTTTCCCTTTTCCCTCGTCGCCCCATTGAGCGCCGATCACAATATCGAGGGGCATGGCTTTCGGGATTAAAGGGGCGTCAGCACTTGATCCGTCTTTTCGTCGGAAGAAACCGAGCGGCGCTTCTCTGCTTCTTTGATTTCTTTGGAACAATATTTACACCGGCCGTTTTCGATCTCCGGTGTGGCCGTGAGAACGACCTCGTGATGATCAACCTTAAAAGGCAACACTTCCTCCACCAACGACCGAAGCTGATAGATCTGCGGAATACAGATTTCCGACACTTTATTGCATATGCTGCACACCAGGTGAATGTGTTGCTTGCGAAGCGAGGGCTCGTATTTCTTTCCGCCCTTGCTGAAATGATGGCCGATGACCAACCCCAGCTCTTCAAACAGGTTGAGGGAATTATAGACGGTGGCCCGACTGATCATGAATCCCTTCTCTTTGACGATCCGATACAGTTCATCAGCCGTAAAGTGCCCCGTCATGCTATATATTTCGTCCAGCAAGTAGAATCGTTCCTGCGTCCTCCGGAGCCCTTTTCGTTTGAGGATATTTTCGAAGACCCGACGCAGTTCTAATGAGTTATGATTTGCCACTGACCGATTTATTTGGATTTATATGCAAAGGTAAACTGCCTCTAAATAACGGCATTAAAACCCGACACCGTTCATTTTCTTTTCGGGCGGACAAGATGCATAGGCCATTATTCTGATGATGTTGACGGCGTTTGGGGTGTTTGTTGTTGTCCGTTTTGCGGTTGTTGCTGCTGCTGTAAGGGGTTGGCTTGGGGCAGCGTGGGCATCGGGAGGCTTTCCACCTCTTCCTGAATCATAGACGGGCCGGACTGCTCCACTTGGGGGGCCGGTAACATCAGGTTAAAAATGATGGACAGCACAATCAGCGCACCGGCCAAATACCACGTGGTTTTTTCCAGAAAGTCGGCGGTCTGTCGGGCCCCCAGCAACTGATTGGAGATGCCCTGAAACGAGGGGTTCAACCCGCTTCCTTTGGGGTTTTGAATCAGCACGATGAGCATCAACAGAATGGCGATGATGATAGCGAGGACGCTGAGCAAAACAATCATGAAGGGTATTTTTTTTGTTGGATGGCTTTGATTCGGTCTGCAAAGTAATCACTTTTTTCTGGATTCTTCTCTATGAGGATTCGGTAGCATTGCACCGCTTCGTCATAGGCGCCTTGCATTTCCAACAAGCGGGCCATGGTTTCGGTGACCATGGGCGCCTCGGGTGCGGGCGAGGCGATGTCGGCGGTGCTGCTGTTGTCGTCATCTTCCACCCCCAGCTGTTTGAGGAGGTCTTCCAGCGTTTCTTCGGGGGGCGGGCCGCTGTTTTCAAGATTTTTCCTTTGGACGAGCGCAATCAGCAGGCGGCGAAAGATCCGCCGGTCGGGCACCCGCAGGGCGGCATCCGCCAGGGCATCCCATCGGCCCAACTCATCGGAGATGTGGTAGGCGAATGCTTTTAATACATAAGGCACCACAAAGTAGGGATATTTTTCGATGATGCGGGCATGGGCGGCAAGCGCCGGCTCTTCCGCGAGAATGTCGGGATAAGCCGACACGGCGCTCCAAAAACGCTTTTTCACCTGCTTCATCCTACCATGCGTTGATGGTGGCGTTGTAAATATCCTCCGTCAATTGTTCGATCACCTGTTGCGTCAGCGATTCTTCCAGGTCCGAAAAATTTTCCCCGGCCTCAAAGTCCACAAACGCCGAGAAGTGCTTTTCCACGTTGTAAGAAGGTTCCGGATGGTTTTTGAACGTCACTCTGACCGACACCCGAAATCGGTTGTATTGCGCCTGGTCGGCCCCGACGGTGGCCGGTGAAACGGCATAGTCGGTGACTGTCATTTGAAATTCCAGATCTCCTCTTTCCGGCACCTCCCGCAGGCTGGTTTCACGCAGCAAACGGTCTCGAAACGACTCTTCCAGTTGGGCGGCGAAAGAAGGGTTAACCAGCGAAGCACTGTTGGACACCGGATAGAGGGTAAAGGTTTTCACCTCGGGCGGCAGACTCCCCCCCTTGAATGAATAGAACCGGCATCCCTGGAGTCCGACCCAGAGAAGCAACATCACAAGCCCCTTAGAGGTGTTCAAGGTTATAGGCCTTGATCTTGCGGTAGAGCGTTCGTTCGGAGATGCCCAGCATTTCCGCCACTTTTTTTCGGTGGCCGTTATACTTTTTCAGGGCTTTTTCAATCAGTCTGCGTTCCATTTCTTCCAGCGAAAGGATCTCGTCGGTGTCCGCTTTTTCGGAAGGGTCGCGGACGGCGGCGACGGCCGGCCCAGCTGTCACTTTGCCTTCCTCATCGGGCCGGGTGGTCGATGGGAGCCCTCGAGTGATAGGAATCCGGAACTCCGAGGCCGCCGCCGGAGGAGCGGCCGGCATCACATTTGTCGGCGCAGGACTGCCTTGCAACAGAAACATTTTTAACCAGAGAATATCCTTGCGGATTTCTTCCAGATAACGGAAGATCAGTTCCCGTTCTTCCAGAATGGGCGGGCCGGCCACCCGCAGCCCCATTGTCTCGGAAGAAGGGGCGGAAGGAAAATCCAGATATTTCAGGGCCACCGTATCGGTGACCTGCCGCTGTTCTTCGAGAATGGAGATTTCTTCGACCACGTTTTTCAGCTCCCGAATGTTGCCCGGCCACGGATATTGTTGAAACACCTGCAAGCCCGAGGGCGTCAGCTCGATGGGCGGCACCCGATAGCGTTCGGCGGCGTCCAGCGAGAACTTGTCGAAGAGCAGCGGGATGTCTTCTTTTCGCTCCCGCAGAGGAGGTATCCAGATGGTGATGGTGCTCAGCCGGTAATAGAGGTCGTCGCGAAATTTCCCCTCCTGCATCAACTTGCGCAGGTCTTTATTGGTGGCGCCCACCACGCGGACGTCGGTTTTGAGGGGTTTGGTGCCGCCCACGCGGATAAACTCGCCGGTTTCCAGCACGCGCAGCAGGCGCGTTTGGGTGTCGGGGGGCAACTCCCCGACCTCATCCAGAAAGAGCGTGCCGCCGTTGGCGATTTCAAAATAGCCTTTCCGTCGTTCAACGGCTCCGGTGAATGCGCCTTTTTCGTGTCCGAAAAGCTCCGAGTCGATGGTGCCCGGCGGAATGGCGCCGCAGTTAACGGCAAGGAAGGGCCCATGTTTCCGAGGGCCCAGATGATGAATGACCTTGGAAAAACTTTCTTTCCCCACCCCGCTCTCTCCTTGCAGCAACACCGTGATGTCGGTCGGTGCGGCTTTGATGGCCACCTCAAGCGTGCGATGCAGGGCCTCCGACCGGCCGATGATGCCGAACCGGCGTTTGACCTGTTCGATTTGTTGAGGGGTAACTTTTTGCATAGGTGTAATGTGCAATCTCAACTTTCGGCGGGCTGAATGGTTCCAAGTAGTGTGGCGCTGGTGCAGTCGTCGATGCGGACGTTCACGTAGCGGCCGGGCGCCGTGCCCGCCTCGAAAGGAAACACCACCATCTTATTTTGAGAGGTGCGTCCCCGCCACATTGCCGCATCGCGCTTGCTGGGCCCCTCCACGAGCACCTCGAAGGTCTTCCCTACATCCCGACGGTTACTCTGGAGCGACAGCCGACGCTGGAGCGCTATCACCCGCTCCAGGCGCGCTTTTTTCACTTCCGTCGGCACGTCATCTTGCAAAAAACGGGCGGCATAGGTGCCCGGCCGCTCCGAATACATAAACATGTAAGCGTGATCAAACGCCGCTTCCTCCATCAACGCCAGCGTCTCTTCAAACTGCGCTTCGGTTTCGCCGCAAAAACCCACGATAATGTCGGTGGACAGCGCCGCGTCGGGCACATGCCGGCGAATCATGCGAATGCGGTCCAGATACCATTCCCGCGTATAGCCCCGGCGCATCCGTTCAAGCACTTCATCATTACCGGCTTGAACGGGCAGATGAATAAACTTACAAATGTTGGGATAAGCGGCCATGGTCATGGCCACTTTCTCGGTCAGGTCTTTGGGATGTGATGTGGAAAATCGGACCCGCAGATCGGGCGCCGTCTCCGCCACTCGGGCCAGCAAATCGGCAAAGTCCACCGATTCGCCGCCGGGGCCCGTCCAGCGATAAGAATCTACGTTTTGGCCGATGAGGGTAACGTCCCGATAGCCTTTGTCATATAACCAGCGGGCCTCATCAACGATCGACCGAGGGTCGCGGCTGCGCTCGCGCCCCCGCGTAAAAGGCACCACACAAAAAGCACACATATTATCACATCCCCGCATAATAGATATAAACGCCGACACGCCGTCGGAATGCAGGTGAACCGGACGGATGTCGGCATACGTCTCTTCTCTGGACAAAAGCACATTGACGGCTTTATGTCCGCTCATAGCCTCGGGCAGCAAGCGGGGCAAGTCTCGATAGGCATCGGGGCCCACCACCAGATCGCTGATGGCTTCTTCCAGCAGCTTTTTCTTGAGGCGCTCCGCCATGCATCCCAACACGCCGATGACCTTATGACTTCCCTGTTTCCTTTTCAGGGCGTTAAAATATTGAAGGCGTCCCCGCACCCGCTGCTCGGCGTTTTCCCGAATGGCGCAAGTGTTGACCAAAATCACATCCGCCGCTTCGGGGTCATCTACGGGGTAGTAATGATGTTTTTTCAAGATAGCCGCCACCACCTCACTGTCCGCCACATTCATTTGGCATCCATACGTTTCGATATAAAACGTGCCCGCCGGCCGGATGCTTTCCGTAGCAGACCTATCAACATGCTTTTCTTTCACCGTGGAACTCATAAAGATGCCGGTTCTTTCCCTAAGGGAAAAGCAAAAGTAGGGCTTTGGGTGCCAAAATGGCAGAGAACGTTCAGGAAATGAATTTTGAAGCGGCTTTTGCCGAAGCTCCGGAAAAAACTTTCTCACAAACAGGCTTCTCTTTAACGACGCCCTTACTTTTGTTTACTGTTTTAAGCATGCAAAACCGGCTTTCTTATGTCAGCAAACGGAAAAAAATTTCTGGACGACACGTATTATTATATCACGCGTGCGGCGCATCTTTTGAAGATTCCCGAAGGGTTGAGCGAACAAATCAAAGGATGCAACTCGGTGTATGTCACCCGCTTTCCGGTGCGGATAGGTGGGGCGGTTCAGGTGGTGGAAGGGATTCGGGTGCATCACAGTCATCACAAACTGCCCACCAAAGGCGGTATCCGTTTTTCTCCGGCCGTGAATGTCGATGAGGTCAAGGCCCTGGCCACCCTGATGACGTTCAAGTGCGCGGTGGTGGACGTTCCATTTGGAGGGGCGAAGGGCGGTGTGAAAATCGACACCCGCACGGCCAGCATGGCCTTTCAGGAGAAGGCCACCCGGCGCTACACATATGAGTTAATCAAACGCAATATGATCGGCCCGGGAGTGGACGTCCCCGCACCGGACTACGGAACGGGCGGCAAACACATGGCCTGGATCGCCGACACCTACATGAGCTACAACCCCACCGAGCTCAACGCCCTGGCGTGCGTGACCGGAAAACCCGTGGGCCAAGGCGGCATTCGGGGGCGAACCGAGGCCACGGGGCTGGGCGTCTTTTTCGGTATTCGGGAGTTGGTCAACAACAAGCGGTGGATGAAAAAAGTGGGGCTGCCCACCGGTATGGAAGGTAAACGCATCATCGTGCAGGGGTTGGGGAACGTGGGCTATCACACGGCAAAGTTCTGTCAGGACGCCGGCGCAGTCATTATCGGCATCGCCGAATATAAAGGCGGGATTTACAATGAAAAAGGCATCGATGTGGATGCGGCTTACAAACACCGGAAAGAAACGGGAACGATCCTTGACTTCCCGGGAGCCAAAAACATTCTGCCCTCTGAAAAGCTGCTCGAATTTGAATGCGACATCCTGATTCCGGCCGCACTGGAAGGACAGATCCACAGCGACAACATGAAAAAAATCAAAGCCCCCATCATCGCCGAGGCCGCCAACGGCCCCGTCACCCGAGAAGCCGATGAATACCTGACCCGGCAAGGGGCGATCATCCTTCCGGACCTTTTCCTCAACGCCGGCGGCGTGACCGTCTCCTATTTCGAGTGGTTGAAAAACATTTCGCACATCCGGTTCGGGCGTATCGAGAAAAAAAATGAAGAATACCGCACCTCTCGTCATTTGCAGGTCGTGGAAAGCCTGACCGGAAAAAAGGTGCCGCCCACCATCCTTCAACAAATCGTCGAGGGCCCCAGCGAACGGGATCTGGTCCGTTCCGGTCTGGAAGAAACCATGATAACGGCTTTTAACGAAACCATCGAGACCCTGCAACGCATTCGTCGCTGCGATTCGTTGCGTATTGCGGCGTTCTACAACGCCGTCCAGAAAGTGTATGTCAGCTATCAGATGCTGGGCATTTTCCCGTAAAGCCGGCATGGAATGTCCACAAGACGCCTTCCTCACATTGTGGTCTTTACGGGGGCGGGCATCAGCGCCGAAAGCGGAATCGCCACCTTTCGGGACAGCGGCGGGCTGTGGGAGCAATATTCCATCGAAGAGGTGGCCACGCCCGATGCATGGCACCGCAACCCCAGGCTGGTGCTCGACTTCTACAACGCCCGTCGCCGGCAAGTCGCCGAAGCCCAACCCAACGCCGCCCACCAGGCGCTGGCCGAACTCGAACAACATTTTCCCACCACGATTATCACCCAGAATATTGACGACCTGCACGAGCGGGCCGGCTCCACACAGGTGGTTCATTTGCACGGCGAGATTACCAAAGCCCGATGTCCGGAAGCCCCCCACCTGATTTACGACATCGGTTATCGTGACATCCAATGGGGCGACACTTGCAAACACGGCCACCAACTGCGCCCGCATGTGGTATGGTTCGGCGAGCCCGTGCCCATGTATCCCGTGGCTGCCTCCCTCATCCGGAGCGCAGACATCGGCATTGTTATCGGCACTTCGCTGGCGGTGTCGCCGGCCAACTTTCTGGTGGACCTTTATCCGCCGCACGTCCCCATCTATATTGTAAATAAAGAAAAGCCTGAGCTGTCTTTTCTTTCCCCCGGACGAAAAGACCTCACCATCATCGAAACCACCGCAGGGGAAGGCGTCCCCCGACTGGCAGCGCAACTGATCGAGCAGTATGCCTGACGCCTCGACAAGGAAGGCGTTCCACCTTTCTTTTTTCCTGGCACCTTCGATGTGAAGAGAGGCTATCTTTGCGTGCATTGAACGCTTCCCTCGTGGAAAACAGAACAAAACTCATTGCCACCGTCGGGCCCTCATCCGCCGACGCCCAAGTCTTGCGGGCGCTGATTCAGGAAGGCGTCGATACTTTCCGCCTGAATTTTTCTCACGGCACCGCCGACGAGCACGTAAACACCATCCGACGAATCCGAAAAATATCTGAGGAGCTGGGGCGATACGTGGCGGTCCTGGGAGATTTACAGGGGCCCAAAATTCGGGTCGTCAACATCTCCGAGGAAGGCCGCCTGCTGAAAAAAGGTCAACGGGTCACCATCACCTCCCTGGGCGGAGACGCCGACCTCATCATTGACTATGAGCATCTTCTGGATGATATCCAGCCCGGGAAAAGCATCTTTATCGATGATGGAAAAATCAAACTCCGGGTGGTGGAGCGCACAGGGCGTTCGCTCGCGGCGGAAGTGTTAGAAGAGGGGGTGGTGCTGCCGAAAAAAGGCGTCAACTTCCCCGATTCGCCGCTCACCGTCCCGTCCCTTACGCCCAAAGACCGCAAAGACCTGGAATTGGCCATCAAAGAAGACATTGATTGGATTGCCCTCTCTTTTGTCCGCAAGGCCGAAGACATCCTCGAAGTGAAAGATATCATCGACGAGTTCGGCGGTTTTATTAAAGTGGTGGCCAAAATCGAGAAACCCGAGGCCGTGAGAAATATCGAACAGATCATTCAGGTGGCGGATGCCGTCATGGTGGCGCGGGGCGACCTCGGTGTGGAAATGCCCATGGAGGAGGTGCCGCTGATCCAAAAGCGCATCGTCAAGCTGAGTCGAAAAGCCGCCAAACCTTCCATCGTGGCCACGCAGGTGATGGAAAGCATGGTGGAGCGCCCTACCCCTTCCCGCGCCGAAGTGAGCGATGTGGCCAACGCCGTCTTGGACGGCGCCGACGCCATCATGCTCAGCAACGAAACATCCATCGGCCGCTATCCGGTGGAGGTGGTTCGCTTTGTCAAGCGAATCATTCGACGGGCCGAACAAGAAGATTTCATCTATTATCGCCTGAACGAAACCGCCTCCACTTCTCCCACGTTTTTGCCCGACATGGTATGCTACAATGCAGCTGTGATGGCCCAGAAAACCCATGCCTCGGGGCTGGTGGGCATGACCCGATCGGGGTTTACGGCATTCAAGCTGGCGTCGCACCGGCCGCGGGCGGCCATCTTTATTTTTTCCGACAACCGAAAACTGCTGCGGATTCTCCGCATGGTATGGGGTGTGGAAGCGTTTTACTATGACGCTTACGAAAGCACCGATCAGACATTTGACGACGTGGCCCGGATACTTCTGACGAAAAAGCGGGCGGCCCTTAATGACATTCTGGTATATACGGCCAGCATGCCCATTCATCAGCGCGGCCGCACCAACACCATCCACATCCGCCGAATTACTTAAAGCGATGCCTTCCTTTCCTTCCTCCGACGACATCAGAAACGCCCTCCGGCAGGTCATTGACCCTGACTTTCAGAAAGATATTGTGAGTCTGGGCATGGTCAAGTCCATCGAGCCGGCGCCCGAACGCGGCGGCGTCGATATTCATGTTCAGTTGACGACGCCGCTCTGCCCTTTGAAAGACCGTTTCCGCGCCGACATTCAAGCAGCCGTTGCCGCCCTGTTCGACACACCGGCGGATATCCGCGTGCATTTTTCAAGTGTATCGACCTCGGCCGCCGCGCCGCCGTCGGTCCCCGCCGAGCGGGTGTGGCTGGTGGCTTCCGGAAAGGGCGGCGTGGGCAAATCCACCGTAGCGTTTTTTCTGGCCCTTGCCCTTCAACAATCAGGTCACCGGGTGGGGTTTCTGGATGCCGACGTCACCGGGCCGTCCCTTCCCGCCATGTTGGGCCCCGACGTTGCTCCGCCCCGCATCACCCGAAAGGGCGATGAATATCAGATCGAGCCCGTCAAGGCCCACGGTATTCAGTGGATGTCGGCCGGCTTTATCATAGAGGAACGATTTCCTATGGCGTGGCGCGGCCCCATTATCAGCAAAACCCTCCTTCAGCTCATCTATGCCACCCAATGGGCCCCGATGGACATCCTGATCGTGGACCTCCCACCGGGCACCGGCGACGTCCCGCTCACGCTGTTTCAACATTTCCCCGATTCATCCGGCATTATCGTCACCCTTCCCCACATTTTGGCGCACAGCGACGTCGCACGGGCCATTGAACTATTCAGAATGCCTGCTTTCAACATCCCTGTTCTGGGCATTATTGAAAATATGGCTTATTACGAGCCCCGAGGCCCGCAAGGGCCCCGCTACTATCCGTTCGGTCGGAAAGCCGCGGAAGACCTGACTCGACGCTATCAAATCCCCATCGCAGGACGCCTACCCATCGACCCGAATTGGAATACTTTTCCCTTTTCCCAACAACTGGAAAAGAATCACTTAATTTTGCCTATAATCCACAAGCTAACCCGCCGTGAAGGAATCCTTGCACACGAAAAAAGAACCGCTGGAAAGCACAGTTGATTGGCTCCTCGAAGAAATCCGAGGATACATGAGCCAGGATGACGGTGACATCCACACCCTCGAAGTCAACAAAGCTCAAAAGACCATCCGCCTGAAAGTCACCGGAGGATGTGCACATTGCACAACCAATAAAACCATTCTGCATTATTCCATTCAGCAGGCGGTGTCTCGAGAGTTCCCCGACTACAATATCATTATTGAGGAAGGGGAATAAAACAACTGCGCCATGCTCAAACCGCCCCATGCCTTTATTCTGCTCACCGCCTTCTTGTTTATCCAGCGAGGCACCGCTCAGGAATATATCTCGTTGGATGAGCTCCGCCATTACGACCGATATTGGGTGGTCAGTTCGTTTTACAGAGACAGCGCCGAAGCGGCGGCTCGGTATCATCAGCTGAAAGAAGACAAATGGCCGGTGCAAATACTTAAAGTCGAAGAAAAGGGATATGAACCCATTTACTATATCATCTACGAAAAGGCCAGAAACCGTTTGCGGGCCCTGGTTTATCAAATATATGTTCACGATTTTTACAAGCGCCTGGCCCGCATCGTGCGCACAGATCAGTTGATCATCCAAACCCAAAAGGAATATCAGCGGCTGAAACGCAAGAGACCGATGAAAGCGCCCGCGGCCGAGCCGGCCAATGACACGACCCGCTTTTCGGAGCTGGTGCCGACCTCCCATGAAATGGCCGATGCCGATACCCTCAAAGGGACTTCCGACGCCCATGAAAAGCCGTCGGATCCGGAACCAGAGCCCGTTTCACATGCAAAAACACCGGTTGGGAAAGGCAACGACGCCCTTTCAGAAGATCGTAAATCATTGGATGCTGCTGTTTCTCCTGCTTCGGGGGCTGTTTCTTCATCATCCTCCGAGAGCCCCATTGACGATGTAGAGGCCGAAATCCGGCGGCGCCATCAAGAAGAGGCGCAACTCCCGCCGCCGGCGGAAAACATTCAACCCTCCTATCCGGCCGCTCCCTATTATATCATCATCGGTTCTTTCCGCAACCTTGCCAATGCACAACGCCTCGCAAGCGTTTTCCAACAGGGGCAGATCCCCGTGGCTATATTGAAAGCACCCAAAATTGGATATTATCGGGTGGCCATATATCCTACATTCTCGGAAGTGAAAGCTCGAGAAAAACTCCGGCAAGTCCGAGAAGAAATCATTGAAACCGCATGGATTCTTATCAGGAAATAAAGTAAAAATAACATACCCGATTTATGCTTAATTCGGTGCAGCTTTCAAACTATATCATCACCCATAAAGAACGATTCCTTCAAGAACTGATCGATTTTCTCCGGATACCCTCTGTCAGCACGGACCCTCAGTATCGGGAGGATGTGCGGGAAGCGGCTGAGTGGCTGGCATCGCATATGAAACACATCGGCATCGAGAACGTCAGTATTCATCCCACGCGCGGCCACCCCATCGTCATCGGAGAAAAGATCGTGGACCCCGCCCTGCCCACGGTCCTTGTTTACGGGCATTACGACGTCCAGCCGCCGGACCCTTATGATCTATGGGAGTCGCCTCCTTTTCAGCCGGTTATCCGAGAAGAAAAAATATATGCCCGCGGGGCCGCCGACGATAAAGGGCAACTGTTCATCCATCTGAAAGCATTTGAGTGGATGAACAGCGTCCGCTACTTTCCTTGTAATATTAAATTTATTTTCGAAGGTGAAGAAGAGATCGGCTCACCTCACCTCCCCCCCTTTCTGACGCACCATGCCGAACGCCTATCGTGTGATGCCGTGTTGATTTCCGACACTTCTCTGTTGTCGATGGAGCATCCTTCCGTGACGATCGGGCTTCGGGGCCTGAGCTATTTTGAGGTCGAATTTCAGGGCCCTACACACGACCTCCATTCGGGCGTTTACGGCGGGGCCGTTCCCAATCCGGCCAATGCCTTGGCTCGTTTTATTGCAGGTTTACATGCCGATAACGGCCGGATCACCATCGAGCGCCTTTATGATGCGGTGCTCCCCCCCGAGCCGGAAGAATTTGAAGTCATTGAATTTATGCGCCGGTTTGACGATCGGCTCAAACAAGAAACGGGCGTAAGGGAACTGACGGGTGAAAAAGGCTATTCTGCTTATGAACAGACGGCCTTGCGACCGTCGTTGGATGTAAACGGCATGTGGAGCGGATATCAGGGCGAAGGCTCGAAAACCATCATTCCCGCATCGGCCCACGCCAAGTTTTCGATTCGCTTGGTGCCCGACCAGCGCACGGACGAGGTCAATCAACTGGTAAAAAAACACCTTGAAAAACATACGCCGCCGGGCATAAAAGCCACACTCAAAATCCTTCATGGCGGTGATCCCTACCTTCTTTCTGTTCATTCGCCGGAATATCGGGCCGCCGCAGCAGCCATCGAGGATGTATTCGGGAAAAAACCATTACCCCTTCGCACGGGCGGGAGCATCCCCATTGTCACGCATTTGCGAAAAACGCTCGATGCTCAGGCCGTCCTCCTCGGGTTTGGGCTCGACTCGGATGCGATCCATTCTCCCAACGAACATTTCGGCATTAAGAACTTCCTCACGGGCATCGAAACCATTCCCCACTTTTACCGGCACTATGCCCGCTTCTGCTGCACCTAACCGGTTATGCGCGCCCGATCCGTTTTATTCTTCATCATATTGGGGCTGCTCATCGCAGGTTTTGCGGCCTATCTTTATCGGTTTCGCATCGATTACACGCTTCGATTTTCATCTTCATGTGAGCATCTCTCGCCTGACACCCTCGTTTTATGGTCCCGGACCACCCGCCTGCTGGACACGGCCCGGGTAACGGTGGATGACGATAAATTCCCGCCGGCCCGTCTTCGCTGGTCGCGCGGCCGACTACACGCATCGACGGATTCAAATGGGCTTGTTTTCTCATTAGCCCTGCAAGGATGGCCGCCGCTTACCGGACGCCTTCGTTTGGCGGGACATACGGCCCGATGGCGCTGGACCAGCGGCCCGGGAAGCTGGGAAGCACAATGGCGCCTGTGGCGGCGCGCTCCGGAATTGAAAAGGCTGCTCGATTCTTTCTCTCATCAGGTGCTTTTGCCCTGTAACAGGCCTTTTCTGGCATGGAAAGCGCTCACCCACCCCACCCTGACGGTCTTCCGTCCCACGCAGGTGCTGGGCGTCCGCACGCTCGTTCCCCCCGAACGATGGCTGCAATGGGTCCGCCGATCGCTTCAGATCACGGTGCATGAAGCCGGTGCCGCCGGCATGGCCCTCGACCAACAGCCTTTCTTATACTGGTTCGATCCGGCATCCGACACCGCCGACGTGCTGATTGGATACGGCGTTCGCTATCCGGACCAAGCCCCGCCGTCCTTACAATGGAGCATTTTATATTCCATCAAAGGCGGGCCGGCGTGGCGGTTGGAACGCCCCCTTTCCTTTCAAGACGTTCCGGCGTTTGTCGAGGAAGCACTGCGATGGGCGCCCCAGCTTAATCCTTCGCCGTCAGGGGCGCCGTGGGCCCTTTTCCTTCCCGATCCCGTCCGGTCCCGTCAACGCCCTTATGCCGGTCTGCTGGTGGTGTATTTTCCTGTGGATACGCACCTTGTGCATCCCGAAGCGCTCCTAAAAAAATATGGCGAAGCAAGCGATCCAAAGCCATAATGCTGCAATAAGCCAGTCCCCGCCAGCCGGCCCGCCAGCCGCCCCGGAAAAAATACAGCCGGCCGAATTTCCACATGCTATGCAACACGGCCGCCCAAGGGCGAAAACCACGCCCGCGGGCCTGCCAATCCCGCGCCCGCAAACGACCGTATCGAAGGGCTTTGCCCACATGTTCCTCGACGGACCGAACAAAATAGTGATGAAGAAGGCCGGGCAGGCGTATTTTCTTCGTTCCCCCGGGAATCGCCAACTGCTCATGCACGTGATGGAGGGTCCAGCGGGCCCCCGTGCGTCGATGATAAATCCGCGGGCGATATTCCGGAAACAACCCACAACATCGAAGGGGTGCGCCCACATAATAGTTGAGGCGGTTAAGGTAAAACACCTGTCGGGGATCATCCCATTGTTGTTGATGGAGCGCCCGAACCAGCGCCTCATCGGGGACCTCATCGGCATCCAACATCATCACCCAATCCATGCGGGCTTGCTCCTGGGCCCAGTTGCGCATGGCGCCGAATCCTTTCCATGGCTCGACCAAGACTCGCGCGCCCCATCGCCGCCCCAGTTCGGCGGTCCGGTCGGTGGTGGCATCATCCACCACCAACAACACTTCCGCCACTTGTCCGGAAAGCGGGCGAATGACCCGTTCGATGGTCTCGGCGGCATCGCGGGCGATGATCACCACCGAAATGGGAATTACATGATTGGGAACCAAAAAGGCCTATTTTTGTTTATGCAAGTATAAGCCATCACCTCCCGCCCATGACGCAACAAGTTCATTATCTTTCAGAAAAAGAAAAAAAGCAATTATTCAACAGGGAATTTTTGCCTTACATGAACGACCTGTATAACTTTGCATATTATTTAACCAAGAACAAAGAAGAAGCCAAAGATCTGGTTCAGGAAACCGTCATGCGCGCTTATGAACGCATCCATCAATATGCGCCCGGCACCAACGCCAAAGCATGGCTTTTAATTATCCTGAAAAACTTATTTATCAATCAATACCGGCATAAGCGCCGCATCCCCGGCCGGGTTTCCTATGAAGAATATCAATCGACGGCGGCGGAACACCCCATCATCGACACCGAAAGGGAAATTTTCGACTCCCCCCTCAGCGGTGAGGTGGCCGCAGCTTTTAACAATTTGCCGCCCGACGACCGCTTGATCATTTACCTTGCCGACGTGGTGGAACTGAAATACAAGGAGATTGCCCACATCCTTGATATTCCTGTGGGCACAGTCCGCTCTCGGCTTCACCGCGCCCGAAAAGCACTCAAAAAAATGCTGCTCAAATATGCCCGCACGATGGGGTACATCACCGACGAAGACTTTAATGAAAGCGCGGTGTCGTCCGCCCCGCCCCACCAAAAAGCGGATGTCGTTAAAAGTAAAAAATCATGAGCGAGAAAGCATCCAATGGTCCGATTCGCTGCAAAGAAGCCAGAAAGCTGATTGAAAAGTCTTTCTATGACACCCTGACCATTCCCGAACAGATTAACCTCGCAGGCCACCTCATGGAGTGCAGCGATTGCCGCTTGTGGAATGAAACGGAACGATGGGTGCGGCAAATGGCGCGTTCGTTTTTTCCTCAGCAGGAAGTACCTTATGACCTCCAGCGGTTCTTCCACAAGCTGACTCCCTCCTAAGGGTCCCCTTTATTGACTTCCATCGAACTGCCCGCTTCGCCTGCTGAGGTGCGCATGTTGGCGCGCCTGATCAGCCGCATTGAAAACGGCGACGGGAAAATATTGGATGCGCTGGCGGCGCTGCCGGGGCTGCCGCCCGTCCCGGTATGGGGAATCACCGGTCCGCCGGGCGCCGGTAAAAGCACGCTGGTTGACCAACTCCTCCAACACCTTTCATCGGAAGGGGCCTACGTGGCCGTGGTGGCCGTAGATCCATCCAGTCCGTTCAGCGGGGGCGCCCTGCTCGGAGACCGCATTCGCATGCAGCGGCACGCCACCAATCCCCGCGTGTTCATCCGCTCGCTGGCCACCCGCGGACAAATGGGCGGACTGACCTTTCACACCTGGGAGGTCGTCGCTTTGCTTCGTCATGCCGGATTTGATTATATCCTCATCGAGACCGTGGGCGTGGGACAATCGGAAGTCGATATCATGCACGTGGCCGACACCACCGCCGTGGTGCTCGTGCCCGAAGGCGGCGATGAAGTCCAGCACATCAAAGCCGGATTAATGGAAATTGCCGACCTGTTCGTAGTCAACAAGGCCGACCGTCCCGGCGCCGACCGCTTTCTGACGGTGCTGAGAAAAATCGCCCGGGAGCGGGACATCCCCGTGGCGGCCACCGAAGCCCATCGCGGACAAGGCATTGCTCAACTGGTCGAAAAGCTGAAAGATATGACGCACCGCCGCCGGAAAGACCCCCATCGTATCATCCAGCAACGAACCCATCAAGCCTATCGCCTGATTGCCTCCTATCGCACGAAAGATCTCTCCCCGGCCCTTATTTATCGGCGGTTAAAAGACCATCCGAACGCCGCGGCCCCCGACTTTAATCTCCTGAACGCCGTTCAAGACCTCCTGCCGCCGCCGTCCTCTTAGAGAACAACCTCTTTGTATTCCTCCGGAATGGGAGGAAGCGTGATCCCGCTGCGCAGAAACGCCGGCTTTTGATAAGCCCGCCAATCAATCGCCTGTGCAAAATTGGGGTCGGCCTCCTTTGTTTCCCGATTAAGATGACGCAAGAGTTTTTCGGCGTCGTTATAGACCGCCTGGTCGTAACTAAACCCAACGGCGATGACATTGACCCGAATCTTATTTCCCAGGGAAGGGTCGTGTGCATAGCCGAACACCACCTCGCCTTCGTTCGCACCCGATACGGATAAGATATTCACCGAGGGCTGATTTTCGGGCGTTCCATAAGCGATATATATCATCTTGTAACGGGCGGAATGAAGCCCCTGTTCCAGGAGAAACGGGCGGTCCAGCGCTTTCCGGACGGCATCATTCAGATTGGTGAGGCTGTCCAGTTCAACCTGTCCCATCCCTATCGGCCCAAGCCGACGCTGCAGCACGTTCCGGATGTCGTTGATGTCCACGTTTACGTGTCCCTTCGAACGGATCACATACACCACACTTTCCACGGCCTGGGCCAACACCTCATCGGCCCGCCGAAACCCTTCATCGAGCGTGATCGAAGAGAAATGTTCCCGAAGGCGCTCATTGTCCACCACGAGCACCGACTGCGTATGCTGGAAAAGCGATACGACGCCATCAGCGGCCCGCCGCATCCGATCCATCCCTTCGGCTCGGAACGGAAGCGTGATCACGCCGATGGTGGTCACGCCTTCTTCCCGGGCGATTCGGGCCACCACAGGCGCCCCTCCCGTGCCGGTTCCGCCGCCCATCGCCGCAGCGATAAACAACAGCTTGGCGCCTTGAATAAACCGCCGGACCTCCTTTTCTTTTTTCTCCATGGCCGTCCGGCCTTTTTCCGGATCGGTTCCGGCCCCGTATTCTCCCATGCTCAAGACCGTAACATTCCGAAAGCGTTCGTCCTGTAAAGCCTGGCCGTCCAGGTTCGCCACCATGTAATCCACGCTTTGGAGTTCTTTCTTGGTCTTTGATGCCTCGATCATACTGGCCACGGCATTGCACCCGCCGCCGCCGATGCCGATGACGCGGATTTCATGTCGTCGCTCAGGCGTTACGCCTCCCACTTTAAGGGCCATGATTACACTTTATTTTATTGAGCAGACGTTACGGTTTTCTCACGTCGGATTGTGGGGCGGGTTTCTGCACGCCGAAAAGCATTGCGAGGAACCGCCAGAAAATCTTTTGCATCCTTGAAGGCGCCTTATTTTCCTCGGGGTCCACATCGTTGGGTTCCTCTGCTTCCTCTTCGGGCACCGGACCGGCCTGCGTGGACGCAGTGTCGGCGGTGGAAAACACGTCCACGGTTTCGGGAGATGCCTCCACCGCACCAATACACGCATCCAGAAGGGAAAACGCCAGTTCCTCCCGTTGCGACACGGCCGCCAACACACCGGATAGACTGCTTTTCAGCGGCATCACCTTCACGGCTTTCCCCAATACGTCGCCGGATTTCTCGTCAATGTCTTTCAGGTGCGCCACGCCGCCCGTGAGGTAAATCCCGTAAGGAAGCACATCGACACTTGATCGGGCGATGGCCTGTTTTACCATTGAGAGAATCTCCTCAATGCGGGCCTCAATCACCGTCGTCAGTTGCTCTTCAGAGACCCGCCATGCACGGGTGTTTTGTTCCCGCCCGCCGACAAACACAATGGGGCCGGCCACCCGCTCAGCCCTTCCTTTATCTTTGACCAGTTTCTCCGCCACCTTCGAAGGCAGCTCAAACGCCCGGCTCACGTCTTGAATAATATTCACCCCTCCCAACGGAATGACCTGCATATACGCCTTTCCTTCTCCCTGATAGACGACCACTTTCGTCAGCTGGTGGCCAATGTCCACGACGGCCACCCCTTCCCGGACCTCCTCTTCGGTCAGCGCCTCCCGGTATGCCTCACCGAAGTCCTGAATCTGCAATTGAGGATGGCTTTGCAAAGCATTCCGGTAATTCAGCAACTCCTGTCGGGGCAAAAGGACGCCCATAAATTGGATAGACAACTTTTGGGCCACCATCCCCAGAGGATGCACGCCTTCTTCCCGATCATCCACCCGATAAAGCCTCGGCGTAAGGCTCAACACATCAAAGCCTGGATGCTTTTTACGCAAGCGATGGCGCGCACGCCGTTCCAGCTCTTCAATGTGTTCTTGTTGAATTTCGTGTCCGCCTCCAAACTCTATCGGTGAGGGTTCTATATAGTCCACCCGCATCGACGGAGAAGCCACCACCATCACGACCGAATCGGCCCCCGCACCGATCTCTTGCACCATGCGATGAAAGGCGGCCGGACGAGACACCCGACCCTGCTGAACCACATGACCGGACCGCTCAGCCACCTTACTGATATACCCTTTTCCGTTGGTCCCGATATCATACCGGGCAAACTTTATTGACAGGGAGCCCACATCAATAAAAACGGCGCTTTTCCGCGCTCTATCTATGTTCTCAGGCATCGGGCGGTTACTTTACAATGGCCTGTTTCGGATAGCGTAAATCTATAAATCGATATCGGGATTCATAGACGTACGGCAATATTTTTTCCAGCAGCGAAAGCTGTTGGTCCAATTCTTCCAAATTGCTCCCCAGAAACGCCCGATATCGCCCCACCCGCTCGCCGATGGAAAGCTGTCCGTCCGAATCCACATATATGTAGGCCACCTGATTTTTCCAGTAAGGATGCATCAGAAAGGCTTCCGCCAGGCGAAGGGCCTTTTTAAGGGGGCCTTTCTCGATTCGCCCGCCCTTTTTATACTCCACTTTCAAATCGCCCGCTATCACCAATGCATGCACCGACGTGCGCCCGGAAATGGGTAACATCACATGATCCGCTGAAAGATAGAAAGCCCTTCCCTTTCGCGGGATCACCCGAAAAAGCGGGATGCGCTCATCCACAAAGATTTCCAGAGTGCCGCTGTAATCGGCCTTAACGGCCAGTGCACGCACATAGGTTTCCTGCCGAACAATGCTATCGACGCGCCGGAGGGCTTCTCCAATCGATAAACTGGTGTCCCGAAGGGCGCGTTCAAGATGGCGGCGCAATTGGACCGTATCCGTAAAAGGGCGGAGGGCCGCGGTGTGAATGTGCAGGCGCTGCACCCGCCAGTGGAAGCGGTTTGTCTGATTGCTCCACCACCCCAGGGCCAGCAATCCGGCCGCCAGCAAACCGATTCCGAGCCATCGTCCCCCTTGCACCGCCGCCGACAAGCTTAATGAAGACGTTCCCGAAGATAAGACAGAAGGACCTGATAGGCCTCCTCGTCGGTGGTCCAGCCGTAATGCGGCGCCACCTCATGCTCCATGTAGGTGCGGGCTTCGGCCAGCATGCGGCAGGAGTCCAAAAACTGGATGGCTTTTCGATAGGCCCGTTCATCATCGCCGAAAAGGCGCTGGACGAACATCATCTTGTGATGAAGGGGGATGGCTTTGCTTAATGACTTGAGTTGGTCTTTCCGGAGTCGGTCGGCCAGGGTTTTCGTCTCTTCAAAGGGAAGGCCGGCGGCGCTGGAAGAAGAAGGCTGCGTTTCGGACGTGGCCGGTTGAGGCGGCGGCGCTTCATCAGAAACCTCACCGGGCGTGTTCATCGTCGGTGGAGGCGGAGGGGCCTGTTCTTCCACGGATTTCACTGGCGCTTTCTGAACCGGCGGGGAGGGCTTTTCTTCGGTCACCGATGCGGTCGGCAAATGCGTTGAAGCGAAGGTATCGGTCCGCCCCAGTTGGTCATAAGCCTCCATCAGCACCTTTTCCGCCCAGTCCCGCTCCAGGCGGGACAGTCCCCCCCCCCTTTCCAGCAGGTCGGCCACGCGTCGCAGGCGATCGCCAAGCCTGTCTTTGTCTTTTTCCATTCGATTACTCCACGCGGAATTTGGTCAGGTGGACTTTCCGCCCGTTGGTCAATTTCATCAGGTAGAGGCCCTGCGTCCATGAAGAGACGTCGAGCCGGTAAGCACCCGAAAAACGTCCTTCAGCGGTTTTTCGTCCCAGCAAGTCCCACACTTCGTAATGGACGGGGCCGTTTTCTCCGGGCACGGCTATCCGCAGCCAATCATGGGCCGGATTGGGATAGAGGGTCACCGCAGGCTCGGAAACGGTTTGCACGGAAGTCGTCACGAGGTTGACTTTGCGGATGTAGTCGTCGTTGGTGGCATCGTTTCGTTCGAGCACGTAAAGCTCGTTGCCGTTCATTTTCAGGTCGTAAATGACGTTAAACCGGGCGCTTGTATCGGCGCCGTCCACGTGACCGCAATCGTTGGCCCATTCACTGCCGGCAAAGACGGTCAGGGCACTGCCGTCGTATTTGAGGATGTGGCATTGGTCGCCGATGTAGTAGTTTCCGGCGGCGTCCTTGGTCACGGCCCGATATATCCACGTGCTGATGCCGCTGCCGATCCCCACTACGGTGGTCACCTGTCCGCCGGCGATTTTTCGGATTTTCTTGTTCCAGCTGTCAGCCACGTAAAGGGCGTTGTCGGTGGTGCTGTAATAAAGGCCGTAGGGGCGATAAAATTTGGCGGAAGCGGCTGCGCCGTCATCGCTGCCCGATTGATTGGCCGTTCCGGCAAAGGTGGTCACCGAGCCGGCCGGAGTGATTTTTCGGATGACATGGGTCTCATAATCGGCCACGTAAATATTGCCCTGCTGATCGACGGCGACGCCCGAAGGTGTGTGGAAGTGGGCATTAGAACCGGTGCCGTCCTGGTGGCCGGCGTTATTGGGATCGCCTGCCAGCAGGGTCACTTGTTGTTGGTTGCCCAGGCTGGAAAAAGGAGCGATTTTGCGAATGACGTGGTTGCCGGCATCGGCTACGTAGATATTGCCGCTGCCGTCGATGGCGATGCCGCGGGGACTGTTAAATTTTGCCACCACGCCCGAGGCGTTCATGTAGCCGGCGGCCCCAAAAGCCCCCGCCCGGATATAGACTTTTCCATCCGTATGAAAAAGGCGGATGACATGGCCGCCCTCTTCTGACAGCCACAGGCGCCCCTGCCCATCAAAAGCGATGCCGGCGGGGTTGGTCAGCCGCAATGAAGAATAGCCGTTGACCGTGGTGCCCGTCTGCCCCTGGGGGTTGCCCGCGTAAGTGGTGACCGTTTGTGCTTGAAGCGAAAACGTGAGAAATGCAAGAAAAACGGGGATAAACAGTTTCATTGTGCTGTTTGTGTTGATTGGAAGCAAAGGTAAAAAACAAGCCGTTCAAATCAGCAATTGGAGAAGATTTTCGATGACTTGCGGATAAAAGCGATATTCCAGCTGATGAATGCGTTCGGCAAGGCTTTCGGGAGTTTCTCCGGGCCGCACTTTCAAGGCGGCTTGAAAGATGACGGCCCCGCGGTCGTATTCTTCATTGACGTAATGAATGGTGATGCCGCTTTCGGGGTCGCCGGCCTCGATGACGACCCGATGGACCCGCATGCCATACATGCCTTTGCCGCCCCATCGGGGCAAGAGCGCCGGATGGATGTTGATGATGCGCTCGGGAAAAGCCTGAATCATCGCCGGCGGGATCTTTCGCAGGAACCCGGCCAATGCGATGAAGTCGATGCGGTCTTCCTGCAGCCACGACAGGACGGTGTGGTCCTGTAACTGACGAGCGTTGAAACATCGGATGGGTAAGCCGTAGGGTTGCATGCGGGCGATGACGCCCGCCCGGGGACGGTCCACATAAAGGGCGACAACTTCGGCGTCGGGTCGCTGATGGAAATAGCGATAAAGGTTTTCGGCATTGGTGCCGGAACCGGAAGCAAAAACCGCCAGCCGCACCGGACGGTGTTTTTGGGGGGATGAAGATTTCACGCCCACAAAAAAAGCCCGCGGACGCTAAACACCGGCGGAAGTTTTTTATGGGGGCGGTTCGCGTGAGGGGCCCGGAGGGCGCCGAGGCGCAAGCCGAGGCGGACCGCCCTTCGACAAGCTCAGGAACCGTCGCCTATGGGGAACACCCGCTGGCTGAGCGGAGTCGAAGCCACGCGGGTGACGCAGGGTGGGTAGTGGGATGACGGGCGGGCCGAGGCGGACAGCCCTTCGACAAGCTCAGGAACCGCCGAGCCCGCAGGGGTCCGACCCGAAGGCCCGATAGGGCCGGAGGGACACGCCCAAATCCTGAAAAATATTTAAGGTATCTGAAACTCGTCATGAACGATACGTGCCAAGAAACTGTCGATATTGCTGCGAGCGTCGAGATGCTGGGGTAGGACAGATGAGAAAATGTAAACGGCACCCGAGGGAAATGTGCGGCGGGCCGTCACGTGGGCGGTGCCGTTCCACGGGGTGGATTGGAAGTCTTTAATGACGACCAGTTCGGCGTCGTAGAGCGGTGTGGCGGAGGGGTGTGGATGAAACGGCCGGGCGGAGGAGAC